>JAEEGL015330315.1_pt1 | contig 14920 bp, 23 predicted proteins | sample 9134231 | NCBI WGS metagenome assembly JAEEGL01 (sample SAMN16246548, study PRJNA631951) | gut metagenome | biome: gut microbiome; feature: rumen; material: fiber-attached | host: Bos | place: Iran: Karaj | collected 2018-10
ACAGCTTATTTGAGCCATAGGTTACATTATCCGGCGTCGCTGGATGATTTCGCGGCGACCATTCCGAAACAAGCTCCGGTCGCTTATTGCTGATACTGTTTTCCATGCTGACCTCTCCACTTCATATATATTAAATGTAGTATAGTGAAGGCATCAGCTTTTGAGAAATGTGCGGATGACTATTTGGCTGGCGCAGAATACATGGCTACTGGCATTCGGTTCTGATAAAGTCGTACAGGTCCTCCGGCTCCTTTAAGCACCACTCCCTTGACTCATCCTCGCTCCAAATCATAAAGTTCGGCTCTCCTTCGTAGAGCCACCATCCTATATAATCATATTGATCGTTCATAGTCTCTTTAAGAACCATCAGCAACGCCTGCCGATACTTGTTTTCTATGCCAAAAACAAAATGTCCGTTGCCGACCTTCTGCAAAGCTCTTCCGAAGTCTTCGTCGGTCGCTTCCTGCTCTCTGATCAACCTCAGTGCCTTGCAGAACAGCTCTTTTGAGATCATAGCGCCACCTCACTTTTAATATAGGGTCCACCAGTAGTCAAAGAGCCGACGATAGTAATTGCCTTTTGCGGGGACATCACGGCAGTTGCGTACTCGTCGGCCTGTTTCTCTCTTCATCCATTTTTGGCAGTTGCTATTCTTCGGGTACTTGATGTACTTGCCCGTATGCAACAAAGTCCTGCCATCAAAGCCCCAATCAATATAACCACGGTGCGGCGCATAACCGCCGTAATTGATGATTTGCAGAAGCGCATCGTTCTTATGTATCATACTAATTCGGCGATAACGACGCCGGCTCTTTTCCTTCTGATGCACTGCGTCCGAATCAGTCAGAAGCTCTGCGATCCTCTCGCTTAATTCGGTTTCTGTCATACGTCCTCCTGCTTTGGACAATCCGGGTTATCGGCGAGATGCCGTTCCAGGAGCCTCGTTTTGACGCATAAAAGCTACGCTGTTCTTTCTTGCTCTGCTTTTTCAGGCGGATCATTCTTTCTGCCATGCAGTTCTCCTTTCATTCTCTCCATGCCATCCATGAATTCGCTGATCTCTTTTTCATAATCTGGATGACCGCAGAGAATCATGCTCTTCTTCAGATCTTCCAGCGCAGCAAGGAATCTCGGGACATCTTTCTTTTTGACGTGGCAAAAGATAGCGATATACGGTGATCCTTCTCTGGCATACTCACGATCAAACCAAACTCTGACTTTATGCCGGATAAACAGTTGATCGGCCAGATATGGCGTAGTATCAAAGAACATGAAGTAATCGCATACCAAAGAGCGCGGGGTAAACTTGCTGATCGTCCAGTAGAGCTTTTCTCTCAAAATGACCTCCATGCAAAATAGGGCTTGATTTATCATGCTTTCTATGCTATCTTCTACTACTACTCTTATGAAGGAGGCGATTGCTATGAACCTGAAATCCTATCCCGTAATTGATCTCGCCGCTACGGGAAACAACATTCGCCGTCTGCGAGTTGAGCGCGGCCTGACCGTTCGGGACCTCCAGAGCTATTTTGGCTTCGAGGAACCTCGGGCAATCTACAAGTGGCAAAAAGGCGAAACACTTCCCTCTGTTGATAATCTTTACGCACTCGGAAATCTCCTCGATGTTCCGATGGATCAGATCCTGGTTCCCGTTGCGGTAGAACTGCATATCGTCGGTGAGCAGCAGGCTGAGTCCTGCTGCTCACCGCTTTTTCAGACCGGCTATTGTGGATACGGCAAGAGTCCAATGCAACTTCAACCATTTGGCCCATTTGCTCTATCGGCAGCGTGACAGGTCATGCCGTCAATATCGCTCATGGAAAGAAAGATCATATTCTGATCTGTAGTAGTTCTCGTAACAAGCGAGATCGGCGTTGCAAGCCTCTTGATGGAGATGTGATTGTGAAAGCGTGGTTTGAGAGTGGTAACGAAAAAACGGTTCTTGCGCGAGGATGTCTGGCGATGATAGAAAAGGAGAACGCTTCTTCCTTTTATGATGGAGGCCCGTAGGGTGGACCGTACCAGCTGTATCCTTTCGGATGCGTGTGCAGCCTTATAGTTCATCTGCACCTGAACCGGTATCCGTATTCTCTTATCTTGCCGCACCCACAATAGTCGGTCTGTGCCAGGGCTTTACGCCCTGGCCTTTTCCATATACGCTTCAAATGCCTCCGCAAAGCTGGAGTTCACATCAAAGGGCGGATCATAGACCACCGAAGATGTCACCAGGCAGAGGTCGAGCTTTGTAGAAGTCTCATCAGACTTCTGATTCAGCTTACCGAGCTCCATCCGGATCACATTCCGGTCGTAATTGATGGTGGTCACACGTTTCACATCGCAGCGATAGGAGATCTGATTTCCTTCCGCATTGAAGCGATACCCGTTTCCCCCATTGGAAACCGTTACCTCGGAGTTTCTCAGGTCGTTCATATGCTTGAAGGTCCGGGCAATGCTCTGGCGCGTTGCATTGAGGCTCACCTCACTGTCCATGTCAATGTCCAGCGCATCCTTGGCCGTGCGGATAGCAGCGAAAAGCTTTTGTTTTTCGCCCAACAGGTACAGGAGAAAGCGGGCAACATCTGTGATTTGCTCATAGTATTCGGTTTCAGGCGCTACCATGATCTTCTCGTCTTCGGCCTCAGTCATCACCTTGTGCCGGAGATAAGTATTCTCAACCTTGGTAACATTGCGGTCCTCATCAAGGATGCCCTGTGCTTCATCCAGGAAAGCCTGGAGTTTGTTCTGATAGCGAAATGCTTCTTTAAGATTCATATACGTTCACCTCGTTCTTGGTTTTTTATTTGTGATAATTGTAGCGCCGTTTTTCTCTTCTGTCATTGAACTGCCTGTTCACCCTCCGTTTCGTCGGCGCAGCGAAAAGCTTGGTAAAGGTCATCTTTCAAGCCATCTACGCAGGTATCGACAATGGTTCTGATTTGTTCTTTTCTGGCTGTTTTGAACCACCGTTTCTTGAAGATAGCCACATCTTCACGGTATGCATCCATAGAGGTATCCGCAGATACCGCCCAATCATATGAGTGCAGGAGACAAAACACATCAAAGACAAGGGCAGAGATTTCCGGGTCTTCCAGTGGATGCTCTCTCACAGCTTTCTTAAAAAATTTATTATGCCGTTCGCTATTCAGTCCATAGTCAACATAGTAATCGTAACCCAGGACTGCACTGGCGAGAGTATCGTTGGCATAATCCCAATGCCCGCCGCTCACGCAGATTCGCCTCCCTTCTCTTCAATCAAAAAGATTGGTTCTTCTTCATACCAAGTACAGAAAGGCAGGAACTTTTCCTGATCCTCATCAGGCAGATTAATAAAGTCGATGATATGCTCATTGGGAAAATCGCTCTCACAATACACCGGAACTACTCCATCCGGTACAATCCCGATCTTTTCGTTTTCAGCCAGACGATCTGCCAGTGTATGCGCTTCGGCAAGGAAAACAGGGACACATGCCCTTGTCAGTGCAAGGTAGAACTTTACTGTCTCAATTGTTCGATTCCAGGCATCTCCGGCGAGATAGAGCCAGTATCCCCGTTCATCCTGCATCACAGCCAAAGCAACATGTGTTGAATTTCCGCCTCTACATACTTCCCAAGGATGCCCGCCTCCTCGATTCCTGTCATTCAGCCAGTCATTAAATGCTACAGGAGAATCCGGGTCAATGTCTCTGAGGCCCTCGTCGCGACCGTCAGCATGAAGCGAGTATTGCTCTTTCGGAGTCATATCGCAGCCGTGATACTTGTTTTCTGCATATCCCATCGCACAGAATCGGAAGAAATCATTGGCCGTCATCTCTGACAGACGCCCTTCTATTCCGTTATAATTTTCCGTCTGTTCTGACGCGAGCTTGATGAACTCAGCAACATCCTCCTTGGAAATAGCCTTGAAGAACTCAGCTCTCATCTCCGGCCACACATCCCAAAAGTCTTTCCTTCTGATGGTTCCATAACGATGTCGCGGAGGCAGATTATCGCGGACGAAATCATTGTAAGTCCCATCACGCAACATCTGGATACACTCTTTGACGCCATCGATCATCCATTGTACGAACTCTGGAATCTCATTTAGGAAACCACCTGGTTCTCTGTTCTTATCCTGAATAATCACGAAGTCATGTCGAAGAGTAACAGCACGGTATCCTTCTTTTTTCAATTCGACGGCAGAGAGCTTATACCATTCTATATCGTCCGGGAACCAGCCTTTCCATTCTTCGATAAACTCTTCTTCTGATTCGTAGTTTCCATTTGCTACTTCTTCAGCAGCGTTGCCGTAGTCCTCGATTGGTCCTCGCTCCGCGCGCAGCCAAAGTGATCTTGCGCCATTTTTGGCTATGGGTGATACCTGTTCAAGAAGCTCAAACAGCTCGTCAAGTAGCTTTAAGCTCTCATCGTCATAAATACAGCTATGCATCCCGAAATGGTCGTTATTTCTCAGCCAATGATGGTAGTGCATTACCTTTGGCTGCGTCAGCTTACCATACAATCTCCTCCACCTCCTCGGGGATTTCTTCCTCTGAATAGAACACTTTCATATCATCAAGCCGGAGGCAGGCTAGCCTGCCATACGCAGGATGTCGGCCTTGAGCCAGTGCAGCCGGAAAGCCGCATCCGCAGTCGATTCCGATCTTCCCACCTGTTTTTGAGATCCATATCTCCAGCGGGTTGTTATGCTGGTACTCCATTGTGGGGGTATGCCCGAAAATCATCGTTGATCCATCCAGGTCATCCTCGCGGGAGTAAACGCGATGCCAGACAGCATACTCGTCTACCGTTCCATAGCGATATTCGTAATCCCTGTACAACGCCGTTGCGCCGCCATGTACCAAGGTAAAAGCTCTGCCATTCACTTCAACATTGCGGTTCAGCGGCAAGCTTCGCAGAAACTCGAATACCTCGTTCCGGATAGTTTTGCGAATGTGCTTCAAGTATTGATGCGTTATCTCTCCGCCGTTGTGATACCAAAGCCGCAGGGCATGAGAAAACGAATCGACTGTATCCTCGCGGCGATCCAGCACATTCAGCATCATATACTCATGGTTTCCCAGGATCATTTTCACATTAGGCATACCCATGAGCTGACGGAGAATCCTGATTCCGTCAGGGTATCTGTCAATCACATCACCCAACACATAAAGCATGTCCTCCGGCTGCAAGTCAATCTGCTCCATGACTGAATTGAACCGTCTGGAATTGCCATGAATATCACTTATCACATAGGTCATCGTTCATCATCTTCTCCCACCTTCGTGCCTCCTCGAGATCCGCTTCCGTGTATTCAAATGGAATACGTCCCAGCCTGGCCGTTTCTTCAAAGAACAGGACAAGGGCAGCTTCAACAGTCAGTCCCTGCTTTGCGAGGATTTCAGAAGCTTTATCATAAATCTCCTTCGGAAGCCTGAACTCAACTGTCACCATTTCCATCGGTGTCTTCCTTTTCCTCAAACAGCAGACGGAACATGGAAACGAAATCTCCTACAAGCTGTGGATACCTATAATAAATATGTCTGCACAGTTTCTTTGAGAGCTTTATAAACCTCATATCATCGCCAAAGTCAATGATTCCATCAAGGATACGCTCGATCTGCTTTTCATCCGTAATATGGTCAGCGAGCACTTCATCTACGGCATAGGAATACTGGCGATAAGCTAGATCATAGAGCTCCGTGATCTTCTCAACCGTGCCCTTGATTTCTTCCAAGAGCTTTTCATAGTTCTCCATCGGCAACATCTCCTGTTGACTTCTCTGCGGGAGTACCGTCCTTATTTACTCTATTGATGGCAGGCATAGGGTTGGCTTTCAGCAACTCCTCCAGCGTTCGCGGGCCATAACGCATGTAGCCCATCATACAGCCCACGTTGATGAGCCTGCTCGGAATCCCCATATTCCACTGCTCATGCTTCCACTTCTCTACAAGCTGCCATTCACGGGTATTGTGGACGTGACCATAGAGCATTACCGCGCCGTAGTGCTGGTTCTTATAGAACAGGATCGGATAATGGCTCAGTATTACGAGCGTGTTCCCGTCATTGATTTCCGCATAGTGTTCGATGCTTTCCCAATGGAATCTGAGCCGGCCATGAACTCGATCATGGTTTCCTCGAATCAGATGCTTATGGCCATTGAGCCGATGAATGATTCGTATACTGGTTTCTTCATTCTTCCAGAAGGCGTCGCCCAACACATAAACTGTGTCATCTTCTGTTACGCGCTCATTCCAGTTGTTGATTAGGACCTCATCCATCAGTTCAGTATCCGGAAAAGGGCGGTTGTCAAAGCGGAGCACATTCTTGTGCCCAAAGTGCATATCTGCAATATAGAAAATCATTTCGTTTCCTTGCTATTCCTCTTTCTTTATCGTGGACAATTCGTTTTCGAGAGCTGATGTCAGTTCGGCCCACGGCTCCCTATTAGTGATCTGGATAGTTTCTTGAATCAAGGTCTCTATGAACTCCTTGGACAGTGCAGGAAGAAACTCACGAACCATTTCTACTGTTTCCTCTCTGTCAGAGTCCTCAGAGTTAGCCGCATAACGCACAGCGTTCTTCAACAGCGTTTCAATGTGCTTCATATCGGGCAAGTCAAACCAATGCGCTGGACAGATTACATAGGACTTGCTGTTGTGGTCAATGACCATCGCAATATCATCAGCAATAATCCGATCAAGAATCGCATCCATTTTCTCGCCGAACTCAGCAGAGCTGACATGCTCCATATCAGATAAATCAGGTAACCTCTTCATCTTTAATAATCCTCCATTACTTCTTGAACTGTTCATCCGACTCGAAAGAGTTGAACAGGAAGTGCATCTTATCGATGCGCTTGTCTGTGTGCCAGTGACCGCAAAACCACGCTTTGTATTCGATAGTCTCTTCAATCATATCGAGCCAGCGTTCCGTGCTGTCATCTACCGTACTTTGATCGAGACCGCTGATAAACATTTCTCTTGGCTCATATTTGAATGGGCAGGTATGAGACAGGACAATATCAAAGGATTGCTCCCGTATCTGTTTCTCCACATAGACCTTGGTCCAGGATGTCGGCTGTTCATCTGGCCACCAGCTCCACCCTTTGCTCAGTCGGTAATACTTATCCACGCTGTAGGCTCCACCGATCACGAGATAGCGAAGCCCATTAAGCGTGAATATCTCACCATCCCTGGCAAACAACAGATTGGGGTATTCCGGCTGTACCCACACGATTCCACCATTCCAACTCTTCATTTGATAGCCGGGCACCTTGGTCGGACGCATCTCATGATTCCCATGAACACATAGGAAGGTTGGACCCGCATCGTTCAGATAAGCTTTCAACATGTGATCTCTTCGACCACCATAGAAGTTGGCTCCCACATCCCCCAAAAGAACGATAGTATCGTCTTTTGAGGGGTGAACTTTCTTTATGAATGCATCGATGCCGTCTACGGCACCATGAATATCCCCGGTGAAATAAACCATTTCGCATCATTCCTTTCCTCGCATTATAGTGATGTGCTTTTGGAAAATCTCGTTTTTTGACAAATCATAATCGTTTTTGACCAAATCATAATCACTGCACCTTGACATTGATGGGCATGACCTTATGTACTCAGGAAATAATAAACCAAGAGTCAGTTTCCCCGTCTTTCCGTGTATTCCAATTATCACTTCAGGCAGATACACTCTTATCGATGCGGGTAACACTGATAGAACAAGCCCTTATTGGATCGGATTGAAGTCTTTACTGCTATGAGCACCTCCAGTAGGATCTTTTGCTCGTAGTCAGTACAGTCACCGAGAACCGCAGCAAATTCATTACTCATAACAGAAGACGTGTTATTAAGGCTCTCCTTCAGAAGTGTGTCGGTCGTAATGTTAAGTGCATTAGCCAAATCAACAAGTGTGTCCAGGCTGGTACTGCGCACCCCGCTTTCCAAATAGCTCAGATAGGTTGGTGATTTGTCGATCATTTCTGAGAGTGTATTCTGTGACAATCCCCTCTTCTTACGATAGTGACGGACATTTCTCCCAAAGGCATAGATGTTCAGTGGCATAAGAACCCTCCTAAAAAAGATTTCAGGAAAATCATAGCCACTCGTTTGTGTTATAGCCATACGAGAATGTTAATCATAGTCGTTCATTGATAAAATATAGTCACTTGGTTATGAAGGAGGTGTTCGCTTGCAGGATCAAATGGAGTTCTATAAAATAATCGGGTCCAGAATCCGTGAAATCAGAATTTCCAAGGGCTTCAGCCAGGCAGGTCTTGCTGAGAAAGCGAAGCTCTCACCTCCGGTGATCAGCAGTTTGGAAAACGGTCGCAGCAAGATTTGGCTTATCACTTTTGCTAAGGTCTGTGAGGCTCTACAGGTCTCCGCAAACGATATTCTTCGGTTAGACACTCCGGCTGCAATCAATGATTACCCCAAGGAGTTCACCGCCCTTATCTCTGACTGCAATTCCTCGGAAATCGAGTCCATCCTGAAGATTGCAAAAGAAGTAAAGGCTTCTTTCAGAAAACAGAAACAGGATTATTGATACACTGCTCTCCCCGCGTTCGACATCGTTCCAACACCAGAGGAAGAGGTAACGTCAGAATCAAAATCCGTGATCCAAAGGATCGACCAATTCTTCGAGCTGCATTGAATGCAGGGGCAGACTTGTTTCTGACTGGTGATAAGGACTTTCTGGAATCCGCCGTGGAAGACCCTCGTATCATCAGCGTGTCAGACTTTCTCGACAACTAATTGAATAGTGTTTTTTGATATAACAGGTCAGATTTCATTCTGGCCTGTTATGTGTTTTCACAGAAAAAAGCGTTTATAAACCGAGAGTCAACGAACTTGTCTCTCGGTTTATCGCATTTCTCATAGCCACTTCTTATAATTCTATTGACACGCATAAGTGAAGTCAGGTGATGATGCTCACAAAAGTGACGCCTGAAGTGATGATGAAGGGAGAGCTCATGCAGGAAGGGAAATCGAAGCGTATCTGGAAAGAAACTCTTGCCCCCAAGTATTTACATGATGTTATGGGGGTATATCACGGCATTTGGATGCCGGATATGGATCGGTGCTGGCTCAGTAATGATGGATACCAAGTTACCAGCCGTATCATCTCAACAGAGTGGGGCAAGGTCGAACACGCTGCAATCCAGATCATCAATGATAACGCTTTCTTATCCGCGAACGGTGAACGTGATATTCCGTGGGCTGTGAAGCAGCAGATCAAGAATGAACTGTTTGGTGAGAAGAGACTGGCAATAGAAGTTTTCCCAAAGCAAAAGAATCTTGTTGATGTCCAGGACGTTTATCATCTTTGGGTCTTCCCGAAGGATTTTGATCTACCTTTTGGTATTCACCCGATCAGAGATAAGCAATGTAAAGCAATAAGCCGTGGTTGTCCTAAAGACGCCGGCTACCTGATTGAGAACACTCGCCAGATGAGGGACATAGGCTCTGGCCTGGAATGAAAAGAGAATACCGATAATTATAGGTCTCAATAACTTCAACGATGGGGGCAAACAAATGGACGAACTAGATGTGTTCAACAAGCTGAATGAAATATCCGCAGTCACTCAGTACGGGGACATTTTTGGCGATGATACGGAAAAGGCGAAGCAAATTGCCGCGCATAAAATCTGGCTTCAAAACATTCGTCACGAACGGCCAAGCACTGCTCATCCTTATCGGATCGGAGTCTATATCCGTTATTTCAATCAAACGAAGTATGACAACTACCTTGCTTATCACAAGAAGCAGTTTTCAGACTCCATTGCTCTGTGTCCCAACTGGACCTTAGTAGATTTTTATATCGACAACGGTGCTTCTACGCCCTACATGGAAAGCGCTGCGGAGTGGAGTCGGCTACTTGAAGACTGCATGGCCCGCAAGGTCAATCTCATCATCACACAGAAAGTATCCAATGTATCGAAAAACCCTATGGAGCTTTCATTCTGTGCCAGAATGCTGGCAGGTCTAAAGCATCCTGTCGGTATCTACTTCATTTCTGAGGATATCTTCACCCTCGCCTCATATTATCTCGAAGATTTACGCGACCCGGAGTTTATGCCGCCTCCAGACTTGAAGGCGCTACCCGATGATGACGATGGAGAGGTTGGTCTATTGAATGATTGATGTCAGGAAGAAACAACAGCGTAGCTGGGAAAAAGAGAAAGTTCGTAAGCGAATGCGGGTTGAGGTTGACCCGGACAACTACTTATATATCCCGGCGAAAAAGCCGAAAGACTTTTATGACACGGAACTTCCTCAGCGTATCGCAATTTATGTCCGTGTTTCTACTGACGATATTCGGCAGACAACCTCTTATGAACTGCAACAGAAATACTATGAAGACTATGTCGCTCATCATTCTAACTGGACCCTTGTGAAGATCTATGCTGATGAGGGCATCAGCGGGACGTCGCTTAAAAACCGTGACGCATTCAATGAGATGATTGCAGACTGCCGTGCAGGGAAAATCGACATGATAATCACTAAAAATGTGTCTCGATTTGCACGGAACGTAATGATTACGATAGGCCTGGCTCGTGAGCTCGCTCAGATGAAGAACCCGGTTGGAATCTTCTTCGAATCCGAGGCCATCTTCTCATTGAATGATGACTCTCAGATGGCTCTTACTTTCCAGGCGACAATGGCAGAGGAAGAATCTCACACACGCAGCAGAAGCATGGAAACTTCCCTGCGGATGCGGCTTGATAACGGAATCCCTCTTACCCCTAAACTGCTTGGTTATACCCACGATGCCGATGGCAATTTGGTAATCAATACAGAAGAAGCGAAAACAGTAAAGCTCGCATTTTTCATGTATCTCTTTGGCTACACCACCCAGCAGATCGCAGACACCTTCATCGCCCTGGAACGCAGGTCCTATCTCGGTAATATCAAGTGGACTTCCAGTAGCATCGTTCAGATCTTGCGGAATGAACGTCACTGTGGAGATGTGTTGACACGCAAGACTTACACCCAGGATTTCAGGACCCATCGCAAATTGAAGAACCGTGGAGACCGTCCGCAGAGTCATTACTTCAATCACCATGAACCGATTGTCCGCAGAGACGATTTCATCGCCGTGCAACGGATGTTGGACAACGCAAAGTACGGAAACCGCTCAATTCTTCCTGAGCTACGGGTGATTGAATCCGGAGTGCTGAAAGGATTCGTATCCATCAATCCGCGCTGGTCAGGGTTCAAGGAATCGGAATACTTTCAGGCTTCTCAAAGTGTTTATCAAGATCCGGAAGAAGAGGCTGCCGTTGTTCCCTCGGTGCAGGAGATCCAGTTGTCAGCTGGAGATTTTGATCTTCGCGGTTTTGAAGTGGCTCGCTCTGAGTTTTTCGATGCGCAGAACAAACCGTACATCTCTTTTTCAGAAAAGCTGGTCAAGTTCAGCACCGTATGCGTGAGAAAATTTGACACGCAGAACACAATAGAGATTCTAATCAATCCTATCGAGAGAAAGATCGCAATCCGTCCTACAGATAAGAATAACAAGAACGGCGTTCTCTTCTCCCACATCACCAGAGGGAAAGCATTTCCCAAAGGAATATCCTGTGCCGCCTTTCGTTCTACCGTTTACAGTCTGTTAGGCTGGAATCCAGACCTGAAATATCGCATCCTCGGCACTCTTTATGAACAGGGTTCCGAGTTAGCTTATATCTTTGATGCAGCAGATTCCGAAGTGTTCTTCCGATCAAACGCCTTTTCGGTCGCTGACCTGAAAGAAGATGAATGCCAAAATGTTTCCTTTCAGCCATTTCTTCCATCCGGCAAACGCATCCGTGCTGTTCCCCAGGAATGGACTTATTCGTTTGGAATACCGTTCTACATTCACGAGCTCTCCCTGAGTGCTCTGGCAGAGCAGAGTGAACAGGATTGGAAGTTACGCATGGAAGGGCAGCTTTTTGAGACGGGAAAGAAGATCAATGTCACGCCATTTGCCGAGCTCCGGGACTACATACGCCAGGAGCTTAGCTCAATCACCATATTAGAAACGGAGCATGTCCATGAGTAACGACGAACATCTTGAATTCATCAATCAAATGCTGGCTGAAGCTGATCAGTTACACAGTGAGCTGCCCGCTTCTCCCCCCATCCCTGCAGATCTGACCGATGATGAGATTCTGGAGCTTGGCGACAATTTTGACTTCGATGGGTTTCAGGTCGTTCGCAGGGAGTTCTTTGCCCATATCAATGAACCGTCGGTCACCTTCAACAACTGCAAGTTCTACGTCAACACTGCCTGTATCCAGAAGTTCCCGGAGACAGAAACCGTCCAGGTTCTTGTCAACAAGGACAAAAAGATTCTCGCCATCATGCCCTGCCCTGCAAATGCGAGGGACTCCTTTGCTTGGTGTTCCATCTCAAAGGGCAAAAGGAAGCCCAAGCAAATCACTTGCAAGCTGTTCTTTGCCAAGGTTTTTTCCATGATGGACTGGAATCCTGACCACAGGTACAAGATTCTCGGAAAACTGATCCATGCAAACGGCGAGACTCTGATTGCGTTTGACCTGACCGCAACAGAGATTTATCAGCGTACAATTGTTGAGGGCTCAAAGCCGAAGAACTCACGGATACCTGTCTTCCCTGCCGAGTGGCAGAATCAATTTGGCTTGCCCTACAGTGAGCACAAGCAATCCCTTCAGGTGGATATTCTCAACGGCTACGCGGTCTACTCCATCAAGGATGCCGGAAAAGATGACGAATCGGATCACGCTGTTGCGAGTCCTATTTCTCCCGATTTGCTCAACCAGGCCGGCATTGATGCTGGCGAAATGTCACAACCCCTTGCATCTCCGGAGGTGACATTATGACTGACCCAATCTCAAACGTCATGCTCTCGGTAGACGTGAAGAAGTATCGGATACGTGTTCATAAGGCCACACTACATCAGCTCGGAGATCCTCCCTATATCCAATTGCTTATTAACCCTTCTGCTGCGGCAGTTGCGCTAAAGTCTATCCGCAAACCGACATCCGGCGATCAGTCGCATCGGGTCTCGAAAAAGAAGCTGGAATCCACGAACTCGATTGAGATCTACAGCAAATACTTCATCGACAAGCTGAAAGAGCTGGTTCCTGATCTCAACACCGGCTTTTGCTACCACATGTACGGAAAAATCGTTCCCTCTGAAAGTATGGCGCTCTTTTCCTTCAAGACGCTCCAACCGTTTACGGAGGATGAGTCGATATGCCCCTGAACCAAGAAAAAAGGCTTTGGTCTCTGAAAATCGACAGAGAGTTTAAGGAGCTGATTCGCCCACTCTTCAAATCTGAGTTTCTTCAGCTCGAAGCGAACATCGTTGCTGACGGATGCCGGGAACCTATTACAGTGTGGAATGGAATCATTATTGATGGTCACAACCGGTACAAAATCTGCACAGAGCACGGAATTCCTTTTGCAATTACCGAAAAGAGCTTTAGTTCTCGTGAGGACGCCATCATTTGGATCTGCACAAATCAACTGGGCAGACGAAATCTGACAGAGGAGAGTCGAAAGTTTCTCATTGGCAAACAGTATGAATCCGAGAAAATCATCTCCCGGAGAAAAGCTGTTTACCAGGCAAGCTGTGAAGACGGCCCCGGTCTTCCATATGAGACCTTCAATCCAAATCCTGCTTCGCGGGTGGTTGAAACGCACAGGAAGACAGCACAGAAAATAGCGGATGAAAATCATATATCCCATGGAACCGTAGAAAAATACTCCATCTATAGTCGCGCCATAGAAGAAATAAGCAAAAAGGAGCCGCATATGGCAATGAAGATTCTCTCAGGACGCTACAAGATTTCGCATGATGGCGTCATTGCTCTATCCAAACGAAGCGTTGAAGAGATACAGGACTTGAACCGCCGTCTGGAACGCTCACAGCACCCTTTCGCCAGGTATCAAACCACCCGTCACGAAATACAGAACACGCCTTCTGCACCGATTGAAACGCAGATTGAACCGAAAACCGTAAAGGACATGCCCAAATATGACCCTGATGCCGAAGTGGTTGGATTGACATTGACCATTCCCTCTTGGTCCAGTTCCATCGACCGAATCGTTCATTCAGATCTGACTCACATCTCAAGCTCTGCAAGAGACAGTCTGCGCAATGCCCTTCTGCAGCTCCAGGACAGCATTGATGCCATGTTCTCAGCCATTAAGGAGGAGCGATAATGGATACCATGTTGAACAGCTTTGTCCCGGATGTCCACTTTGAGAAGATTCCGATCAAAAACCTTGTATCAAATCAGGACTATCAGCGCAATCTGTCCCAGGCACATATCGCTCGTGCTGCGGCTAATTTTGATCTTTACCAGATCAACCCCGTAAAAGTCAGTCGCAGAGATGGAGTCAACTATGTGTTCAACGGGCAGCATACAATTGAGATCGTCGCCCTTGTCTCGGGTTCCAGAGAGACGCCTGTTTGGTGCATGATCTATGATGACCTTTGCTATGAACATGAAGCTGATATCTTTGCCAATCAGCAAAAGTTCGTCAAGTCGCTTAGTCCATATGAGGTTTTTGTCGCAAATCTTGAAGCTGGAAATGACCAGCAGCTCATCATCAGGGACCTTGTGGAATCATACGGTCTGAAACTAGGGTACAAGAAAGCAGCCGGAGAAATCTGTGCCATTTCGACTATCGAAAACATATTTTCAAAGTATGGCTATCATGTGCTCGATCATGTGCTCAGGCTATGCATCGCAACTTGGGAGGGCGAAGTCAATTCATTCTCCGCAAATATACTAAATGCACTTGCAAAGCTTATCATGGTCTATGGAGATGATTTGGACGATGAAAACTTCAAGACAAAGCTCGGTGCTATCTCTGTAAAACAGCTTATTAGGAATGCAAAAGAGCGTCGACAGGGTATGATGGGCGTCGCAGAGGTAATGGTCATAGAATACAATGGCCGGAAGAAA
>JAEEGL015678663.1_pt1 | contig 14920 bp, 17 predicted proteins | sample 9134231 | NCBI WGS metagenome assembly JAEEGL01 (sample SAMN16246548, study PRJNA631951) | gut metagenome | biome: gut microbiome; feature: rumen; material: fiber-attached | host: Bos | place: Iran: Karaj | collected 2018-10
GTATTAACATGCTCAGAGCCTAGCATTCTCTCACTTATCTCCAACGACTTGGTAAAATAGTCTGATGCTTGCGAAAGGCCTCCAATATTATAGTGCACGAATCCAATACCCGTATATATGATTGCGGTTTCCGGATGATTCAGCCCCATCACATTCTCATAGATCCTAACTGCTTTAGAGCAATATTCTAAAGCATTAGAATTGTTGCCCATATAATAGTAAGACAATCCAACACCATGATATGCAATCGCTGTTTTACGATTGTCATCACCTAATGTGCTTTCATAGATCTTTAACGCCTCCAAATAGTTTTCTAAGGCATTAGAATAGTCTTCTTGTTTCGTCAAGAGCATTCCAATATTCGAATATGACTCTGCCATACTAGGATGGTTTGTACCAACGACCTCTTCGCAGATAGCTTTTGCCTTTTGGAACAGCTCTGATGCTTTGTCATAACGGCCTTGGAAAATGTAAACAAGCCCAGTATCATTGTAGGATTCAGCTGTATCGACATTTTTTTCGCCTAGGATTTTCTTACGAATTTCCAATGCCTTCATGTTATATTCTAATGCTTTAGGATAGTCACATAGGTTTCTGAGCGTTTCTCCGATTTCATGATAGGCCGAAGCTGTAGCAGGATGCTCCTGTCCGTATAAAGATTCACGCAGAGTTATCAAGTCTGAATATCTAGACAGTGCATCTTTATATAGGCCGTAATCTGAGAAAAACTTTGCAGAATCGGCTAATAAAGACTCGTAACTCCTATCCTCCATGCCACCTCCTGCAGCTATTTTTTCAGCTTGTCTATAAATATCAGCAGCTCTATGAATTCGTTCATCAACAGGAACTGCAGAATCACTCATTATGGTTTTAGCCTGAGACTGTAAAGCCCCAATTTGTTCAATGATACCTTTGTTACAACCCATAAAACTTATATTCCTGGCTTTAATGTCCCAATCCTAATTCATTCATCTTACGATCACTGAGATTCACGGGCTTTATCCACATGTAGTCGGGATATTGACCGAGCACGAAAAGAGTAACAGGACACAACCAGATAAAGCCTCCGAAGGAATTGGCAGCTATAAGGTCAACCTGATAGTGGGCACCTCCAGTAATACTGGAATCCTGTTTCTCAATGCGAAACCATCCTTTGGGCATCTTGTCAGAGACAATGTTTACGCAAACCTTGATTTTTGTATGAGTTCCGTCGTAAGAAAGAATCTCACATAGATTATCGGCACCTTCTACCATCATCAGGTTGTGATGGTCGAAAGGCCAATCTGGGTAGTCCACATACCAGCAACCATCATCCTCTTTTGTAAAAGAGATGGTGTACTCGTTTTGACGGCCAAAATACTTCTTCGACATCATCGAAGCTGCTTTCATTAAATCTGTAATTGAATAGTCCATTAAATAGTGTTTTAATAACTGAATTGATTGAACTGATATGATTTCTAGTGCGAAGGTAATCAAAAAGTATTGTAATAGCAGCAATAGCCCCACCATCTTGTATAAAATAGTGGGATTGTTGTATAAACTAATCTGCTATTTGCAATACATTATCGCTTTTCATTATGATTTATTACTTTTTTCTGTGATCATACTCCCATATTTCAAATGTTAATTCCATCTTACTTCAGTTTTGGTTCTTTTTCAAACGAGCGTAAACACCCAGTACAAACATTATAAGAAAAGTAGTACCAAAGGTGGCTGATGCGTCTTGCCACGTCTTATCCAAGCCAAACAAATAGAACAATAGTGAGACTATGGCAGCAACAATGGTACAAATCAGGATTTCTATTAGATATTGTTTCATGAAATATATTGATTATAGTAGAACGATTAGAAATAAACGGTACCGTATAGGGTTGAGTATGCCTTATAGTTGAAGTTGTCTCGGATTTCTTCGGAATCCCAAGCACCAACTTCACTGGCCTTGTTACCACAGTTGCTCCATCCATATTGGGTCTTGGTACTAAGCAATCTGACCTCCTCTCCAATCACTCCGACTCTGATGGGTGTAGAATACCAGTCATTCCCTTTCTTATAATACCCCCTTAATGTCACTTCCTGCATCTTGGGCTTTGCTTGTTGTTGCCTTTGCTGGTAGGGATTGCCATATACAGGCTCATAGATGGTGAAAGGTATACCATAGCCTGGACTTGGAGTATAAGAGGTGCGAGGAACCTCCACCGGCTGATAAACTGTAAACTGTGCTGATGCTGTTAACGAAACAACAATCATGCTGCAAATGAACAATAACTTTTTCATACTTCTCAATTTTAAGTTCGACATGTTTTCTGGTGCAAAGATAATCAAGAAATACTGTATAAACAGCAACAACCCCGCCATCTTGTGTAAAGTGGTGGGATTGTTGTACGAAACCCTATTTATCCAATGCGATATTGCTAAAGATACTTACTATACAGTCTTATCCAATACAGGACGTATTAGGCAAAATGTTTTAAGATGATTCCATCTGGACCGATCCCAAAACTTGTATATATCTTGATTATTCTTTGATTTTCTACATATTTCAAACGAAATCATCCTTTCTCCTGTCCAATATGCTCCTATATGGAGTACTATATAATTGCCATTGGGTCCCTTTAGTTTTACGTGTTCTTCATCTATTATGATGAATTCGCATTTAGACACAAGCTCTTCAAAATCAGATGGCTTTGGCATTCTCCAACAAGATCCCCACATATTTGTACTTGTGTCATACCTTTCATTTCCAGAAATGACATCAACTTGAGGCTTATAATTGTACAGACGCTTAAATATTGATTCCTTAGTTTCTTTAATTATCCATCCATTACTATCTCCCCAAATATAGCCTATACCAATTTCTTCTGGCGATGAAGCACCGATATTCATATCAGCCCAATAAACACTAATCCCTAAGTCTATATATTTATGTCCATTACAAATGTTAGCCCGGGTACTATTTTTTACTTCTTTTGAAACCTTTGGCTGCATAACTATGGTCTCTTCAGTATCAACAGGCTCTACAACAGCTCTCTTCTCACTTTCTTCATGTTGTTTGACAACTAATCTTTCTAATACTGCTGACGCTGACTGAGGTCTAGCCTTCCTCTTGGGCTGCATCATCCACACTACCAACTTGCGCATATCATCGGAAATGCTGTTTGAAAAATCAAAAGCATCTTCCTCGTCCTCCTCAATGTCTATCGCCATTGGTGGCTTTTTGTTTGTAAGGAGATTGTAGACAGTAGCACCCAAAGCGTAGATGTCCGTCCAAGGACCAAAACGGTCATACATCTGGCCTATCTGCTCATTGGGAGCATAACCAGGCGTATAACAGAGTGCAGTAGATGTTGTCATGCTACCATTGGCACGGATCTGCTTACTTGCGCCAAAGTCTATGAGATAGGCATTCCCAGCCTTGTCTATCATGATATTACCAGGTTTCAGGTCAAGATGCCATATCTCATTCTGATGAACTTCTTTAAGCGCTTCTAGTATTTGAATTAAAATGTTTCTTACTTCTGTTTCAGAGAAAGGCTGCGCAGTTCTTTTCATTCTCTCAGCCAGTGACTCGCCATCTATATAGTCCATGACATAATAGGCCGTTCCATTCTCTTCAAACAAGTCGTGAACTTTCACAATGTGCTCGTTCTTCAACTTACGTAAACGACGTGCCTCTTTTTTGAATTTCTCACGCTGTTCTTCAAACTGGCCGACGTTGTCTGCGTTACTCACACTAACAGCACAAGTTGTTTCATCTCGTTCAGTCACGCCTTTCATGAAGAACTCCTTGATGGCTACCGTTTCTTCAAACTCTGTGTTATAGCCAACATACGTATTGCCAAAGCCTCCTTGCCCCAGCATTCGCTCTATTCTGTATTTCCCACCTTGCAAAGTGGTGTTAGGTTGTAGGTGTTGCATTTCAATACTGAATTGGGGGTCTATAAAAATAAAGAAATTGCAATAGTTGACATAACAAACAAAGTTAGTGCAACCATGCATCCAGAACCTGACGATTTTGAATACTCATTAGTTGCATACATTCTAAATGATGGATTCTTGCTTTTTATTGCATCAATGATAGATTGCCCCTTCCAAGTGTAGAACGCCATATATTCGGGATAGCCTTGTACACCAACATATAAAGTTGTTCCATCTTTTATATATCCCTCCAAATCATTAATAGGAACTTCCGTTGGCTGAACATTGCCCACAAATCCGAATTTGACAGGCTTCCAAATGAATTTGTCGTCTGTAATTATTATATGACCACCTATGCGGCCTCCTTCTGTTAAAAAATCCGCGCCAAATTTAACTTCACTCATATGTATAACAATTGTTTTGTGGGGTTCAACATATTTAAAAAATCATAAAATTCCCATCTTCTGGAGAAAAATATAACCAGCAACAGCGAGAATACAAATACCTAATTCTATCAGTCCTCGCCAATTAAATTCACTAGTAATTTCGTTGCTTGCATACATTCTGAATTGAGGGTTATACTTACGTATATCCTCGATAAGATCCTGATGTTTTTTACATCGGAATCTTGGGAATTCTGGCAGACCTTTGATACCAATCACTATCTTTGAACTTTTTACTTGATAGCCTTCCAAATCAGAGATAGGAACTTCAAATGTATCTAAGCCAAACAACTTACGTGAGAGTGCGGGAATAATTGGAGACCACACGAAATTTTGTTCGTTAACTGTTATATGCCCCTCTATTCTTTCTCCATTAGAATACAAATCTGCTCTATATTTCATGTTTATTATTTATCCCTTAAGAATAGTATACAAAATTCCACCTATAATTGCCAGTATAATCCAGATATAATCTTTTATCCAGCTACCACTCCTTTTGACTTCAAATTCCTTGATATTCGGATTTCTATACCTTAATTCTCTAATAATAGAATTAACATTCCATCCACCCCAAAAAGCTTCAATCATGTCATACCTGGCAAATTCAAGATAAAGTGTCGTCCATATCAGGAAACCTGTTTTTGCATAGCCAACTACATCTTCAATGGGAAAGTCAACCTCATTATAATGTCCTAACATTGGTTTCCACCTAAATGACGTTTCGCTAATAGTAATGTGACCAGGATGTTGGCCATTTTTGTAAAGGTCTGCTCTAAATTTTACTTCGCTCATAGTTATATAATTTATTATTTATTAGCCACAGCTCTTACGGGGAAAAAGAGGTCTGTATAATCTTTTCCCATATTCTGTATTGAAGGTAATCCCCATCTAATGTCACCATTATCATGATTCCATGAGAACATGACAATATTTCCGAAAGGGGATTCTCCAGTCCAGTGGTATCTGTTGTCTAAAACAATAGAGTTGCCATTGGGGCCAGTTAGCCTTGCATGGTTATTGTCAATAAGTTCCCAAGTACATTGTGTTGCGAGTTCCTCAAACTCTTTACATGTTGGCATACGCCATGCAGTACCCCACTGATTTGTTGCGGTATCATATTGGTAATCCCCGCTTATTTTGTTTTTTGACGGTCCACCTTTAAGCCATCTAGCAAAGAAAGAGTTTAATACTTTTCTAGTTTTCTCACCATCAGGATCTCCCCAAAGATAGCATTCTCCATAGCCATCTTCACTAGAAGCCCCTACATCCATAGTAGCCCATAGTACACTTAATCCCAAATCTACAGCGACATGTCCATTAACAGAAATATGTTGAGGGATATAAGCTTCCTGATTAGAGGATTCTTCGAAAATGGTACTTTCATCATCTCCATCTTCTTCATCAAGAACGTATAACCCAAGTGATGTTAGTACTGCGACTACGAGATAGTCAAAAGTAAGAGGAACATCTGTTACGTCAACTCCAAAAGTTTCTTCAATATCTTTTTGTATAGCATTACATTGTGTTGTCGACGCATGCAAGTCCTTTTGTAAATCAATGTCTTCACCGATAGTCTTTGTTACTTGTTGACCTAATTGCTCTGAGATAATCGATAAAACACCAATTTTTACCAACTCTATATAATATCGTTGTTTTACGTCAACTGCCTGTTGTGGACGATCTTGCCGTTTGGGTTGCATCATCCAGTCTATCAGCAGATACATTAAGCCTAAGTCATCTTCAGGAATCTCGTTAGGATTAAATTCATCAATATCAAATTGAGTTGGACTATTTCTTGTGAGCAAATTATACATAGTTGCGCCAACAGCATAGAGGTCAGTCCATGGTCCAAATTTGTTGAATAACATTCCTGTTTGTTCAGAAGGTGCATAACCACGCGTGAAATAGAATCCAGTCAAGGCAGTTTCCTCTGAAGTAAGTTGTTTACTTGCTCCAAAATCAATAAGTTTAACAAGTCCATCACTGTCTATCATGATATTACCTGGTTTTATGTCTAAGTGTAATATCTGGTGAGAATGAATTTCTATCAGGGCATCAAGAATTTGAGGAAATATGTTTTGTACCTCGTCAATCGAAAATGGATGCCCCATCACATTCATTTTATCAGCCAGAGATTCACCCTCAACATATTCCATTACATAATATGCAGTGTCATTTTCATCAAACAAATCATAAACTGGCACTATATGTTCACTGTGAAGACTCATTATTCTTTTAGCTTCCTTCTTGAACTTGTTGATTTGTTGTTCAAACATCTGCTTATTCCTAATGTTAGGGACAATAACAGACACCCCAAGTCTGTCATTGATACCTTGAACACTCAGGAATAATTCTTTAATAGCAACCTGCCTTTTAGGGTTAAGTTGCTCAGCTAAATATGTTATGCCGAAGTTTCCTTGCCCCAGCATTCGTACTATTCTGTATTTTCCACCCTGTAGGGTAGTGTTAGGTGATAGGTGTTGCATCATTTGTCAAAACCAAAATCAATATCTTTTTCTGTTAAATGGATGACCTCAATATTAGGATTAATACCATAGATGGCAGATTTATATAAAGAAAAATCCTTCTTACTAACTTTTACTCCAAACATAATTCTAAGAATTCTGACAGCCAAATATTGTTTCTGCTTATTATCCGGAAGAGTCTTATAATATCTGACTTCTTCTTCATCGCCCCATTGGGGAGATTTAATTTTGATAACTTCTGAAATCGATTTTTTTGACACTGTTGATATTGTTGGCATTTTAGATTGATAAGTGACATCTACATTCTCCCAAGAATTTGCAGTAACAGTTAACTCAATACAACAGCCTTTGTGGCTATCCCCATAAATTGCGAACATATGACCATTGTTCTTTAGCTTAGATAAAGAGCAAGTGTAAGTGTTATCAAGAAGTCTTCGAAACTCTTTTCTTTCATCTACAGATGAGCCTTTAGGATAATGGTAGGCTCCTTCTTTGGCATCGTTTAACTCTTCAAGTCTCGGCGCATAGAGTTTCTGAGTGTATACGAGTTCCATAAATCTTTTTAAGTTCTGGACGCTTTTATATTTGTAAAATAATTCCATTGTTTTCATAACAAATTCATCAATACTACTGATTGGGGATATTAATTACTAATCGAAAACCTATATTTGATCCTGGTGTGGGGTCAAATGCTCCCCGAGAAAACACCCAGAAGTTAGAAAAACCTTCATTTCCTACTGTAGCATTATCACAATATGCACCGCCTCTGGCAATTCTATCTTTGCCAGATTCTGGTCCAGATGGGTCTTTTTTGCTCTTTGCATTATATTTACCATGATAATCCAAACACCACTCCCAGACATTTCCACTCATATCATACAACCCTAATTCGTTTGGTTTTTTTTGTCCAACATCATGTATAGTGTTGTTGCTGTTACCAGAGTACCATGCAACATCATCCAGTTTATTACTTCCTGCATATTTGTAACCTTTGCTCTTCATTCCGCCTCTAGCTGCAAATTCCCATTGAGCTTCTGTAGGCAATTGAAAAGGAATTCCTGTTATTCTAACTAGTTCTTGGATGTATGCTTGGCAGTCATTCCAGCTAACATTAGTTACAGGTTTGTTTTTCCCAGTCACAAATGATGGATTATTTCCCATGACGCATTCCCATTGTTCTTGTGTCACTTCATAACGACTGATTAGAAAATCACTTAGGGTAACTTTACTAGGAGGGTCTGTATCAACCCATCCAGAATTGCCCATTGTGAAAGATCCAGAAATAGCATCCTGATCGAAAGCAGTATTCAACATAGCCCTAAGTACGCTATCCCTATGTGAGTAATAATTTGCATCAATACATATGTTCTTCAAGTTCCATGTGCTCCCATCATGTCCTTCTGTAAAGTCTATTGTTTTCACGTCTTTTTTTAAAGGAGGGAATACTAAAGTAAAATTCAATGTTTGCCATTGTTGTGTAAACGTTGTTTCCTTAGGGGCAATGGCTATATTTATAGCATTTCTCATTCTGTATTGATTAATGCCATCGCTTATATATGTGTTTTCGTCAATATTGCACCAACTTGCTTGTTCGTATCTATTAATGTATTCAAAATCAATACGTGTTTCATCGCTGGTGAGAAGGATTGTTTTAATGGACAGCCAGCCGTCCTTCGAAACCGCTGTATATTTAGGACCGTATATAGCTATTGTGTCAGTTACAAAATCATCAGACATAACAGGAAAGGATTCTTTTTGTTTGGTAAAAACAAAAAATAAACAGCCTACAATTAACAAAGCAGGAACAATAAGCCATTTCCAATTATTAGATTCTTTTCCCGCGTTTGAATTGGATTCTATATTTCTTTCTATTTTTTGTTCGGATTTGATATTATTTTGGGGGGATTCTTTCGAGCTATTCGTGAGGGGCTTTTCTTCTAAAATGGTCTCTTCTACTGATTCGTCTGCACTTTTCGACATGCTTTCGCCCTTAATCGGAATAGTATTTTCAGAAGATACTCTATCTCCCAATAGATGAACTATCTCGTCAACATTTTGTAAACGATGTAGCCTGTTAGTCGTTGTCATTCTTAATATGAGTTGTTTTAACTCATTACTGATATCCTCTGCAAAAGAAAATGCTTCGTGTTTGTCTTCGCTTTCATCATCATCAATATCAGAAGGCAGAGGAGGGCGTTTATTGGTCAGCAGATTATAAAGTGTTGCACCAAGAGCGTAGATATCCGTCCAAGGACCAAATTTATCATAGTTTTGTTCCATCTGTTCACGGGGGGCATAACCATTTGTATAGCTGATTGCCGTACTGGTTGTGGCACCACCTTTTTGAACATTGAGCTGCTTTGATGCACCGAAATCGATAAGCTTTACCTTGCCGAACTTATCTAACATGATATTGGCTGGTTTCAGGTCAAGATGCCATATACCTGCATCATGAACCGATTTTAGGGCATCAAGGATTTGTGGAAGAATTTGGTAAACTTCTTCTTCCGTCATAGGCTTTCCTGTACGTTTTAGCCTCTCAGAGAGGTTCTCGCCATCAACAAAGTCCATAACATAATAAGCGGTACCATTTTCTTCGAACAAGTCGTGAACGCCCACGATATGGTCATTTTTCAGTTGTCTAATACGTCGAGCTTCTTTTTTGAATTTTTCGCGCTGTTCTAGGAAGTTATTATGATTTTCGGTATTACTGACACTAACAGTTGTCTGGTTGTCATCACGCTGGGTAACTCCCTTCATGAAGAATTCCTTGATGGCAACTCGTTCATCAAACTCGATGTTTGTGGCAACATAAGTATTGCCAAAGCCTCCCGAAGAGAGGTAACTATCTATTCTGTATATGCCGCGTAAAACGGTTCCCACGCGGAGCATTGACTGGCTGTTGATTTCTTGCTGGCTCATTTGTTTGAATATTATTTGAATCTTTGATTGTTGTATCTTTTGAATTATCCTGTATACCGTGCTTATTTATTGGTGATTGTATCATTGGCATTGGATGCGACAACTCATCTTTGCCATTATCATCACCTCCAAACACAAGAAAGGCTCCGATAAATAATATAACGATACAGAAGACTGTTATTAAAAAAGGTTTAATGTAAGTAACCCATTTTTGCATGGGCTTGGTAGGTACAGATACTATTGTTACATCATCACTTTCTGCAATCTGAACATCATTACCTTGATTAATGACAGGCTTAATATTCAACACGTTGCAGCGCGCTGTTGATTCCTCATTGGATAATACATTCTCACCACATTGTCCCTCGACGTTCTTGACATGAATTAGCCAAGCAGAATGATTGTCTTGATTCGCTGCTGTTGCTGTTATGAGTTGATTACATTTCTCTTTGTCTGATTTATCAGAGATGAGAATGTCTACCAATTCCTGGTTACTCATCTGTTCCAGCATCCCATCAGAGCACATATAGAAATAATCGTCAGGTTCAATATCTGTGATATGGATGATGTCAGGTCGCATGCGATTGTCTACGCCAGGGGTCATAGCACGAGTAACAATGTTCTTTTGTGGAAAGGTTGCTATTTCCTCGTATGTTATTTCTCCCGCTTGGAATAGATCAAAGGCTAAAGAATGATCACGAGACTGATATAATATTTTCCCTGTCAAAAATATATGATATATACGACTGTCTCCAATATGGGCTGCTGTAACGCCTTTATTATGAAAAAATAACAAGGTAAGCGTAGTACCCATTTTTCGAGGGCCATCGTCATCATACTTGTCTAACTCGGTATAGGCGTATTCAAGAGCTTCACGCAGTTGGTCATCAGAAAAGGAATCATCTTCGATATTATCCTCAAACCACTTCTCTAATGAACTACATACAGTCTGGCTGGCCACTTCGCCACGCTCATGACCACCCATTCCATCGCAGAGCACAAACAGGCGATTGTCCCATTGTACAATGGCATCTTCCTGATTATCGCGTTGTCCTATCTCATAAATAGAGAGTGGTGGATATAGTGTAATCTTCATAAGCTATGATAGTTTGAACGTTATTGTAGTATGTCCCATTGTGATGCTATTCCCATCTGTCAATCGGATGGCGTCACCGGTTTCTATGGGTTGGCCATCTATAGATGTGAGGTTTTTGTTCTGATAGTTGCTCAGCACGGCTTTCTTTGTGCCATCAGGCAATGTGGTAACGTTGATGCTGCAATGCTGGCGACTCATATAGCGATCATCTGTTGCTATCTGGATTGTGGCTTTTGAGGTATTGCCCTTTCTGCCAATTATGTTTTGGCCTTCCTCCAATGGGTAGCTGATTCCATCATACAACAATTTGGCTAGAGTACTGATCTTTGGTGTATCTGTGACTAATTGTGTTGCTCCATAACTGGAACCAGCCAACTGTGTAGCACCATTATCCGCTACAGGTTGCTTTGGTGGCGCATAGTATGTCTTGGCCTCCAAAGGTTCTTGTTGAGGAGGAAATTTGACTTGAAGAACTGCTTTACATTTAGGACATGTAATCTGCTTAACTAATTCGTTCTTCGAGTTCTGAACATCAAGCACGACACTACATGATGGGCATTTGATTCTTTTTGTCTGCATATTGTTACCACTTAATAACTGTCATATCGTTGTCGAAATTGCCCCACATGACAGGATGTTGCTTGTTACCAGATGCTTCTATTACACCCTTGTGGACAAAATCGAATAGTTCACGAGCTGTAATCTGTCGATTCTTGTCCTTATCAGCTCCTCCACGAAGGCCTCGCTCCATAAAAATGGTAAAGAGGCTATTCTTGTACTGAGTTTCTTGTGATGTCTCATTAGTGCGAGAGGACAGGAACAGCATGACATTCTGGTTATTATAGCTGTCAGTTTGTTGGCGAGTAGTACGCATTTTGCCAGCATAGCACGCATCTGCAATGATGATTTTTCTTGTGGCTTTGCACCCTTTCAGCATTTTGAATATATGCTGATATGTCAGCAATCCATCGTGACACACCAAAGCTCCTGGTGTTCCATGTCCGCTGAAATAAAGGATGACAGCATCATTGTAGTCAGCGTCCTCAAAGGTGGTGTGCATGGTACTAAGCAGGGCGGCCTGTGTAGCCTCTTCGTTGACCAGAACGTTGATGGAAGCATCCTTAGTTGCCTGAAATACCTTTGCAATAGTCTTGGCATCGTTATCGCTGATGCGAAGGTCGTTTTCCTTGCCAGGATAGTCGGCAATGCCAACACTGACAAGGTAGACTTTTGCTTGTAGCTGCAAACTGCAGATCAATAGCAAAACGGTTAGGATGCTAACATTCCTCATTATGCCTCTATCATTGCATCGTTCATGTAATCGGGCATGTCTGGAGCCACATCCGGATTCTCCATAGATGCCAATTGATTAGGATCGTCAGCATTTACAACTTCACCAACAGTTGCAGCATTACCTTGATTGTCTACGATAATATCAGCATCACTTAACTGATGATTGTCATCAACATCGATAATAGCAACATCAGCCTGACCATCGCCTGTTGTGTCATAACCAACAGCCAAGTGTCCGTCAACATTCGCATAGCCAACAATATGAACATCACCATCCTGCTCAAAATTTTGAGCTGTCTGCTGATCTACAACGTGAACGTCCTCAGATGAAGCCGCAGTTTCATGTACATCTGCTGTGGTAGGTGCTTCTTCGTGATGATATACATGATGAACAACTACAACCTGAGTATTAGCATCTGTAGGTGTTGAGAGCTCGTCTGGACGTATCTCAGGCTGAACCTGCTGGGCAAAATCGTGTTTTTGTTCAACAGTCATGTCATTCCATTCGTCAGCAGAATAAGTATTGTATATTCCACCATGCCAATGGAACACGCCACCAGGGCCAACTTCTGCACGTGCTTGGGCAAAGGCTTCGCCAAAAGAAAGGTCATCATTTACTGCAGCAACTTTTAGACCATTTTCTAACGTATGGCTAGTTTCGCCTGGTTCTGGGGCAGCAACATCCTCCGTCTTCCCTTCTTCCAGAGTTTCTTCTTTCCCTAGTTCCTGAGCAGCTGCCTGCCCTGCGTATAGCAGTCCAGCACCCATCAAGATTCCAGACACTCCACCTAAGGTAACTTGCTTCCATGCACTACCTTCTTTCTTTGTCTCTTGCGGTCCATTTGACAATGGCTGCTTTTCTAAAATCGTTGTTTCGTTCATATCGTTATTGTTTTAAATTTGTTGCAAAAGTAATAAAATTCTATGATAGTTCAAAGTTTTAAAAGGTATCCTGTAAGAAATACCCTGTTTACTGTACGAAATCACTTTTTGAATTTTGTCTTACAGAAGGGGCAGGCATCATTTTGAGACAAAATCGTATAACTCCTAAAACAAGTTAGAGGACGTTTGCATTTGGGACATACCCATTTCTGATCAAAATCTTCTTGCAGTCTCTTAAGTTCTATTGTGCTATTGTCTTGTGAGCGCCTATATAGTCCATAGATAAATAGAAGGAAAGCTATTCCTGTAAACACCAATGCAACTTCACGAATCTCTGGTGCAACGCCAGCTATAATACCACCTAACATAGAGAACCCCAAAGGAATGCTTGCCAAAAGTCCATTGTTCTTTTGGCGATTCCTAATTGCTGTATCCTCTTGCTGGTAGTCATCCCAAACCTTTTTCAAAGATCGGATATCTATTGTTTCCACTTTGGGTTCGTTCAATGCGTCCCATTGAAACAGATAATGGGAATTACCAAGTTCTATTTTGTCCTTTTCTGAAATGGTTTTGCTCTCTACTGCAATGCCGTTGACAAAAGTAACGTTTCGCTCATTCAGGTTTTTAATCTGCCATTTGCCGTTTCCTGCTGGTTGCAGACTGATATGATGGCGGCTTACATCCATTGGAACACTATTGGGTTGTCCATATAACTTTGAATTACCATCCTTAACAACACAAAGTTGTCTCGTCTGCTGATCTCTTCCTATAATAATCTCCATACCTTTTATATCTTTGCTTTTATGACAAGTTCCTTAACAGCTTTTAATGCCTCTTTTGACACAGGCATCTGAAAAAGAAAATGCTCACAATCAGACAGCATCAGAACTTGCTTTTGTATGTCAACTTGATAGATGTAGTTCATATTTACAATGAACCGCTTGCCAATGCGCATGTATTGCTTGGCATTCTCACCAAGTTGAGCAGCTAATGCCTCTTCTGTATGAGATAGATTCATTGTTATACACACCTTCTGTTTGTTGGCGGTAACTATGTATGTGTAATTACCGTCGCCTTCAAAATAGACAATCTTCTGGATGTCTAAGCGAATGAGTTTGTCACGTGAGTTAAAATAGACTCGTTGCTGTACCATGACTTTTTCCCTCCATTTTATTTTGATGAAACTAACAAATCCTTTACATCAACATCGAGATGTCTCGCAATATCATATAGTTGTTCAACTGATGGTTGGACTTTATTAGTCATCCACCGTGAGACAGTTCCCATATTACGACCCATCTGCTCAGAGAGCCAAGTTCCAGTCTTATTCTTCTCTGCTAAAACTGACTTGATTCGATTATAACGCATATACTCTTTCATTTTAGTAGAATTCTATCATTTTTAGGCGTTTCGTGTGCAAATTTAATAAATTAATTGCATAAAAACAAATATTGAGACAAAAAAACTGTAAATCAGCTTCTATTTGCCTCAATAAATATAGGAGATTATGGAATTTTTAGCGAAACTCTTTCTTCACCCGCTGCACCGTACTCACACTCTTGCTTGTGAGTTTTGCCACATCGCGGATAGTGTAGCCCTTCCTCAATAGGGCTATGACATCCTTATATTCCTCTCGTTTCTGTTCAACAGTCTTTACTGAACCCGGTTTTCGCCCCAATCGTCCTCCTTTAGCTACATATTGCTTCCGACCTGACTGCAAACGGAAGGTGATGTTCTCACGTTCCAGTTGCGCACAGGTCGACAGCGTAGCGAGCATGATGGGGGCGAACAGGGATGGCTTACCATCCTCACCCAACAAGTTGAACTGTTCCTTCTGGATATAGAGGTTGATGCCACAGTCAAGCAGTTCCTTGACAGAGGCA
>JAEEGL015705576.1_pt1 | contig 14920 bp, 10 predicted proteins | sample 9134231 | NCBI WGS metagenome assembly JAEEGL01 (sample SAMN16246548, study PRJNA631951) | gut metagenome | biome: gut microbiome; feature: rumen; material: fiber-attached | host: Bos | place: Iran: Karaj | collected 2018-10
GGCGGCGCAGACGCGCGAGGCGGTTTTCGGGGACCGCATCCTGTTAAGCGGCATGATCGGCTATACGAACGGATGCAAAAACCAATGCCTGTAGTGCAGCGCGCGCGTGAAGCGCAGTTCGGCAATCGCATCCTATTAAGCGCCATGATCGGTTACACGACCGTATGCAAAAACCCATGCCTGTACTGAGGCATACGAGCGGGAAACAGCGCGCTGAAGCGCTTCCGCGTCGCGCCGGAGGACGTGATCGCGCTCGGCACCCGCGCTGCGGCGCACGGCTATCGACGCATCTTTCTGATCGCGGGCGAGGATCCGAAGTACGGGTTCGACGGGCTTTTGCACATTGTGAAGGCGTTTAAGGACGCGGGGATGTTCGTTTCGCTTGCCTGCGGAGAGTTTGACCGCGTGCAGTACGGGGAGCTGAAAGCCGCCGGTACGGACGAATACGTGCTGAAATTCGAGATGTCCGATTCCGAAAGCTTCAACCGAATGAACCCGTCGACGACGTTCGCCCGCCGCATGGAGGCGATCGAAACGATCCGCGCGCTCGGGCTGTCGCTTGCGTCCGGCAACATCATCGACTGGCCGGGACAGACCGCGGAGGAACTTGCCGACGACATTCTGCTGATGAAGCGGCTCGGCATTTCCTGGGCGCCGGTCATTCCGTATCTGCCCGCGCTGCACACGCCGCTCTTTGAGACGCATCACCGCGGCAGCCTTGAAAAGCTCTATAAGGAGATCGCGATCCTGCGTCTGATGATGCCCGCGATCCGCATCACCGCACAGCAGCCGGGCGCCGATCTCAAAAAAGGACTGTCCGATCCGGAGGCGAACGACGCCGCGATCCGCGCGGGCGCAAACCTGCTCTTTTACGATCTTCTGCCGGATCCGCTCGCTGCGGACTTCCGCGTGATCGACGAGCGGCATATCACCGGACCGCAGCATGCGGAAGCGCTCTCCGAAACGTACGGCTACGTGATCGACACCGACGCATAAAAAAGGAGCCGGAAGGCTCCTTTCGTGTTTTTGGGATCATGCAAGCTTTTCGCCGTTCACGTACAGCGCAAACCCGTTGGTGATGATCGAGGACGCATCGCCGTTGAACTCCGTGAGATAGGTGTCCGCGGTCAGCGTCCAGGTTGAGGAAGCGTCGATCGTGACGCGCACCGTGCCGGCCTCGGAGCTTACCGTCTCGCCCTTCGCGTTCACGATCTCGCCGGAGATCGCGCCGGTGAACGACGAGCCTTCGGACAGCGTCAGCGACAGTTCCGAGTCGCTGCCGACGAGGATCGTGCCGGAAAGCGTCTGATTTTTCACGTTCAGCGCCGCGACGTTCTTTGCGCCGCTCCAGCCGTCCGCGCACACCGAAAGCAGGACGTTTGCGGGGTCGTCGTTTTCGATCGCAACACCGGAAAGCTCGATCACCGCGTTCGTGTTCGTGACGTGGAAGACGTGTCCGCTCTTGCTTACAAGGCTGCCGCCGGTCATGGCAAACTGCGCCGTGCCCGTGTCCGCGTCGCCCGACATGGACTGATAGAGCATGATCGTATCGAGGAACGACGCGTTGCCGTTGCGCTGCGTATTGTTCGCGGTCAGCGTGCAGTTTTCGAGCCGCACGGCGTTCTTTCCCTCGATCACGACGCCCTCGGAGAGGTTCGATACGAGCGTCGCGTTTGCGGCGGTGATGTCCGCGGTCGAATAGATCGCGGGGGAGCCGAGTCCGTTGGAGGTATAGGTCCCGCCGTCGACGACCACCGTGCCGCCGCCGCGATCGGTGCGGATCGGTGCCGAGGACTGTCCCGAGGTGGTGACGGTGAGGTTTTTCGCGATCGTCGTGCCGCCGCCGGTCGTCATGATGCCGCCGGAGCCGTTTCCGGTCGTGGTGATCGTCACGCCGGACAGCGTCACGGTCGTACCGTCGCCTTCCGCGCCGTTTCTGCCGCCGTTGCCGCCGTAGCAGAACACGCCGTTCGCGCCGTCCGCAGCGGTTTCGATCGTGCCGCCGAGGATCGAAACGGACGCGCCGTCCTTTACGAGGACCGCCGCGTTCAGACCGTAGAAATTACAGGCGTCGCCGCCGTTCGAATCGCCGGTCTTGGCAACCGTCGGATCCGTGATCGTGACGGCTTCGGTCGTCGCGATCAGCAGCGCGTTCTCATCCGCGGTCGTGCTTGCATAGGTCTGATTCTCCTGCGTGTCCGCCGCGGTGATCTCCGTCGCCGCGGTATACGTCACGTCCGCCGCGCTGCCGCCGGGACCGCCTTCGGGAGGCTCGCCCTGCGGGGGCTGACCGTCGGGACCGCCCTGCGGAGGATTGCCGGGACCGCCCTGCGGAGGTTCGCCCTGCGGAGGATTGCCGGGACCGCCTTGCGGAGGTTCGCCCTGCGGAGGATTGCCGGGACCGCCTTGCGGAGGTTCGCCCATGCCGTCCGGCGGTTCGGGCGGGGGATTCTGATCGTTCGCGCCGGGTTCGCCGACGGTGAATTCGCCGTCGGCCGAGGCGGAGGCTTCGGCTTCGCTGTGCTGCGCGCCGTTCGCGCCGGAAACGGCGCAGGCGATCAGCAGGATCGCGCCGAGAAGCAGGGACAGGAGGGAAAAAATCACTTTTCGATTCATCATAGACGCCTTTCCGCCGCGGTCGCAGAGGCGAGCGCAGCCTTTCGTTTGACCATATCGTACGCCGCGAACCTTAACGCAAAATTAAACGGTGAAAAAAAGGATCCGCCGAACGGAGGATCCTTCTTGAACGGAACGATCACGCGCCTGCCGAAACGAACGAGTAGACGCAGTAGGCGAGGTAGGCGAGCACGAGGATCGCGCCGTGCACGCGCGAGCCCTTTTTGCGGATCAGCATCGGCACGATCAGACCGACCATGACGAGCACCGCCAGCGGCAGGTCGATGTACTGCGCCTTCGCCGTAAACACGATGTCGCCGGCGATCGTCGAGGGGATCCCGATGACGAGCAGCATGTTGAACAGGTTCGCGCCGATGATGTTGCCGAGCCCCACGTCGCCCTGACCCTTGATCGCGCTGGTGACGGTGGTCACGAGCTCCGGCAGCGAGGTGCCGAGCGCGATCACGGTGACGCCGATGACGCGGTCGGATACGCCCATCCGCTGCGCCAGAAGCTGGCCGTTTTCGACCAGCAGGTTCGAGCCGACGAACAGTCCCGCCGCGGAGACGACGAGCATCAGGATCGCCGCCCACGCCGGCATGAGCTTTTCGGACTCGTCGAACGCCGCTTCGCCGTCGCTGTCCTTCCACCGGATCGAAAGGAACGTATACGCGGCAAAGCCGAGCACCAGCACGATGCCGACTGCGCGGACGACGGTGCCGACGGCGTGCTCCGCGGCGCCTTCCTTATTGATGAAGTCCGATTCCGGGGTAAACAGAACGGTCAGGAACAGCAGCGCCGCGGTCGCGACGAAGAAGATCATGCGCCAGCTTACGGACTTTGCCTTGACCTCCTTTGCGGGGCGGATCAGCTGTCCGATGCCCGCGATGAGCGCCGTGTTGCAGATGATGCTGCCGAGCGCGTTGCCCACGCTGATCTCGGGCGAATGCGCGCTTCCGAGAACGGCGGTGCTGGACACGAGGATCTCCGGCAGCGTGGTGCCGAGGGATACGATCGTTGCGCCGACGACGATCTGCGGGATCTTTAACCGCCGTGCGATCGCGACCGACGCGTCGACGAACTTGTCGCCCGCGACGCAGATGAGACCGAGCCCGACGACGAACAGAACGATCGTCCAGGCAAGCGAATCGGGTACCGAAAATGTCATGTTTTCTTCCTTTCTGCACAGAAAAAGAGACTTCCATGCACGTAAAAAATGCATAAAAGTCTCGCGCATTCCGACCGGCAGCGGGATTGCTCCGTGCTGACGCCGCAGGCCACGCGGTTTCCCGCGTCGGCTACTCCCTTTTACGAACGTTATTATATGTTAACTTTTTTCAAACGTCAAGGAGGAATTGTGGCATTTTGCCGGGGCGTCTGCTATAATAAAAACTGGATTTTTATCTGAAGAGGAAAGGTGCAGCACGGATGAACGAGCATACTCCCGTTTACGTGACCGGGCATAAGAACCCGGATACCGATTCGATCGTTTCCGCGATCGGCTACGCGGCGCTGATGAACGCGCTGGGCGATCGGCGATACGTCGCCGCGCGTCTCGGCACGGTCAGCGACGAGACCGCGCACATCCTCGAGCGGTTCGGCTTCGAGGCGCCGGAACGGATCTATAACGTCCGCACGCAGGTGCGCGATCTGAACTTCGACCGTCCGCCGGTGCTGTCGAACGCGGTGACGGTCCGCCGTGCGTGGGAGGCGATTCTGAAGGGCGAGCGCGAATCGGCCGCTCTGCCCGTCGCCGACGAAAACGGACGGCTGACCGGCATGGTCACGACCGGCGACGTGGCGGCGTTCGATCTCGAATCGTCCGAGAATCCGCGGCTTACCGCGATCCCGCTGTTCAATCTGGTTTCCAACCTCGACGGTCAGGTGCGCGGCGGCAGCAGCACGGTCACCGAGCTGTCCGGCGAACTCAAGATCGTCGTTCCGCACGCGGACACGGAGCCGATCCGCTTCACGAAGGACATGATCGTCGTCACCGGCAACGCGCCGGACGTGATCCGCGCAGCGGTCGAAGCCGGCGTTTCGTGCATCGTGGTCTCGGGCGCGGAGGTCGACGCGTCGTGCCTTTCGGAATCGTGCAAAACGGTGCTGATCACCACCCCGTACGACGCGTACCGCGCGGCGCGGCTCGTGATCCAGTCCGTGCCCGTGCAGCGCATCCTGCCCGAAAAGGAGGTCGTCGCGTTCCGCCTGAACGATTATCTCGACGACGTGCGCGAGCAAACGCTCAAATCCCGCTACCGGAGCTATCCGATCCTCGACGAGAACGATCGCGTCGCGGGCACGCTCTCCCGGTATCACCTGCTGCGGCCGAACCGCAAGCAGGTCGTGCTCGTGGACCACAACGAGCTCGCGCAGTCGGTCGACGGACTCAACGAGGCGGAGATCCTTGCGATCATCGACCATCACCGGCTTGCCGACGTGCAGACCGGCGCGCCGATCTACGTGCGCAACGAGCCGGTCGGCGCGACCTGCACCATCGTGGCGCAGATGTTCCAGGAGCGCGGCATCATGCCGAACCGCAGCCTTGCGGGACTGCTTGCCGCAGGCATCGTGTCCGACACGATCTTTTTCAAGTCGCCGACGGCGACGGAGATCGACCGCCGGATGGCGCAGCGCATGGCGGCGATCGCGGGCGAATCGCTCGACGAGCTGGGGCGCGACATCTTCACGCCGTCCGCCTCGCACGACGCCGACGCGAAAAAACTCGTGCTGTCCGACTTCAAGCATTTCGTGATCGAGGGTCACAAGCTCGGCATCGGGCAGATCAGCTGCATCGACTCCGCGGAGCTTCTGAAGCGCCGCGGCGAGTTCCTTTCGATCATGAACGGCGTCAAAGACGAACGCGGCTTCGACATGGTGCTTCTGATGCTGACCGACGTGCTGCGCGAAGGCACCGTGCTTCTGTGCGTCGGCGACGAAGAAACGGTCGAAGAGGCGTTCAACGTCAAGATCAAAGACCACACGGTCTTCCTTCCGGGCGTCCTGTCGCGCAAAAAACAGGTCGTTCCGGCACTATCCGTACTCTGGGGGTAATTCCTATGCTGATCCGTATCAACGGCATTCCCGCGGAAGTCGCGACCGGCGAGAGCCTTCTGGACGTCGTACGGCGTCTCGGGCTCGACACGGACAGTCTCAAGACGCGTCCGATCGCCGCGGACATCGCGGGCGAAGTATTTACGCTGAACTATATCCCGCTGCGGGAAAAGGAGCAGGGCGACACGCCCACGACGTTCCGCATGCGCAAGGCGATCCGCAAGGGCGGCGGCGAAGTGACGCTGATCCGCTACGGGGAGAGCCGCGGCCGCGCGATCTATGAGCGCACGCTGATCTACGTATTCTTCCTCGCGATGCGCGAGCTGTATCCGAAGGCGCACGCGAAGGTCAACTACGCCATCGGTCCGGCGCTCGACGTTTCGGTCGACAACGGCGATATCTTCACGCCCGACGACGTGGAAACGATCCGCGCGAAGATGCGCGAGATCGTCGACGCCGACTATCCGCTCGTGCGCAAGCGCATGGACATCGACGAGGCGATCCGCTTCTTCGAGCGCGACGGACAGGACGACAAGGTGCGGCTTCTGAAGTGGCGCCAGTTCACTTATTTCGACGTGTACGTTCACGGCGATTACGTCGACTATTTCTACGGCGAGATGCTGCCCTGCACCGGCTATGCGAAGGTATTCGACCTGCAGCACCGGCCCGGCGGGCTGTTCCTGCTGCGTCCGTCGGTCGCCGACGCCGACGTGGCGACCCGCTACGTGTATATGCCCAACCTTTCGAAGGTCTTCGCGCGCTCCGACGAGTGGGCGGACCTGATGCACTGCCGCTGCGTCGCCGACCTCAACGACATGGTCGAAAACGGCAGCGTGCGCGAGCTGATCCGCGTCAACGAAGCGCTGCACGAGCGGCGGTTCGCGGAGATCGCGACGGAGATCGTCAACCGCGGCGCGCGCGCCGTGCTGATCGCGGGACCCTCGAGCTCCGGCAAAACGACGAGCGCGAACCGCGTGGCAACGCAGCTCCGCGTGCTCGGCAAGACGCCGATCCTGCTTTCGCTCGACGACTATTACATCGACCGCAAGTTCATTCAGCCCGACGAGAACGGCGAGATCGACTACGAGCACATCAACATGATCGACGTGCCGCAGTTCAATCTGGACCTCGAAGCGCTCCTGAACGGCGAACGCGTCGAGATCCCGCATTTCGATTTCAAGACGGGCTCGCGGCAGATGATCGGGCATTTCGTGCAGCTCGGGGAGAACGCGATGCTGATCATCGAGGGTCTGCACGGACTGAACCCGCAGCTTCTGACCCCGCGCATCGACCGCAGGCTGATCTTCAAGCTGTACGTGTCGGCGCTGACGACCCTGAACCTCGACGACCACAACCGCATCCCGACCACGGACGTGCGGCTTCTGAGACGCATGGTGCGCGATTACGAAACGCGCGGCGCCACGATCGAGCGCACGCTCGGCATGTGGGAAAGCGTCAAGCGCGGCGAACAGCGCTGGATCTTCCCGTATCAGGAAACGGCCGACGAGATCATGAACACCTCGCTCGTCTACGAGCTTGCCGTGCTGAAAAAGCACATCTACCCGCTGCTGAAGGCGGTCGAGTCGGACAGCCCCTGCTACGACGAGGTCATCAATACGATCAAGTTTTTGAACTACATTTCGGACGCCGCCGTGGAGGACGAGATCCCGCCCACGAGCATTCTCCGGGAATTTGTCGGCGGCAACGCGTTCTATCGCTGAGGAGGGACCATGCGCAATACGATCGGTAAACTGCTGGTGATCTTCGCCGTGCTGATCCTGCTGTTCTCGGCGGCGTTTCAGACGGTCGCGCTGATCCTCCGCGATACGGGCTATATCGAACAGAAATACCGCGAGCTGAACGTCGGCGAAACGATGGAGCAGAAGATGAGCACGCCGGACCTTGCCGGCGCGACGGAGGCCCTGCTCGACTATATGCGCGGCGAACGCCCGAACATCAAGTACGCCGCGCGCGTGAACGGCGCGGAGCTGCCGAACATCTTCTATCACGAGAGGGAGATCGTCCACATGGCCGAGGTGCAGACGCTCTGGCTCGGACTCGACGGGTTCTCGCGCTACGGCGCGATCGCCGCGGGCGTCATGCTGATCGCCGGGATCATCCTGCCCGAAAAGGGCAAGCGCCGTCCGGTGCTCGCGAACGGCATGTTCTGGGCGTGCGGCATTTTCGGCGGCGTGATGGTGTTCTTCGGGATCTGGGCGCTGCTCGACTTTTCGAGCTTCTGGACCGTGTTCCACTTCCTGATCTTCCCGGCGTCGCTGTTCCAGTTCCTGTCCGCCGGCGCGTCGCAGGCGGCGCTCAACGAGCTGAACTGGATGATGCCGTCCGACAGCATCATGGTCAATATGCTGACCCCGATCTTCCCGTCGATCGTGATGCGCTGCGCGATCGCCGTCGCCGCGGAGGTCGGCGTCGTGGCGCTGATCGCGGTCGTGATCCGCTTCGCCTGGCGCAAAGCCGAAAAGAAACCGTCCCCGATCGCGGACGTCGTCGTCATCGAGCATGACGAAAACGAGCCCGTGCCGATCGAAGGACCGGACCTCGTGCTCGCGCACAAGCTGCGCAACGCGCCGGTGAGTAAGCGCGAGGAGCTTCTTCGCCGCGCGCAGAACGGCGAACCGTTCGACGGAACGGCTCCCGAGCCGCCGGAGGCGGCAGAGCCCCCCGCGCAGGAGAGCCGGAATCCGGAGGAGGAACCGGCCCCGGCGGAAGATCCCGTACTTTCGGAGGAACCGCTCGACGGGACGGCTCCCGAGCCGCCGGAGGCGGCAGAGTCCCCCGCACGGGAGAACCGGGATCCGGAGGAGCAGGCATGAGCTACGATGCGATCGCCGCGGAAAAACAGGCGGCGCTGATCGAACGCGGCCGCGCGACGGTGCTTGCGATCGAGACCTCGTGCGACGAAACGGCGTGCGCGATCGTAAAAGACGGGCGCGAGGTGCTTTCGAACGTCGTGCACACGCAGATCCCGCTGCACCGCAAATACGGCGGCGTCGTGCCGGAGCTTGCGAGCCGCAATCACGTGGAGCGCATCGGCGCGGTCGTCGAAAAGGCGCTTGCCGACGCGAATATGACGCTTTCGGACGTCGACGCGGTCGCGGTCACGTGCGGACCGGGGCTGGTCGGCGCGCTGCTGGTCGGCGTGAGCTACGCAAAGGGTCTTGCGCTCGCCGCGAACCTGCCGCTGATCGGCACGAATCATATCTTAGGGCACATCGCCGCGAACTATCTGACGTTTCCGGACCTTACGCCGCCGTTCACCTGCCTCGTCGCGTCCGGCGGGCACAGCCACATCGTGCGCGTGGAGGATTACGACCGCTGCACGCTGATCGGCCGCACGCGCGACGACGCGGCGGGCGAGGCGTTCGACAAGGTCGCGCGCGTTCTGGGACTGCCGTATCCGGGCGGACCGGAGCTTGAAAAGCTCGCGAAGGAGGGCGATCCGAAGGCGTTCCGCTTCCGCTCCGCGTTCAATGAACGCGAGGACGAATTCGACATGAGCTTTTCGGGGCTCAAGACCGCGGTCATCAACGTGCTGCACACCGCCGAACAGCGCGGCGAAGCCGTGAACCGCGCGGACGTGGCGGCAAGCTTTCAGCGCGAGGTCGTTTCGATCCTGTCGGACAAGGCGGTCCGCGCCGCGAACGATACGCTCGCGCTTGCGGGCGGCGTTTCCGCAAACGCCGCGCTGCGGGACATGCTCGCGCAAAAGTCGAAAAAGAAGGGGATCCGCTTCTGCTGTCCCGATTTCAAATACTGCACCGACAATGCCGCGATGATCGGCAGCGCGGGCTTTTACCTTCTGATGAAGGGACACCGCGCAGGGCTCGATCTGAACGCCACGCCGTATCTCTCCGTTGTATAAAAGTATGAAGAAGACCGGAAGAAACGAAATCAATATGCTGGAAGGACCTTTGCTCGGCAAGGTCTTTCTGTTTGCGCTGCCGCTGATGGCGACGAACCTTCTGCAGATGCTGTACAACGCGGCCGACATGATCATTGCCGGCATGTCCGGCGTGGAGGGCGCGATCGGAGCGATCGGCACGACCGGCGCGATGATCAACCTGATCCTGAACATCTTCTCCGGCTTTGCGATCGGCACGAACGTCGTCGTCGCGCGCAACATCGGCCGCGGCGACGAAAACGCCACCTCACGCGCGGTGCACACCTCGCTCGTGATGGCGCTGCTGTTCGGCGGGATCTGCACGGCGGTGGGGCTGTTTATCTCGCGTCCGCTCTTAAGGCTTCTGGGCGACGAGGGGCACATCCTCGATCTTGCGTCGCTGTACACGCGCATCTATTTCTGCGGCACGCCGTTCCTGGCGGTCTCGAACTATATGATCGCGATCCTCCGCGCAAAGGGCGACACGCGCACGCCGCTGTACGTGCTGACCGGCACGGGGCTTCTGAACGTCGGCATGAACCTCTTTTTCGTGCTCGTGCTGAAGATGTCGGTCGACGGCGTCGCCTACGCCACGCTGATCGCGAACGCGATGAACGTGCTGATCCTCGGCGTCGTCATGATGCGCGACACGGGCTGGTGCCGCCTGGTTCTGAAAAAGCTTCGCATCGACCGCGCCGCCATGCGCGACATCCTGCGCGACGGTCTGCCCGCGGGCGTGCAGGGCGCGCTGTTTTCGCTGTCCAATATGCTGATCCAGTCCACGATCATCGGGCTCAACAACGCCGCCTGTCCCGGCGGGTCCGCGGTCATCGACGGCAACGCCGCCGCGACGAACCTCGAGGGCTTTGCGTACGTCGCCACGAACTCGGTATATCAGGCGTCCGTCACGTTCACGAGCCAGCACCACGGCGCGCGCAAGTACAAGCGCGTCGGCTCCGTCATGCGCTGCTGCTATTTCGTGACCGCGCTCGTCGCGCTCGCATGCACCGCGATCCTGCTGATCTTCCGCGAGCCGCTGCTGCACCTGTACATCGGCAAGGCGGCGCAGCATCCGGAGGCGTACCGCATCGCGACCGAGACCGCGTACACGCGCTTCTACGTCAACATCGCGCCGTACGTGACGCTCGCGTTCATGGAGGTCGGCTCGGGCGTGCTGCGCGGGCTCGGCAAGTCCACGCTGTCCACGGTCATTTCGCTGCTCGGCTCGTGCGCGTTCCGGCTCCTCTGGATCTATCTCATCTTCCCGCTGTGGCCGACGCTCACGATGGTTTATCTCAGCTATCCGATCTCCTGGACGCTGACCGCCGCCACGCACTTCACCGTTTCGATGATCGTGCGGAAGCGCTATATGCGGATGTATCCGGAACCGCCCGCCGTTTCGGATGACGCGTTCGCATGATCCCAACGAAAAAAAACGCCCCCGGAATGTCCGGGGGCGTTTTCATCTTCGGGATTTACATCAGCTTCAAAACCGATTCCGCGAACGCGGCGGGATCGTCGAGCGGCAGTCCCGCAACGAGCGTCGCCTGCGCCAGCAGCAGCTCGGCGTATTCCTTGAGCCTGTCGTCGTCGAGACCGGCGAGCTTTGCGTAGACCGGATGCTCCGGGTTCAGCTCGAGCGTGAACGTGATCGGGAGCGACTTGCCGTTCGGAAGCTGGCGAAGCACCTTGTACATCTCGACACTCATGCCCTCGTCGCCCGCAAGACACGCGGCGGCGCTCTTCAGACGGTCGGTAAGCTTCACGTCGCGCACCTTGTCGCCCAGAGCGGTCCTGATGCGGTCGAGCAGCGGCTTTTCCTCCTCGGCGCGGGTTTCGAACGCCTTTTTCTGCTCCTCGGTGTTGAGGTCGAGATCGGGATCGCTGACCGAACGGAACGGCTTTTCCTGATACGATTCGAGCACGCGGAGCGCAAACTCGTCCACGTCCTCGGTCAGGCACAGGATGTCGTAGCCCATGTCCGCCACGCGCTCCGCCTGCGGCAGCTTTTTGACCTGAGAAAGCGTGTCGCCCGCGGCGTAATAGATGTGCTTCTGCGCTTCGAGCATCGCGTCGACGTATTCCTTCAGCGTGACGAGCTTATCTTCTTTGCGCGAGAAGAACAGCAGCGTGTCCTTGAGAAAGTCCTTGTTCGCGCCGAACTTGTCGTACACGCCGAACTTCAGCGTGCGGCCGAATGCCTTGAAGAACGATTCGTACGCCTCGCGCTCCTCGCGCTGCATGCGCAAAAGCTCCGCGAGGATCTTCTTTTTGAGGTTGTTCGCGATGGCGGAAAGCTGCCGGTCGTGCTGCAGCATCTCGCGCGAGATGTTCAGCGACAGGTCGGGGGAGTCCACGAGCCCCTGCACGAAGTTGAAGTACTCCGGCAGCAGCTCCTCGCAGTGCTCCATGATCATGACGCCGTTCGCGTACAGCTTCAGCCCGCGCTTATAGTCCTTCGAATGGAAATCGAACGGCGGGTTCTTCGGGATGAACAGCAGCGCCGTGTAGGAAAGCATGCCCTCGGCGTTGACGTGCAGCGTCGCAGCCGGATCCTCGTAATCACGGAACGCGTCGCGGTAGAACTGCGCGTACTGCTCCCCGGTGATCTCGCTCTTGTTCTTGCGCCACAGCGGGACCTGACTGTTCAGCGTCTTGTCCTCGACGACCGTTTCGTATTCGTCGCTGCCTTCCTTTTTGCGCGAGCGCTCGACCTGCATCATGATCGGATAGCGCACGTAGTCGCTGTACTTTTTGACGAGGCTTTCGAGCCGGTAGGGCTCGAGGAACTCGCCGTAGCTTTCCTCCTCGCCGTCGTCCTTTAAGGTCAGCACGATCTTCGTGCCGATCGGCTCGTACGCGCACGGCTTCACGGTGTAGCCGTCCTCGCCCTCGGACTCCCAGACCGCGGGCTCTTCGCCCTCTTTATGCGAATAGACCGTGACCTTCTTCGCGACCATGAACGCCGCGTAGAAGCCGACGCCGAACTTGCCGATGATGTCCACGTCCTCGGCGTCCGCATGCTCCGCGCGGAACGCCTGCGTGCCGCTTTTGGCGATCGTGCCGAGGTTGCTTTCAAGCTCCGCCGCGTTCATGCCGCAGCCGTTGTCGGTGATCGTGAGCGTGCGCGCGTCCCTGTTCGGCTCGAGCCGGATCTCAAACGCCGACTTGTCCACGCCGGTCTCGCCGCGCTGCATGGCGGCGTAATAGCGCTTGTCGATCGCATCCGACGCGTTGGAAATCAGCTCGCGCAGAAAGATCTCGCGATGGGTATAGATGGAATGGATCATCAGATCCAGCAGTTTCTTCGATTCCGTTTTGAATTGTTTCTTGCTCATGTTCTCGCCTCGAAATTCGTTTTAGCACTCTCATCCTTCGAGTGCCAAGCACATGATAGCGCGAACCGAAAGAAAAAGCAAGCCCTCCGGCGGAGAGTTTGCTTTCTTGCCACAATCCGGAACGTCCGAACCGCGTTACCCGTTCAGCAGATACGCCGCGAGGTTCAGATACCCCGCGAAGCAGAGCCAGACGAGATACGGGATCCCGAGGAGCCCCGCGCTCTTTCGTACGCGATAGAACGCGACGGTCATCCACACCGAGAGCCCGAGGATCGCAAGCAGCACGAAGAACGCGGCAAGCCGGAGCTCCAGCGCGAAGAACAGCGGCGACCACAGAAAGTTCAGCGCAAGCTGCGCGTAAAACGGGATCAGCGCGTCCTTTTTGCCGCGCGGCACGGCGTTCCACACGAGCCCCGCGGAAAGGCCCATCAGCAGATACAGGATCGTCCATGCGGTGACGAACACCCAGGGCGGCGGCTGCAGCACGGGCTGCGGGAGCATCGCGTTTCTGCGCATGCCGTCCATGGAGAGGAGCGCGGACAGACCGCCGACCGCAAGCGGCAGCAGCGTCCAAAAAAGATATGAAAGATCGGTTTTCTGTTTCTTGTTCATGGTAACAGTTTACGTGTTTTCCGTCCAAAAATACAAAGAATCCGAAAACGGTAAAACCGGGCGGCGCGGTTCGTCGTCTTACGAGTGAAAGGAGCTGTGGACCGTGACGTTTTTCAGACTGGTCAACGCCTGTTTCCGGAACGACGCGAAGAACCATCCGCTTGCGGAGGATCGCGGAAAACCGTTCCGTTTTTCGGAGGCTGCCGCCGAAGGAGAAACGAAAGATCGAACAGTGCCGGCGGAAACGCACGAAAAACGGGAATCGTATCTTGCGCGGGAGTGGGATACGGGCGTATAATGGACTCAGATCCGAGCGGGGGATAAGGATGGAGGAAAGAAGGAGTTATGAGGCGATCGCCGCGGACGTGCGCCTTGCACAGAGCGGCGATACAGGGGCGCTGGACCGGATTCTTGCGGACGTGAAGGACCCGGTCTATTACACGTGTCTTCGCATTCTGCAGAACGAGACCGACGCGGAGGACGCGGCGCAGGACATCCTGTACGCGATCTGCCGGAAGATCGGCACGCTGAAGGAGCCGGGCACGTACGTCGGCTGGGTCAACCGCATGACGGCGAACCGCTGCAAGGACCTTTTGGGAAAAAAGAACCGCGAAGTGTTTCTGATCCCCGACGAAAACGGCGAGGATCCGTTCGCCGTGTTCGAGGACGTGGACGAGCAGAGCGTGCCGGACAAGGCGATCGACAACGCCGAAACACAGCGCATGATCCTTGAGCTTGTCGACGCGCTGCCGGACGAGCAGCGCATGTGCGTCATGCTCTTTTATTATAACGAAATGAAAACGCGCGAGATCGCCAACGCGCTCGACGTATCGGAAGGCACGGTCAAGAGCCGCCTGAACTACGCGCGCAAGTCGATCCGGGAAGGCGTTCTGAAATACGAAAAACAGGGGATCCGGCTCTTCGGCCTTTCGCCGATCCCGTTCCTGCGGTATTTTCTCGGCAAAGCGATCCGCGACACGAATACGGCGGCAGCCGCGGGGATCGCGGCAAACACTTCCGGCGCGGCAGCGGCGGGAACGGCGGCAGCGGCGTCCGGCGGCGCGTTCGCGTCGATCGCCGGAAAGATCGCCGCGGGCGTTCTGTCGCTCGGCATTCTCGGCGTCGTCTTTTTCGGGGTGATCAAGCTGTTCGACGGTCGGAGGACCGAGCCGCTTCCCGTCCTTACGGAGACCCCGACGCCGCGCGTCACGTCGTTTGCCGAAGCGGAAGGCACGTCCGCGCCTTCGGACACGCCGGAGCCTTCGGACACGCCGGAGCCTTCGGACACGCCGACGCCGCGCGTCACGCCGCGTCACGCTCCGACGGGAACCCCGTCCGCAAGACCTTCCGCAGCGCCGGCGACGCCGACCGCGGCGCCCGCAACGCCCACGTCGGCACC
>JAEEGL015951333.1_pt1 | contig 14920 bp, 16 predicted proteins | sample 9134231 | NCBI WGS metagenome assembly JAEEGL01 (sample SAMN16246548, study PRJNA631951) | gut metagenome | biome: gut microbiome; feature: rumen; material: fiber-attached | host: Bos | place: Iran: Karaj | collected 2018-10
ACCTGTATCAGCTCGAGATCAGAGTCTTTTCCGGATCTGACAAGAGTCTGCAGCACTCCGGCTGCGCCGGAAATGTCCATGATAACTGTAGCCTTCTTTCCTTCGGGTACATCGATAAAGAGCCTCCCCGCAAGATCCTGCGTTCCTGCTCCTTCAATCTTTAGATGAGTTTTCCCGGATGCACTGAGAAGCTTTGGACTTATCTTTCCTTCACTTCCAAGCCGGTCAAGAAGGGACGAGACTTCATCTCCCATACCCGTCTTTATAGAGGAAAAAGATTCAATTGTCCCGGCATCATCTGTCACCGCCGGTTCATCTCCCGCCTTGCATATCATGGAAGCTTCTTTGTAATCTGTGCATACGCTTACCGCTGCCCTGTTTACTTTAAGCTTTTCCCATGTGGGCGCCGGAAGATTATTTACGGTGATCGTTCCGTTATCCATCTGCATCAACCTATACTGCCTTTCATCTCGAGCCTGATGAGATTGTTCATCTCAACAGCGTACTCGAGGGGCAGTTCCTTGCTAACATTTTCGGCAAATCCGCTTACTATCATCGCTCTGGCATCTTCCTCGGATATACCTCTTGACATCATGTAAAATACAGCATCATCGGATATTCTTCCGATGGTTGCCTCATGTCCGACATCCGCATCCGGAGTCCTAATATCCATGGCAGGGATAGTGTCGGACCTTGAAATATCATCCACCATAAGGGACTGGCAACTTACCGTGGACCTGCTCTTTTTGGCAGCCGGCATGATGGTCACCGCACTTCTGAAAGTGCTTATCCCTCCGCTTTTGGAAATGGATCTCGTGGATACCACGCTGCTGGTCTCGGGCGCGTTGTGAACGACCTTAAGCCCGGTGTCGAGGTTCTGTCCTTTTCCGGCAAATGTTATACCTGTGAACTCACATGAAGAGCCTTTTCCGTTAAGAATGCTCATGGGATAAAGATAACTTACATGGCTTCCGAAGGAACCCGATACCCATTCGATCTTTCCTCCTTCATCACAGATGGCCCGTTTTGTGTTAAGGTTATACATATTCTTGGACCAGTTTTCGATGGTGGAATATCTTAGCTTTGCATTCTTGCCCACAAAAAGCTCGACACAACCCGCATGAAGATTTGCCACATTGTATTTGGGAGCGGAACAGCCTTCTATGAAATGAAGATCGGCCCCCTCATCAAGGATGATCAGAGTGTGCTCAAACTGTCCCGCGCCGGGCGCGTTCAGCCTGAAATAGCTCTGCAGCGGGATCTCCACTTTTACCCCCTTGGGCACGTATACGAAGGAGCCGCCCGACCATACCGCACCGTGAAGTGCGGCGAATTTATGATCCGTCGGCGGGACGAGCTTCATAAAGTGATCCTTTATCATCTGCTCGTATTCGCCGTGCATGGCACTCTCAAGATCTGTATATACCACTCCAAGCTTTTTGACATCCTCGCGGATATTGTGGTAAACAAGCTCGCTGTCATACTGTGCGCCCACTCCTGCAAGGGATTCCCTCTCAGCCTGGGGGATTCCCAGCCTTTCAAAGGTCTCTTTTATCTCTTCGGGCACTTCGCTCCATTTACCCTTCATGGTGGTGTTGGAGCGGACATAGGTATCGATCTTGTCCATATCGAGCCCGCTTATATCGGGACCCCACTCGACCATCTTTGTTTTGTTGTAAATATCCAGAGCTTTAAGTCTCAGTTCGAGCATCCACTCGGGATCGTTCTTTTCCTGCGAAAGCTGTCTTACGATCTCTTCCGTAAGTCCACTCTCAAGCCTGTAGGAATCGGCCGAATCGAATCTGAAATCATATAGCTCTCTGTCGATATCATCGACAAATGTTTTTTCTCTATCTGACATATTTATTCTTCCGAAGGGTTAACTTTCCGATAACCTTTCATTCTTTCAAATACTTTTCAAATCCCGATGCATTTATCTCTTCGACGAGCTCGGGGCCTCCGTTATCAACTATCTTACCGGCCACCATGACATGGGTCTTATCGACCTTAAGGCTCTCGAGTATCCTGGTGCTGTGAGTGATTATAAGAAGGCTTCCCTCCGTCTGTTTCTGAAAATGTTCCACTCCGACAGATACTGTCTTTACCGCGTCTACATCCAGTCCGGAATCCGTCTCGTCAAGGATGGCAAGCCTGGGTTCAAGAACAAGGAGCTGAAGTATCTCGGCCTTCTTTTTCTCTCCTCCCGAAAAGCCTGTATTAAGGCTTCTTTCAAGATATGACTCATCCATATTAAGGATGTGCATCTTTTCCTTTACAAGCTTGCGGAATTTTAACAGGCTGATCCTCTCTCCTTTTTGCTCATATGATGTGCGAAGGAAATCGAGGAGTGATACGCCCGGCACTTCTACCGGATTCTGGAAGGACAGGAACAGTCCTGCTTTAGCCCTCTTATCCGGAGTCATATCAAGCAGATCCTCTCCCATAAAATCGAGCTGCCCTGAAGTTACCTCGTATGAAGGATGTCCCATAAGCGCGTATCCGAGTGTGGATTTGCCTGCACCGTTAGGTCCCATGAGCACATGGGTTTCGCCCTTACCGATCTTTAGATCCACTCCGCGGAGTATCTCACGATCCGATGCATTTACTTTTAACGAACTGACATTAAGTATTTCTTCTGACATTTTTAAGCCCTGTGAATCTTTCTTCTGTGTTTCTTCTAGGTTTTTTGTGTTTCTTTTCCGTTTCGGACAACCGCCCGTTTTGCATTTTTCCCCACTCTCAGATTCATAATTTTAACATAAGAAAAGCCCGTTTTCCACACTTTATGTGGAAAATCGGGCTCTGCTATTGATACAGATTATCAGTATCAATAAGTTGTACAGACATTGATATTTAATCAAAGCTTCGGTATAACCACTCCGTCCGAATTGTCAACAATAGCGCCTGATGCGGAGCTGCCGACAAAGAACTGATACTGCCTTAGCACATCGTCCTTCTTCATATCGGAAATGGCGTTTTCAACATCCAGGGAGTAGATGTCACTGTCCTTGCCGATGTAACCGAAATCATCACTCTTATTGAATGTGAGTGAAATATCTTCAAGAGCTGCGTCATTTCTGGGTACAGAAGGACTGCTCTGAGGGGAAGCCGGCGAATAAAACTGCTCTTTCTGAGCCTGTTTAAGCTGTTCGTCCTGCTTTCTTACTTCATCGACGCTAACAGTAGGGACCTGCGGTATACGATAATTTCCTATGAAATTTTGATTAAATCCTATTCCATTAAGTCCCATCCTTAAACCTCCTTGTTACGTTTAAGCCTCTTTCCTTTAATGCTTAAACGGATGTTAACTGCCGCGGGAAATCCTTTTCCTTTGGTGCCTGCACACTTTATATCGGCAGTTTACATCATAAATTTAGTCCTAAAAGCAAAAAACGTATCATTTTTTTCAGATACGTTTTTACGGATCTATGGTAGTGGATAAAACCGGTTACATTATTATCTGAGCATAGCTTTGAGTTCATCCATGAATGTGTTGACATCCTTGAACTCACGGTAAACGGATGCAAATCTTACATAAGCCACTTCGTCGAGATTCTTAAGCTTATTCATCACAAGCTCTCCGACCACCTCGCTGGGGATCTCTTTTTCCTCCATCTGGGTTATCTCATTCTCAACATCATCGACAAGCTTTGTTATCTGAGCCGCGCTGACGGGTCTCTTATGACAGGCGCGGATAAGTCCGCTCTCTATCTTTGCGCGGTCGTAGGTCTCGCGGTTATTGTCCTTCTTTATGATAATGAGCGGAATAGTCTCGACTTTTTCATAGGTGGTAAATCTCTTGTTACAGTCATCGCAGATCCTGCGCCTTCTGATGGAAGCGTTGTCATCCGCCGGACGCGAATCAATTACTCTTGTGTTATCATTACCGCAATAAGGACATTTCATTTTTTCTCTCACCTTTCGGGTTAATTGATATAAAGACAACAAAGCGGATTGCCGCACTTGTACCATTGCTTGCAATCCGCTTATGATTATACACAAGATATAGTTTTATGTCAACTTGAATTTTATGTCAACTTATACTCTTTCCAATTTAATGCCGCGGCCGAAAATCTGTCATGATCTCTGAACAGTCTGTCATTCATCCATCTCACCGCATCCTCAACACCGTCACGGTCGAAAGTGAACTCTTCGCTCTCCTTTTCGGACTCCGGTGTTGTATGGAAATTAAAGGGCTCGGGCCATATGGTACAGAGCAGTTTATCGCCTTTCTTCTCCAGCCGGTAGCGCATTCCCTCCGTGGACCCGGTGAAATCGCTTTTTTTCAGATATTCCATTGATAAGATTTCTTCTGCTTTTACCAAAGTGATTTCTTATTCATCCTTATTCCTTGTAAGGAAGCTGGGAATAACAAGCTCCTGCTGCTGCACATTGGATCTGATGGGTGCAGTCTGGAAATTCTGTGTTCCTCTGGGAATGGGTGCAGTACCCATTGAAGAATTGACAGGCATATGAGGAGCGGACTGAGGCTGGCTCGCTGTTCTGGCACCTACGCCTACAAATGAAGGCTTCGGAGCTCCGGGAGCGCCTGTGCGTCCAAGATTGCCTGCGATGGGAACCGCATCAAGACCGGTAGCGATAACTGTAACGATACAGGTATCGGGCATGTTCTCGTTGTAGTTCGCACCCTGTATAATATTGACTTCCTCTCCCGTAAGGGACTGGATATAAGCTGATGCAACCGCAACGTCGTTGAGTGATATATCTCCGGTGATGCTGATGATGGCATCCGATGCGGAGTTGATCTTAGTCTCAAGAAGAGGACTTTCAACAGCAAGACGTACAGCTTCTTCTGCCTTGTTCTCTCCGCTTGCCATACCGATTCCGATATGAGCAATACCGTGATCTTTCATGGCTGTCTGCACATCTGCGAAATCGAGGTTGATTATAGCGGACTCGGTGATAAGATCGGTAATACCTCTCACCGCCTGCTGAAGAACCTCGTCAGCCTTCTTAAGCGCATCGGGCATGGAAGTACGCTTATCAACTATCTCAAGAAGCTTATCGTTGGGAATAACGATAAGAGTATCAACATAATCAGTGATCTTTTCGATCCCGCCCTTGGCGTTCATCATCCTGGGGCGTCCCTCAAAGGTAAAGGGCTTGGTCATAACACCGACGGTAAGGATTCCCATATCCTTTGAAAGCTTTGCAATATAGGGAGCAGCTCCGGTACCGGTACCGCCACCCATTCCACAGGTAACAAATACCATATCCGCGCCCTCAAGTGCGGATGTGAGCTCTTCAACGCTCTCCTCTGCGGCTTTCTCTCCAACCTCGGGCTTAGCGCCTGCGCCAAGACCCTTGGTGAGCTTTTCTCCTATCTGTATACGCCTGGGAGCCTTGCACAGGTCAAGCGCCTGCTTATCGGTGTTAACTCCGATGAATTCAACTCCGCCTATACCCTCATCGATCATACGGTTAACGGCGTTGTTTCCGGCTCCGCCGACACCGATAACTATTATTTTGGCTTTATTATCCGATTCAACCTCTCTAATATCTATAGACACTTTATGCTTCCTCCAAACTTAACTAGCTCGCATACAAACAATATAATATAATCATTTATGGATTTTCGCAATGAAAAATTTAATATTTTTGTAAAAAAAGAATTATTCCGTACTTATGTCTACTACTTGCATTTACCATGCATATCATTCCTTGTCGGCCTTGAAAATATATATACCGTTTGTCTCATCATATTCCTTCATATCCAGAACTCCGCTCTTGCCTTCGAGGGTTTCCATAAAAACAGGAAGATTCATGATCTTATCCTCGATGTGGGTTCTGTCACTTCCCAGGGCGACCCTGACCTTTCCGAAATACAGCGTAACTTCATCCTGATCGTGGAAAAAGATCTTGTCCACCTTCAGTCCGTATTTGTCCATCATCTTGGTAAGGTCCAGAGTCCTTGCAAAAAGCTCAGCATCCCCTGTTCCCAACTTCTTTCCGATCTCTATGCTGTTGAAGGTGATCCCGGCCACCTGCGGTATTCCGTCGGTGAGCACCGAGGAGCTCTCGACCACATACCCGTCTTTATCAAAATAAATGTAATGATCCAGATAATTAACATATCCCGCAAGTGCTTTCTCATATACGTTTATTCTGATAGAATCCTTGCTCAGGACCGATACGGTAATGCTGTCAACAAAAGGCACGTCCGTGATCTTCTTATTCTTAAACTTCCAGGAAAGCACCAGGGAGTTATCTCCCAGCGGGCCGTCCATGACCATATCGGCTATCTGCTCCCCCGTGTAGTGTTTGTTTCCTTCCACTATAACTTTGTCGGGATCGACGCGGTAAGCTGTAAGAAGATAATACGCCGCCCCGAGTAACCCTGCCAGGACAGCGAGTACGACAACGATATTCAGGATGATCCGGACTCGTCTGCTCACTTACTCACCTCTGCACGATTACTGCGGTTTATCCCAAAAACTATACCCATTTCAGCCATCAGGAAGCACACCGATGATCCGCCGTAAGAGATGAACGGAAGGGACACGCCGGTGTTCGGCATACTGTTTGTCGCAACGGCGATATTCAATATGACCTGAAGAGCTACATGGGTCATAATACCGATAACCAGCATATAAGGATAAACCTCGGAAGTATCTCTTGCGATCATGTACATTCTTGAAAGAAGCAGAATGAAAATGATGATCACCGCTATTGCACCAACCACTCCGAGTTCCTCGCAGATTATGGCAAAGATCATATCGTTATGAGGCTCGGGGAGGTTTGATATCTTCTGTACGCTCTGCCCCAGGCCTTTGCCCCACACGCCCCCGTTTCCGATGGCGTAAAGACCCTGAATGATCTGGTGCGCCTTGGAATCGGCTGTATTTTCGGGGTGCAGCCAGGAATAGATCCTCATCAGTCTGAAGGACGCCTTATCATCACCCACATTTATGTTTTCGGCAACAACGATGACTATCACAACGATAACCGCTATGATCCCCACCACGATAATGAACCGTTTGAGATCGCGGCTCACCACAAATGTCATGATAAAAGAGATAGCATATATTATTATAGCCGAGCTCAGATTATCCGTAACGGTATAAATGATCAGGCATACCGGGATCGGAAGTGCCAGTGTAAACCAGAAATACTTCCTCTCATTTATCTTTTTTCCGATGGCGTAAAGCCACGAAGCCATGAACATTATCATAAAAAGCTTTGACGCTTCGGCAGGCTGGAAGTTGAAAGGCGTTCCCGGTATTTCCACCCATCTTGTGGCATGATGAGACTCGATACCGAAGGGGATGGTAAGAAGGGGCAGGGTCGTTGCAAGGCCGTAAAATACCCATCTGAAGATCCATTTCTTATCATATATCCTGTAAGGAACGAACATGAGCAGCACAGCACCGATAATACCGACAAGATCGGCTATGGCCTGACGTGAAAAATAATGGGTCTGGTCGCCGTAGTCCCTCATGGCAACATAAGAGCTCGCGGAATAAACCATGATCAGTCCGAATCCCAGAAGAAATGCGAGTACCAGCACCATGTTCCAGTCAAAACCGGCTTTTGCCACTCTGCGCAGCTGTTTTTTTGTGAAATTTTTTACACCATCTGCTGTGGATGTTGCCATATATAATCTCCTGAATCTGTTTAATACAGAATGCAGCAAAGTACGCTGCATTCTGCGCGATACTTCGTATGAACTCCGTCTTGAGGCGTAACGGAGTTCATGCGCAAATCAGAGTACGATTTGCGCATCGCTTATAGCACATCGCTAGTGTCCCGATGTATCCCCGCTCTGGGAGGTGGTGAGATTTCCGTTTACGGGCACATCTTCTCCCATGGATTCATTGTCTTCCGTGGCGAGCTCTCCGGTAGCCGCGTCGTATTTTTCGCCGGTATCGGGATTTATGCGATACCCCGTTGCGGGATCAACGGGATATGTCATCCACTTGGGATAGATATTAGCGCTCTCCCCGGTGGGATCGACAATGGTTCCCTCCGTGATATATTCCTCTTCCTGTTCTTCCTCGCCCTGCTCGGAAGATTCGGCATATTTATAGGTGTTTTCCAGTTTCTTTTCTTCCAGCTCTTTTATCTCCGCATCGGACAGTTCCTCTGTCATGTATATTCCGAGATAAGGAAGCACTTCCGTGAGAACATTTCTCACGATCTTTGTGGCAAATTTCGCATCGTCCTGCTTTGCCGCATTCGGTCTGTCTACCACCACATAGATGGCAATCTGCGGATTATCGGCCGGTGCATATCCCATAAATGAAACAACATACTCTTTGTTACCTCTGGGAAGGGTCTCCGCAGTACCGGTCTTTCCTCCTATGGCATATCCCGCAGGTCTTGCGGTTTTACCGGTTCTTCTGTCGCCGCCCTCTTCCATTACCACAGCACGTGTGTATTCCCTGATCTTTTCCGAGGTAGATTCAGATACAGTGGTCTTTAGCTCGCGGGGCTCAATATTCTCGATGGTGGCTCCCGAAGCGTTGGTTATCTTTGATACCATGTGGGGCTCATAATAATGCCCGCCGTTTATCAGAGAACAGAATCCCGTTATCATCTGTATCATTGTGGTGTTGAAGTTCTGTCCGAATGTGTTGGTGGCTAGGTCGGAGGGAAGCATATCTTTGGATTCGTACACAAGGCTTGCCGTCCTAGACTCTCCCGCGAGGTCGATATTGGTCTTGAGACCAAAGTTGAAATTCCTCTGGAACCTGCAGAATCTGTCACGCCCCATCGCCTGACCGATCTTCATCAGAGCCACGTTGCAGGACCATGCAATGGAATCCTTTACGCTCACTGCACCGTCACCGCCCGCTGCATAGTTGTGGCACTTTATCTTGTGGCCTCCCACTTCCATGAATCCGTTGCAGGTGTATACCTCATCACCGGTTATGGCGCCGCATTCCAGCGCTGCAGCCACAGTAAAAGGCTTTGCAGTGGAACCGGGCTCATACGTATTTGAAATGCAGTAGTTTTTCCACAGTGAAGAAAAGTTTACGTTGAGCTGTTCCTCGTTCAGAGTGGAAAGAAACTCCTGATTGATCACCTGCTTGGTGGTCTCGTATTCGTAGTATCCGGCAGGGTTGGTGTACTGCTCGATGTACTGCGTACCGATAAGCGGGCCGGCATTCTTGTAATCATTCGGATCATAATCGGGGTAATTGGCCATAGCGAGGATCTCGCCGCTGTTTACATCCATGATGATGCATCCGATATTTTCCGCTCCGTTCCCCTCTCTTACATTTCCGGCGTATTCTTCGTTGAATTCGCGCAGATACTTTTCCACTATGCTCTGCACGTTCGCATCGATGGTGGAATGAAGAGTGTATCCGTCAACTGCGGGCTTTACTGTTCTTTCCAGCGTATCGTCGTCATTCTGATATCCGTATTCGCGGCCGTTTGTACCCGTAAGGATGTCGTCATAGTACTCCTCAAGGCCATACTGTCCCTCGGCGTTAGAGTTCTTTCTTGTAAATCCGAGTATGGTGGAAGCAAGGTGTCCGTTGGGATATACTCTCTTGTATTCCTCCTCGAAATAGACGCCCTTTATGTAATCATTCTCGCTCTGCATCTCGAGGAATTTGCTTATCTCCCCGTAGGAAAGGCGCTTTGCGACCACGTAATATCTGCTGGACTCGTTGTTCATCACGTAATATCTGATGGCATCTACATCAAGAATATCCGAAAAGCACTGTGAAAGAGCATCCAGCGTAGGCTCAAGATAGCGATGATTCTGATATGTGAGCATGACGGAAGCATCTATTACTATGTTGTAAACCTTTTCGGATGTGGCGAGAATGGTTCCGTTCTTGTCAACGATATCGCCTCTCCTGAAAGGGATCGTAACAGTATCGTACTGTTGGTTCTGCAACACGGCTTTCTGATACTCCGCACCGTGTACTTTGACAATGTATACCAGTCTTATCGAAAGACCCGCTAAAAGCAAAACAGAAACCCCGAACAGAAATGCAAGTTTTGCGCGTCTGTTCTGGGCTCCCGTTAAGCGAGGCCTCTGAGGCTGATCATTCTTTTTCTTAAAGATATCTTTTAATGCCATTTTTACTTAATTACCATCCGCTCTGCGCATATAATCGTTTCCGACAGAATCGTAAACAACAACCTGCCCGTCCCCCGCGTAAGTCATGCCGAGCTCTCCGCGTGCAACTTCTTCGATGTGCTCCAGATCGATGCTGGATGTGACTCTTGTGTAGTGCTCATCATTCTCGGACCTTAAGTTGGTGAGCTTTACCTGCTTGCTGGCCACGGACCTTGTCTTTTCCGTAAGCTCACTCTGTAACTGTACATAGTTTACTACAGTTATACCAAAAACTACAAATGCAATTCCCGCAAACGCAAAACCAAGAATGCTGAAAGATGCTTTTCTGTGAGGCCTGCGGGCATGCCTTCTCTCTGTCTCCGGCTCATACTGTCTGTGAGGGTATCCGTAATCTCTTACTGCATTTCCGTACTGGTACTCCTGTCCGTATGTTCTCTCATAATCTCTCTGTGCCATTCCCTTTACCTTCTCTCTTTTAAATCCGTTTATCCCTGTTTAATCCCTTATATTCTCTCGAACACCCTGAGCTTCGCACTCTTTGACCGGCTGTTTTCGCCAAGTTCCTCTTCCGATGCCGTTATAGGCTTTTTGGTGATCACCTTCCCGAGAGGTTTTTTTCCGCACACACATACCGGGAAGTTCGGCGGGCATGTGCAAGGCGATTCGCTCTTTCTGAATGATGCTTTGACCATTCTGTCTTCCAGTGAATGGAAGGTTATCACGCAGAATCTTCCGCCGCTGTTAAGTGCCTCCGTCATTTCGTCCAGTGATTTTTCAAGAGCCTTCAGTTCCTGATTGCACTCGATCCGGAGTGCCTGGAAAGTCTGTTTCGCCGGATGGCCTTCCGTTCTCATCTTCGCCGGTATCGCTGCGTGGATTATTTCGTCCAGCTGCAATGTGGTCTCTATCCTTTTGTCCTTTCGCGCTGCCGCGATGTGTTTTGCTATGTTCTTGGCGAACTTTTCTTCACCGTAATCTCTTATTATCCGGTAAAGCTCGCTTTCTGAGTAATCGTTTACTATGTCTGCGGCTGTCAGCTCCTGTCTCGTGTCCATCCTCATATCGAGAGGTGCATCAAATCGGTAGGAAAACCCCCTCTCTCCTGTGTCGAGCTGATATGAGCTCACTCCCAGATCGAGCAGGATACCGTCAAAGGATGTAACTCCTTTTTCGGAGAGGATCGCCAGAGCGTCGCTGTAGTTGCTTCTCAAAATTGTATATTTACCGCTGTATGGCTTTAATCTTTCACTTGCCGCCTCTATTGCGGCTTCGTCCCTGTCCACTCCGTAGAGATGCCCGGTGGTGAGCCTTTTGCAGATCTCGCTTGAGTGTCCGGCCCCTCCGAGGGTACCGTCTAAGTATATTCCGTCAGGTTTTATCCTGAGCATTTCTATGGTTTCGCCGAGCATTACGGAATAATGATTGAATTCCATATTATCCTTCCGCGCCTTTATCAGATCTGGATGCCCATGTCAAAAAGATTCTTGATAGCTTCCTTCGGGCTTGCCTTGCCTTCTCTTGCGTTCCAGCTGGCAGTATCCCATATCTCCGCTTTTCCGTCCGTGGTTCCCACAATTGTCACATCCTTGGTGAGTCCGGCGTATTCCTGAAGATTGGCCGGTACAAGGATCCTCCCGTGGGCATCGACCTCTACATAAGCCGAACCGGAACCGAAGAATCTCTTTACTTCTCTTGCGTTATCGTTAAATGTGGGAAGTGTATTCAGTTTGGCCTGGAATGCACTCCATTCCTCCTCGGAATATACAACGAGGCAGGAATCAATCCCTTTTGAGATCACGAAGCTGTCACCGAGCACTGTCCTGAATTTGGAAGGGACGCTGAGGCGGCCTTTGGCATCGATTGTGTGATTGTATTCTCCGATGAGTCCGGCCACGCCTCTGCTCCTTTCCTTTTATCTCACATCAGAAGGTCTGTTTCATCCCACTTTATGGGGTATTTATCCCACTTCATCCCACTCACAAGCAAAATTCTACATTAAATTACTATATAATGCAATAGTTTTCAACGGTTTTTTTAATTTTTCTTAATAATTTGTTTGGGTAAAATTAGACAAAAAATAAGACAGTAGTTTGTTAACTACTGTCTTTTTAGACAAAAAATACAAGATTTTGGTGATGTTTTTACGTCGTATCCATATATTGTGGTCCGAAGTGGGATATCTTCTTAAGAAGTTTCTTAAGAAATATCTTAAGATTCTTCTTTGGACTCTTCTTTGGGTTCTTCCTTAGACTCTTCTTTAATGATCTCCGCGGGAGCAACACTCTTAACCTTAAGTATCTCCGGAAGCTTATCCTTTGAAATGAGGATCCTGCACACGACCTCTCCCACAACGGCAACTGTTATGAGAATAATGGCAACAACCTGTGAAACCGGGATCTGGGTTCCGGTGATATAAAGCTGATCGGTGCGTATTCCTTCTATAATGAAGCGTATCACTCCGTACCCTGCGAAATACCAGAGACACATCTCTCCGTTAAATGACCTTTTTTTCCGGAATAACATCAGCAGGCCAAACAATGCGAGATTGCACACGCTCTCATAAAAGAAAGTGGGATGCACCTGCACGAAGTTTTCTCCTTCGGCCACATGAGCCATAAGCTCGGGCTTTTTATCAGCCTCGCGGATCGCATCAAGAGGAAGCCTCATGGCAAAGATATTTGCTGTGTACTTTCCGAACACTTCCCTGTTGAAGAAATTGCCCCAGCGGCCTATGGCCTGTCCGAGTATCAGAGCCGGCATAGCAGCGTCGGCCAGCACAAATCCGTTGAGCTTTTTTCTTTTTGTGAAGATAAACGCTGTCAGGAAGGCACCTATGACACCACCGTAGATAGCGATGCCGCCCTCCCATATCTTAAAGATGTCCAGGGGGCTGTCTTTGTAATACTCCCATGAGAATACAACATAATAGATCCTGGCGCCGATAAGGCCCCCGATTATAACCCTTATGGCAAAATCCCAGAAGTCATTTTCCTTCTGACCGAATTCCTTAGCCACATTGGAAGCCACCATCAGGCCCAGCACCATACCCAGCGCAAAAGTCATTCCGTAAAGCGCTATGGTGATCGGTCCGATATGAAAAGACTTCGGAACATTTTGCAGATAGATCCCCAGATTGGGGAATGATATATCGGTTGCGTTCATTTTAAGCAAATCTCCCTACACATTAAATCTGAAAAGAATTACATCGCCATCCTTGACAACGTAGTCTTTTCCTTCTATTCCGACAAGTCCTTTTTCTCTTGCCGCAGCCAAAGAGCCCAGTTCGAGCAGATCCTTATAATTTACGACTTCTGCCTTGATAAAGCCTCTCTCAAAATCGGTATGTATCTTTCCCGCAGCCTGAGGAGCCTTGGTTCCTATCTTTATCGTCCACGCACGGCACTCATCCTCGCCGGCTGTAAGAAAACTCATAAGCCCCAGCAGACGGTAACTTGCCGCTATCAGCTTGTCAAGTCCCGATTCCTTCACTCCGAGAGCATCAAGGAACTCTGCCTTCTCGTCATCATCAAGCTCGGATATCTCTTCCTCCACCTTCGCGCTGATGACAAATACACCGCTTCCTTCCTTATCCGCAAACTCACGGACCTTCCTAACCATCTCGTTGGATGCTCCGTCGTCGGCAAGGTCTTCCTCGGCAACATTGGCTGCATAGATCACAGGCTTGGCCGTAAGGAGATTGATCTCCTTCATATAACCCTGCTCATCCTCATCATCCACAGTCACCGTTCTGGCTGATTTTCCGCTTTCAAGCACTTCCTTCATCTTTTCGAGGAATGCCTGTTCCTTGGCTGCGGCTTTGTCCATCCTGGCGGTCTTGATGACCTTTGCCAGCCTTCTTTCCAGTACTTCAAGATCCGCAAATATCAGCTCAAGATTGATAACTTCAATATCGCGGATGGGATCGACGCTTCCGTCAACATGAATGACATTTGAATCCTCAAAGCATCTTACCACATGCACTATCGCGTCGGTCTCCCTAATATTTGCCAGGAACTGGTTTCCGAGGCCTTCCCCTTTGGAGGCGCCCTTTACGAGCCCCGCTATATCAACAAACTCTATAACTGCGGGAGTAACCTTCTTGGTGTGGTAGAGCTCTCCGAGTTTTTCGAGTCTCTCATCCGGCACGGGAACCACTCCGACGTTGGGGTCAATGGTACAGAACGGGAAATTCGCCGCCTGCGCGCCCGCTTTGGTAAGTGAATTAAAAAGTGTGCTCTTCCCCACATTCGGAAGTCCGCATATGCCTAGTTTCATATATTTTTTAACCTCCTGAAACCCTTATTTTATAAGGGTTTGCAAGACCCTTACTTTTTTAGGTGCTACAATTAGTGCTGCACTTATCGGATTCCGATTCCTCAAAAAAGCATGGTTTTTGCGTTTTTCGAGCCAAAAACCGGTTATATATCACCTAAACTTGGTGATTATACTATAAAAACGGGTAAAAATCAATCCAAAATACAGAAAAAGTGCAATTGTGATACTTTTCCATCTTCAAATACAAATGCTGGGATACCCACGTCCCCTGTCTCTTTACAATGGTCAAAAACAGGGCTTTCATAGATCTTAAGCATAATTCTTCTGACTTTTAATGAACGCTATCATCCTATCAAATGCATCCCTCGCAACATCGTTCACTCGTTCCGAAGCAACAAAGCAATGCTGCATCTCCATATTTCTTTCTGCAAGAGGATCGATCAATTCATGTACTACTCCTGTTTCTGTCAGGGCTTCATCCATATCGCGCATATCCACGTAATATTCACACCCCAAATTAACAGCAGTTGGATAATTAGAATCAACCCAAAGAATTTTGTTATATCTTTTTACTTCCTCTCGATGAAG
>JAEEGL015967707.1_pt1 | contig 14920 bp, 11 predicted proteins | sample 9134231 | NCBI WGS metagenome assembly JAEEGL01 (sample SAMN16246548, study PRJNA631951) | gut metagenome | biome: gut microbiome; feature: rumen; material: fiber-attached | host: Bos | place: Iran: Karaj | collected 2018-10
AAAAAAGCCGCGATCACAGCAGTGACCGCGGGACAATACCTTATCTTTCGGTAATACCGCAGGATTTGGCACCTTGCCTTTCGGCAGGTTGCCGCGCTTCGCCGGGCCTGTTCCCTCCGCTGCTCTGAATAAGGAAATATGTAATTTTTACAGTGTTATTATACACAGTTCGGCCGGAAAGTCAAGCGTTTTGCAAAAGAAGCCGACAAATGTTGCTTAATGACTGCGGTGCTTGTTGATCGCATTGTTCATCTGCACGAACAGGCGCGAAAGCGGTTTATAGATCAGCATGGTGACAAGCACACAAAGCAGGCCCTTCACAAAGGTGAATGGCACATTGAAAATCAGCAGCGCCTTCCAAAGCGTATCGGCCGCGGGCAGAATGGCCTGATAAAGCCCGAGAATGGTCTGCATGCCGCCGAACAGTTTTGCATAAATGGGATAGATGATGTAATAGTTCGTCGGCAGACTGACAAGCGCCATGGCGACCGTTGCCGCAAGGCAGGCGGCAAGCGCAACCGCTTTTGTTTTGCGGCGCCGATAGATGAGCCCTGCCACCAGCGAGAAAACGGCGCCAAGCATAAAATTGGAAAGCTCGCCCACAAAGCCGGACTGAGAAACCAGCAGATGCACGAGATTCTTGACAAGACAAATCAGAACGCCGCCGAACGGGCCGATGATAAAGGCGCCGATCAGTTCCGGAATGTCGGAAAGATCCATTTTCAGAAAAAACGGAACAAGCGGCACGCCGAACTCAAGATATTGCAGCACAACGGCAACAGCCGCAAGCATGGCAATGATGGCCAGCTTTGTGACGTTGGTTTTTTCGGAAGATGGGGATTTTGCTTTGGTTGACATGATGATTCATCCTTTCCTTGGTGAAACCGGAATCATCAGGGGCGAAAGAAAACGAGCCTGTGAATTGCTTCACAGGCTCCGACTCAATCGGAATTGAGCTTCTTCTTCCATCCGGACTGTCGCACACAATTTCTGATGTGTACACCGTCGGCTTCGGAATTGCACCGAATCGGCCGGCAAACGCCGGTTCGCAGGCTGCGCGGCCGGGAAGCCGCATCACTGCCGGTGAGGAATTGCACCTCGCCCTGAAGACAAGAGGCATTATACCACACCGCGCGGGATTTGTCAAGAACCGCTTAAACGCTTGTCGCCAGCACGCTGACCTTGCCGAGGATTTCCACGTCGCCGAGCCCCGCCGGCAAAAAGATGCTTTCGCCCTGATACAGCGTCAGCACCGTGTCGCCGTGACAAAGGACGCCGTTGCCCGCAATGGCAACCAGCGACACAAATGAGGTTTCATCCACATGCAGCCTTGCGGCTTCTTCCACATCCAGCCGCCGCACCGTGAACAGGTCGCAGCTTGTCAAAGGCGTTTCGGTATATCCGTCGGCCTGCGTCGGCGTTCCCTGCGGCGCGCCGCTGCAGTCAAGCCGCTGCAGATTTGTCACGTCGAGCGCTTTTTCAATATGGAGCTCGCGCGGCTTGCCGTTTTGCAGTCTGCCGTAATCATAGACGCGGTAGGTCACGTTGGAATTCTGCTGGACTTCTGCAAGGAGGATTCCCTTGCAGATTGCATGCAGCGTCCCGGCGGCGATGAAAAACAGATCGCCGGGCTTCACCCTGACGCGGTTGACACAGTCGAGCAGGGTGTTGTTCTCAATCGCAGCGCGAAACTGTTCTTTTGTCAGATCGCACTTGAATCCGTAAACAATCTCCGCGCCTTCGTCGCAGTCGAGAATATACCACGCCTCGGTTTTGCCGTACTGGTGCTCGTGTTCCAGCGCGTAGGCGTCGCTCGGATGCACCTGAACGGAAAGGTCGTCTCTGGCGTCGATCAGCTTGATCAGCACCGGGAAGAAATCAAACGCTTGCGCGTGAGTGCCGCAATAGGCTTTTCCCTCGTGCGCCAGCAAATCAGACAGCGTCCGGCCGGCAAAGGGGCCGTTTTCGATTTCGTTTTCGCCGTCCGGGTGACAGGAGAGGACCCAGGCCTCGGCCGTTTTGTCAAACGGCGTTTCCATATCAAAATCTTTACGCAGGCGGTTGCCGCCCCAAATGTAATCTTTAAACGCGGGTTTCAGTTTCAGCGGAACCATCGGTTCGCCTCCTCAGTCATATTTTCGGGTTCGGTTGCTTATAGTTTGAATGGATGAAAAAACGAAAGGTCGGATCGGATGGAGCTGCAGCAAACGGGAATCTGGATCTTATGCGGGGCGCTGCTCGCGCTGAGCGTTGTCGCCTTTTTCAAAAGCGGACATCCGCTCAAAGCGTTTCTGATCAGCGCAGCCGGCGGGGTTGCGGCGCTGTTTTGCGTCTCTCTGCTCAAAGACTTCACAGGCACGGCGCTCGCAATCAACGAAGTGACGCTTTCCGTCTCGGCAGTCGGCGGGATCCCGGGGGTCATTCTGCTGCATTGCACAAGGCTTATTCTGGGCTGAGGTAGGACGCGATTCCGGCGGCAATCGCGTCACCGAGCCGATCGCGGTTGGCCGCGCTCAAAAGAAGCGTACATTCCGCGTCGTTCGTCACATAGCCGGTTTCGATCAGAATGCTCGGGCATTCCTCCAGCCGCGTCACGGAAAACGGGTGGAAGTTGGCGCCCTCCCCCACCTTGGCGCGTCGATAGGCGTCGGCAGCGTAAAAACCGTTCTGATAGGCGGAAAGCAGGTTTTGATAGACGGCCGAGGCCAGCGGCTGCGACAGCGGCCGGAAATAATAGGTCGAAGTGCCGAAGCGGGCTTTATTTTCGGCAGCGTTGCAATGAATACTGACAAACACGTCCGGATTCGCCGTCCGGGCGATCTGTTTGCGTTCCTCGAGCGAAAGATAGACGTCGTCATAGCGCGTGAACAAAACGGTTGCGCCGCGCCGCTCCAGCGCCTGCTTGGTTGCAACGGCAAGCGCAAAGTTGACCTGCGATTCATAGACGGCGCCGCCGAAGCCCAGCGCGCCGGAATCCTTTCCGCCGTGACCGGGATCGAGCATCACACGCGCGCCGGCGATCCCGGCGGGCTTTTTCTTGATTGTCAGGGAAAGCGTGCCGTCCGCTTCCCGGCGCATCACATAGCCGTAGTATTGGCCGCGTGTGCGCAGCGGCATCGTCAGCGACGCGGTCTTGTGCGCCGTGTCAACCGTCCAGTATGCGCCCGAAACAACGGTGCTGCCAGAGGCGTCGACATCGCCTTCCGCTTTTGTCGTATGATAGAATGTGAACTGAATCTTGTCGGCGGTGAACGCGTTGATATGATAATGCTTGTTGTTTTTTGTGTAATAGTCCTGTCCGGAAAACTCAAAGCTGTAGGGCGCCTGCCAATCGCAGCGCAGGCGGATGGTAAGGTTGCCGTTTTCTGTCTCAGATGAGACAACTGTAACGGCATTGTCTCCGAAGTTATAGTCCGGCGTCAGCAATGCCACGGCGTCGGTCGTCACCTTTCGGCCGGATGCCAGCAGATAGAAGTCGCGCCATTCGTTTTCCTCTTCGTCAAACACGCGGGCCTGACCGGTGATATAATCGATGGTACCCTGCACCAGAGTGGTACACATCGGGGTAAACGTGTCGTCAGAGGCAAGGCCGCTCCAGGTATCGGCAAACGGGGACGTGATGATGCAAAACTGGCGGCCGGTCGGCAGGGGTGCGGTCGTTCCCTGCGTCGTCGGTTCCGTTGTTGTTGTTTCAATGATGTTGGCAATCGGGTTGACTTCTGTCTGCTGCTCGGACGGCTGCGCGGATGACGCGGCGTCGGTGCTGTCCAGCACGAGGTTGAAATCGGCGGTGGTCAGCCGGGTCGTATCGTCCGATTTGAAATGCAGCAAAATCAGTGTCACCGCGACCACGGAAAGCAACACCGCGGCGATTGCGCCAAAAAGCAAAACTCGTTTTTTCATCCGTAACGTCCTTTGGGTTTGATAGCTTATTATAGCACACGTTCCAGCATTTGACACGCTTTTTCATGAAAATTTACAAATTCCGCAGCATAAAACGAAACGCCGTCATAATTGAGCTTGCGCAAACGTCTGACCTGCTTTGCAAGCAGAGAGTCATCTCGGATCCATTCGTCCCTGCCGCGTGCGCCGGCGTGAACGTCTTCTTTGCCCGCCTTATAGACGGCGATCCCGCCGATGAGCTTTACCGTTTCGCTTCGGCAAACCTCCCGCCAGCGTGCGGCGGTTTTGGCAAAAGGCAGAGTCACATTGTCGAACCCGAAGTAAAGCTGCGGAATCAGCCAGTCGCAGTAGCCGGGCTCCTTCGCCCATTTTTCCGCGTCAGCAGCATGAACACGATAATCCTTGTCCAAATCCCCTGCCGGACTGACGGATACGACAAGCGAAGCTTCTTTTGCGTGGACAAGCCGATAGACGCCGCGCAGCAGCGCGTTCACCTGTTCCCTTCTCCACGCGGGCTTTTCGAGCTTGCCGCCGTTTTCCCGATAGGCGGAAAAGAACACGTCGTCGCCCCTTGCGGCGTCCGGCGGATAAAAATAGTCATCGAGATGCACGCCGGCGATTTCATAGCCGCGCAGCAGCTCCCGCACACCGTCGAGGATCAGCTTTTGCGCCCGATCGGAGGCCGGCTGAAGATAGAGGCCGCTGCCTGTTTCCAGAACATCGGGCGCACCGGTTTCCCGCAGCAGTCGTCCGACGGCGGAATCGGAATCAATCGTTTCTTTTTTTGCCGCGTCCGATAAGATGCGGTACGGGTTGATCCAGGCGTGCACACGAAGATCGAGCAGCGCCGCTTCTTCAAGAATCACGGCAAAGAAATCAAACGGCAGCGTGTCGCCGCGCGTTGCGACCACCGAAGCGCTTGATTCAAACAGCCCGCTCGGATAGATCGCGTCGGCAAACGGCCGCACCTGCACAAACAGGTCTGTTGCAGCCAAACGCCGCAGCGGCTGAAGAAGCGACCGGATATAACGCCGGTATAAGCGGATATCCAACAGCTTTTGCGGGTTCAGCTCGGGATAAGGCAGCCAGCAGGCACGCAGGGATAACGTGTCTTTCTCTGCGTTCTTTTTTAAGCCCTCAGTCTGCGCCGCAGTTTCCGTTTCTGGGGCACAATCGGATGACGCGGCCGTTTGAAGGGTCGGAAAGACGAGATAGCCGCGGTCGTCTTCCTCTTTCAGGGCGCAGCCGCCGAGCAGCAGCAGACAGACGAGCAGCAGAAAGATTTGTTTCAGTTTTTTCACCTCTTGACAAAGTCGTCTGAAAAAGTGTATCATGAAAACAGAAAGGACGCCGCTGTTGCGGCGCGGGTGATATGGCTATGGCGATCAAATCGATTGAGAATCTGAAAACGGAAGACCTCGGCGAATCCAACGTTCTGCTCTGCCCCAAGTGCGGCAAAGCGACGGTGATGCGTTTATTTGAAGCGGTGGATGCTTCCATGGTGGCGCATTTGCTGAAAAAGCAGCCGCTCGGTCTTGCCGTCTGTCCGAAGTGCGCGGCGGCGTTCACAGTCAACCCGCACTATATGGCCGAAAAAAAGAACGGCACTGTCTGCGAACTGGAGCCCCACGATCTGACATCGCTGACCGGAGAATAATGACAAACGGCAGAAATGCTGCCCGCGGCAATGACCGCGGGCATTTTTCTATACGGCGACAATCAAAAGCATCCGATCCTCCGGCAACGTATCTTCGGAAAGGTCGTTTTCTTCCCGGATAGACGCCACTGTCGTGCGGTAGCGCTTGGCAATCTGCCAAAGGGACTCCCCTTCTTTTACGAACGACAGCACCAGTTCGGCGGGCGGCTGTGTCTGTTCCTCCAACACGGCGGCGTCGGTCAGCACCTGCTCGGTCTGTTTCTGAAACACACTGCCGTTCACGGTAACGGCGCACTGCAAAGAGACCGTTCCGTCTTCCTGTAAGACAGCCTGATTCAGTCGGACGGTCACCTCCGGAACAAACCTGCACGCTTCGCCGTCTGACGCATAAGCTTCATGATGGGTCAGATCCGCCGTACGCTCCAGGTATTGCAGCCCTTCTTTTGGATCCTGCAGCAGAAGGGACACGGTAACATGATGCACAAAATCAAAGCCGCCGTCCTTATTCGTCACGTCGGTCTGCACATCGAGGAGGGACGTTTGCAGCAAATCGGCGCCCGGAAAGCCTGTTTCAACCGCTTGCTGAAGCTGGTGCGTGATTGTTTGCGCCGGGCGGCGCAGCTCATAATCACGCGCGAGGAAGGTCGGCTCCAGCGTGCCGCGGGTCATATAACAATCCTGAATCACCGTCAGCGTTTCATCGCGATAAGCAACCGCAAGCGCGCTGACCTTCGCCGCCAGATCGAACAGCCGCGGTTCTTCGTTGCCGTCGCGCCTGGTCTGGGTATAGAAGGACAGAAGCTGCAGCGAGACGGACAGCGCGCAATCCTCCGTTACGCCCGCGACATCGATAATCTGGCTGATCGGAAGCGCATGGGACGTTTGACGGAGCACATGATCCGTGGTCAGATAACAAAGCTCCGTCTGCAGCTCCCCCTTCACCAGAATCTTGTCCTTCACAGCCTCAACGCTTTGCACAACGGGAACGGCCGAAGCCCGGACAACGGCCGCAATCGGCGGGTTGCCGTCGTCCGAAGGGATCATCTCAGAAAGATCAAACGTTTTGTCCGCAACGGCGCATACGGCTGTGCAGGTGAGCGCAAGCGTCCTGGTTTCACAGTCCCGAATAGACTGAATATGGGTTTGCTCCGTTTTGCAAAGCACCTCGTAATGAACCGTTACCGTTCCGCTGAGCTGCACCTTGCGCGAGCTCAGGACGCGGCAGTTGATGTATTCCACGGTTGCCTTTGCCCGCACGACCGCTTCGGCGGGAAGCTCACGCGCAGAACAGGACACCGAAAACGGCAGCGAGTGTTCCACACAATCCGGTTCGTCGTCTTCGTTGAGATAAAACAAACGAATCAAGACTTCTCCCTGCGACGACAGCTGTTTGTTTCCGCAAACAACCGTGTGCAGCTGCGGCTGTGCGCCGCAATGCAGAATCCGCTTGAAATCGCCGCAGTAATCCGGCAAAACAAGATCGAGATTCAGCGCCTGCCTCCCTTTGCAGGTGCAAAGACTGCCGCAGACATCATGCGAGCAGCGTTCCATTGAAAGTTCCATGCGTCCAGCTCCTTTTTCCTTTGACAGATTGCGCCGCAAAACGGCTGTTTGTAATCCATATGCGAAGAACGCGCATGCTATGCGTAAAAAAGACACCCCATTTTCGGGGTGTCTGATCTGAACATAGGTCGGCTTCACGCAACGGCGTCTTCCGCCGCCTGCTTTTGGGCGCGCGCTTTGTGATGGCGGATTGTCAGCAAAACGGGGATCAGCGAAAGCGCAATCACCGCGGCGCCGACGAGAAAGATGTTGCCGTTCGGCACATACTGCATCTGGCCGCTGGCTTCTTCGAGGAAGGTTTCGCCGCTGGTCTTGACAACCGCCTGGCCGATCAGCGAACCGCCGATCATCGGAATCAGCACAAAGAACAGAATCCAGATGCCCTCAAACTGACCCTTGGCGTTGGCGGGATACAGCTGTTTTGCCCAGACCTTGGTCGTCTGCAGAATGCCGACATAGCCGACGCCGACCACAAAGATCCCAAGCCAGATGCGGAAATTGAAAATGGCGGTCGGGTCAACCTGCGAAGCTTTGATCGGGTACAAAATGAACAGGCCGATGATGTTGATGACAATCGCGGCAACGGCGATATACGGGTGCTTGTTTTTGTTGATCAGAATACCGATCGGAATCGCGGTCAGCATGGCGAGCACCAGCGGCACCGCCTCGATGATTCCCATCATATCCGCCGTATAACCGAGATAATAGATCAGGTAGTTGCCGATATAGGCAAAATAAACGTTGAACCCGATAAAGAAGACCGCAACCGCGACATGCACCAGCACAAGCTCCTTCAGCCGGAAGAAGCGTTTGAAGTTGAAGACGGAAAGGAACTGGTGCCAAAAGCTGCCGTCCCTGTTTGGCGTGACATCATCGTTTTTGTTCAGCGTCAGCATGGAAAGGAAGCCGAAGACGATGACGAAAATGCCCATGACAACAAACAATAGCATGTAGTTGTCGTTTTCGCCGACGAGCATGCCCCCGACGACGGTGCCGAGAATTGTACCGAGCACCGGCTGTGTGGCCAGCGCCGCGCCAATCCCGCCGCGGTTCTTATCGGTCATGATGTCGTTCGTCCAGGTGTTGAAGCCGGCGTCGTTGCCCATGGAGCCGAAGAAGCTCATCACCGTGTCGGCCAGAACGACGGAGACCGCCATCAGCAAGTAAAGCTCCTTGCTGATAAACTGGGTCAGGCCGAAGGCGATTGTGAAAACGCCCCAGAGCACATAACCCCAGGAGATGAAGGTGCGCCGCTTGCCGGTGCGGTCGGCCCAGGTGCCGAAGAAGAAGGTGGAAAACGTCGTTGCCGCCGCGGAACAGATCAGCATGCCGGTGATAATGGACGGATCCTTGCCGATCTTGGCGTAGACAAAGGTGTTGAACCATTGGTTCTCCATATTCCAGCAAATCTGGCCGGCAAGGCCGAGCCCCCAGACCAGCAGCCACATGGAAAAGCCGGAGCGCTTTTTTGTCAGTTGATTCTTTGGCATAGGTATTCCTCTTTTCACAAAAAGTTCTTTTTTATTGTAAAACAGCCGCTCCTGTTTGTCAATGGATGAAATGGATAAAAACAGGCCTCATATTTTGACACGGCGTCTTTGTCGAACGCAAAGATTTGACAAAGCGAACGCCGATATGATACAATGCATACGATTTTCACCACCGGGAGGAATCAGAATGAAAAAGACACTATCCTTACTTATGGCGGCAGTTTGTCTGCTTTCGCTTGCCGTTCCTGCCTTCGCCGCGGGAAACATCCAATACATGTCCGGCGTGCGCGAAGAAATGTGCAGTGCAGACTACTGGCTGCAAAAGGCGGCGAATCCGGACCGGGTGTTGATGACACCCGCACAGATCAAAGCCTATAACCGCATCGCCGCGGAAACCGAAAGCACCAACCGCGTGGATCTGTTCAGCGTGGAGCGCAGCTACGACGCCACCGTGCTGCTGCAAACACTGATTCAGAACGCCGAAAACGACAAGCCGGCGCGCGACCTGTTTCTGGCGGGCAAGCCGCTTGACAAAGACGCCTTGTTCGGCGATCTGGTTTCCGCCATGCGCAGCACGGGCTGGGCCGGCAGCCAGCTCTTCCGCTATGCGATCTGCACGACCCACACCGGGATCTATGCCATCCCGAGCGACCTCGAGATCGGCTACAGCGAAACCGATCCCGACAGCGAATTTCAGCTCAGCGAGCTGCGGGTCAACGAGCCGTTTTTGATCAAGCAGATCTGCACATGGAACGGAAAAACGTTTTATTGGGGCATGAGCGATCATCTTTCCGGCTGGGTCAACGCCGAACATCTCGCCGTCTGCGCCGACCGGCAGACCTGGAAGGACGCATTCGTCGTTCCCCCGTCGGGCAAGGATTTCATCGTCGTTACGGCGGACAGTATTACAACAGAGCTCTCCCGCACGGTTCCGGCCATCTCCGGCGTGCGGCTCGCCATCGGCACCGTGCTGAAGCTGGTGGAAAAAGAAAAGATTCCGCGCAATATCGGCGAGCGCAACGCGTGGAACAATTATGTGGTCTATCTGCCGACGCGAAATCCGGACGGCACCTATCAAAAGGAAATGGCGATGATTCAGGAGCACTGCGACGTTTCGGTCGGCTATCTGCCGCTGACGCAAAGAAGCCTTGTGGAAACGGCGTTCAAATGCCTCGGCGACCGCTACGGCTGGGCGGGCACGCTCGGCGCCATGGACTGCTCGCTGTTCACACGCGCGGTCTATCTTTGCTGCGGGGTCAATCTTCCGCGCAACACCAACTGGCAGCAGAATGTGCCGAACACAAGGTTTGACCTTTCGGAAATGACCGACGCGCAGAAGCTTCGCTTTCTGGCGAAAATGCCCGCCGGCACCCTGCTGTATTTTCCTGGCCATACCATGGTCTTCCTCGGCATGGAGAACGGCATGGGCTATGTGATCAGCGACACAGGCAGCGTGAGCCGGCCGGACGGTGAGCTTCAGATTGAAAGCACATATTCCGTGATCGTCAATCCGCTTTCCGCCAGAAGAAAGAACGGCTTGTCCTGGCTGAGCAATCTCACCGCCGCGGTCTTGCCCGCCGAGGCAACGGGCCATATGACACAAACCGAAGTCAAGAAGGCGACGACAAAAATAGACGGCAAAACGACGGCCGTCTGTACCCTTTGCGGTACCGTGACAAAAACAGCCGTCATTCCCGCGGCGAAATCCGTCAGGCTGAAAAAGACTTCCTATGTTTATACGGGTCAGAAGATTTGTCCGAACGTGATCGTGAAAGACCGCACCGGGAAACGGATCGACCCTTCGAACTATACAGTGAAATACAGGAACAATCAAAAAATCGGCGTCGCAACCGCAACCGTCATCCTGCACGGGCACTATCAAGGCAAGCTCGAAACCACCTTCCGGATTGTTCCGAAAGCGACAAAAATCAAGAGCGTGCAGACGGGAACCGAAAAACTGATTGTGACCTGGAAGAAGCAGACAGCGCAGACCAGCGGCTATCAAGTCGAATACGCAGAAAACAAAGCCTTCACCAAGGACAGGCAGTCCGTCAAGGTGATGGATCCCAAGGCAACCGTGGCGGAGCTGACGACGAAAAAGGCCGGCGCGTATTATATCCGCATTCGCACCGTTGCAAAGACAAAAAACGGCTCGTACCATTCCGCCTGGAGCGAACCCCTCCGCGTCACTGTCCCGCGATAACGCATATGCCTTCCCCGCTTCGCGCGGGGATTTTTTATCGTTGCGGTAATAATATATAAAATATCAACGGTTTCGCCTTGACATTTTGTTAAAAATATTCTATAGTTTAGATTAATAAAGGAGAAAGGAAGTGGGCACTTTGAGTAAGCTCAGCGATCTCAGCGGAAAAGTCAAATGGCTGTTCAGCGAGATCAAGACGCACTGGAACACACCCGCACCCGGCAAGTATGTCCCGTATAAGGAATACAAGGACGTTATCATCTCGGTCGGCAGCAACTACGCAGGCTCAAAAACGCTGGAATACATCGCGTTTGCCGCGTCCTGCTACCTGATGATGTATCACTATAAGCTGCCATATCTGACGTTTTCGGTGATCAACATCATCAATATGCCGCTGAATTATATCTGGACACTGATCTGGTGGTATGTTTGCGACAACCTCGGCATTCTCCCGAAGAAAACGGAGCGAAAGCTGAACATCCTGTATATTGCCCTGGTGCTGATCGGTCTTGCCATGATCATCTTCGATCCGTCACAGCTGTTCAACCAGTCGGGCCGGTTTGTCACCTATCTGAATTCCATGGAGGGTATCTCCTGTTCTTCTGCGTTCAAGATTCTCGGCACACACATTCTTTACAACGGCTATGTCGGCTTCCGCAACATCTTCTGGCGCAAGCATCTTGTGCCGAAATTCGGCCGTTACAAGTATTGCCTGTATTCCGACGTTGTGCCGAAATGCATCATGGTTGTGCTGATCGGCTGGCTGCCGTTCTATAACATTCCCGACGTTGTCACCCGCGTTTGGGTTGCCAACCTGTTGTTCGCGGTCTATAACATGTTCGGCTTCGGCCAGCAGATGGAAGCCGCCGCGCAGAACATCAGCCCCAATGTGCGCGAACGCATTCTGGTTCGTTCCTATCCGATCAAGATCTCCCACATTTTCAATTCGATCCTGGCCATCATTTTGCCGGTGTTCATCGGCATGCTGCGTTATGAATGGGCCGATATCAATATGTTCCGCTATGTGATTCCCATCACGTTCATTACGTTTGCCGTGCTCACCATCGTCTTTGCCGGACGCGTCAAGGAACGCATTCCGCAGCCGCCGCTGGAAAAGAAGGTGCAGATCGGCTTCTGGGACGGTATGTTCGGCGTCATGGGCAACAAGTATAAATGGATCAATACGATCTACGGCCTGCTCGATTCCCTCGGCAACGGCATGCTGGGCATCACCACGATCCTTTATCTTTATACGTTCCGCCTCAGCGGTCTGGCCTACAGTCTGATTGTTGCGCTGGTCTCGTTCGCCGGTACGCCGCCCGATCTGCTGTCGCCCTATTTCCTGAAGCGGTTCAAATATAAACACCTGATGATCTTCTTCCAGCTTTCGCGCGGCATCGGCAACATGATCATCGTCTGCGCGATTCTGTTCTGCAGAGAAAAGCTCATGCTGTGCGGGACGATCTGCGTCGTCGTCCTGATCCTGATGGAGATATGCAAAACGGTGCCCGTGACGGCCCAGCACGATATGGACGTGCGTATCAACGACTATCAGATGTATCTTTCCGGCGAACGGCTCGAAAGCTTTTCGGGCGTGTTCGGCTGGTTCACGGGGCCGATTGTCTCGTTCGTCAGTCTGATTATTCCGCTGATGCTGCTGCGCTACGGCTTCAACAGCAACTGGGACGTGCTCTTCCTGGATTCCACCCGCGTGAAAATCATAGTCATTCCGCTCATTATCGACTCGATCGGTTATCTGCTGATGGCGATTCCCTTCTTCTTCTGGGATTATACCGACGACAAACAGTTCAAGGTCATCGAGGTGCTGCGCCGACGCGAAGAAGTGACGCGCAAACAGCTGGAAGCCGAAAAAGCGGCCAACGGCGACTTTGTACCGGATGAGATTTCCGAAGAAGCAGCAGAGGAGGTGCCGACATGAGCAAGAAAGAGAAGAAAGTGAAGCAGCAGGAAGATTTCCTCAGCAAAGAAGCCAAGGAGGAAGCCGCGCAGGCGCCTGCCTATACGCTGGACATTCCGGAAGACGAAATCTGGACTTATCACATTGAAGGTCTGCAGGAACCGCGTATCGGTAAACCTGTGAATAATTACCGCCAAAAGAAAGTGATCGTTGTCATCGTGCTTCTGATCGCGATTGGTCTTGCAATCTATTTCAGCCTTCGCGCCGTTCATAACGAAACCTTTAAGTACGACCTGCTCGAAGACGGTTCCTATGAGCTCGTCAAGTTTTCCAACCCCGGCGACATCACCGAGCTGACGATTGACAAAGCAGACACCGAAGACGCAAAGCCCATCACTGTGCTGCACGAGTTCGCGTTCAACTGTGACGAAAAGATCACGCAGATCACCATCGGAAAAAACGTGAAGCAGCTTGAAGGCAAAACCTTCTACAGCTGCTGGGCCTTGCGCAGCATCAAGGTCGACCCCGAAAACGAGGCCTATTGCGACATCGACGGTGTGCTCTATAACAAAGACCGGACGGAGCTGATCTGCTATCCCATCGATCACGACAAGTATTTGCGCGAGCAATACGGCTATACCGATCTCAAGGACAACAGCGGAAAACCGATGGAAGAGCTCTGGGGCACGACGGAAACCTATGACGAAGCCTTTCTTGCGAAATACAACAAAGAAACGCGCACTTATGTTGTGCCTTCGACCGTAACAACGCTCGGCGAGCTTTGCCTGAACTATTCCAACATTGTCGACCTCTATTTGCCGGAAGGGCTCAAAACGATTGAAACCTTTGCCGTGTTCAAAAACACCGTGCTGCAAAACATCTTCAGCTACACGGCCGAAGGCGAAGTCAGCGACACAACGGCCGCCGCGATTGACGGATTCAAGCGCGTCTATCCCTCCCTGCCGGACGGACTGGAATATATCGGCTCCGACGCGTTCACCTATGATCAGGGGCTCAGTTATATGTATATTCCGGCCTCTGTGACGCATATCGGGCACCACGCATTCTGGGATACCTGCTACAAGGAAAACGGGGAAGTCAAAGGCGTCAACGCAATCAACGCGGAAGCGGAAAAAGACGTGTTCAAGGACAACACGGAGCTTGGCGACCAGTGGAGACCGGAATATGACCACAACCTGTTCAAAAAAGCGGTGGACGTGAACTACGGCGCCCGCCGCGCGGATTAAAGCGAACGATGCCCTATCTGTTTGTTCATTTTCGAGAAAAGCTGACGGTGGACGGCGAGCAGGTGCATTTCGCCGTCAGCCCGAACGGATACCGCTGGCAAACGCTGAACGGCGGCAGACCGATCCTCACCTGTGACAAAGGCGATCTGGGCTGCCGCGACATCGAGATCGTGCGGTGCAAAAAAGGCGGCTTTATTCTGCTCGCTACCGATCTATGCATTGTGCGCCACATGGACGAAACCCATAACGTGGACTGGAAGCAGCTCAACCACAACGGCAGCAAATATCTGTCGCTCTGGCGCAGCGAAGATCTGCTGACATTTTCGGAACAGGAACTGGTTTTCTTCGGGCGCGAGGATTTCGGGTGTCTTTGGGCGCCGGAGGTGTTCTATGATGAAATCAACGAAGAATACCTGATTCACTGGGGCTCCACCGTGCGCGAAAGCAACTATGATCACATGTCGATCTATTGCTGTACCACAAAGGATTTCCGTTCGTTCAGTCAGCCAAAGCTGTTTTTCACCAGAGAAAACGAAATTCTCGATTCCCACCTTGTCAAACATAACGCCGTCTATCACCTGTTCTATAAACACAGCAGTCATCCGTCTGTGAACCTGCACGCGACTGCCGATGCGCTCTATGGGCCGTATCGGAATGACGATGCGTTTCAGGCTGATCTGGAAAAGATGCCGCAGCCGGGCGCCTATGAAGCGCCGACCACACTTTGCATGCCGGACGGCAAATGGTGCCTTATGCTCGATTTCTTCGGCTGCGAAAAAGAAAAAATGGGCTATGTCCCCTTCTTGTCGAACAAGATCGGGAACGCCGCGTTTCAACGCGCAGACGCCGCGTTTTCGTTCCCCTACGGCTTTAAGCACGGTCACGCGATCGAAATCACGGATCGGGAATACAAGGCCCTGTGCGCCGAATACGGCGCCG
>JAEEGL011406221.1_pt1 | contig 14919 bp, 9 predicted proteins | sample 9134231 | NCBI WGS metagenome assembly JAEEGL01 (sample SAMN16246548, study PRJNA631951) | gut metagenome | biome: gut microbiome; feature: rumen; material: fiber-attached | host: Bos | place: Iran: Karaj | collected 2018-10
AGCGCCGGTGCCGGAACCCACCCCGGAGCCCACACCGGAGCCGTCTGCGGCGCCCGAACCGACGCCGGAGCCGACGCCCGGCCGCGAGCGCTGGACGTTGAGCTTTGCGGGCGACTGTACGATCGGGACGCTGCACGAGTGGCAGGGGATGAAGTCCCGCATCAATATGCTCGCCGTGATGGACGGAGACTGGAGCTACCCCTTTTCCGGCGTGTCGGAGGTCTTCGGCGCCGACGATTTCACGATGGTGAATCTGGAGGGCGCGTTTACGGAGCGCACCGACGCTGTCGGAAAGAGCTATCGTTTCCGGGCGCCTCCCGAGGCCGCGCAGAGCCTCGTCCTCGGCGGCATTGAGGCGGTGACTCTTGCGAACAACCACAGCGGCGACTACCGGCAGGAGGGACTGCAGGACACGAGGGACACGCTCGACGCGCTGGGCGTGCTCTGGGCGGACGCGGAGCACGCGTTGACCGCGCGGCTGCCGGACGACGGCCCAAAGCTCGGCGTGATCGCGTTCAGCAGCGTGGAGATCGACCTGTATGCGGGGGACGTGGACGCCTATATGCGCCGGATGGAGCCCCTGTACGATAGCTGCCGGGAGGCGGGCTGCGACCTTGTGATCGCATTTCTGCACTGGGGCTGGGAATATCGCACCGAACCGGAGCGCTGGATGGTCGACTTTGCCCACCGGCTCGCGGAGCTGGGCTGCGACGCCGTGATCGGCTCGCATCCGCACGTCCTGCAGGGCGCGGAGCTCTACAGCGGCGTTCCGATCGCGTATTCACTGGGCAACTTCTGCTTCGGCGGACACAGCGGCCCCGAGGATACGGACAGCGTGATCCTGCAGCTGCCCGTATACCGCACGGACACGGGCTTCGCGATCGGGGAGGCCGTCTGGCTGCCCTGCTGTATTTCCTCCTCCGCCGGCTGTAACGACTTCCGGCCAAGGCTCTATGAACCGGGAGGAAGCGATTACGAGCGTATTCTGAACCGGCTGTGTATGCCGTAAGATTCTTGCAAAGGGGAGAAACGTTTTGTCAAGCGCCAGGGACATCGACAATCTGCTGCATCAATTTCTGAAGATCGGACCGAACGGCTGCTGCGTCTCGATCAACCGCGGCGAGGAGACGATCTACGAGAACTACGTCGGCTATGCCGACAACGCGAAGACGCGGCCGCTCGGCCCGGAGAACATTTTCCGCCTGTACTCCATGACCAAGGTCGTGGCGGCGCTCTGCGGTCTCATCCAGTATGAGCGCGGCGCGTTCCTGCTCAGCGATCCGATATCGGATTATCTGCCGGAGTATAAGGAGATGAAGGTCCAGGTGCGCCGGGAGGACGGAAGCTGGGAGCTCGTCAAGAGCAAACAGCCGATCCTGATGCGCCACGCGTTCAGCATGGGCGTCGGGATGCTCGCCCACGACGGCAGCCCGACGGACGAGACGCATAAGGCTGTTCACGAGCGGCTCGGCGGGCCGAAGGCCTGCAACAAATACGACCATCTGACGGAAATCCGCGCGCTGGCGGAGGTGCCGATGCTCTGGGAGCCGGGCACGCACTGGCAGTACGGACAGGGGCTTGATCTGATGGCCGCGGTGGTCGAGGTGACCTCCGGCATGAAGCTCGGCGACTTTATGAAGAAGGAGATCTTCGAGCCGCTCGGCATGAAGGACACGGCCTACCGCCTCTCCGGCGACATGGGCGAGCGGCTGGTGGACTGCGCGCTCGGCAGCGACGTGCCGCCCGGCCTGTCGGATTTCCTGATCCGGGGCGAGGACCGGTGCCTGCAGCCGGACGCGGTCTATGAGTGCGCCGCGACCGGCCTCGTGTCGACGCTCAGGGATTATACCCGGCTGGCGAAAATGCTCTCAAACGGCGGACGGCTCGGGAACGTGCGGATCGTAGGGCGCAAGAGCATCGACCTGATGCGCCGCAACCAGCTTACTGACACGCAGCTGGGGGAGTTCCGCACGACGTATCTGAACGGCTACGGCTACGGACTGGGTGTTCGGACGATGATGGACCCCGCCATGGGAGGCAGCAACGGCTCTGTGGGCGAGTTCGGCTGGACCGGCCTGCTCGGAACTTGGGTTTCCGTCGACCCGGAGGAGAACACCTCCATCGTATATATGCATCAGTCCTTTCCAAATCAGGAGGAGTACGCGCATCTGCGCATGCGCGCGGCGGCGAACGGACTGTTCTGAATCTCTCCCGGCGGCGTCTGAATGATCTTGCGGACGCCGCCGGGCTCTTTTTCGGCAAAAAACGCGAAAATCCGGGCTGCATGGTACAATTCTGATGCAGCTATCCGGATAATCGAGGATGGGAGGGATCGACCGTGGCCTTGACAAAACGAACAAAGCTCTATTTCGTCCTGCTGGCGATGATCGTGCTCGCCATTCTCGCGCTCGTGATCTGGCACGCCGTTTCCGGCGGCGGGATCGCGGAAGCGCCTGCCGCCGTACAGACCGGACAGAGCGCAGAGCGCTCCCTGCCCGTAAAGCTGATCGAGGTCGAAAAGACGATCACGACGGAGATGATCAGTGAAAAGCTCCGCAACGTCGGCCTGCTCATCACGCAGGAATACGCGTTTACGGAGGTCGTGAGCTTTTCGAGCGTCAAAACGCTCTTTCATCTGGATCTCCCGTTTACCGAATCGAGCTTCGTGGCGAGCTATGACGGCGTCGTGACCGCCGGGATCGACTTTTCGGAGATCCGGGTAGAGAAGGACGACGAGCAGAAGAGCATCCGGGTCTATCTGCCGCATCCGGAGATCCTTAACGTCGACGTCGATCCGAGGAGCTTTCAGCTGTACTCCGAGAAGGATGGGCTCTGGAACCCGATCTCGATCACGGACTTCAACGACTCGCTGATCGGTCTGGAGGATACCGCGCGCGAAAAGGCGATCGACAAGGGCGTTCTGGTGAATGCCGGATCGAATGCGCGGCTTTTGGTCACGAATCTGATCGGCGGCCTGATCGACACGTCGGAATACGCCATACTGTGCCTGTACGAATGAGGCGGGGAGGAGCTGTATATGGAAGCCAGAGTGCAAAAGTGGCTCATCGTCGCCGCGCTTCTGCTTGTGGCGGTGATCTCGTTCCTGCCGGTCGCAGACAAGCTCTCCGCACCCGCGACGCACGCGGGAACGATCGCGTCCATCGACGACAAGATCGCGACCGTCCTGACGCTGACGGCCTCGTCCGCGCTGGCCTCCGCGGGGATATCGGCGATCCCGGACGATACCGCAACGCCCATCGCGGAAAAGCTCGCGGATTTCTCGGAGTATTTTCTGGTGATCCTCTGCGTGCTCTATACGGAGAAGTACCTGCTGACGATCCTCAGCGCGGGCGTCTTCAAGCTCCTGATCCCCTGCGCCTGCGTTCTGTTCGGGATCAGCCTGTTCTGGAACCCGAAGAACTGCCGCCATCTGGCGGCGAAGCTTGTGCTCGTGGGGCTCGCGCTCGTTCTGGTCATCCCGGCGAGCGTGAAGACCTCCGACATGATCTACGGCGTTTACAAGGCGTCGATCGACGAGACGATCCAATCCGCGCAGGAGCTCTCGGACGAGACGCTCTCGCTCACGGAGGCCAATTCGGACAAGGGCCTGATCGAGAAGATCCTGGACGGGCTTTCCGAAACCGTCAACAGCCTCATGAACAAGGCGACGAGAATCCTCAACCGCTTTGTGGAATCGATCGCCGTGATGATCGTAACGTCCTGCCTGATCCCGCTGCTGGTGCTGCTGTTTTTCCTGTGGCTCGTGAAGACCGTCACGGGGATCGATGCCAATGAAGCGCTCCGGCGCAGACGCGCGGAGCGCCGCGGCGGGAAGATCGAGACCTGACAAAGCGGAGTTTTCGGTATTTCTATTTAAATATGTATTTTCCGGTTGAAATCTTTTTGTCGATGTGCTTTAATAAGGCGCAAAGGCACGGCGAGCCCTCCTTCGCGGAGGAGAGAGGAAAAGATGCAACCTGAAAAACCAGGGCCGTGACGGAGGGGAAACCCTCGGTCACGACTTTGCGTTTCGGAAAGTAGAGGATAGCGCCCATGGAGCGGATAACGTCCCGGAAAAACAGGCTGATCGTCCACATGCGTGCGCTGGGCAGCGACCGCGCCTGTCGCCGCGCGGCGGGCGAATACCTCTGCGAGGGGGAAAAGCTGCTCCGGGAGGCGCTCGCCTGCGGCGCCGTGATCGGCGACGTTCTGCATGCGCGGGAGACGCCTATGGAGCTTCCGGAGGGCGTCCGGCAGTACGCCGCGCCGAGGGAGCTTCTGGATTACGTCTCGCCGCTGAAAAACTGCCCCGGCCCGCTCTTTACGGTGCGGATGGCGCAGCCCTCGGACGAGCCGATCCGTAGCGCGATCGTGCTCGAAGGCGTGCAGGACCCCGGAAACGTCGGCACGGTGATCCGAACGGCAAATGCCTTTGGCATCGACGCCGTGCTCCTGACGGGCGATTGCGCGGACCCCTGCAATTTCAAAACCGTCCGCGCGGCGATGGGCGCTCTGCTGCGGCAGCGCGTGCTGGAGACGGAGCGAAGCGAGGCGGCAGCGCTGTTGCGAAAAAACGGCCTCAAGCTCTACGGCGCCGCGCTTTCCAAAGCGGCGCGGGACGTCCGGCAGGTAGATCTGCGCGGCGCCGCCGTCGCGGTCGGCAGCGAGGGACGGGGGCTGAGCGAAGAAATGCTGCGCCTGTGCGACGGGGAGATCATCATTCCGATGCTGCCGCAGAGCGAGTCGCTCAATGCCGCCGTCGCCGCGTCCCTTCTGATGTGGGAGATGAACGGAGGTGCGCTGCCGTGTCCATGCTGAAATACTGGGTGTGGCTGAGCCTTCGCCGCGGCCTGCGCCCGGAGTCCCGCGCGGCGCTGCTCGAGCGCTTCGGTGATCCCCGCGCCGTGTTTCTGGCCTCGGACCGGGAGATCGAGCAGATCGTGTTTCGCGACGCAGAGCGCGGCACGCTTCGGGACAGATCGCTCGCGCAGACAGAGGCGGTGCTCGACGCCTGCGCGCGGCTTGAGGTGCAGATCCTCACGATGCAGGACGCCGCGTATCCGATCCGCCTGCGCAATATTTATGATCCGCCCTGTGTGCTCTACGCGCTCGGAAGGCTTCCCGCCGTCGATGAAAAGGCGGCGATCGCGGTCGTCGGAACCAGAAAGGCGACGCCGTACGGCCTCAAGATGGGGCGTCAAATGGGCTATGAGCTCACCCGGGGCGGCGCGCTGATTGTAAGCGGCCTTGCCGAGGGCGTGGACAGCGCGGCCGCACAGGGCGCGCTGCTCGCCGGAGGCAGCTGTATCGGCGTGCTGGGAACCGCCATCGACGTGGTGTATCCGCCGGGCAACCGGAGGCTGTTCGAGGACGTCTGCTCCGTCGGCGCGCTGGTGAGCGAGTATCCGCCCGGGGCGCCGACCCGGCGCGGGAACTTCCCGCAGCGCAACCGCATCCTGAGCGGCCTGTCCGTCGGCGTCGTGGTGATCGAAGCGCCGGAGAAAAGCGGCGCGCTCATCACGGCCTCGCGGGCGCTCGAGCAGGGGAGAGACCTGTTCGTCGTCCCCGGAAACGCGGATTCCCCGAACTGCGCGGGCTCCAACGCGCTCATGCGCGACTGCGCAAAGCCGGTGACCGGCGGCGCGGACGTGCTGTGCGAGTATGAGCGCCTGTATCGGGATGTGGACCTCAGCGCCCCGCAGGAGCTGGCCATGCCGGTCTCCCGGTTGGACGCGGCGGAATACGCGGGCGGCAATACGCCGGCTCCGGAGAACGGCGCCGGATTCCACAGACTGCGCGTGCCGCGCGCGGCGCAGCTTCGGAATGCGGAAGAGCCGGCGCAGGAGAAACGCTTCGACGCTTCGCAGCGCAGCGAAGCGGAACGCGCGGTCGTCGCCGCGCTCGACAGGCCGCAGATGCATGTGGACGAGATTATCGCGTCCAGCGGGCTTTCCGCGGCGGAGGCCCTCTCCGCGCTGACGCTTCTGGAGATCGAGGGCATCGTCGAACAGTCGTCCGGCAAGCTTTTTACGCTGCTCGCGCGTCCGTTGAACGCGGAAACGACCGCGCAGCGGGAATAATACTATTGATGAAAAACAAGGTAGGAGCATGATCCATGGCTAAAGCAAAAACTGATCTTGTGATTGTGGAGTCCCCCGCGAAGGCGAGGACGATCGAAAAGTATCTCGGCAGCGGCTATCGCGTGACGGCGTCCATGGGCCATCTGCGCGATCTGCCCAAGAGCACGATGGGCGTGGATCTCGAGCACGATTTCACGCCGCAGTATATCCCCGTCAAGGGCCGCGAGGACATTATTGCCGATCTGAAGAAGGCGGCGAAGAACGCCTCGATGGTCTATCTCGCGACCGACCCGGACCGCGAGGGCGAGGCCATCTCCTGGCATCTGAAGGAGCTGCTGGAGCTGTCGGACGACCGGGCGCGCCGCGTGACCTTCAACGAGATCACGAAAAGAGTCGTCACCGAGAGCATCAGGCATCCGCGCGACATCGACCAGAATCTGGTAGATGCCCAGCAGGCGCGCCGTATTCTGGACCGCATCGTGGGCTATCAGCTCTCTCCGTTCCTCTGGAAAAAGGTGAAGAAGGGGCTCTCCGCGGGGCGCGTGCAGTCCGTCGCCACGCGTATGGTCGTCGACCGGGAGAAGGAGATCCGGGATTTCAAGCCTGAGGAATACTGGCTTCTGGACGCGTATCTCGAGCGGCAGGAGCGTCCGGGCAGCTTCGTGGCGCATTTCTTCGGCAGGAAGGACAAGAAGATCGAGCTGCACGACAAGGCGGAGGTCGACGCGATCTGCGCCGAGGTGGAGAACAAGCCTTTCACGGTTGACAGCGTAAAGCGCGAGGAGAAGACGCGCTCGCCGGCGCCCCCCTTCATCACCTCCACGCTGCAGCAGGAGGCCTCCCGCAGGCTCGGCATGACGCCGAAGCGCACCATGTCCATCGCGCAGCAGCTCTATGAGGGCGTCGATATCACCGGCGAGGGGACCGTCGGCCTTATCACCTATATGCGCACCGACTCGCTGCGCCTGTCCGAGGACGCGCTCAGCGCCGCGGGCGGCTATATCCGCGAACGCTTCGGAGACCGGTACTATACGGGCAAGCCGCGCCGCTACAAGACCGGAAAATCCGCGCAGGACGCGCATGAGGCCATCCGCCCGAGCATCGTCACGCTCGATCCCGAAACGGCCAGGAAGGATCTGACCGCCGAGCAGTACAAGCTCTACCGCCTGATCTGGGGGCGTTTCATGGCCAGCCAGATGGCGAACGCGGTTTACGACGCCATCACGGTCGACGTCTGCAGCGCCGGCTACATCTTCCGCGCGAACCATTCCGAGCTGAAATTCAAGGGCTATATGGCCGTCTACAAGGACAATCAGGACGACGAGGGCGAGGAGGAGCAGATGAGCCCGCTGCCCGAGCTCCTCGAGGGCGAGACGGTGAAGCTGGGCAAGCTCCAGAGCGAGCAGAAGTTCACGCAGCCGCCCTCCCGCTACACGGAGGCGACGCTGATCCGCGCCATGGAGGAGAAGGGCATCGGCCGCCCGTCCACCTACGCGCCCACGATCAGCACGATCCTCAGCCACGCCTATGTGCGCAAGGAGGGAAAGTACCTCTCGCCGACGAATCTCGGCGAGACGATCACCGAGCTGATGGAGGAGTACTTCGCCGACATCATGGATCTGAAGTTCACGGCGAACATGGAGGAGGATCTGGATAAGGTCGAAGAGGGCCGCGTCTTCTGGAAGAGCATCCTCGAGGACTTCTATGCGGATTTCGAGAGTGAGCTCAAGAGCGCGGAAAAGGCGCTCGAGGGCAAGCACATCAAGGTGCCGGACGAGGTCTCGGAGGAGATCTGCCCGGAGTGCGGCCGGAATCTGGTCGTCAAAAACGGGCGCTTCGGGCCTTTCCTGGCCTGTCCGGGCTTCCCGGAGTGCACCTTCTCCATGCCGCTGGTCGTCGAAATGCCGGGCAAATGTCCCGCCTGCGGCAGCCGCCTGCTCAAGCGGACGTCCCGCAAGGGCTCCACCTATTACGCCTGCGAAAAGGGCAAGGAATGCAGCTACCGCGGCAAGGGCGCGGACGGCAAGGAGCTGATCGGCTTCATGACCTGGGATGTGCCGGTCAAGGAGACCTGCCCGGACTGCGGGAAAACGCTCTTCAAGAAGGCCGGACGCGGCGCCAAGAAGCCCTTCTGCATCAACGAGGCCTGCAAGAGCTTCGTCCCCGAGGACAAACGCGGCGGCTTCCGAAGGAGCGCCGCAGCAAAGCCGACCGAGAAGACGGGGAAGACGGCGGCCGCCGCAAAGCGGACGGGCGCCAAAGCAAAACAGAAATGAACGCGGTCACCGTGATCGGAGCGGGCCTTGCGGGCAGCGAGGCCGCCTGGCAGCTCTCCGTGCGCGGCATTCCCGTGCGCCTGATCGAAATGAAGCCGGGGAAGATGACTCCGGCGCATCATACGGAGAAATTCGCAGAGCTCGTCTGCTCCAACTCGCTGCGCAGCGACGAGCTGACCAACGCCGTAGGGCTTCTCAAGGAGGAGCTGCGAAGGCTGGACAGCCTGATCCTGCGCTGCGCGGACGCCACGCGAGTCGCCGCGGGCGGCGCGCTGGCCGTGGACCGGGAGGGCTTCTCCGATATGGTCACGCGCGAGCTTCGCGCGCGGGAAAACGTGGAAATCGTCTCCGCAGAGGCGACGGAGATCCCCGCGGGCGACGTGATCGTCGCAACCGGCCCGCTGACGAGCGACGCCATGAGCGACGCGATCGCCCGCAAATGCCCGGAGGGGGAGTTCCTGCACTTTTACGACGCGGCTGCGCCCATCGTGACGCTCGAGAGCGTCGATATGGAAAGCGCCTTCTTCGGCTCGCGCTACGGCAAGGGAACGGCTGATTATGTAAACTGCCCGATGACGCGGGAGGAGTATCTCGCCTTTCGCAAGGAGCTGGCGTCTGCCCGGGAGGCTGCCGTGCACGGCTTTGAGGACAGCGGCGTTTTCGAGGGCTGTATGCCGATCGAGGTCATGGCCCGCCGCGGCGAGGATACGATGCGCTACGGGCCGCTCAAGCCGGTCGGGCTCGTCGACCCTCGAAACGGCAGGCAGAATTACGCCGTCGTGCAGCTGCGCCGCGACAACGCGCAGGGCACGCTCTACAATATTGTCGGTTTCCAGACGCATCTGGCGTTCCCGGAGCAGAAGCGCGTGTTTTCCATGATCCCCGCGCTGAAGGACGCGGAATTCGTGCGCTACGGCGTGATGCACCGGAACACCTATCTGGATTCGCCGCGCCTGCTCGACCGCTGCTATCGGCTGAAAACGGAGCCCCGCATCCGATTTGCCGGACAGATGACGGGCGTGGAGGGCTATGTGGAGTCCTGTGCCTCCGGGATGCTCGCGGCGCTGGAGACGGCCGCCTGTCTGCTCGGCGAAGCGCCCTGGGATTTCCCGCGCAGTACGGCAATCGGCGCGCTGGCCGCCTATGTTTCCGACGAGACGGTTGTGGAGTTCCAGCCGATGAACGTCAATTTCGGCATCATCGAGCCTTTGAACCGGCGCGTAAAGGGAAAACGAAACAAAAATGCAGAGATTTCCGCCCGCGCGCTGGAAGTTCTGGATGAGATAAGGGGTAAGAGATATGAAGATCATCATTGACGCCATGGGCGGAGACAACGCGCCTGCCGAAATCGTCGCCGGGGCTGTCCGCGCCTCGAGGGAGCACGACGTCGACATCCTGCTGGTCGGCATCGAGGAGCAGGTGCGCAGGTGCCTCGCCGACTGCGGCGCGGAGAACGATCCGCGCGTTTCTGTCGTCAACGCTACGGAAGTGATCGACATGCACGACGATCCGAGCAAGGCGGTGCGTGTGAAGAAGGACGCGTCCATGACCGTCGCGCTGAATCTGCTTGCCTCCGGAGAGGGAGACGCGGTGGTCTCCGCAGGAAGCACCGGCGCGCTGCTCACGGGCGCGACGCTGATCGGCAAGCGCATCCGCGGCATCCGCAGAGCGGCGCTGGCGCCGGTCCTGCCGAATGAAAACAAGGGCGTCGTGCTGATCGACTGCGGCGCGAACGTCGAGTGTACGCCGGAATACCTCCTCCAGTTCGCCTATATGGGCTCGTTCTACTCCAAAAATATCCTCGGCGTCGAGGCGCCCCGCGTGGCGCTGCTGAACATCGGCGCGGAGGACACCAAGGGCGGTGAGCTGCAGAAGGGCGCCTATTCGCTCCTGCAGGCCGCGCACGAGGCCGGACGGATCCATTTCGTCGGCAACGCGGAGGCGCGCGACGTGTTCTCCGGGAACATGGACGTGCTGGTCGCGGACGGCTTTTCCGGCAATATCCTGCTCAAGGGCATAGAGGGAACGGCGAAGTTCCTCATGGTAAAGATGAAGGAGGCCATGCTCTCTACGCTCAAGTCCAAGATCGGCGCGGCGCTCGTCGCGGGAGAGGTGCGCAAGCTCAAAAAGCTGTTCGACGCGGACGAGGTCGGCGGCACCGCGATGCTCGGCATATCCAGAACGGTCATCAAAGCGCACGGCTCCTCCGACGCGAAGGCGATCTCCAGCGCCGTGCGGCAGGCAAAGCAGTTCGTGCGCTCCGGCGTGATCGGCGAGATCGAGAATAACATCGAGTTTATGAAGCTGGAACCGAAGAGCGAGCTTTGAGGGGGACAAAAATGACGGATCTGGAAAAAAAGCTGGATTATTCGTTCCGGGATCAGTCGCTTCTGTCCACGGCGCTGACGCACAGCTCCTACGCCAACGAGAACCGCGCCGCCGGCGTCGTCTGCAACGAGCGGCTGGAATTCCTGGGTGACAGCGTTCTGGGCGTGCTGGTCGCCGGGAGACTCTATCATCGCGAGCCGGAGCTGCCGGAGGGGGATATGACCCGGCTGCGCGCGGAACTGGTCTGTGAGCAGAGCCTTGCCGCCGTTGCGGCGGAGCTGGAGCTCGGCAGGCATCTGCGGCTCGGGCGCGGCGAGGAACATACCGGCGGCAGGAAGCGCCCGAGCATCCTGGCCGACGCCGTGGAGGCGGTCCTCGCGGCAATGTATCTGGACGGCGGCTTTGACGTGGCGCAGCGCTTTGTGGATCGCTTCGTGCTTGCCCGGATCGACGCCGTGAGCAAGCGCGCCGGCGACTGCAAGACGCAGCTGCAGGAACTTGTGCAGCAGCACAGCGGGCAGATCCTCAGTTATGCGCTCCTGTCCGAGGAGGGACCGGACCATGACAAGACCTTTACCGTGCAGGTCGCGCTGAACGGAGAGGTGCTCGGCGTCGGACGCGGCAGAACGAAAAAGCAGGCGGAGCAGGCCGCGGCGCGGCAGGCGCTGTCCGCGCTGCAAAATAAATGAGACGCGAATCCCGTGCCGCGGAAACAGCACGGCGCGTACAGAGGTGAAAGCATGTACCTGAAAGCGCTGGAGATACAGGGCTTCAAATCGTTCCCGGACAAGACGCGCCTGACCTTCGAGAAGGAGATCACGGCGATCGTCGGACCGAACGGAAGCGGAAAATCGAATATTTCCGACGCGATACAGTGGGTTATGGGCGAGCAGCGCAGCCGCGCGCTCCGCGGCGGCAGGATGGAGGACGTCATCTTCGGCGGTACGGACAAGCGCGGCAAGCTCGGCTTTGCGCAGGTCTCGCTGATCCTGGACAACGAGACGCACATTCTTAACGTAGACAGCAGCGAGGTCATGATCACCCGCCGCTATTACCGCGGCGGCGAGAGCGAGTATTACATCAACCGGGAGTCCGTGCGTCTGAAGGACATCCATGAGCTGCTCATGGATACCGGTCTCGGCCGGGACGGCTATTCCATCATCGGTCAGGGGCGCATAGCCGAGATCATTTCCGCCAAGAGCACCGACAGGCGCGAAATCTTCGAGGAGGCCGCCGGGATCACGCGCTACCGCTACAGCAAGGAGGAAGCCGAGCGCAAGCTGGAGAAAACGGACGAAAACCTGCTGCGCATCAAGGACAAGATCGACGAGCTGGAGCTGCAGGTCGTCCCGCTGAAAAAGCAGGCGGAGACGGCGAAAAAGTATCTTGCGCTGCGCGATGAGCTGCGCGTCGCGGAGGTCTCTGTCTGGCTGGAGAATCTGGAGCGTCTGAAATCGCAGTCCGAGGCGGCCGCAGCCGATTATGACGCCTCGAAGAAGGAGCTGGACGCGGCCCATGCCGCGCTCGACGCGCTCTATGCCGATTCGGAAAACTATACCGAAAAGATGCACGAGTGCGACGTGGAGATGGACCGGCTTCGCGCCGTGCTGAGCGAGACGGAAAGCGCGCAGGGCGAATGCGACAGCTCCGTGCAGGTCCTTCTGGCCAATCTGAGCAGCAACGCGGAGAATATCGTGCAGATGCACGCGGATCTCGAGCGGCAGACCGAGCGCGCCAGAGAGATCGAGCTGCAGGTGGAGACCTATCGCGCGCGGATCGCGGAGATCGAAGCGCGCTGCGCCGTACTGCAGGAGCAGCTCGCGGAGACCGTACGGCAGGCGCAGGAGAACGACGACGAGGGGGACAGCTCCCGGAAGGAGCTCTCGGCGCTCGTTGCCCGGGAGTCCGAGTGCGCGGCGGCGCTCGGCAAGAGCCAGACCGCGCTCGGCATGCTTGCGGACGCCGCGCAGGAGCTGCTCGACCGCGAGACGCAGATCGCCACCGAAACGGCGCAGGCCGAAGAAAAGCTGAGAAAAATCGAGACCTCCATGAAGGACGACCGGAAGGCCGCGCAGGAAGCGGAGGAGAGCGCGAAAGAGAAGGAGAACGTCATCGCCGGATACCAGATGCGCCTCTCCGGCAGAGAAAAGCAGGCGCAGGAGCTTGCGCGCGAGCATACCAGACTGACCATCGAATGCGGGAATCTCGATTCGCGGATCTCCATGCTTGCAGAGATGGAGAAGGAGATGGAGGGCTTCTCCCGCGCCGTGAAGACGGTCGTGGCTGCAGCGGAGCGTGGGATTCTGCGCGGTGTGCGCGGCGTTGTCGCGAAGCTGGTGCGCGCCGACGACCGGTACGCACTCGCCGTCGAGACGGCTCTGGGCGGCGCCATGCAGCACATCGTCGTGGACGATCAGGACTGCGGCAAGGCCGCGATCGAGCTGCTCAAGCAGCGCGACGGCGGAAGAGCCACGTTCCTGCCGATCTCCGCGATCCGCGGCCAGACGCTCGACAAGGTGCCCGGGCCTGACGAGGGCTGCCTCGGCACGGCGCTCTCGCTTGCGCAGTTCGACCCGGCCTATCAGAATATCTTTGCGAATCTTCTCGGCAGGACGGTTGTCGCGGAGACGCTCGGACATGCCGTGCGTATCGCGAAGAAGTATCAGAACCGCTTCCGCATCGTCACGCTCGACGGACAGGTGCTCAACGCCGGCGGCTCCATGACGGGCGGCTCGTCCGCAAAGGGCACGGGCGTGCTCTCCCGCGCGAACGAGCTCAAGCGGCTGCGCGAGCAGCGGGAGACCATGCAGGCGTCGCTTGCGGACGTGAGCGCGAAGCACGGCGAAGCGGAACGCGCCCTCAGCGGCGTGCGCTATGAGCTGGAGGTCGCCAGGGGCGAGCTGCGGCAGGCGCAGGACGCGGCGCTGCACGCGCAGTCGCAGGTCAAGCAGGATATGCTCGTTATCACCGCCGCAGAGGAGGCGCTGGAGAGTCTGGAAACGGAGACGGCATCGATCCGCCGCCGTCTGAAGGACAACGAGGCGCGCGTGCGCGCCCTGCAGGAGGAGATCCGGCAGACGGAAAAGCAGCTCGCGGCGCTCCGGGAAGAGATCGCGGAGCGGACGCAGGGCAGCGAGGAATACGAGAAGCGCCGTGCGGAGCTCACCGAAACGCTCGCCTCGATGCGCAGCGAGATCTCCGCGCTGGAAACGGAGCGGGAGACGGTCGGCGCCACGGTCGCGCAGCTGCTGGCTCTCCGCGAGGGCATGAGCGGGGACAGCTCCCAGCGCGAGGAGACGATCCGCTCTCTCGAAGCGCAGGAGGCGAGCATCCGGGAGGAGCTCGAACAGAAGAAGCGGCAGCTCGCCGCGTATGCGAAGCGAGTCGCGGAGCTGAAGCTGTCGATCGATAAGAAGCGCGCGCTGCGGCTGGAGCTGGAGGGCGCGCGGACAAGAAGCGAAAAGGCGGGACAGGAGAAGAACCGCGAACTTCTGGATCTCGAACGCCTCTGCGCGAAGCTGGAGCAGAAGAAGATGGCCTTCGAGATGGAGGAGAGCCAGATCGTCGACAAGCTCTGGGAGGGCTATGAGCTCAGCTACAGCGCCGCGCAGAACGTGCGGCAGCCGATCGAGAGCCTGGCAAAGGCACAGAGGCAGGTCTCCGATCTGAAAAAGCAGATCGCCCAGCTCGGCACGCCCAATATTGGCGCCATCGACGAATACGAACGCGTCAACACGCGCTACACCTTCCTCTCGGAGCAGCGCGCGGACGTGGAAAAGGCAAGAGGCGAGCTTCTGGGCATCATCGCGGACATCACCGCCGAAATGAAGGAGATCTTTGTCCGGGAGTTTCAGGCGGTCGACGAGAACTTCCGGCAGACCTTCCTGGAGCTGTTCGGCGGAGGCCGCGCGGCGCTCGTACTGGAGGACGAGGAAAACGTGCTCGACTGCGGCATCGAGATCAAGGTGCAGCCGCCGGGCAAGGCGCTGAGCACGATCAGCCTGCTCTCCGGCGGAGAAAAGGCCTTCGTTGCAATCGCGCTGTATTTCGCCATCATGAAGGTGCGGCCGACGCCGTTCTGCGTGATGGACGAGATCGAGGCGGCGCTCGATGAGGCGAACGTGAGCCGCTTCGCGCAGTATATGCGCGGCATGGCGCACAAGACGCAGTTTATCGTGATCACGCACCGGCGCGGCACCATGGAGGAGGCGGACATGCTCTATGGCGTGACCATG
>JAEEGL013464880.1_pt1 | contig 14919 bp, 11 predicted proteins | sample 9134231 | NCBI WGS metagenome assembly JAEEGL01 (sample SAMN16246548, study PRJNA631951) | gut metagenome | biome: gut microbiome; feature: rumen; material: fiber-attached | host: Bos | place: Iran: Karaj | collected 2018-10
CCGAGGAATCCTGCGGTTTCAACCGCGGGAGGAATCGGATCTGTTTCACGGATGGTCTTTTTTGTATTGGTTCTGGATATACTTCTCGACTACATCCTTGCTCATATCGCCGAGCGTGCTCATAAAGTAACTGTTTGACCACAGCTTCCCGCCCCACATGCGTTTCGCCTTTATTTCAGGGTGTGCCTTGAAAAACAGCCGGGCGCTTGCTCCCTTGAGATTCTTGACCACATCTGTAGGTGCGTATTTAGGCTTAAAGCTGATCAGCAGATGCACGTGATCCGGCATGACTTCCATGGTCTCGATGGTCACCCCGCTGATCCCGGCGATGTGGGCCAGGATGTCTTTCATCTCGCCTGCCAGTTCCTCAGTCACGAAGATCTCATTCCTGTATTTCGTTACCCAGATCAGATGATAATGGAAGTTGTATACGTAACCCCGCTCATAACAGGCATTCCCGATGCGGTCAATGTGGCGTTTCATGCGTTGGACTCCTTCCGTCGTGGATTCATGTATTGAAGCATTGAACTGCATCCACATATGTGGTATAATCATCCTATCACAGAAAGGAGGCCGCAGCAAGCATTTATGCGTCATTGTTCTGAAATGCCGTATCATGCGGGCATCGTGGTACGCATCTATCCGTCACGCCGCCAGAAGCACGTCATCGCAGTCAACGACGGCTGTGGCCGTTCCGTATATAACCGTCTGGTGGCCTTGAACAACGAACGCCGTCAGCTCTTAAGGACGGCGGCACTCGTTCCGGCGTACAGGGATCGTCTGGCATATCTGGACAGCATCCTCCGCTCCCCGCAGACCGCGCTCCCGGCCGCGCTGAAGAACATGATGCCGTATCTGTACGGACCGGATGTCGATTCCCTGACGGTCGACAATGCGATCCGTCATTACAACAACGCGTGGAAAAAGTTTAAGGCAGACGCACGCGCGGGAGTCCCGGCATTCCACAAAAAGACTTATGCCCGGTCTTATCAGACCAATGCGCATTACCGGAAGGACGCGGCATGCATCAATGACGGGAACGTGCGGTTTGAAGACATCAGCCACATCGTCCTGCCGATCCTCGGAAGGATCCGGATCAAGGGCTCCAAAACAAAGCTGTCGGCCATCATGAACCGCCGGGATACCCGGATCGGCACCATTACCGTGTCGTGCGACGGGACCGGCAGGTACTTTGCCTCCCTGCAGCTTGCCGGCGAAGCACCGTTTGCGGAACGATACCGCCTTACGGGCGCCATGGCAGGCATTGACCTGAACATCGACAACTTCCTCTGGGACAGCAATGGCCGCGTGGTTGAAAACCCGAAGTTCCGCCGCAGCGAAAGGGAACGGATGGCGAGGCTCCAGAAGGCGCTGTCCAGAAAGGCCGCACAGGCCAAAAAAGACAGGCGCGGCCTTGGGGGATGCAAAAACTATCAGAAGCAGCGCCTTGAACTCGCAAAACTGCATCTTAAGATCTCGGGAAGATCCGAGGACTTCAGACACGTGCTCTCCAAAGAGTATGTCGAAAACCAAGACTATATCTTTGCCGAGGACCTGAAGGTCAGGGATCTTCTGAAGGATCACAGGCTTGCATACGCGATCAGCGAGTGCGGATGGGCGGACTTTCTGAACAAGCTGGAATACAAGGCCAGGGATCACGGCAAGGTGTTTCTGAAAGTACCGCCGCAGCAGACGACACAGACATGCAGCTGCTGCGGACATGTGCTGACGGGATGCGAAAAACTGACGCTCGGCGATCGTGAGTGGGTCTGCCCAAAGTGTAAGACCTATCATGTCCGGGACTACAACGCAGCCAGGAACATACTCGCGAAAGGACTGGCGATCCTTTCCGATATGTCGTAAAGCAGACGCTTAACGAACATGCCCCGGGAATGGCAACTCTCCCGGTAACGCTCTAATTGGCGGGCCTCCACTGTCAGGAGAGATCCTTTCGGCGAGCCGGCCGTATCTGCGAAAGTTGGAGTCGTATTCTCCTGTGAGGATTACTTACTCCAAGCCTTCGGATTCATCCGCGGGTAGTTGACGGTCATGCCTTCCGTTCGTTCAGCCATTTGGCCGACAGTTCCAGGCTCTTCACAGGGTCTTTGCCGATCCAGTTTTTATGGCTCTCCAGCACGACGGTCTCCACGCTGTTTTCCAAAGCAATGGACAGAAGACCCTCCAGATCCATCGATCCGGTGCCGAGCTCGACGCTGTCCGCCTTCAGGATCGGCGTCATGCAGGGGCCGGCGTTTCTGAAACCGCGGTCCGTCACGTGCCAGAGCTTCATGCGTCTGCCGAGTTTCTGCATCCAGGCTTTCGCGTCCGCGCCGCCGTCCGTAAACCAGAAGGAATCAAACTCAAAATTCACGTATTCGGGATCGGACTCCTTTAACAGGACGTCATATGCGCAAAGGCCGCTCCGCACGGACAGGAGCTCCGCGTTGTGATTGTGATAGAGAAGGGAAAGACCTTCGGCTTTCAATGCTTCTCCTGCCTTGTTAAGCCTTGACGCAAGAGAACGGACGGCATCTTCGCTGCCGTAATCGAATCGGTACATGCCCGTGATCACGACGAACGAAGTGCCGAAGGACTTCGCTTCTTCAATCACCTTCTCGGGTTCCCGCTCCAGGGACATAAGGTCTGCATGAAGGCTTACGACCGACAGGCCGCTTTCGGAGATCAGCTTTTTCCAGTCCAGTTTTCCGCCTTTCCCTGTGGGCATGCCGGCGGCCTTTGTCAGCATCCGCACCATGAGGGAAGACGGATGGACCATGAAGCGGTTCAGTTCAATGCCGTCGTAGCCCGCGGCCCGGATCCTTTTTAACGTTTCCCGGGCCTGTTCCTCTTTTCCGGTCACGGTCCCGAGCATGATCTGCTGTACAGCGGTTTTCATCGCACTCCTTTCAGTCCAGGTTTTGAAGCAGCTGTCTTTCCATCTCGGGACACCACCAGTCGCGGTACCCGGCCTTCGTCGGATGGATCGGATCATTCATGTAAAGCGCGCGGTCTGCGTCCGTGATCGCGTTGAACGCATCATCCGTCCAGAGATCGAGCACGCCGATGTCCCAGACTTCCTTTAACTCGAGAAGCCGGTCGACCATCGCCCGGTATTCCGCACTGTCATAGCGCGAGCCGGTATAGAAGACGACCGGGCAGTTCCAGGTCTTTTTTGCGTAAGAGATGATGAACTCGATCGCGCCGGTGACGGTCGATGTGTCGTAATTCCCGCCTTCGCCCCGGATCTCTCCGAGCGGCAGTTTCTTCGTCGCATCGTTCGTCGAAAGCTGGCAGACGACGAGTTTGTACGGGACAGAAGCATCAGTGTTGTTCACCAGACGCTGCACATAGGACGACTTGCCGTTGTCGACGAGTGTCGTGCCGCTGACGGCTTCTTTCGTGACCCTGCAGCCGAAGCGTGCGCCGAAGTACTCCGGGATGCCTTCCTGTAAAGAGGCGGCACCGTAAGTCACGGAAGAACCCAGGAACAGGACGTTTTCTCCTGCAAGAAAGCTGTCTTCCAGCCTGCTGACTTTGTCCATATCGTATTTTGGATCATTTCCGGGCAGTTTGCTCATGCGGATGTCTCCCAGTTGCTTAAACGGGCCCCAGCTAAAGCGATAACCGATAAAAAGAGATTCCAGAAACATGACCGTAAGGACGATGGCCAGGGTGATTATTGGCCATTTTTTCCGTTTTTTCTTTTCCATTTTCTTTTCTTCCCCTTTTCCACAGCCTTCCCTGCCGCGGCAACCGGACCGGCAAAGAGACGGTCGCGGCATTACTGCTTTTTGATTCCCTGAAGCACGCGGTTCAGCTGCTTCATGCTTTCTTCATCCGTACCGGCCTGTTTCAGGAGGCTGACGAGCGTCATCCGCGCCATCATGCGCTTCAGCGCCGGATTGTCCTTCACGGCATCCGCGACGTCCCCGCGCTCGGAGGCGCCCTTTGCCATCATGGCTTCAATGATCGGACCTGCCTGCGGGTGCGCCTGAATATCGCCGAGCTTATCGCTGATCGAGAAGCAGGAAGGATCGATTTCATCCGCGTCGAACCAGTTGGTGACGGAAGCGGCGGCTTTGTTGAAGACGTAGCTTTCATCCGGCGTACCGACACGGCGGATGCATGCGGTATCGACTGCGCTTCCGGCCTCAACGCGGATCAGGTGTTCGCCCCGCAGCGGGATCCGGAACCTGAAGACGGTCCTTCCCTCCTGCGTGCAGATCCTGGCATCATCGACGAAAAGAGTGACGGCCGGCTGGTTCGAGTAGACTTTGATCTCGGTCTCTTCCTCGCAGCGGTTGACGTACCTCTTGCCGCAGAGGTGTACGAAAGCATCCTTCTTATTCCAGGCTGCCTTGTAGAGATAGAACGCATCTTTTTTGATGCTTCGGTCGAAGGTCACGAGGCCTTTCTGGTTCTCGCCGTGCTTTCCGCCTTCGTCGCGACCGTCAGCCGCGAAGTCGAAGAGGTTCCAGACATGCGTTGCCCAGAGATACGGCCGGTCTTCGATCATCCGGAGCATGTGTTCATGATAGAGCGCCTGATAGTCTTCGGTGTAATCGCCTTTTTCCGGGTTCGAGGAATGGTATGCGGGATTCGCGTCCGCACCGTATTCCGAGAAGCCGATCACGCGGTCCGGGTATTTTTCGTGGAATTCATCGAAGAATTCGTCGTTCTGCTTAAGTTCTCCGAGATACCATCCGAAATATAAATTATAACTGTTGACATCCGGGATGTCGAGGATCGGGCTGTCGGTCTCCAGCATGAAGACGTTTGCCATCGTGGTCTTTCTCGTCGGGTCGAGCTTGTGGCACAGGCCGTTCAGCAGACGGTGGTTTTCCAGAAGGTCTTCATTGACGGCGCTTGCCGCGGTGATCTCGTTTGAAAGCCCCCAGACGGCGATGCACGGATGGTTATAGCACTGCGTGATCAGTTCGCGCATCTGCGACAGCGTGTTTTCGCGGCCGTTCTTCATGTGCATCGTGATGTACGGGATCTCCGCCCAGACGACGAGACCGTTCTCATCGCAAAGATCATAGAATTCCTGCGCGTGCTGATAATGCGCAAGGCGAAGCGTGTTCGCGCCGAGCTCCCGGATGATCGCCATGTCCGCCGTATGGTCTTCCAATGACAATGCATTCCCCTTGCCCTTTAAATCCTGATGGCGGGAGACGCCGCGAAGCGGGTAGGAGCGGCCGTTTAAGAAGAAGCCTTTCTGCGGATCGAAGCCGAACACGCGGCAGCCGAAACGGGAAGACACTTCGTCACCGCCTGCCAAAGAAGCCTTTGCGGTATAGAGATAAGGATCGTCAAGACCGTCCCAGAGATGGACGTTTTCAATGACGAATTCCGCACAGGCATATCCGTTTTCCGAGGAAACGGTCTTTGTCTGCCCTGCCGCTTCGAACGTGACTAACGCGCCGTCTTTGCTGTTCTGCCGGGTCTCGACCGTGACAGAAGCGCAGTGCTTCTCAAGATCGACGGAAGGCGTCACCCTGATGCCGGGCGTCCCGTCCTTGATAAGTTCGAAGTGCTCTGCAGGCACCGTGATGAGCCGGACCTTGCGGTACAGGCCGCCGTAGAACGTGAAATCCGCCTTCTGCGGGTAGACGGTATCACTGTCTTCGTTGTTCACAGAGACCGCAAGGACGTTTTTCGCTCCGGAAGCCCGGGATGTTTTTCCGGTCAGATCGACGCGGAAGGCCGAATAGCCGCCTTCGTGTCGTAAAAGCTTTTCACCGTTTAAATAGACTTCTGAAGTCATCGCGGCGCCGCTGAATTCCAGGAAGACATGCCTGCCGGCCGAAACGCCTTCGAGCTCTTCTTCGGAAAGCGCGCGCACGTACCAGCAGGTACCGCGGTGATAATCGTTTCCGCCGTCCTGCCCGTCGAGTGCGTTCCAGGTATGCGGCAAAACCACTGCCTCGCCCTGAGGCGCGTACTGCATGGCGGCAGATACCGGCATGTCGTGCTTTAAGAAGCGCCAGCCTGTGTTCAATTCCGTGATTTTTCTCATGATCTGTTTCCCGTGTCCTTTATAAATGCAGGCCATGCGGGTATTTATGTGCCGCATGGCCTGTTGAAAGAATGCTTATTCCCCGTCTTTTGCTTCAGCCTTCTTTTCCGCGATGCTTATCTGGATCTCTTCCATGCGCTCCTTCGTCAGTGAGAACTTCTTCATGGAGAGCAGCGTGCAGAACCAGCCGATGATCGGGAAGCCGCAGAAGAGGACTGCCGTCGCGATGCGCACGCCCGTGGTCAGCGGATCGGACGCCTGCGGGATCCTCGAACCGGTATATCCGATGAATCCGATCAAAAGAGTCGCGAGCATAGGCGCCAGCGCGCTGATCAGCTTGTCAATGAACGAGTAGACGGCGCTGACGGTCGCGGGCAGGTAGTTGCCGGAACGGTACAGTTCGTAGTCGACGACGTCCATCCGCATCGCGCTCGTCGCGGTCGAGACGACCATCTTCAGCGCGTTGTTGCCGAGCATCAGCAGGAAGAAAAGGATGAGCGGTACGCCGATCGAACCTGCGCTCTTGCCGGGGACCAGGATGATGAAGGCCGCGAAAACGACGTTCCAAAGAATGCAGATCCAGGTCCAGTCGACCATGACCTTCTTGTTTCCCTGCCTTCCGGCCATCTTCGCGCCGATGATGGCGAAGATGATGGACGGGAGCATCGCGATCAGGGAAACGATCGAGGAACCGACCATGCTGCCGAGGATGATGCCGAAGAGCATCGTGGAGATGACGGACTGACCGCCGACGCTCTGGGCCAGTTTGTCGGAGCTGGCCGCGACGATGTAACGGCCCAGTTCCTTGTTTTCCTTTAAGAGGGCTGCCATTTCCTTTAAGGAAGGCGTGGAGTTCCTGTTAAGACCGACGAAATTCTCGGGCTTGTCATACGGCGTTAAGCCGATGCAGCAGAGAACGAGCGCAACGAACGAGATGCCGATCATGATGTAGCTTGCGTGAGAGAAGACTGCCATCGTCCAGTCATAGTCCGTGGCGCCGGCTGCCGTGACGTTCGCAATGCCGTATTTCGGCAGCAGCATGGTCGTGATGATCGCCGCGCCGATCATGGGCGCAAGGTAGGAATAGATCGTGCCCCAGACACCGAGCATCGGACGCTGCTTAGGATCGTTCGTCAGGATGTTGCCGGTCATGTTGGCGGTGCAGGAGGCGAACGTGTAGCCGATGTAGAACAGGAAGAACAGGAGCGTGAAGGCGATGACGCCCAGTACGTTCGAGGTGGTCTGGTCAGCGGCGAAACTGAACTTGCCGCCGATCAGGTTGCACAGAAGAATGGTGGACAGCGACATCAGGAACCAGCCCAGAAGCAGGAAGAAGCGGAGCTTCCCGTGCTTGGAATTGAACCGTTCGATGATGACCGCGATGATCGGGTCCGTAACGCTGTCGAAGACCCTGGAAACGGTCGCGAGAACGCCTGCGAGCGCCATCGTGACGCCGAAGCCTAAGTTGGCGATGTAGATCGCGTAACTGATGGTCAGGACGTAGAACATCATCTGCAGAATGCCGGTCATCTGGCTTAATGCGATGTGCCAGGTCTTTGCGCGTCTGTAAGTGACTTGTTCGGACATTTGTTTTTTCCCCCTTGATAATGGATCGGATTCTCTGCCCAGACTGCCGGGCTTGCTTACTGATGCCATTTTAACAGGAGAACCGTCAGATAATTAGTAAAATTATATGATTAACAGTCAATATTTGACTTTTTTGCGGGACAGTGTTAAAAAAGAGGCAGGGGAACCGTTCCATACGTAAATCACCCAAAAAGGAGGCTTCATGGACCACCAGATCTTCACGGCGCTTATTCAGAATCTGCACCCGGTGAGTGTGCTTTCACTTCTTCCGGATCAGACGCCTCCTCCGGAGTTTTCCGAAAAATACTGCTATCATCCGTCGCTGCAGGCATGCTTTTCCGCAGAAAGACTTGCGGATACGGTATCGGACCTCTCTGAACACGTCATTCTGGAAGTACAGGACGCAGTAGGCATCAGGATCCTCCTCTGCAGGCTGGACGGGCGGGTCTATCTGCTCGGCCCCTTCGTCACTCAGGTCTTCCAGGAGAACAGGATCCGGCCTGCTTTGGTCGCGCACCGTCTTTCGGCTTCCTACATTCCTTCGCTGAAACTGTATTACAGCGCGTTTCCGCTGGTGTCCGACCAGGACCTTGTCCATACGATCCTCGCGCTGATACGCGTGCTGTGCCCGGAAGAACCGGAATACGTCTTCCGGCATGCTGCAGTACCGGAAGAAGGAAATGACGGAAAAAACGGCGTTACTTCCCGTTATCAGGCACGTTTTGACTACCGGAGCATCCAAAAAAGATACGAGATAGAGAATGCCTTTCTTCAGAGGATCGAAGAGGGCGACACCGCCCATGTGCTGGAAGCATTCGACCGGATGGGCATCGCCGAACTGAACAACAGACGCTACATGAACGCCGTATATTCCGTGCCGGAGGTCAGCCATGCCATGATACGCGCCTTAAGCCGCAAGGCCGCGGAAAGAGGCGGGGCTCCTCTTCCGGAGATCAACGAGATCACGCAGCACGCCGTCCAGACGGCGAAAGGGTTAAGCAGCGAACGCCAGATCCTCCGGAACATCCATACGATGATCCTGGAACTTACCGAAGCCGTCAGGCGGCATCGGGAGTCGGACGGCGGTTACTCTGCCCCCATCCAAAGAGCTGTTTCCTTCCTCCGGTCCAATTACAGCCAGAGCGTGAGTCTTGAAGAGACTGCAAAAGCGGCCGGCTTTGCTCCGACCTATCTTTCCCGCCGGTTCAGGGAAGAGACAGGGCTTACGGTCTGTGAATATGTGCGGAAACTGCGCTGCCGGCAGGCCTCAAAGCTTTTGAAGGAAACGAATCTTCCGGTCGGGGAGATCGCTTTCTATGTCGGGTATCCCGACAGCAACTATTTTTCGAAAGCCTTTAAAACGGAATACGGCATGCCTCCTCTGGAATGGAGAAAGAGGGGCGGCGCCTCTTAAAGGCAGAAAGACAAGTATGAAAAAGGGAGCCGCGCGTGCGGCCCCCTTTTGCTTTCGGCAAAAGAACCTTATCTGTTGTATTTGAAACGGTTGCCTGTAAGTTCCGCATAGATCTCATCGGCTTTCTTCATGGCGTCTTCCGGAATCGGTTCGCCGTCAAGAAGCGTTAAGTTCTGCTCAAGCTGAGAGAGCTTGCTGACGCCCGTCAGGATGGATGCGACCGCGTCATTCTGCGCGCACCATTTCATCGCGAATTCGATGATCGGCATGCCGCATTCCTCGGCAAGCTTTAAGTACGCGTCGAGCGCGACGAAGTTCTTCTCGCTCCAGTAGCGGTCCGCATAGAGCTTTTTCTGAGCAAAGCGGGTGTCCGGATCCGGACGCTCGCCGTATTTGTGCTTGCCGGTAAGAAGGCCTGCGGCGATCGGATTATAGACGGTCAGGCCGACCTTGTGCGCCTTGCAGAAGGGGATCAGTTCATCCTCGATGCCGCGGGTCAGCAGGTTGTAGACGTTCTGCGTGATGACGGGCTTCACGCCGTTCTGCTTCTCGGAGATGTGCATGATGTCGGATGCCTGCCAGGAAGCGTAGTTGCTGAAGCCGATGTAGCGGACCTTGCCGTCGCGTACGAGCTGGCTCATCGCGTCGAGCGACTCTTCAAGCGGGGTCTTGTAGTCCGGCGTGTGCATGTAATAGATGTCGATATAGTCGGTCTGCAGGCGCTTTAAGCTTGCTTCGCAGCCGGCAATGATGTGGCGGCGGTTCAGGCCGCGGTCATTGATGTCGTCGCTCATCTTGTTGCAGACCTTCGTCGCGAGGATCACGTTTTCGCGTTTTCCCTTTAAGGCCTTGCCGACAGCGACTTCGCTCAAGCCGGCATTATACATATCGGCCGTGTCGACGACGTTGATGCCGCCGTCCAGGGCGCAGTCCACGATCTTGATGCTGTCTTCCTCGCTCGTCTGGCCGCCGAACATCATGGTTCCCAGGGAAAGACGGGAGAGTGCCAGTCCTGTGCCCGGTAAATATCTGTACTCCATAAACGATTACCTCCGGAAAGAATTATTTGTTGTACAAATCATAGCATATTTTATACTTCCGGGCAAGCATCATTTACTTTTACCGTCTCATCCCAGCGAACGCTTGAACTGCTTCGCGCTCACGCGGTGTGTGATCGGCTTCCAGCCCGCATTGTGGAAGAGGGAAGTCACGGAGATCGGGATGTACGTGAACATGAAGAGCGGGAAAGTAAACATATAAAAGATCTTTTTCAGCGTCGTCGTATGAATGGCGCGCCACTCGCTGACCGTCGTAATGGCGCCGATCATGAACAGCAGGCCGTACATCGAAGAGAGCATCTGAAAGACCGACCGCAGGGCGATCATGACGTCGTCCCGAAGAAAAGCGCCGCGGACGCCGAGGACCAGGTTGCAGAGGATCGATACGACCGATAAAAAGAAGGCCGGCATGATCGTCATACTCATGTCGAAGCAGGAAAAGTTCTGCTTCAGCGTCCCTAAGATCAATGCACCGCCGTACCCCTTGAACACCTGCAGATAGCCGCGGGACCAGCGCAGACGCTGGAGCCAGGACTGGCGGAAGGATGTCGGCTGCTCGTCATAGAGCACGGCCTTTTCGCAGAACGCGATCTTCCGTCCCTTCGTGATCTCGTGGATCGAAAACTCAATGTCCTCCGTCAGCATGTGGAACGGCCAGCCGGCCAACTCGTCCGCGATCTTCCGGCTGAAAAAGAAACCGGTCCCGGAAACCGCGCAGCTTGTGCCGAGGCGGAAGCGGGCTTCGTTCAGATACCGGCTCTCCCGCAGGAACCAGAGCCCGTAGCCCGCGCTGATCCAGTTGTCGCCGTAGTTCTTGCTGTTCCGATAGCTCGTGATGATGTCGTGGCCCTCGCAGAAGGTCCGGTTCATCTGCTCAATGTAATCTTTTTCAAGAAGATTGTCGGCGTCGAAAACGAAGTAGCCGTCGAAGCCCTCCGGGTGGTCTTCCCGAAGATGCGAAAGCAGGGCATCGAGGGCGTAGCCCTTGCCGATCTGCTCCCGGTCGAAGCGTGTATAGACCGAGGCTCCGTGTGCCGCGGCGATCTGTGCGGTCTGATCCGTGCAGTTGTCCGCCATGACGAAGATATGCAGGCACTCGGCCGGATAGGTCTGTTCCCGGAGGCTGTCAATGAGATCGCCGATGACCGCTTCTTCATTGCGCGCACAGATCAGGACAGCGAAATGGTGGAAGCGGACAGGGGGCGCCGCAGGCGCCTGCCGGGTCTTCAGAATCCACAGAAGCGGGATGTAGAGTAGCTGATACGCATAGCAGAGCGCAAACAGGGTGCCAATCAGAGAATTGATCCATTCGAGAGTATGCATATATAAAAACGACCTTTCAAGTTTTTTCGCATTCCGTTACCGTATACTGCGCCTTCGCGGGAAGAGCAAGGCCCAGTTCAATGCATTTTTCTTAAAGGCGCGGACCGCGAAGCCTTTCAGGCCTCGGAAAGGACGGGAAAACTTAAGCTTGCCTTGAAAAGATCCCCGTCGATCGTCAGCCACAGATGGCCGCCCTGCAGGTCCGCAAGGCTTTTTGCGATCGAGAGCCCGAGCCCGTTGCCTTCGGTGCTTCGCGAGGCATCGCCGCGTGTGAAGCGCTCCATCAGCTCGTCCGGAGAGATGTTCAGCGCATCCTTTGACGTGTTTTTAAACGTGATGACCGCCTGCTGTCCGATCGTCTCAAGCGACAGATAGACCCGCGTTCCGGGCTGGGCGTATTTTAAAATGTTGTTCATCAGATTGTCGAAAATGCGCTGCATCCGCCGCCCGTCCGCAAGGATGCGGACCTCTTCGTCAGGCTGCGAGACGACAAGCTCCAGCCCGGCAGCATTGAGCCGTTCCTCGTACTCTCCGCCGGCCTGCGTCAGGAAAACCGAGGCATCGCAGGGCGAAAGCCGGACCTCCAGATTCCCGGTCGATGCTTTCGAGGCCTCGACAAGGTCCTCGATCAGCCGCTTCAGCCGCTCGGACTGCCGAAGCAGCACCTGCGTATATTCCCGGATGTTTTCATTGTCACAGGACTCCTTCGAAATCAGGTCCGTATAATTGATGATCGAGGTCAGCGGCGTCTTGATATCGTGAGAGACGTTCGTGATGAGCTCGGTCTTCATGCGCTCGCTCTTCAGGCGGTCTTCGACCGCGATCGACATGCCGTCGGCGATACGGTTCAGGTTCTCCCCGTGCTTTTTCAGATCCCAGAGAAGTCCCTTCGTCTCCATATGGTAGGAGAGGTTGCCGGAAGCCAGCGCTTCGCCGCCCTTCTGCAGCTTTTTCAGACCGATTGCTGTGGAGATGGCGAACACGCTGAGGATCAGATTGACGATCAGGATGAAGAGGGCATAGCAAAAGACGTAGTAGTCATAGTATCCGAAGAACGGAAACGCGAACAGTTCGAACAAAAGGACTGCAATGCAGAACAGTACGGTTTTCATGACCGTCGGAATGCCGCGAAGAAATGACAGTACGGCCTTACAAAAACGGCGTAGCAGCCGGAACAGCTGTTTCAGCAGAAAGACAAAGCCCTTCAGGATCAGGAAGATCAGGGAAGTGCTAAACAGTGTATTTCTCTTCAGCCTTGCGGCTGCGCTCATGCAGAGGCCAAGCACGGTGCTGATGAAGAAAAACAATACAAGGACGAGCCCGACAAGATACCCGGGTTCATCGCGGCCGAAAACGAAATCCTCCAAAAAGAGGCTGGCTGCTGCATAGGTGGCGAACAGGCAGACGGCCAAAAGCACGTCGAAAGGAATGACGTGCAGCGGGCCCGGAAAAACTTCTTCCGTTTCGGGCCGGCGCCCCGAGACGCACATCAGTCCGATGAAGCAGGCAATGAAGAGCAGGACGCTTCCTGTAAAGACGATCACATTGCGCGTTTTTTCAGCCGGCGGGAACAGCGCCCCGATGAACTCCGGCGCGGAAGCTTCAGGGTAAAGCAGCATGCAGAGGCTTCCGAGCGCCGAGAAAACAAGCAGGCAGCAGATCAGGAAAAGCAGCGTTTTTCCTCCAATGCTTCGAAACAGATCCTTCATGGCTTCCCATCTCCTTCCATCTTATATCCCTGGCCGAATACGACCTTGATGCAGCGCGGATTGGACGGGTCGATCTCCAGCTTTTCACGCAGGTGCCGGATGTGGACCGCGACGGTATTGTCGGAGCCGAGCGACCGTTCATGCCAGACGGTCTTATAGAGCTCCTTCGGTGAAAACACGCGGCCGGGATGGGCCATCAGCGTTTTCAGGATATCGAATTCCTTCGGTGTCAGCACGACAGGCTCCCCGTCAAGATGCACTTCCTTCGTCCGGTCATTGAGCTCGATGCCGCCCGCCGTATAGGACGCCTTCGCGGGCGCGCCGCCGCCGAATTTAAGATACCGCCTTAACTGGGAGCGCACGCGGGCCGTGACTTCGAGCGGATTGAAAGGCTTCGTGATGTAGTCGTCCGCGCCGACGTTCAGGCCGAGAACGATATCCCGGTCTTCACTCTTGGCAGTCAGCAGGATGATCGGGACATTGCTCTCTTCGCGTATCTTTGCCATGGCAGCGATCCCGTCCATGACGGGCATCATGATGTCCAGAAGGATCAGGTCGATCGGCTGCTGCCGGACAATGTTCAGCGCATCCTCCCCGTTATATGCCTCGAAAAAGACATATTCCGGGTCGGAAAGATAGATCTTCAGTGCATTGACGATGTCTTTTTCATCGTCGCAAATCAGGATGTTCGGCATGAGGGGCATTCTCCTTGCAGGTTTATGTAAGGCTGGGGGAGAAAGATCGGATCGGAGGTATCGACGGAATCGACCGAATCGACCGGTCCGTTCCGGCTTAAATATCTGCCCCGGCATGTGAGGCCATTATAGCACTCCTATGCATTAAGGTAAAATGGGGGAAATGATTAAGAATTGATGAAGAAAACGGAATGAACTGCTTCATATTACGGTTATCATACACACCCGCCGGAATCCGGAAACGGACCGGCGGTATTTTTGTACGATATTTTTGCGGTTCGGTTGCGTTTTCGGCTGTGTCGTGATAAAATATTGACAATTATGACCCCAAGGGTCTGAAAGAAGGATCATTATGTTAGATATCCGTTTCGTTCGTGAGAATCCTGAACTCGTCAGAGAGAACATCCGGAAGAAATTCCAGGATCAGAAGCTGCCGCTCGTCGACGATGTCCTGGCGCTTGATAAGAGAAACCGCGAAATCAAGGTCGAGGTCGAGAACCGCCGCGCGAACCACAATAAGATCTCGAAGCAGATCGGTGCCCTGATGGGACAGGGAAAGAAGGAAGATGCCGAGGCCGTAAAGGCCGAGGTCGCAGAGAATAAGAAACGCATCGACGAGCTGTCCGCAGAAGAGCAGCAGGTCGAGGAAGAACTGATGCGGAAGATGATGCTCATTCCGAACATCATTGACCCGTCGGTCCCGATTGGAAAAGACGATTCGGAAAACGTCGAGGTCGAGCGTTTCGGCGAGCCGCTGGTCCCGAATTTCGAGATCCCGTATCACACGGATATCATGGAGACGTTTAACGGCATTGATCTGGACGCAGCGCGCCAGGTCGCCGGCAACGGCTTCTACTACCTGATGGGCGATATCGCGCGTCTGCATGAGGCGGTGCTGGCCTATGCGCGCGATTTCATGATCGATAAGGGCTTTCCGTTCTGTATCCCGCCGTTCATGATCCACGGCAACGTCGTGGAAGGCGTCATGAGCCAGACCGATATGGATTCGATGATGTACAAGATCGAGGGTGAGGACCTCTACCTGATCGGTACCTCCGAGCATTCGATGATCGGCAAGTTCATCGGCCGCATGATGCAGGAGAGCGAGCTTCCG
>JAEEGL013608914.1_pt1 | contig 14919 bp, 13 predicted proteins | sample 9134231 | NCBI WGS metagenome assembly JAEEGL01 (sample SAMN16246548, study PRJNA631951) | gut metagenome | biome: gut microbiome; feature: rumen; material: fiber-attached | host: Bos | place: Iran: Karaj | collected 2018-10
ATGGAGTAGTGGGTGGAGGCGATGGTGTTGAAGATGTCGGTGAAGAAGTAGGCGTATTTGAAATAGCACAGAACACCCAGGTTGACCGCCACACCCGCAATCATCAGGGCACGGCGTCGCTGGGCGGTACTTTTGCCGGTGGTGGCTTCGCGGTTGGCGAGGTGGGCAAAGCGCATGCCAAGGAAATAGCCCACGATGGTTGCAAAGATGAGCAGACCGACATATAGACCGGAAGTCTTGTAGTAGAAGAAGAGGCTCACCAGGAACAGATAGCCGTTGCGCCAAAGCCGCCGGCCTTTGCCCATGTGGCGGCCTTTGCGCCCCAGCGAGACGATGAGGCAGAAGAGGGTGTAGATGATGAAGAAGAAGGCCCAGAAATGGAATTGGGTGAAGAGCAGCGGGTGCTCCGAGTCGAAGGCGAAGAGGTGGGTGAGGTATGTGAGGAGGTCGTTCACGGATAGGGGGAAGGGTTAGCGTTTGGATGATTTAGGGGTGGGCGAGGGGGACAGTTGCGGTTGGCGGGAGATTTCGTTGTAGAGAGCCTCGTAGAGCATGTCGCCCATGAGCCGGTAACCGGCACGGGTGAAGTGGACTTTGTCCTTCTGTGCAAGGCCTGCTTTCTGCCATTTCTCCATGGATTTGAGTCCGCCCATAATCTCGAACTGGTCCCAGACGGCACCGCCGGTCAACGCGGCCAGGCGGTAGAACACCTCGCGGGCGAGAGGACCGTTGGTGTTGACGGTATAGCGGCGGCGGGCTTTGCGATAGCTGTCGTTGTTGGTGACAAAGATGAAAGCGCACTTGGGATTGACCTTGCGGATGGAGTCGCACAAGGCAAGGTAGTTGTTTTTGAAGGCTACGGTGTCGAAATCCTTTTCGTGGGCATCGTTGATGCCGATGCCGAAGATGACGAGGTCGGGGCGAAGGAGGCGGAGGTCGTCGGCGAGGGGGCATTTCAGGTAGTCGGGGACGGCGGCGCCGTTGACACCGATGGAATGGTATGAGAACCCAGGCTGGCGGTTGCCGAGACAGACCCCGGTGAGGGTGAAGGTCTGTCCTGGGGTGCAGGGCAGGATGATGTCGAACGAGTCGGTGGGTTGCCGCAGGTTGAAGACAAAGCGGCGCGTCGAGGTGTCGACATAGGAAGGCTGTATGTCGCGCCCCTCATAGCTCAGCAGGGGGATGACTCCTTGGGGCGAGGAACCCAGCACCACGATGTGGCGCACACCATAGTCGATGGCCTTGTCGGCGGCAAGGAGTTGGATGCGGGTGACGGTGTCCTTGGCAGTGATGGAGATGCCGCAGAGCCCCATGGGGTATTCGGGCTCCTTGTATACGTTGCGGGTGAGGATGACTTTCTCCTTGCAGTGTACTTTATAGTCGTCGGGGTTGTTGCACTTGGCTGCCGCCGAATAGGGGAATATCATGCCGCGACCCCCTACCAGGTTGGGGTATTGCTGCATGATGTGTGTGCGCACTTGGTTGGGGAAGACGCCGGCCTGTACGTGCGAGCCGCCGATATGGATGATGTTGAGGGTTCCCTGACCGGTGGCGGCCACGCGCTTCCATTTGTTAAAGAAATGGAGCAGGGTGGAGGAGGTGCTGTCGTAGTGCAATACATTGGCCTCTTTGTGGATAAAGGGATAGGGGTTCTGCCCCTGGCATCCGGTGGCCAAAAGCCAGAGAGCCGTGAGGATGAGGGCATGGCGGACGGTGCGGAGAGAGGTGTTATTTAGCATCGGTGACCTCCGTTTCTGTGTTGACAGTAGTGTTCCGTCTCATTTTATAGAGTGTGTACATATTTTCGAAAGCTGTTGCCAAGCGGTCGCCCATCACGTCGGCGCCCCGTTGGGAGAAATGAATAAAGTCGCCGCTTCCCAACCCTTGGTTCACCCAAGCCGACATGGAGTTGGCGCCGCCCATGGCGTCGTAAATGCTCCAGTAGGCGGCCCCATGGGCGCAGACGGCGTTGCGGAGCGCCTCCACCACGCGGGGAATCCAGGAATAGGAGTAGAGGTCGCCCTCTTCGGTACGTTTGCTCATGTCCGACGGGCCGATGAAGAGTATCAATGCATTGGGGCAGCATTGGTGAAGACGGTCAATCTGCTTGCCCATCTCGTTGGCATAGGCTTGGATTGAGCGGTCGTTGCTGAGATAGGGGACGGAATTGCCGCCGAACTGGAGGATGATGAGTCCCACGTCCATCAGGGCGTAGGCCTGCGTCAGCTGGTCGCGGTTGATTTGTGAAAACTGGTGGCCGGAGCAGCCCCGCATGGGGATATTGTCCACAGCCACGCCGGGACCGTTGTCCACCATCACGCCATAGAGGTCGGCGGCTCCTTGGACGGAGATGCGCAGCTCGGTGGCGGTGGAGTCGAGCCGCCAGTTGAAGAGGTGAACGCCAGCGGTGGTGTCCTCCTGTTCAGAAGTGTAGCCACCGGCCTTCAGCGTGGCATGCAGAGGACCCGGACGGTTGCAGAAGAGGAGTCCGACCCGTCCGAAACGGGAGAGCCGGCTGTCGCGATTCTTGTGGGTGGTGGCCTTGATGTTGCTGGTGGCTGAGCCTGCCACATGGAAGTCCTGCACCATGGGGCCGTAGTTGCCGTTGGCGCGCACCACGATGCTGTCGCCGAAGGGCGACTGGCGTACCAATGCACCGCTGCCGTAGGTGCTGACGGAGTAAGAGGGGATGAGGGTGGCAAAGGGAACGAGTCCGGGGCCGCCGCCACCGAAGAGGGTCTGCAGCCGCGACCGCAGGCGGTCCGACATGCGGTCCATCTCAATCTGAGAGTCGCCATAGTGAACGATGCGGATGGTGCGGCCGGTCTTGCCAGTCTTTTCCAACTGGGCGAAGAGGGTGTCGAAGAAACGGTCGTCGTCGTTGGGGAACCAGAAGCGGATGTCGCTGCTGTCGAGCTGGCGTTGGTAGCATGCCATGGAGTCCTGCAGCGAGTCCAGCATGGCAGCAAGCGAGTCCTGTTGACGGAGGTAAGCCTCTACATCGAGTTCGTGCTGCGGATTGAGTATCTTGGTGAGCGTGGGGAAACGGAGAGTCACGGTGCCGATATGCCAGCGACCTTGCGGAAAGAGGTAGCACACTCCCGCCAACATGGCAATAACGACAGCCATAAACAACAGTATCCGCCAAGCCTTCATATTTTCAATAGAACATTAAATCTTGAAATGGATGAGCGAGGCACTTCTCACTTTTCGTTTATCGTTTTTTTCAGCTCCTGGATGTCGTTGTACATCTCTTCCAGTTTGCGCTGCATGACGAAGATTTTCTTCTGCCGGTCGGCTGGCATGGCAGGAGAGCCGAGCACAACGGAGTCGTCGCCAATGTTGCGAGTGACACCCGACTGGGCGGCAATGGTGACACGGTCGCCAACGGTGATATGACCCACGATGCCCACCTGCCCGGCAATCACACAGTTGTCGCCCACTTTCCCGCTACCTGCACAGCCCGATTGGGAAGCCATGACGGTGTTGCTGCCGAAAGAGACATTGTGAGCAATCTGGCAGAGGTTGTCGATTTTGGCACCTTGGTGGACGATGGTAGAGCCCATTGTGGCACGGTCGATACAAGTGTTGGCACCGATTTCCACATTGTCTTCAATCACCACATTGCCTATTTGGTCAATTTTGTTGTAGGAACCGTCGCCTGTTGGGGCAAATCCAAAACCGTCGGCACCCACCACAACGCCGGCGTGGAGGATGCAGTTGTTGCCCACTTGACATTCGCGGTAGATTTTAACACCTGGGTAGAGAATGGTGTTGTCGCCGATATGGCAGTTGTCGCCGATATAGACTTGGGGGTATATCTGCACATTGTTGCCGACAACGGTGTTGCGGCCAATCACGGCAAAAGGACCCACATAGCAACCTTTGCCCAGCCGTGCGGAGCAGTGGATGCTGCTGCGCAGCGAGCGGCCGCGTTTGGGTTTGTCGGCAGAGTTGAACATGTGCAGCACTTTGGCCACGCACAGGTAAGGGTTGTCCACACGGATGAGAGTAGCGTTGACAGGATGCTCCAGCACAAAATCGCGTGCTATGAGGATGGCTGCGGCTTTCCGCTCATAGATATAGTGTGTGTATTTGGGGTTGGCGAGGAAGGTGATGCCTCCTTCGTCCACCTCTTCGATGCGGCAGGGTTTCCAGATGAGGACGTTTTCGTCGCCTTCAACGGTACCCTTAAGTTTCTGGGCTATTTGTTTTGCTGTGAATTGCATGTCAAGTATGGTTCAATAAGTGTGAATGTTTCGGAATCAATAAGTGGAATATTGAGGATGTCGGACACCTGCTTATAGGGCCCATTTTGCTCCCTATAGCGTAGGATGGCCTTGGCTTGATAGTAGTCGAGGTAGGGGTGGTGTTTCAGTTGGTCGATGTCGGCCGTGTTAAGGTCGATTTTTTGTATTGCGGAGGGGTTGACCGTCAGGTGGGGTGCTATGTCGTTATAGCGTGTGGTATCAATACCATATACTTCGCGCAGTTGCTCTTTGCGGATGTATCCACCCAAAAGGGAGCGGTATTTGAGGATGCGGCGTGCAATGGTGGGGCCGATGTTGTAGAGCTGTACCAGGTCGAGGCTGTCGGCAGTGTTCAACTCGAATACCAGAGGTTTTTTCTTACGTGGAGAGTAAGGGGATTGGGAATTGGGGAGACCTCCAGAAGGAATGGGATGGGAGGTGTCGGAAAGGAGCCGAAGCGAGGAGTCGTTGATGGAGGAGTCGGGGAGAGGATGGTTGCCTTTAGGCTGGACAGCCAAGAGGGTGAGAGTTGCCGCCAGCAGGAGAAGAGTCAGCCAAAGGTAGCCCCGTTTACGTGTCATTCCTCCTTCCATTCAATAGTGCCTCGTTGGTGAGTGATTTTGGGAGAGTTAAATTCATCGTCGCTCTCAAAGCTGTCGCCCAATGTAATCCGACGGCCGTTTTTGGAGCGCAAAGGTTTGTCGGAATAAACTCGGTGTTGCATCGAGTTCCAGGTGAGGTCTTGCAGATAGACGGTGTCGCCCGATTGGAGGTCGATGATTACCACGCTGTCCTTGATAAAGGTTTCCTGCCTTTTGTCGTACGACACCGCATAGCGTGCCGTCAGGATGCCGGTGGGCTTGTTGTAGCCGTTGAAGAAGCGCATCTTTACCCCTTTGGGGTATTCGGTCTTGGGTTCCGGTTTGCTGTATTGACGGATGATGGGTGCTTCCATAAGCACCTGCAGCTGACCGTTGGAGCTGCGCCGGATATGTGCATTCTTAATCGTGCTGTCGGGCAGGTCGTGGTGTTCGAAAATCTTGATTTTCTCAATGTCGTTGCCGCACGAGCAGAAACAACAGGCAAGAAGAAGGGCGGTAGCCCCTCTTCTTGCCTTTATTGTAAGTGATTTGAGCGAGAGACCAGTCATTTATCTGGTTCTGATAACGGTGGACTTGCCAATCCATCCGGGGATGACGTAGCTGTGACCGTCGATAAGGTCGAGCATGAAGGCATCGTTCTTCTTGGGGAAGTAGGCCGAGTAGGTGCCGATGAGTTTGTCGGCGAAAGCGATGATTTCTTCAGTAGGTTCAACCTGTTTGGCGCGACGGGCCTCGTCGACAGCAGCCCAGTAGGCCGAGCGGCCACCCATGCCGTCGTCGATGCTGCGGCTGCTCTTAGCGTAGACCTGAGCCAGCTGCAGGTAAGGTTCGCCCTTGGTGCGGTCAATCTCGGCGGCATTCATCAAAGCGGTGCGAGCGGCACTGTAGCTGCCCTGTCCCGAGTAGGAGAGACCGAGGATGATGTAGGCACGGTAGAGGTCTTTTTTGTCGGTGATACCCTTGAGGGCGTCCTGCACATAGTCCACAGCCTTGCCATACTGTTTCTTGCTCCAGCACATCTGGCCCATGCGCATGGCGGTGCTGGGCGAAGGCTCCAGTTCGTAGAGCTTCTCGGTGGCGTCGAAGAAGAGTTTGTTGTCTTCGGTGCAACCTTTCTTAATCATGATGCCCGTGATTTTCTTCAGCATGGCGACATTGTTGGGGTCGGATTCGAATTTCTTCTGATAGATTTCGTTCAGCTGTTCGCATGAGGCATAGGGCGAGAAGACCGACTCGACATTGGCGATGTAGCTGCGGATTTTGGCGGCGTTCACGCTGTCGTCCACATTGAGGGTGAGCAGAGAGTCGAGCAGGTCGCTGGCGATGTCGTAGTTGTCAACCACAAGGGTCGGTTCGGCATAGCCTGCGCGTACATAGTCCACGGTGGATTTGAAGAAAAGGGTTACATAGTTCTCGTCCAGGTCGTGGGCACCTGTGGCCACAGCGTCGGCATAGATTTCGTAAATCTCTTTCACGGCATCCTTGCGGAGCAGGCTGAGGTCGTAGGCTTTCATGGCCTTGACCGTGGCGGCCTCGCCGAAGTACTGGATACGCTGGTCGTACATGGCCATGAGTTCGTCGACATAGGCGTTGCGTTCCTCAGCGGTGGTGGCGGTGTTGATCATCGACTTGATGATGACGGGACCACGCTGGTAGATGGTCTTGCTGAACCGGGGGCAGTGTTTGAGGATTTGTTTCCATGGTTCGTAGCAGTCGGTATAACTTTTCTGCTTGTAGAACTCTTGGTAGAGAGAGACGTTGCTGATGCAGGCGATGCTGTCCTCGGGAGTGTCGCCCCACTTGCTTTGGGCATTGGCAGCAAAGCTCATCGAGAGGGCGGCTGCCGCGATAATGACAATTTTCAGTTTTTTCATGGCTAATAATTGTTATCGGTGTTTTGATGTTAGTATTGTTTATTAATAATTTCTTGCACGATTAATTATATTTGCGTTTCACAAACCAGCGTTCGCACGAGCCGACAGAGAGTCCGAAGGTGAGCACATCGCGGCGCAGCAGCTGGGTGGTGCCGATGCTCGAATAGCCTATGCTGATGGTGAGCAGCGACTGCCCCTTGCGCATGGGGAGTTTGAACCCCAGTCCCCCTCCCGTCTCGTTGACGGCCATGGGGTCGCTGTTTTGCGAGGCACTTGTCAGCAAGGCCAGTTTGGAGTGGTTGTAGTAAATGCCTGCACTGATGCCTATGCGTCCCCAATAGGTGGTGGCACCGGGGTTCCCTTTCCATTCTCCGCCCAAGGCGAAACGGTAGTTGGGGGTGTAGCGCAAGGCCGATGAACCGAATAGGTTGTAGGCGGGGTCTTCCTCGTATTTCAAGCCGCTGTAAGGGGAATAGTAACCGTCGACATCAATCTCCCAGCGGTCGTTGCGTTCGAGAGCCAGACCTGCACCGATGGAAAGGGGTTGGAACAGGGAGCTTTTATAGGTGTCGCTCTGTCCCGATGCGGGGAAAATGGTGTCGAACAGATATTCCGACGCTGCAAAAGAGTGATAGGTGTAACACAGCGACTGGTCATTTACCTTCATGGCACGGGGCGTGCGGCAAGTGATACCGAAGTGAAGCGTGTGGCTGGAACCGATGGGTTGTACATATTGCAGACCCAAGTCGAAGAGCAGGTTACTGACCAGGGTGTTCTTTTGGCTGCGGGAGTTGAGGTAGTAAGTACTGTCGTTGCCAGCAAAATTGTAGGAAATGGCTCGCATGATGCTACCGTAAAGGTAGTTGATGTTGAAACCTACCGAAAGGCGTTTGCCGATATTGAAGCCGTTGCCCCAATAGAGTTGCGAGACTCCGCCGTTGCCGGCGTAAATGGTCTTCACATCACTCAGCGACAAGGGGTCTTTCTGTGTCTGAACCGATTCGTAGTTGACGATGCTGTAGGGCAATAGGCCTGCCGATGTTTTCCACCATTTGGTGATGGGGAAGGCTATGGTGAGGTAAGCGAGGTTGCCGTCGGCATCGGTCAGTCGGTGGGCATCATTCCTCAACACACAACTCTGTATGTTGATGCCTATGTCGAATACGAAACTCTCTGTCTCCACAGCAGCGTAGGAGGCGGGGTTGAAGGGGTTGATGGTGTTGCGCGATGCACGGCTGTACACCACACCGCCCATGCCTAAGCTCGAAGGCATGTTGTTGGGTATGTCGTTGGTCCCTATTCCGTATTGTGAAAAGGGTATGTTGAATCCGTTTTGTGCCTTTGTCGCCGAGGGGATGAAGGCGGCCATGGCCACGAGGGCAATAATGAGGTAAATGCGTCTATCTTTCATTTTGTTTCAGTATCTCGTTCAGTCCTGTCATTGTTAATGTGGGGTCTAAAAGGTTGTCGCCTGTGGGGTCAACCCCGTTGCCCCACAGTTTGTCGGCATCGCCCCCGGTGAGGACTACCCCGAGGTGGCCGTATTGGTTGCGGTAGTGTCGGACGAAGCCATCCACGGCAAAGCGTGTGGCGGTAACCACTCCCGCAACTATCGATTGCTCGGTTGTCCGTCCGGTGAGGGGTGCTCCGAGGCTATCGCTATTATCCAATAACGGAAGTTTTGCCGTGAAAGTATGCAGGGCGCGAAATTTCATGGTTATGCCGGGCAGTATGGCTCCGCCGCGATAAGTGCCGGAGTTGTCGAGGAGGTCGATGGTGATGCAGGTGCCGGCATCGATTACTACGCTGGTTTCCCCTTTGCGGTGTTTCCATGCGCCGCAGGCTGCGGCTATGCGGTCGGCTCCCAGGGTGTGGGGGGTGGCGTAGTCGATGGTGATGGGCAGGCGGGAGGAGGGTGAGAGCAGGTGTACCGGAGCGTTGCAGTCGGCGAGGCAGGAGAGGTCGGCCTGTCCCGAGGCGCAGACAATGGCTTTCTGCCAGGGGCGGCTGTTGCACACCTCGGGCAATTGCGATGCTGGGGCGGCTCCGTGGTCGACGAGGCTGTCGGCGTCGAAGAAGGCCCATTTCATCAGGGTGTTGCCTATGTCTATTGTCAGGTTCATCCGTTGTAGAGGTTCATGGCGCGGTCGGCTCCGAGGGTGGCAAAGGTCTTTATGGCCATGCAGGCTTTCTCTACCACGGGGGCCAAGGCTGCAAGGTCGTCGGGGGCGAAGGGACTCAGCACGTATTCCACCTGTCGGCCGCGGGCGAAATCGTTCCCTACACCCACACGCATACGGCAGTAGTTGGCAGTCCCCAGAAGGCTCTCGATGTTCAGCAGTCCGTTGTGGCCTCCCGCGCCGCCTTGTTTCTTGATGCGGAGGGTGCCGATGGGGAGGGCTATGTCGTCCACCACTACGAGGAGGTTCTGCAGGGGCACTTTCTCGGACTGCATCCAGTAGCGCACCGCCTCGCCGCTGAGGTTCATGTAGGTGGTGGGTTTGATGACCACCAGAGTTCGTCCTTTCACTTTGATTTCGGTGCGGTAGGCTCGGCGTTCCAGCGTCCAGCGGGCTTCGTTCTCTTTGGCCAAGGCATCCACCACCATAAAGCCTGCGTTATGGCGTGTGCCTTCGTATTCGGCACCTACATTGCCCAATCCCACGATTAGATATTTCATACTATCGTCTGTGTCGTCAGCTGATTTACAGCACGAAAAAAGTCTTTTTAATAGGTTCATGTATATTAAAAACTATTTGCAAAGATACGAAAATTCTTTCAGTTTGGTTTTTTTTCGTATTTTTGCATTTTATTTAATGCATCAAAAACTATGAATATTGTTCTTCTTGGTTCGGGTGGCCGTGAACACGCCATGGCCTGCAAAATAGCGGAGAGCGACCGCTGCACAACCCTTTTTGTAGCTCCAGGCAATGCGGGCACGGCAGGTGTGGACAAGTGCCGCAATGTGGATATCAACCCTACGGATTTCGACGCCCTGCGCAGTTTTGTGTTGAAGGAGAATGTGGGCATGGTGGTGGTGGGTCCCGAGGCTCCGCTGGTGGCGGGGGTGGCCGATTTCTTCGCTTCGGACAGCGCCCTGCGCCACATCACGGTGATAGGTCCGGGGAAGGCCGGCGCGCGGCTGGAGGGCAGCAAGGATTATGCCAAGGGTTTCATGGCGCGCCACGGCGTGCCTACCGCGGCTCACCGCACCTTCACGCTGGGCACCATGGACGAGGGTCTGGCGTTCCTCCGCTCTCTGAAGCCTCCTTACGTGCTGAAGGCTGACGGGCTGGCGGCAGGCAAGGGGGTCTTGATTCTCGACGACCTGGCCGAGGCAGAAGCGCAACTGAGGGAGATGCTGGCGGGCGGCAAGTTCGGCGAGGCTTCGGAGAAGGTGGTTGTCGAGGAGTTCCTTCGCGGCATAGAGCTCAGTGTGTTTGTGCTGACCGACGGCAGACATTACAAAATCCTCCCGACGGCAAAGGACTATAAACGCATTGGCGAGGGCGACACGGGTCTGAACACGGGGGGCATGGGTTCGGTGAGCCCCGTCCATTTCGCCGACAAGGCTTTCATGCGCAAGGTTGAGGAGCGTATCGTTTCGCCCACCGTCAAAGGGCTGCACCAGGAGGGTATCCCTTACAAGGGTTTTATTTTCATAGGATTGATGGCCGTGGCCGATGAGGAGACGGGTGAGCTGAACCCTTACGTGATAGAGTATAACGTCCGTATGGGCGACCCCGAGACCGAGAGCGTTTTCCCCCGCATTAAAAGCGACATGGTCGATGTGTTCGAGCACGTCGGCCGCGACACCCTGCACCAGGTGACCCTCGATGTCGACTCGCGTTCGGCGGTGTGCGTCATGCTGACGGCTCAGGGCTATCCCGAGCATTATGAGAAGGGGAAGGTGATTACGGGGGTGGAGGATGTGCAGGACTGCACGGTGTTCCATGCGGGTACCCGCAGGGGCGACGATGGCTCGCTGCTCACCGCCGGAGGGCGCGTGCTGTGCGTCACGGCTATGGCCGACACGGTTCCCGCGGCACTCCTCAAGTCGTATCAGGAGCTTGAAAAAATCAAATGGGAGGGTTGCTATTTCCGTCGCGACATCGGGCAGGACTTGCTCAAGATGATGATTTCATGACGGAGGGGTCTAACCCTGCGCGACATTGCGTCGCCAGCGTATGATGCCGAGGATGCAGACCACTTCGTACACCGCGTAGAGCGCCGCCGAGGCGTAGTTGCCCGTCAGCCAGAACAGGGCAATCATCAAAGGCTCGACAATGAGCCAACATATCCATTGTTGCCAATATTTTTGCGCCAGCATCCACATGGCCACGATCGAGAGTGCCGACGACAACCCGTCGAGCAGGGGGTATTGGCTTTCGCCCAGCTTTTGCAGCAGCCACCACAGCACCGCCGTCAGCACCGCTGTGCCGGCCACCAACCAAGGCGCGTAACGTGCGGGGCACGAGGTGATGGGGCGCTCGGTTTTGTCTTTGCTCTGCACCACTCCGCGCCACATCAGCAGCCCGTAGACCGACATGGCGAAATTGTAGCAGCAGATGGCTCCGTTGGCATAGATGCCCGACGAGAAATCGATGACGATGTAGAACACCGACATCAGCAGGCTGAGGGGCCAGAACCAACGGTCGGCGCGGTATTCGCTCACGATGTAGGCCAGCCCGATGGCGGCTCCGATGACTTCTATGGGGTTGATGTGTGCGATGGCTTTGTTGCTTGGATTGAGTTGAACCTGTTTTACACTTTTTCCACACTTGTTTTACACTTTCAAAGTGTAAAACAAGTGTGAAACAAGCGTTGGGGAAATGTGATTTCTAAAACCTGTATATCACCCGGGCCATGAAGTTGCGGCCGGGCTGCTGCAGCCATCCGCGGCTGTGGTAATAGTGGCTCCAGTTGTCGCACCAGTCGCTCACCCATGCGCTGAGGCGGTAGTGGTGGTCGAGCAGGTTGTTGACAGTGAGCTGGGCTTCTATCTCGTTGTCGCCCTGCAGGTGCCAGGTGTAGGAGGCGCGCAGGTTGAGCAGGAAGTAGGGGTCGATGGCGTAGCATTCGCGGCTGGTGTTGTCGGCATATTGCTTGCCTACGTATTTGCCTATCAGCTGCAGCTTGGCGCCGCGGCAGGGGGTGAAGGTAGCGATGGCGGCTCCGACAAGTGAGGGCGAGAGGGCGAGGTCGGTGTTGCGGGTGGTCATGTGGGGGTTTTTGTTGCCGATGGCAAAGTCGGCAAAGGTGTAGTCGATGACTTTGTTGGTGCTCAGGGTGAGGTTGGCGTCCATGTTCAACCAGTCGGTCACCCGTGCGCCACCCTGCAGTTCGATACCGAGGCGGTAGCTCTTGTCGACGTTCTCCATGAGCGAGTAGCCACTGCTGCTGATGTTGCCGTTGGGGGTCAGCTGGTCTTTGTAGAGCATGGCGTAGAGGTTGGCCGAGAAACTCCAGCGGCTGCGGGCAATCCGGTAGCCCAGTTCGAGGTCGAGAAGGGTTTCGGCCTTCACGGTGTCGCCGTTGCCTATGGCATCCTTGATGTCGCTCTTGGTGGGTTCGCGGTTGGAGATACCTGCCACGAAGTAGGTGCGCTGGTGGTCGTCGATGCGGTAGTTCACGCCTGCCTTGGGGTTGAAGAAGAGGTAGTTCTGGTTAAAGTCCATGGTGAAGAGGTCGTCGGCTGTGCCGCGCAGCTTGTAGTTCACCGTGCGTAGCTGCAGGTCGGCGTAGGCGTTCAGGTTGCTGGAGAAATCGTAGGTGGCCTTGGCGTACACGTTGTTGTCCACCTTGGTGCCGTTGTAGCGGTACCATTCGTAGGGATTCGCTATGTGTGCCGCCGTGTCGCGCACCCAGATGACGTTGCCGAAGTGGAAGCCGTCGAAATAGAGCAATGTGTTGCCTGCTGTGAAAATCAGCTTCTCGCCGTTGTAGTTGGCCGCCACGTTGCCTGTGATGCCGTTGTTGTCCATTTGCTTGCGGGTGACAAAGTCGCTCTTTCCGCTGCGGTCCATGGCGTATTTCGAGAATTTCTTGTCGGCTTTGTATTGCTCGTAGTAGCCGTCGCCGTGGGTGTAGTTCAAGGCTGCTTTGATGCTCCAGCTGTCGGTGAGCAGGTGCGAGACATAGAGCTGGTAGTGCCGCTGCCAGTAGTTGTCGGTCTCGTTGGGATAGTACATCACGTTGCCGTCCATATTGTATTCGCCCGATGGGTTGTAACGCGGGTCGCGGTTCAGGTCGGAGCTGTCGGCACCGTCCCATGTGATGCCCGTGGTCTGGCTGCCGATGATGGTGAGCAGTTTGACGAGGGTGCGTTTGCCGTACCACGAAGCACTGCCGAAGAAACTCTGTTGGTCGGTTCCGCCGCCGCGCAGGAAACCGTCGCTGGTCAGCCCGCTGTAGGCGAAATCGAAACTGAGGCCGCTCTTCATGATGCCCGTACCGGCATTGATGTTGTACTGTTTGGTGTTCCAGCTGCCGAAGCCGATGTCGGTCGAGCCGTATGGCTTGCTTTGGGCGTTGAGCGTTTGCAGGTTGATGGCTGCGCCGAAGGCGGGGCTGCCACCCGTCGAGGCTCCCACGCCGCGCTGAATCTGCATGCTTTCGGCCATGCCTCCAAGATTGGGGATGTTGTACCAAAAGACGGTCTGGCTCTCGGGGTCATTGAGGGTGATGCCGTTGATGTTGACGTTAATACGTGTTGCGTCGACACCACGGATGCGCAGGGCTGTGGCACCCACGGTGCCGTTTTCGCCCGATGCCACCACCGAGGGCTGGGTTTCCAGCATGTAGGGCAGGCTCACGTTGCCGCGGGCATCGTCCAGCTCGCCGCGGTCGACAGTGGAAGTGGTTAACGGTGCCTTGTTGCTCACACGGGCATCGCGTATAATCACCTCGTCGAGGGTGCGCACGGTGTCGCGTTGAGGGGTTTGGGCGGCAAGGCTGCCGCAAAACAGGGTTGCGGTCAGTGCACAGCAGGCTATCATCTGCTTGGCACGGGGTCTGGTGGTCTTGTGTAGATAGCGGCCACGGGTGTTGTTTTGTTTTCTCATAGTTGTTTCCTCCGCCGGCATTATCCGGATCAGGTTCGAGGGTGTAATCTCAGCCACAAACAGTTGTAGCACCCCTAAACGATATCCATTCCGCTCGGAATCGAGTGCAAAGATACGAAAAAAATAAAATATACAAAGATATAATCCTAAACTTTCAATTCCCTATAACACGGATGGCACCGGCACAGTGTATGCGGACAACAGGGTGTGCGTCGTGCTCGGCCATCCATTGCAACGTGTCAAGACAGGGCTCCACAAACTCCGGGCGGCGTTTGCCGAGAACGCGGAACATCTCTGGCGCCTCCATCCGCACACGGTCGTCGCTGTCGTGCAGCAGCTCGGCGAACACCGCCATGTGGTCACCGTAGGGGTCGGGCGTGGTGGTGGCGATATTCTCCGACGCCCAGATGAATGCCAGCCTTACCTTGGCCTCCCCGTCATGGGCAAAACGGAACAGCCCAGCCCAATAGGGCTCAACCAATGGGAAGCACCCGCGCCCTATTCTGCCAAGAGCATTCAGCGCACGCTCCCGCAGCAGCGGCTCACGGCTGCCGAGAAACGAGGCAATGGCCGGCAGGCTGTCACCCACCTTGTGGGGGAAAGCCAGCCCCATCTCGCCCAGCAGCCACAGTGCTTTGGCCTGAATCTTTACCGACTCCGATTCCAAGAGCGACGAGACATAGGGAATGCTCTCCTCCCACTTGTCCCGACTCTTGGTCAGCACAGATAGTCCTTTGTATATTTCCGATTCAGTCATAACCCGCGCAGGAAATCGGCAATCGCATTATTCACAAAGTCGGGATTATCTACATTCGAGTTGTGCCCGGCAGCGGGAACACACACCAGCCGCAGGCCTTCTCCTGCCGCCCAGCGGCGGTTGTAGCTCCGGCTCGACCCCGCTCTGTCGTGCTCCCCGCACAGCAGCAGTGCCGGACAGGGTATGTCGTAGCTCCGTCCGCAGTCCATGGCCTCTGCCAGCATCCGATAGCCGTGCCCTGTCAATCGGCAGTATTCCTCCTTGGTGTAGCTCTGCATCATCTCCAGCATCTGCCGCTGCCCGTGCCCAGTCACGCTGCAGCCCTTGGGCCCGCTTTTCAGCAGCATGCTCCACGGCAACGCACGATACATA
>JAEEGL013857316.1_pt1 | contig 14919 bp, 12 predicted proteins | sample 9134231 | NCBI WGS metagenome assembly JAEEGL01 (sample SAMN16246548, study PRJNA631951) | gut metagenome | biome: gut microbiome; feature: rumen; material: fiber-attached | host: Bos | place: Iran: Karaj | collected 2018-10
CCAGTTTTTCCTGAACAGCCCTGGAAACGCATACTGCCCGGTTAAGGTGCTCACACCCCTGAACCGCGAGGAAAATACCGTGCTCCGTGGCAATGGGAAGGACCCCGTCCATCAAGGCTTTTGCCACTTCCTCACTCCCGGCTGAACCGATCATTTTCCCGCACACTTCACTGGTTGAACAGCCTATAACCAGAATTTCTCCCGGTTTGGGATTGCGCGTTTCCAGCAGAATCCTGACCGCTTTTTCAGCCTGCTGCGTCAGCAGATTAAAATCCATAACTATCGCCTCCTGACTGTCATTCTATGTTTTCCATGCTATACTTTCAACATGTGTTTTGCAGAAAAACTGATCAGCTGGTATCAGGCCAATCGGCGCGATCTCCCCTGGAGGCGTACTTCTGATCCCTATCATATTTGGATCAGCGAAATCATGCTGCAGCAAACCCGCGTATCCGCGGTAGTTCCCTATTATCTCCGGTTTATTCGCCGGCTTCCGGATGTTCCTGCCCTTGCTGCGGTAAAGGATGATGAACTGAGGAAACTCTGGGAAGGACTCGGATACTATTCCCGGGCTTCCAACCTGAAACGCGCCGCCTGCTGTATTCTGTCCGAATTCTCCGGCGTATTCCCGTCTTCGGAACAGGATCTGCTCACCCTCCCCGGAATCGGGCCGTATACCGCTGCAGCCATCGCCTCGATTGCATTCGGCAGACCGGCAGCCGCCGTTGACGGCAACGTGCTGCGGGTATGGTCCCGTCTCAGGGAAGACGCAAGGGATCTTACTTCTGCTTCGGTCCGCAAAGAAATCAAAAAAGCCCTGGAGTCCATACTTCCTGCTGATAATCCCGGAGAATTCAATTCCGCCATGATGGAACTGGGCGCTCTGGTATGCCTTCCCAACGGAGCCCCGGTATGCGCTTCATGCCCCGTTGCGTCCTTCTGCGGAGCCTGCGGCGCCGGAACCGTTTCCTGTTTTCCTTCCCCCAGGCAGAAGCCGGAACGCAGGGTAATCGATAAAACAGTTTTCATTCTCCGCATGCAGAACGAAGCGCCGCTGGTCTGCCGAAGGGAGGAAAAAGGCCTTCTTGGAGGGCTCTGGCAGTTTCCGGATCTTCCGTCCCATATCAGCGAATTCGAGTTCCTGTCCTATCTTTCCTCCCACGGTCTCCGGCCGGAAGGGGAAATCCTCCAATACGCAAAAAAGCACATATTCACCCATCAGGAGTGGAATATGCGCGTTTACTGTGTCTCGGTTTCCGGCAGCCTGCCGGAAGGCTGGTTCCCCCTTGCAGAAGAAATGCCGCTTCCGACCGCCTACCGGACCTGTCTCCCGGAGTAAAAGTCAGATAGTCCGCCGGCCTTCCAGCGCTTTTGCAAGCGTCACTTCATCGGTATATTCAAGATTCCCGCCGATCGGAATTCCATGCGCAAGCCGGGTACAGACAATTTTCCTGGGTCGGAGAAGTCCGGCTATATATGCGGCGGTCGCCTCTCCCTCAACATCCGGATTGGTGGCCAGGATAACCTCTTCTGTTCCGTCTTTTTCCACCCGCTCCATCAGTTCCCGGATCCGCAGGTTTTCCGGCCCGATTCCGTCCATTGGGGACAAAAGCCCATGCAGTACATGGTATTTCCCCTTGAATTCCCGGGTCTTTTCCATTGCCGTGACATCTCTGGGCTCACCGACCACGCACAGGGTCTTGGCTGTTCTTGCCGGATCCGCGCAGATCGGGCAGGGGTCTTCTTCTGTATAAGCCCCGCAGACCGGGCAGAAATGGATCCTCTCCTTTGCCTCCAGAATCGCTTCTGCCAGTTCCCGCGCCTGCTCTGCAGGCATATCCAGAATATGGTATGCAAGTCTGTTTGCTGTTTTCTGCCCGATCCCGTGCAGCCTTCCCAGCTGTACGGTCAGTTTCTGGATTGTTTCAATTCCCTGCATACGGTGCTCAGAACCCCAGATTCATTCCATTGGTGAACTTGCCCATCTCCGACTCTCTGTTCTCCTGTGCGGTCCGAAGGGCTTCATTGACTGCAGAAAGAATCAGATCCTGCAGCATTTCCACATCATCCGGATCAACACATTCTTTGGAAATGGTCAGGGATTTGATCTCCTTGCCCCCCGTCACGGTGCAGGAAACCATTCCTCCGCCAGCGGAAGCGGTATATTCCCGGTTATCCAGTTCCTCCTGAGCTTTCAGCATGTTCTCCTGCAGTTTCTGCGCCTGGCGCATCAGCTGCTGCATGTTGGCTCCGCCCATGCCCGGCATTCCTCCGTATCTAGCCATACAATCTCCTCCTATGGGTTTTATTCAATGATCAGTTTGTCCCCAAACAGCTTTTTAGCCTGCTCAACGTCCTTCTGGGAAGCTGCCCCCGCTTCGGATCCCCCCAGAACCAGCCGGATCTGCATCCCCGGCCGGATTTCCCCGATCGCCTGATTCAGGCATGCCAGATTGATTGGATTGTTCAAAACATTGTAAGCCGATTTCTGACGTTCAAGCACGCTGACAACCAGAGTTTCCCCTTCAATCTTCCGAGGTGTCGCGGCAGAGGATGCAAGTGAACGGATCATGGGATTGGTCATCCTGCTGATCACCTTGTTCCAGAGAACGTCTTCTGAATCTTCGCCTTCCGGGAGATGTTTCTCCGCAGGTTGCTCCTCGGCGGAAAAATCGGCGTCCTCCGGCTCTATTCCTTCGTCCTCTTCCGGCTCCTCCTGCTCCGCGGAAAAATCTTCTTCCCACGGTGGAAGATCCGGCCGTACGGAATCTCCTGCCGCCGCGCAATCTGATGCGCCGTCTTCTTCCGGAGCAGGCGGCGCGGGCATTTCCCTGGCTGTCCGCTCCGGCTGCCGGACAAGGGGCGCGCGTTTCAGGTTTTCCTCTATCCGGTCCATCCTGGCAAGAAGGCTGTCAAGGTCTCTCCTGTCCTCCGGCCGGCAGATCCGTACCAGGGTGCTCTCAAGCAGTGTCCTCGGGGAAGGGATAAACCGCATCTCGCTCTGTGCACGCAGCAGTTCCTGCATGCACAGCAGGAGCATGTCAACAGATGTCTTTTCCGCCTGCCTGATATATGCATCCATCGTTTCAGGGGCGCAGTCAATCAGCTCCTCGCATCTTCCGCAGTTCTTAACCAGCAGGAGCGCTCTGAAATGCGCCGCCAGATCTCTGGTAAAAACAGAAAGGTCGTGTCCGTCCCGGACAATTGTCCCCAGCTGCTCAAGCACTTCTGAAGCCCTGGATTCCAGAAGGGAATCGGCGATGGAAAACAGAAACTCGCTTTCCATGCTTCCAAGCACGTCATAAACATCCCGGGCAGTAACATGATCCCCGCAGAAAGACAGGCACTGGTCGCACAGGGAAAGAGCATCCCGCATTCCTCCGTCAGAAGATCTCGCGATCAGCTGAAGCCCTTTCTCGTCGATGGATGCCCCGGCGCGTTTCAAAACGCTCTGGCAGGTCGCGACAATGTCCTTGACGGTCAGCCGGTGAAAATCAAAGCGCTGGCAGCGGGACCGGATCGTAGCGGGAACTTTCTGGGATTCCGTTGTTGCGAGGATGAAAAGCACATGATCCGGGGGCTCCTCGAGCGTTTTCAGGAGCGCATTGAATGCCTGGGTGGAAAGCATATGAACTTCATCAATGATATAAACCCTGTAATGAAGCTGAAGGGGCATGAAATTGGCTTTTTCAATCAGGTCCCTGACATTGTCCACCGAGTTGTTGCTCGCCGCGTCAATCTCGACGATGTCCCCGTTGCTTTCGGACGCTGAAATGCGGCAGGCTTCGCACTGGCCGCAGGGTTCCCCGTTAACCGGCGACAGGCAGTTTGCCGCGCGGGAAAGGATCCTGGCGGATGTGGTTTTTCCTGTTCCCCGGATTCCGCAGAACAGATAGGCATGTGCAAGTTTTCCGGATGCGACCTGGTTTTTCAGGGTCCGTGTCACATGTTCCTGTCCGATTACTTCTTCAAATCGTGTCGGACGGTACTGCCGGTATAACGCGCGATAAGCCATTACAGACGCTCCTTCTTCATTCATCGGATTATAACATACCGGATCCTGTTTCTCCAAACCGCCGCGCCAGTTTGACCGTCTCCGGCCAATGGAGTAGAATAATTTTTATGAAGCGTGCAGAGAAACACTTGCGGTATTCCGCCACAAACCGCCGCCCGCAGCTGGATGAAGCCCGATACGGGTCTCTCATCAAGCTGCTGATTCTGGTTGGAAGCCTGGCGCTTGCAGCAGCTGCCGCAGTCTTTTTTATTGTTCCTCTGCTTCGGTCGCTGCCCCTTCAGAAAGAAGAACCCGTTCCGGACAGCAGCGAACAGGTTCCCGTCTGGTCCGAAAAAATCCGGACGCTCCTCGAAACGGGCTGGATCGGAGAAGTCTCGGAATGGAACGGATCTCTTCTTTATGCCTCCGGTCCTTCGGCGGAATCACTGTCCCGTCTGAACCGCCTGAATCTGGACTCCGGAGAATCAGAGTCCGTCTCCGTTGCCCTGTCCGGGGATTCCATCCGGTATCCGTATGAAAACGAAAAGTGGATCCTTTACGGCGATTACAGTTCGGACGGATCCGGGGCAATACGCCTGCTGGAAAAGGAAAGCGGCGAGGATTCCACTCTCTATACATTTCAGGAAGGCGCTCCTCCTTTGTTCTGCTCTTTCCCCTACGTTGTATTCACTGCGCGGACGGATGCGGAATCCTATACGCTGACCATCCTGGATGTCCGGAACCATTCTTCCGTCGCAGCTGCACGGTTCTCCGGTCCGGAATACGGTGCTTCCGCCCCTGCCATCCGGAAAGACCAGATCGTATACGCCAACCTGAACCCGGAAGACCCGAAATCCAGCGTGCTGCATCGGATTTCCCTTGCAGACGGGTCCCGGTCTGACTTGGCTCCAGGGACCTTTATACACGATCCCGTTCTGAGCGAAAACAGCGTGCTCGCCATTTCCGGCCTGCACTCCTCTGATTCCGTTCTTTATGAAATCCGGGCAGACGGGTCCTGCGAACCCATCGCGCATTCTGTCGTGCGTTTCGGCTTTTCCGGAAACAGCCCGGTTTTCTCTGCGAACGGGACCATTTTCCGTGTTGAGAACGATTCCGGCAGAACGGTAGCCCTCTCCGAAACGGGGGCTGTCTGTGAGCTGGTCGGAACAACCGATTCCTCTGTCATCTGGATGGATCGTTCCGATCCGGAGCAGATTGTTTTCCGTTATCTCACTCTTGACTAGCCGGCTGTATCCGGAGAAAGGAATTCCGCTTTGGACCGTGGCCCCGCAAGATGCTATCAATGCATGCACGTCCTGCCTTATGCAGGAGCGGTATGCCCTGTCTGCGGAACCTCAAACATCCAGCTCCGTAATGAATCCCATCAGCTTCCCTGCGGAAGCGTTCTTGCGGAACGGTTTCTGGTCGGCTATGCGCTCGGAGAGGGCGGTTTTGGAATCACCTATGTCGGATGGGATCTTGAACGCAACCGGAAAATTGCCATCAAGGAATACTATCCGGACGGTATCGTCGCACGGGATGCCCGCAATCATCTGACCATTGTCCCCCTCAGGGGAAAGAGCCAGTCCGATTTCGTTGCCTGGAGAAACCGCTTCGCCAGAGAAGCTCAGACCATGGCAAGCCTTGCAGGAATCCCGAATATCGTTACAGTCCGGGAATACTTTGCCGAAAACAATACCGCATATATTGTCATGGATTTCGTAGAGGGCCAAACGCTCCGCCAGCTTGCCGAAAGCAACGGGGGCCGTCTTTCAGCGGGAGAAGTTCTCCGGATGATGACGCCTGTCATGTCTGCACTCGCGCAGGTCCACGAGCAGGGGCTCCTTCACCGCGATATCAGTCCTGACAATATCATCCGTCAGCCCGACGGCACGATTGTAATCATCGACTTCGGGTCCGCCCGCGAGATCTCCGAAGACGGAGAGAAAAGCAGCACGGTCAACGTCAAGCATGGATATGCCCCCGAAGAGCAGTACCGGCGCCACGGCAAGCAGGGTCCCTGGACGGATGTCTATGCAATCTGTGCAACCATCTACAAGCTGACCACCGGAAAAACGCCTCCGCAGGCTCTCGACCGTCTGACCGGCGATGATCCTTTGATTCCGCCCAACCGGCTCGGAGCCGATTTTACCCGTTCCCAGCAGGATGCCATCCTGAAAGGGCTCTCCGTCCATGCCGAAGACCGCCAGCAGGACATGCAGGAACTGCGCCTGTCCCTGAAGCGTTCTGCCCCTTCGGGAGCGCCTGCCCGCCTCTCCTACGGAGGCAGTCAGAAAACCACCTGGAAAGTCAAAACCGATTCCGGGCTTCTCGCTTCGCTTCGCCGCGTCCGTGAACGTTTTATCTACTGGTCCCAGAAACGCCGTTCCCATCGCCGCAGGCGCAGTGTGCTGCGTCCCAGATTCTTCATTATTCTTCTGCTTTTTGCCGCGGCGCTGGCCCTGTTCTTCGTGCTGCGGAATACCGGTTCTGCAGGCTCCCCGGATTCGAACCCCACGCCTTCCGCACCCGGCGGCCAGCCATCTCAGGATCCTTCCCTGATCACAGACATGCTTCTGACGCCTACCCCGACGCCGGATGTTTCTCCGGTCAGGGCCTATATTGCTTCCCAGAAACTGAATCTGAGGCAAACCCCTTCCCTGAGCGGACATGTCCTTACCGTCCTGACCCAGTACACCCCGATAACCGTCTACCGCGCGGAAGGCGAATTCTATTATGTAACGGTGGACGGCACAGACAGTTCCGGTTATGTATTTGCCACATACGTCAGGCTGCTTGGCCCGAATGAGGAGATCCCGTCCGCTGAAACCCCTGTTCCGGAAATTCAGGAAACCCGCGCCGGTTTTTCTTATGGTTTCATCAGCAAAAACAATGTCAATCTGCGCACTTTCCCAAGCACATCTTCCGAGATCATCGGGGTCCTTCCCTATATGACCACTTTGGATGTGTTCGCAAAAGCCGGCAGTTTTTACCGTGTCAGGATCCGGTCAACCGAGCAGGAAGGATATGTATATGCGGATTATGTATCCAGGTCCATGGAAGAAACTGGTTCCTCAGGCAGTGACGCGGACGAGGAAGACAAAAAGTCATCCTCGTCCAGCAAAAATGCCCCTTCCCTGAAGCTCTCGGAAGGGCACATGGTTGGCAATAACGGCAGCATCACCTATACCGTTGCCAATACCGGTTCCGTAACAGTATCTTCCTTTACTGTCTCTTTTGTCGGATATGATGCGGAAGGTGGCCAGATTGAAACCAGGTCTGAGGTCATCGAACATGAACTGGCTCCCGGAAGCCAGTATGTCAAATCCGTATATTCCGGTTTCTCAGACAAGGATGTTTCAGAGATTGCAGTATCGATCACAAAGGCTGAAGCCGGCGGCCAGTCTTTTTCCAAAAAATTCTCAAGCATCCGGATTCTTTCCGATTAATCTCCCTCCGCAGAACGGTTCCGGCGCTTTTCCTTTTTATTCCAGCCGATAGGAATAATTTCCTTTTCCGATATGAAGAACGGCCCCCGGCTGGACTTCTACTTCCGTTCCTTTTGGAAGCGCCAGCCTTTCCCCGTCTTCCCGGGTACTGATGCTGGTCCCGTTCTTAGAAACATCCCGGACAAGATAGCATTTTCTTTTCGTATCATAGCGAACGATGCAGTGGCGCCGGCTGACGTCACTGTCCGCTGTTTCCAGAACGATATCCGACTCCTCAGGATCTCTTCCCACTGAAAGCTGCCCGCCGTCCGGGATTCGAAAGGAAGACCCCTTTGCGTGCCCGCTCAGGCAGACGATTGTTCCCCCCTGATCGTTCCTTCCTTCAGAAAATATGACTGTCTGTGGTTCCGGTTCATATCGTACTGCTGCCGTTCTCCCTTTGGAATCCGATACCGGCTTCCCGGAAAGCGCACGGCTGGAAAGGCCGACCGCCCCAAGTCCGGCAAAGAAAACCACATACAGCCCGGCTCCAAAGGATCTTCCGGTCAATATGGAAGCAATCTCCCCCCAATTCTCAAATGTGGAACTGTCGCTTGCAAGGATCAGCAGCAAAAACAGCACGACAGAAAGAGACCCGATCAGAGCGACTGTGCCGTAAAGCAGTCTGTCCGTATTCTTGATCAGCACCAGCGCCAGAGCGGCTGTTACCAGAATTATGGAAAGAACCATCCAGATGACCACACCTGCAGGGGATCCGCCAGTCTGTGAAAACGCAGCGGCACGCCAGATCGACCCGATGGAACGGATATATGAAATATTCCCGCTTCCAAGGGAACTTCCTTTCAGCATCGGAAGGAAGCACATGCCAAGGATCATTATGAAAAGCAGGACCGCTAAAGCCATCCTGTATCCCGAAAGTCTGTATTTCATCGTCTTTCTCCTCAGACAAAACGTACCGCAATTGCAGAATAGTTGTCCATAGTCTGATTCTTCCCGGCTTTCCGCACCACTCTCTCCATTTCAGAAAGCCATTGGCCGGCATTTTCTGTGTTCCGGAGGATCTCTTCCATATTCCTTTCCAGAATCCACTCCCAGAATCCGTCGCTGCAAAGGAGGAACGCATCCCCGGCCGCTGTATCACGGGCGGAATCCAACATATCATACTGCGGGGTTTCCCACGGCATCCCCATCGCCCTTAAAAGCCGGTTCCGGTTTTCATTTCCCCGGATATCCTCTTCGCGCAGTTCTCCCATCCGGACCAGCATCTGCGGGACACTGTGGTCCAGAGTCCGCTGAAGCAGTTTCCCCCCGCGGAAATGATAGATCCTGCTGTCTCCGATAAATGCTGCCCGGACAGCGGAACCACTGATGAAAACAGAACATAGGGTCGTCCTCATCCCGCTGTGTCTGGAATCCGTTTTCTGTGCCTGCAGCAGTGCTTCCTGGCTCCGGTCGATACAATGCCTGAGTTTCTGCTCGGGATCCGGAAGCCCGTCCAGAAGGAACTGTTTTCTCATCTCCGAACAGACGAGTGCGGAGGCTTCATCCCCGCAGAGGTGCCCGCCCAGGCCGTCACAAAGCACAAACAGCTGATCCTGCCCATTTTGAACGCACAGAATGCTGTCCTCGTTTACAGGTCGGTCTCCCCGCATGGAAAGGGATGCACTGTCCGTACGCATCTGCTGCTCCTCTACTGCCTTTTTTTCTGGCGCGGCTGCTGAACGGATTCCATCATTTCCCAGACCCGCTCCAGGCAATGCACGATTGCCAGGATGGACGCTGTTCCGGCAACCCCGATTACAATTCCGCAGGCAGCACAGATTCCTGTCCGTGCCGGACTTCCATTCGAATACCCGAGCACAGCTCCCGTGATGCCGCATACTATGGGAAGCAGGTACGCCATCAGCCGGGCAAAAGTTGTTCCCGGCGAATTCGGTTCATCCCGGAAAAATCGATCCTCTTCGCCCGTCTCCGGCATTTTCTTGGAATTATCTTCTTCCGCAGCCCGTCTTTCCAGCGCTTCCCGTCTGCTTTTCCCGCTTCTTTCTTTTCTGTCGGGAACTGTCCCAAGCGGCGGAGCAATCTCCGTTTCCTCCTGCAGGGATTCCTGATCCGCGAGGGCTCTCGGGACGGCGCCTTCTGTTTCCGCCTCTGTTCCTGCATCTTCCGGTTTCTGCCCGTCCTCTTCTCTGCCGTTCTTTTCCGGCTGGTCCGGATTCTCGGATGCTAATCCAGGTCTGTGGATTCCGATTCGTTTAATCCTTGCCCCGGAATCCGCCGTCGCGGTTTCTTCCGCCTCTCCGGTTTGTAAATCATCGGAAGGCATCCGGCCAGCCGCTTCTTCCTCCCCAGACGCATCGGAATCTTCGGTCTGGACAGCTTCCGCTTCTTCTGTTTCCGGTTCCGCATCCGTTTCTGTTTCTTCTTCCCGGGTTGGTGCATCATTCTGTTCAGGCTGGGAGATTTCTGCCATTTTATCCGGTTCCGGCGAATTCTGAGGTTCCTCTTCCGGAGCCGCCATTTTTTCCTGTTCGGGTTCCCCCATGGAAACTTTCTTCAGCTGGTCCCGGTACAGCCTCCCGCAGTTCTGGAAAAAATGTTCCAGATAACCGATCGCTGCGCCGGATGCAGATCCACTTTCCAGCTTCTCGGAAAAACGCCGCACATGTCTCCGGAAATCCGGATCCGCAGCATTCGCAAGATCGTAGATTTTCTGGATCTCTCCGGCACAGTCCGGGCAGAGATGTTCCTCTGGATGGTTTTTGCTCAGCTGGTAATACTGCTGCATTCTTCCCATCTTTGTTCCACAGACGCAGCAATTGTTCGGCATGAATCGCTCCCTTCTGCCCACTGGAAGGCATCTCTAACTGTTCATATTTTCATAATAGTAGCATTCTTTCCTGCAATTCGCAAAACACCCCTGTCTTCAGTCCTTCCCCCTCCGGATTTCGGCATTGCACTGATTCCTGTTCCGCTCTGCCGGAAGGATCCGTCCGGAATGGCAGTGGAATCAGGCGTCGGACAGGCTTCACAAATAGTGCCTCCGGTGCTAATATTTTAGGAAGAAAGCTGGCTTTCGGAGAATCATTATGTCCGACTCAACGAATCACTCATTTTATGTCTGGATATCTGTTCCGTATCTGCGGAACCGGTTCCTTTTTCACGACTGATCATTCCGAGCACAGCCGAACGGTGCCCGGAAATTTTTGTTTTTTCGGAGTCCCGTCTCCCATGTCTGGAGCAAGTACTCCGTTATCCTTTTCTAGAAAGGACTCTCTCCTGTCCGCCGTGGGACAGGTCAATTATTTCCTTCCATGCAGGAGGTATGCCCATGAAAAAGAAAATTGTTGCAATGCTGTTGGCAGGCGGTCAAGGCAGCCGTCTTGGTGTGCTGACCAGCAGCATGGCCAAGCCGGCGGTTCCCTTTGGAGGAAAATATCGGATTATCGATTTCCCCCTCAGCAACTGCACGAATTCACACATTGATACTGTCGGTGTACTGACACAGTATCTGCCCCTTGCGCTGAACTCCTATATTGGAAACGGCCAGCACTGGGACCTTGACCGGGTACATGGCGGAGTTTTCGTCCTACCGCCTTATATGACCGGAAAGTCCGGCCACTGGTACACCGGAACGGCCAATGCCATTTTCCAGAATCGGGAATTCATCGAACAGTACAATCCCGACTATGTCCTGATCCTTTCCGGCGACCACATCTACCGTATGGACTATTCCAAGATGCTTTCGTTCCATGAAAAGAAAGGGGCCGCTGCCACCATTGCAGTATTCCCGGTTCCGATGGAGGAAGCGCATCGTTTCGGAATCATGAATACCGATGCGGAAAACCGTATCACATCCTTTGAAGAAAAGCCCAAAGAGCCCAAATCCAACCTTGCATCCATGGGCGTTTACATATTCAACTGGCCGATTCTCCGCCAGTATATGGAATCCGATGACGCTGATCCGGCATCCGAGCACGACTTCGGAAAGAACATCATCCCGGCTATTCTGAATGCCGGTCTGCCAATGTACGCCTATGCATTCCACGGATACTGGAAAGATGTCGGAACCATCCAGAGCCTGTGGGATGCAAACATGGATCTTATCAGCGATCCGCCGCGTCTTCTTCTGGATGATCCGAACTGGCGCATCTACAGCAAGAACCCGATTTCTCCCCCGCATCATGTTGGAAGCAACGCATGCATCCGTCAGAGCCTTGTCAGCGAGGGATCCTCCGTTGATGGCCGTGTCGAACGCAGCGTCCTGTTCTATGATGTCAGCATCGCAGCAGATGCCGAAATCTACGACTCCGTCATTTTCCCCGGCGCAATCATTGGTTCCGGAACCAAAGTTTTCCGGTCAATCATCGGTGAAAATGCCGTCATCGGTTCCAACTGCATTATCGGAGGGCCGCTGCGCGCCGGAGACGTCGTAGACAACAAACTGACCGGAGACATCACCGTAATCGGAGATGATCTGTATGTCAATGCAGGCACCTATCTGCCCTGCGGTTCCATCGTCAATGAAGACATTCAGGGAGGGCGAGTCTTATGAGCATCAAAGCATTCGGACTGATATACAGCGGAGAAGACAATCCGTTCCTACGGGATCTGACCTCATCCCGCTGTGTTGCAGCTGTTCCCTTCGGAGGAAGATACCGTTGCATTGATTTTATCCTGAGCAATCTGGTCAATTCCGGAATCACCAGTGTCGGCCTGATCACGCAGAAAAACTACCACTCCATCATGGATCATCTTGGATCTGGCAAAGAATGGGATCTTCACCGCAAACGGGAAGGCCTGTTCATTCTTCCGCCTTTCCTGACAAAGGAAAGTCCCGGTCTTTACCGCGGCAGCGTGGATGCCATCCGTGCCTGCCTGGGATATGTCAACCGCTGCAGCGAACCTTACTGCATTCTGTCCGGCAGCCATACAGTTTTCAATATGACCTTCCAGGATGCTCTGAAGTACCATGTTGAAAAAGGCGCCGATGTCACCATTATCTATAATGATGTAGACCTCTCCATCCAGCGCGAGCAGAACAAGGACATGAGACTGGACCTGGATGAAAACGGGCGGATCGTCGGGATGGAACTCGACCCCTATCCCCCGCACAGCATCCATCGCAGCATGGACGTCATGATCATCGGGAAACAGCTTCTGGAGTATTTGATCGAGGATACTTTCTCCCGCGGAGAATATTCTTTCAACCGGGATGTGCTTCTGAAAAACTATAAATCCCTCCGGATGTTCGGCTACCAGTACACCGGATATGTTGCACGTCTTGATTCCATTAACGATTATTTCCGGCACAATATGGATCTCCTGTCCCAGGATATCCGTGCGGATCTGTTCAACCGAGACCATGCGATCTACACCAAAGTCAAGGACGAGGTCAGCACGAAATATTTTGAAAATGCGGATGTGCACGATTCTCTCCTTGCAGACGGATGCATGATATCCGGGTCGGTCTCCCACAGCATTCTCTTCCGGGGTGTTTCCATCGGCAAGAATTCCGTCGTCCGCAACTCCATCATCATGCAGGGAGTCCAGATTGGAGAAAACTGCACCCTCGATCACGTCATTATGGATAAGGGCTGCGTTGTGCAGAACGGCCGTTCCCTGACCGGATATGACAGTTATCCCATTCTGATCCGCAAGAGTACGGTGATCTGATATGCTGAAGATTCTTTTTGCAGCAAGCGAGTGCACCCCGTTTATCAAGACCGGAGGCCTGGCGGATGTGGTCGGTTCTCTTCCGATCGCCCTGTCCAAAGGCAATGCTGATGTGCGCGTCATTCTCCCGATGTACAGAATCATGCCGGAAGAGTGGAAAAGAAAAATGGAGCATGTCTGCTCCTTCACCGTCCGTTTCGGGTGGGAAGACATATTCTGCGGAATCGAGCAGATCCGGTACCAGGGCGTCACGTTCTATTTTGTAGACAACCAGGAGTATTTCTCCCCCGACAGCATTTATGGTGACGGGGTCGCAGAAGGTCTCCGCTTTGCCTATTTCTGCCGTGCAGTTCTCGAGTCTTTCCCCCAGTTGGACTTCTTCCCGGACATTCTGCACTGCAACGACTGGCAGACCGGACTGATTCCCGTTCTCCTCCGCATGCAGTACGCGGGGAACCCATCCTATGATGCTGTCCGCACCGTGTTTACCATCCATAATCTGAAGTATCAAGGGCTCTTCGGCTGGCAGCCAATTGCAGGCCGTCTTGGCCTGAATGGAACGCTTTTCACTTCGGAAATGCTGGAATACTACGGTATGCTCAACTGCCTCAAGGGCGGAATCGTTTTCTCTGATAAAATCACCACTGTTTCTCCAACCTATGCCGGAGAAATCCAGTCCTCCTATTACGGGGAAGGGCTGGATGGAGTCCTGCGCATGCGCGCCCATGACCTGTCCGGAATACTGAACGGAATCGACTGTGATTTCTACAATCCTGAAACGGATCCGTATCTTGCCGCCCATTTTTCTGCAGGCCATCCGGAAGGAAAAGCCGAATGCAAAGCTGCTCTTCAGCGGGAATGCGGATTCCCGGAAGACCCGTCCGTTCCGATCATCGGAATGATTTCGAGGCTGACACCGCAGAAAGGCCTGGATCTGATCGAATGCGTTCTCGGAGATATCATGCGCCAGAATGTGCAGCTGGTATTTCTCGGAAAGGGAGATCAGCATTTCGTTGATTTCCTGAACTGGGCAAACTGGCGCTATCCCGGCAGGATCTATTCCTGTATCCGCTTGGATGAACCCTTTGCACACCGGATTTATGCCGGCTCGGACCTCTTCCTGATGCCGTCGCAGTTTGAGCCCTGCGGCCTGTCCCAGATGATCTCCTTCCGCTACGGAACCGTCCCGATAGTTCGGGAAACAGGCGGTCTGAAAGATTCCGTGATCCCGTACAATATGTATACGGACAGCGGAACCGGATTTTCATTTGCCAACTATAACGCGCATGAAATGCTGTTTACAATTGAACGTGCCGTCTCCTATTATCAGAACGATCCGGAAATGTGGCATCGTCTGGTAAACAGGGGGATGCATGCTGATTTCTCCTGGACAGTTTCTGCTCAGGACTACATGTCGCTGTACGGCTCCCTGGTTCCTGCAGTCAAAAAGCCGGCGGCCAAGCCGAAATCCGGGAACCGGAAACCCGCTTCCAAGCGGATCCGCGTATAGCTGTTTCCATGGCTGATTTGTTCCTGCTTGAAACATCCGGGCTGCAACCCGTCTTTGACCGTTTCCTGCCGGATGTAGAACCTGAAAGGCGCGATGCGCTGATCCAGAGCGGTCCGACACGGACCGCTCTCTGCCGTCTTGGAGCAGGGCTCCTGGTTCGCACCGTTCTGGCGCGTTACTGGGGCCGGAACGGGATCCAGCGCACCGAATCCGGTCAGCCTTACCTGCCGGGAGCCCCTTTCTTCAGCATTTCCCATTCCGGCTCCTATGTGCTGCTGGGGGTATCGGAA
>JAEEGL015777835.1_pt1 | contig 14919 bp, 11 predicted proteins | sample 9134231 | NCBI WGS metagenome assembly JAEEGL01 (sample SAMN16246548, study PRJNA631951) | gut metagenome | biome: gut microbiome; feature: rumen; material: fiber-attached | host: Bos | place: Iran: Karaj | collected 2018-10
CCTCATCCTTCACTCGGACCGCTCCCCCGCCCGCGTCACGCCCTGCACAGCGAAGGGACATGTCGATGAAGCACTCGTCGATGCTGAACTGCTGCAGCACGGGGGAATAGCTCCGGCAGATCTCGATGAACCCCCGCGAACACTCCTTGTACCACGCCCAGTCCCCGCGCACGATCACCAGCGAGGGACAGGTGCGCAGGGCCATCGACACCGGCTGCGCCGTCTTGATGCCCAGCTTCTTCGCCGGCAGGGACGCGGCCGTAATAATGCTCCGCCGGTCGTTCGGGTCTCCCGAGACGACCGACGGAACCAGTCGGATGTCAGGACTCCCCTCCCGCACCATCTTCACTGCCGTCCAGCTCAGAAAGGCTGAATTGACATCGATATGGAAAATAATGCGGGGGTGCGTACTGAACTATTTGCCTTTGTTAAACGCTGCGGCGCGCGCGTTCGCCTCCTCGGCCGTCAGGAAACCGCCGTTCTTGACGATGACCTTGTAGGTGAAGGTGACGGACTGGCCGGGAGCCAGACGCAGCTCCACGGGCTCGGTGAGCGTCTTGTCGAAGTCCTTGCCTCCCATGCTGTTGACCGCGAAGAGGCCGTAGCCGCGGGCGTGGGACCAGGCCGGGAAGTTGGGATTGCCCTTGCCGTCGATGATCAGGATGGAGATGGGATCCCCCTCCTTGGTGCCGTTGAGCATCGTCCACTCCGCGCGCTTGGACCAGACGTCGTCGCCCTTGTCTCCCAGGCTGTTGACATACTCACCGTTGATACCCTCGTTGTTGACCGTGGCGACTTCCGTCACGATGCCGTTGGCGTCGGTGTAGCGCTCGGGACGGTCGGAAGGCTTCTGGAAAGTACGGTCGACGCGAAGGCCCAGCATACCCTCCTTGTTCTCCTTGAAGATCACCGGCTCCGCGGCGGTCAGTTTGGCCTCCCGGACGATGGAGCGCTCGTTGCCCGTACCCGCGAAGGTAAAGGTGGTCTGCTCGGCCAGCAACACCTTGCCGTCATTGTCCACCCAATTGGCGAGCGTGACGAGCTGGTCGCCCTTGGCGGAGACGATCTTGTCGAAGACCACGGAGCCGTAGGAAGGCTTGCGCTCCGCCGGGATCGCAAAGGAATTGTTCCAGAAATCCAGGCCGTTGACGTTGCCGAAGTTGAACCACAGACCCACGTGGTGCGGGTGGTCCGTACTCTCGAAGGCCCTCGGCGCACGCGGGTAGCCGCGGGTGATATCCTTGCCGGAAGCGGTGAAGATCGGCCAGAGGACCTGCTTCTCCATATCCGTCGGATAGATGTAAGACGTGAAATAGGTCCCGCCGACGTTGACGTCGACCTTGCGGGCGGCATCGTCGCGGATGAACTCCACGGCGGCCTTATCCTGAGCCGTGCAGGCCCCGAACAGGGCCAGCACGGACAATAAACAAAGGATTCTCTTCATACGATCAATACTGGAAAGGCTTGCCTCCGGCCATCACCTCCTGCGTGGCGGCATCGAAGACCGTGAACTCATGGGTACGCAGGGCGGCGGTGACCATGATACAGGCGATGGAATGGTTGTAGCCGGCCATATAGTTGGCATTCGGCTGCTTGCGGCTGCGCACGCACTCCATCCAGTTGAGCATGTGGGCAGAAGTCATCGGGTCGCCGCCGGTGTTGGCCTCGGTGCTGACCTTGACGTTCTCAGCCAGCGAGAAGGACTCGAGTTTGTTCTCCTTCATGCCCATCGCAGCGGCGTCACGGGCGGCCATACCGCCGTTGGCGGAGACCATGTTGGTGTCGAGGTTGAGCGCGCCGCCGTTGGAGTAGGAGATCTCCTTCACTCCTCCGGCGCTGTTGGTGAATCGGGAGGGGTAGGTCACCTGGAAGCCCTTGGCCGGGTTGTCGAGCGGACCGTAGTCGAGCACCGCCGTCATCGTGTCGTAGTTGGTGCGGCCGTCATTCCACAGGTAGATACCGCCGTTGGCGGCGACGCTGCGCGGATAGTTGTAGCCGGTGAACCAGTGCACCGTGTCGATCTGGTGCGCCATCCACTGCCCGGGGATACCGGAAGAGAACGGCCAGAAGAGACGGAACTCCAAGTACTTGCGGGGGTCGAACGCCTGCCAGGGGCGGTTCATCAGGTAGCGCTTCCAGTCGGTGTCCTCTTCCTTCAGGAGGGGAACCGTGTTGGGACGGCGCCAGCGGCCCGGCTGGTTGACGTTCCACGTCATCTCGACCATCACGATGTCACCGAACTTGCCGGAACGAAGGAAATCGTTGGCGGCGTGGTAGTTCGGGGCGCTGCGGCGCTGGGAACCGATCTGCACGATCGTGCCGGCCTTCTCGATCGCGGCCTTGGCGGCACGCGCATCGGCCATCGTCTCGGCGAAAGGCTTCTCCACGTAGGCGTCCTTGCCGTTCTCGGCGGCCTCGGCGGCGTGCAGGGCGTGCTGGAAGTCGGCAGTGGAGATGATCACGGCGTCGATGTCCTTGTCCCTGTACATGGCCTCGTTGTTGACGTAGGTCTTGATGGAGTGGCCGAAGCGCGTCTCGAGGGTGTTCTTGGCTTCCTCGCGGCGGAGGCGCCAGAGGTCGGACACGCCGACGATGTCGAAGTTCTGCTTCTGGCAGTGGCCCTGGAAGGCAGGAAGCAGGGAGCCCTTGAAACGGTCGGAGTAGCCGACGACAGCGACATTGACGCGGTCGTTGGCGCCCATGATGCGGCTGTAGCTGGTGGCGCTCAGGCCTTGGCCACCGATCACGATGCCGGCCGCTGCATAGCCCGCTTTCTTGATGAATTCTCTTCTTTCCATAAAGAAATGTTGTTAGTTATTGAGATTATAATTGGTTTTTGGGTGTCTGATGGCTTGTAAATATAGCAACTATTTGTCTTCTTTCAAAATCTTTTTCTCCGCCCGGCGCTGGTCGAAGTACTCGGCCGTGGCGGTGAAGAAGGCGTCGCTGCTGGAATTGAGCGCCGTCTCCACGGAATCCTGCACCACGCCGATGATGAAGCCCACGGCCACCGCCTGCATCGCGACGTCCTGTGAGATCCCGAAGAAAGAGCAAGCCATCGGCACCAGCAGCAGCGAGCCACCGGCCACGCCGGAGGAGCCGCAGGCGCCCAGCGTGGCGATCACGCTGAGGAATACGGCTGAGGCGAAACCGACCTCCAGGCCAATCGTGTGGGCCACGGCCAGCGTCAGGACCGTGATCGTGACGGCGGCGCCGTTCATATTGATGGTCGAGCCGAGCGGGATGCTGACCGAATAGAAGTCCTCGTCCAGACCCAATTCGCGGCACAGCTCCATGTTGATCGGGATGTTGGCGGCCGACGAGCGCGTGAAGAAGGCGCTCAGGCCGCTGGTACGCAGGCACCGCCACAGGAGCGGGTACGGGTTGCGGCGCAGCAGGCAGAACGACACCAGCGGGTTGGTCACCAGCGCCGTGAGGAGCATGCAGCCCACCAACAGGGCCAGCAGCCGGCCGTAATCCACAAAGATCTCCAGGCCGTTGCCGGACACGGAAGTAAACACCAGGCCCAGGATGCCGAAAGGCGCGAACTGGATGATCCACTCCACGACCCGGGAGACGGCGCCCGCCAGGTCGTGGACCGCCCGGATGGTTCCCTCCCCGGCGACCAGCCGCAGGGCAACGCCCAGGATGATCGCCCAGAACAGGATGCCGATATAATTGGCATTTGCCAGCGCGGCCACGGGATTCATCACCATATCCGTCAGGAGCTTCGTGAACACGTCCGCGAGCGAGGTCGGACCGGAGGATGCGGCCCCGGCCTCGACCCCGGTCAGTTTGAGCGTGACCGGGAACAGGAAACTGCCGACGACGGCCAGGAAGGCCGCCAGCAGGGTCGTGGACAGGTACAGGGTGATGACGGTCCGGAAACGGGGGCCCAGGCCGCCCTTGGCCCGCGCGATGGAGGCGGCCACCAGCACGCCCACCAGCACCGGCGCGATGGCCTTGAGGGCGCTGACGAAGACCGTGCCGAGGATGCCGATGCCCGTCCAGCCCGGCACGAGCAGGCCCAGGACCGCACCGATCACCAGGCCGCAGAGAATCCGCAGCACCAGGCTCGTCTGCGTCCACTTCTTGAGGATTTGCGAGACTTTCATCTTGTGCTATCTAACAAGTATTCAATAACTTTCTCCCGGGGATCGAAGGGTCTTAGGTCGTCCAGCGACATCGACTCGACGGCGATCCGCAAGAGCTCCTCCTCGCCGGCGTCCGGCGGGAGCTGTCGCTTCGCGAGATAGAAACGCCCGGCCTCCAGCAGGACCCGCTTGGGGACCAGGCCCACGATCTCCGTGCCGGTGACGCGCTGGCCGCGCGCCGCCGCAGCGCGACTCACCTCCTCGAAGGCGGCGTGCAGGGGCGTGGCATCGATGTCGGTGATGTTCATCGACACCTGCGCAATGCCGTATTCGTCGATGTACCAGCCGATGGCCTTGCAGCCCTTGAGCGTGCCGGGGACCCAGGTATCGCCCACCTTGCGGCCCTTCTCGCGCACGTCGCAGGCCACCTCCTTCGCCAGGGGCACGGAGGTGGTGTCGAGGTTGAAGTTGACGGCGATCAGGAAGTTGCGGGCCCCCACGTTGATGGCGCCGCTGCGCGCGGCGACCTCGTCGTACGCCCCGCCGAAATCGGGCTTGCGCGCCGGGTCGGCCATCTTGTCGGGCAGGGCCTCATACTCGCCGGCGCGGCAGACCGCAAGGTTGCGGCGCGCGGGCTTGAAGGCCGCGGCTTCGTAGCAGTAGCAGGGAATGCCGAGCTCGCGGTAGATCCGCTCCGCCAGGGCGCGCGCCAGGGCGGCGCACTCCTCCAGCGTGATGCCAGCCACCGGGACGAGCGGCAGTACGTCCGTGGCGCCGATGCGCGGGTGCGTACCGTGGTGCCGGCGCATGTCGATCAGTGCCTGCGCGGCCTTCGCGCCGCGGAAAGCGGCCTCGACGACCGGCCCGGGCTCCCCCGCGAAGGTGACCACAGTGCGGTTGGCGGCCTCGCCGGGATCCACGTTCAGCACCTGCACACCCGCGACGGAAGCAATCGCCGCAACAATTCCATCTATAACCGCACGATTTCGCCCCTCACTGTAGTTGGGGACACATTCTATGATCTGTTTCATCCGTGGCGTAACCCGTTAATGTATCAAAGATAACGAATTGTTTTCAATTGTTTATTATCTTTGTTGACACAGACCACAACACACAGCCAAATTCCAACCTGCTTGTTATGAGCTTCCACGGTTTCCTCCGCGCTGCCGCCGCTGCGGCCGCGCTGATCCTGGCCCAGCCTGCGGCTCCGGGACAGGTCCCGAACACCTTCTGCAACCCGCTCGACCTGGTCGTCCCCGGCGAGCGCGCCTACCGCGGCGGCGAGCCCGTCGTGCTGATCCACCAGGACGACTACTACCTGTTCGTCTCGCACCGCAAGGGCTACTGGTACTCCCCCGACTTCAAGGACTGGACCTACGTCGACGCCCCGGGCTATCCCGGCGGGGTCGTGTCCGTCGTGGAGAAGGACGGGGTGCTGATCGGCTGTTCGATGAACAACCGCAACGTCTACCGATGCCTCGACCCCAAGGCCGGCAAGTGGGAGCTGGCGGGCACGCTCGACAGCGACCGCTACGGCGACGCGAACCTGTACGTGGACGACGACGGCCGGCTCTATCTCTACTACGGCTGGTCGCAGCTGATGCCCATCAAGGTCGTGGAGCTGGACCCCGTCACCTTCAAGGAGAAGTCCGAGCCCAAGGTCCTGTTCTTCAGCGACTACCGTAACCACGGCTTCGAGAAACGCACGAACGGCGACGTGATCTGGTCCATCTTCGGCGGTCGCCGGGACTACTTCGAGGAGGAATACCCCTGGATCGAAGGCCCCTGGATGACCAAGCACGGTGGCAAATACTACCTCCAGTACGCCGCCATCGGCCTGGAACTGCTGTCCTACTCGCACGGTGTGTACGTGGGCGACAGCCCCACGGGGCCGTTCACCTACTCGCCCCATAACCCATTGACATTCAAGACCACGGGCTTCGCCGTGGGCGCCGGCCACGGCAGCACTTTCCACGATAAGAACGGCCAGCTCTGGACCATCTGCATGATCCCGGCCAGCTACGGCGGCGGGCACGGCTCCGAGCTCGCCATCTTCCCGACGGCCGTCGACGCGGACGGGGTGATGCATTCCGACGTGGCGTTCGGCGACTACCCGCAGTACCTGCCCGGGATGCGGACAGACGCCGTGGACCACAACTGGACCGGCTGGAAGCTGCTCTCCCACAAGAAGCGCGTGAGCGCGTCCTCCACCCTCGAGGGCTATGCCCCGGGAAATGCCGTGGACGAGAACTTCCTGACCAACTGGGCCGCCGCTACCGGCGAGCCGGGCGAATGGTTCCAGGTAGACCTGGGCAAGGTGGCCGACATCTACGCCATCCAGTGCAACTTCGACCACGTCGGCGCGCAGGCGCCAGCCCGGGGCGGCATCGGCGCCCCCGCGCCCACCCTGCCGGAGTACTACCAGTGCTATACCGTGGAGGTCTCGCAGGACGGCGCCGCCTGGACCCGGGCCATCGACAGGAGCGAGAACAAGCTGGACCTGCACCACGCCTATACCGAGCTCCCCGAGCCCGTCCAGGCCCGCTATGTACGGGTCACCAACGCCCGCACCTGCCACGACGGGGCTAAATTCAGCATCAAGGACCTGCGCATCTTCGGCAACCCGCACTCCGCCGGATCCGTCCGGGTGGGAGGCGTCAAGGTGGTGCGCAACCCGGAGGACCGCCGCGAAGCGCAGCTCCTCTGGGACCCGGTGGCCGGCGCCGACGGCTACGTCATCCGCTACGGGATCGAGCCCGGCAAACTCTACAACAGCTACATCGTCTACGACGACAACGCCTTCAAGCTCCACAGCCTCAACACCGCCTCCGACTACTGCTTCGAAGTCGAATCCTTCGACTCCGGGCTGGATTACTACCGTCCCCGCAGCGAGGAGATCAACGGCACCGGCGGCGAGGTGGAGATCAACAAACGCGTCCAGGGCCAGCGCGGCGCCGGATACGGCGGCAACGCGCAGACCAAGCGCGTGATGGTCAGGGAAGGCGTGGACGAATACGTCTTCGAGGGGATCGACCCGGGCTACTGGGTGATCAACCACACCTTCGGGCCCGTCCTCTGGGCGGGCGAGCTCACGGCCGCCGACCTGGTCGGCGAAGGCGAGCCGGGGATCGAGGCCAAGCTCACGGAGATGGGCACGGGCACGCAGGTCACCGCCGAGATGTGGATGAAGGTGGTACGCGGCCCGCAGACCGGCAAGGTCGTGCTCCAGATCCGGCGCCAGGGCCGCCGCGGCTTCCGGCCGCAGGCCGGCGGCGCACGCCCCGCTCCGGTCGCCTCCCCCGTCGTACACCCGGACAACACCGTCACGTTCAACTACCAGGATGCAAACGCCAAGTCCGTCAAGGTCAACACCCAGTTCGCGGGCACGCAGGAGATGGCGCGGGACGCGAACGGCGTGTGGACCGTCACCCTCGGTCCCGTGGCCCCGGACATGTACCCCTACAGTTTCGTGGTGGACGGCGTACAGGTCATGGACCCGCTCAACCCCGACTGGTTCCCCAACGAGACCTTCAAGAACAGCATCCTGGACGTGCGCGGCACGGGCGAGCCGCTCGTCCACGCCCTCAAGGACGTGCCGCACGGGCCGTGGACTATGTCAACTACTGGTCGGAGAGCCTCGGCGTCTACGGCAACGCCATCGTCTACACCCCGCCGCGCTACGACAGGGACAAGAAGAAGCGCTACCCGGTCTTTTACCTGATCAGCGGCACCACCGACACGGAGGAAGTCTACTTCAAGGTGGGCCGGGTGAACCTCATCCTGGACAACCTCATCGCCGAAGGCAAGGCCAGGGAGATGATCGTCGTCCTGCCCTACGGCAACCCCTCGAAATACTTCAAGCCGGGCGAGGCCAAGCTGGACGGCCACTCCTTCACCCGCGACCTGATGCACGACCTGTTGCCCTTCGTGGAGAAGAACTACCGCACGATCAACGACCGGGACCACCGCGCCATCGGCGGATTCTCCCGCGGCGGCAACCAGGCCCTCTCCGCCGGCCTGACGCACCTTGGACGCTTCTCGTACCTGTGTTCCTACAGTTCCTTCACGGACATGAACCTGGAGGGCGTCTATGACGACCCGGAGATCAACGACAAGATCCACCTCTTCTGGCTGGGCGTGGGCACGGACGACTTCCTCTACGGCAACGCCAAGGAGTATATGGACTTCCTCGACGCCAAGGGCATCCGCAACGTCAAGGAGTTCACCACCGACAAGTTCGGCCACACCTGGATGAACGCCAAGTACTTCCTCGACAAATCCCTCCCCCTCCTCTTCCAAGAATAGACGCGATATGAAAACGGCATACAAACCCATCCTCGCAGCGTTGCTGCTGCTCGTCCCGCTGTTCTCCCAGGCCCAGCCGCAGGCCGGCGCGGGCCAGCGCCTCACCCCGCAGGTGATGGCGCGGCTCTTCCCGCCCGGCGTGGTCTCGCCCGAATACAATGCAGACGGCTCCGTGACCTTCCGCTGCCAGGCCGCGGATGCCGCGTCCGTGGTCCTCGATACCCAGATGCTGCCCGCCGCCCAGCCGATGGTCCGGGGTGAGGGCGGCGTGTGGAGCCTCACCGTCACCCCCGGCAAGCCCGACATCTACCCCTATTGCTTCATCGTGGACGGCAAGCGGATCGCCGACCCCAACAACCCGTTCATCTTCCCCAACGAGAACTTCAAGAACTCGCTCGCCGACGTCCGCGGCCCCGAGCCGTCCGTGCAGGACATCCGGGACGTGCCGCACGGCAAGGTTTCCTACCGCTTCTACCATTCCAAGACCTGTGGGATCGACCGCGTGATGACGGTCTACACCCCGGCCGGCTACGACCCCGCCGGGTCGGAGCGCCTGCCGGTGCTCTACCTCATCCACGGGATGACCGACACCTATGAGACCTGGTTCAAGGTGGGACGCGTCAACATCATCCTGGACAACCTGATCGCAGACGGACTGGCCCGCCGGATGATCGTGGTGATGCCCTACGCCAACCCCTACCCCGAAATGATGCGCCAGGGGCTTGCCGACCGCTACGACTCCATGGACACGGACCGCGTGACCCGCGAGATCCTGGACGACGTCAAGCCCTTCATCGAGTCCAACTACAAGGTCCGCACTTCCGCCCGCGACCGGGCCGTGGCCGGCTTCTCGCTCGGCGGGCGCCAGGCCCTCGCCTGCGGCCTGGGCAACCCGAAGGAGTTCCAGTGGGTCTGCGCGATGGCCCCGGCCATCTTCGGCGAGGAATACAGGACCAATTTCTCCGACGGCACCTACGCCCCGGTCGCATCCCTCAACAAGAGTTTCCGCCTGGTGTGGCTCGGCACCGGCACCTCCGACTTCCTGATCGGAGCCTCCCGGAGCCTGGACGCCTACCTCACCGAGAACGGCGTGAAGCACACCTTCTACACCCCGGACGGCGGCCACACCTGGATGAACTGCCGCGACTACCTCACGCACATCGCCCAACTGCTCTTCAAATAACCCGTCATGAGACGCATCCATCTCCTCGCCGGCTGCCTGCTGGCGGTACTGCTCGGCGCCTGCCGGCCTGCGCAGACCTATGAATACCCCTTCCGCGATCCCCGGCTCCCGGTCGACGAGCGGATCGACAACCTGATGTCCCTGCTGACCCTCGAGGACAAGGTCGGCCTGATGATGAACAAGAACGTGTCCGTCGACCGGCTCGGCATCCCCTCCTACAACTGGTGGAGCGAGGCCTGCCACGGCGTCCGCCAGGACGGCTACACCGTCTATCCCCAGCCCATCGGGATGGCTGCCGCGTTCGACCCGCAGCTCATCTACGACGTGTTCTCGCAGGTCTCCGACGAGGCCCGCGCCAACTGGAACCGTTCCAACCACGACATCTACAACGTCCCGATGGGCGTAGTCTACTACCCCGGCAACCCCGAGCTGTCCTTCTGGTGTCCCAACATCAACATCTTCCGCGACCCGCGCTGGGGCCGTGGCCAGGAGACCTGCGGCGAAGACCCCTACCTGAGCGGCGTACTGGGCCTGCAGACCGTGCTCGGGATGCAGGGCAACGACAAGCGGTACTACAAGACGCACGCGTGTGCAAAGCACTACGCCGTGCACAGCGGCCCCGAGCGCCTGCGCCATACTTTCGACGCGCGCGTGTCGCAGCGCGACCTCTGGGAGACCTACCTGCCGGCCTTCAAGAAGCTCGTCGTCGAGGGCAATGTCCGCGAGGTGATGAGCGCCTACAACCGCTACGAAGGCGTGCCCTGCAGCTCCAACGACCGCCTGCTCAATGACATCCTGCGTGGCAAATGGGGCTTCGACGGCATCGTCGTGACCGACTGCGACGCCATCAACAACTACTACACCCCCGGCCAGCACGAGACCGAACCCGATGCGCTGAGCGCCGCCGTGGAGGTGGCCCTCAACGGGGCGGACCTGGAGTGCGGCAAAGTGATGATCGCCCTGATCGAGGGCCTGCAGGAAGGGCTCGTGAAGGAGTCCGACCTGGACGTCCACCTGCGCCGGATCCTGCGCGGCCGCTTCGAGCTGGGGATGTTCGACCCGGCGGAGATGCTGCCCTGGGCCGGTCTCGGCGAGGACGTGATCAGCAGCGAGGAACACGACGCACTGGCAACGCGCGCGGCGCGCGAATCAATGGTCCTGCTCAAGAACGCGGGCGGCGTGCTGCCGCTCTCCAAGGACATCCGCAAGCTCGCCGTGGTCGGGCCCAACGCCGACGACGCCGCCCTGCTCAACGGCAACTACGGCGGCACGCCCACCCAGGCCCACACCCACACCCTGCTGGAGGGGATCCGCGCCGCCCTGCCCGGGACGGAGATCCTCTACGCCAAGGGCTGCGAGCTCACCGACGACTACAACACGGTCTACCACCTGCCCGACTTCAACGACGGCCAGGGCGCCTTCGTGGAGTTCTGGGCCAACAACGGCCTGAGCGGCAAACCCGCTGCCAGCGGCTATTATAAGACACTGAATTTCAGCACCTTCGGAGCCTACGGCTTCGCCGAGGGCGTGCCTACCGACAAGATTTCCGTGCGTATCCGCGGCCGCTACGTGCCCGACTTCACGGGCCCGATGAGCTACACGGTCAGCTCCGACAACGGCTACGTCCTGCGGGTCAACGGACGCGTGGTCGAGCGCTCGACGGCGGTCTCCGGCGGCCGGGGCTTCGGGCGGCGCGGCCGTCCCGCCTACAAGACCTTCGACGTGCAGGAGGGCAAGCCGGTCGACATCGAGATCGAGTACCGGCGCGGCACGGGCCCCTTCGCATCGTTGAGCGCCGACTTCTGCCAGCGCAAGTACGCCGACTTCGCGGCGGAGAAGGAGCTCTTCAAGGACGCCGACGCCATCGTGGTGATCGGCGGCATCTCCGCCCGGCTCGAGGGCGAGGGCGGCGACAAGGCCGACATCGAGCTCCCTGCCGTGCAGCAGCGCCTGGTGCGCGCGATGCACCAGACCGGCAAGCCGGTCATCCTGGTCAACTGCTCGGGCTCCCCGATCGCCTTCGCCGGCATCGAGGACCAGTACGACGCCCTGCTGCAGGCCTGGTATGCCGGCCAGGGCGGCGCCCGCGCCCTCGCCGACGTGCTCTTCGGGGACGCCAATCCCTCCGGCAAGCTCCCCGTCACCTTCTACGCCTCCACGGACGACCTGCCCGATTTCCTGGACTACAGCATGGAGGGCCGCACCTACCGCTACTTCCGCGGCAAGCCCCAGTACGCCTTCGGCTACGGCCTGAGCTACACCACCTTCGCCTACGGCACCGGCAAGCTCGGCCGGCGCTCGATGAAGCCGGGCGGCAAGGTCACCCTCACCGTGCCCGTGACCAACACCGGCTCCGTGGCCGGCACCGAGACCGTCCAGGTCTACGTCCAGGCCCTGGACAACCCCGACGCCCCGATCAAGGGCCTGCAGGGCTTCACCAAGGTCCGGCTCGCCCCCGGGGGCACCGCCAAGGCCTCCGTCACCCTCGACGGCGAGGCTTTCTCCTACTACGACCCCGCCGCCGACGGACTCGCCGTCCGCCCCGGCAAGTACCGGATCCTGTACGGCAGTTCCTCCCGCGACGAGGACCTGCAGGCCCTGGACTTCGAGGTCCTTCCGCAATAATTCGTATCTTTGGAGCAAGAAAACCTGTATATGAGAAGAATCCTCACCCTGTGCGCAGCCGCCCTCGCGGCGCTCTGCTGCGCCGCACAGACGCCCGCGCCGCGCGCCATCACCTGGTCCGCCGACTACATTCCGGGCATCCGGGACTACTACGGCCAGCCGGAAGTCTTCTGGACCAACCTCGGACAGGCCGTCCACTTCGACGGCCGGGGAGACGGCGTCTTCCTGGACGGCGTCCCCGTGGCCGGGATGGAAGCGTTCACCCTCGAGCTCGTGTTCCGCCAGGACGGCGACGCCGCTTTCGAGCAGCGCTTCCTGCACATCGGCACGATGGACAAGCGCATCCTCTTCGAGACGCGCGTCAACCCCGACAAGACCTGGTATTTCGACGCCTTCGTCAACCTCGGCACGCCCGAGGCCACGCCCGACAATCCCCACCCTGCGCGGCAGAGCGCCGTGCTGATCGACGAGAAGCTCACGCACCCCGCCGACCGCTGGTACACCCTGACCCTGACCGCCTCCAAGGACGGGCTGGTGAGCTACGTGGACGGCGTGGAGCAGTGCCGCTCCGAGATGCCCTGGCAGCCCCTCGTCAACGAAGGCTTCACCTCCGTGGGCGTGCGCCAGAACCTCGTCTGCTGGTTCAAGGGCGACATCCTCAAGCTGCGCGTGACCCCGAGGGTCCTGGAGCCCTCCGAATTCCTCCAGGACCATAAAGCGCTGAACGGTGACTAGACTGGACCTGCGGCACAGGATCGGCCTGGACATCAACGATATCCTCCAGCGGGACGTCCGGCGGACGCATCCGCTGGAGCAGCTCTTCTGGGAGTGCACCCTGCGCTGCAACCTCGCCTGCCGCCACTGCGGCAGCGACTGCCGCACGGAGGCGCTCGCGCCCGACATGCCGCGCGAGGACTTCCTGCGCGTGCTGGACAGCGTCAACGCCCGGTGCGAGCCGCACTCCGTGTTCGTCATCGTCACGGGCGGCGAGCCGCTGATGCGCGCCGACCTGGAGGAGTGCGGCCGGGGGATCTATGAGAAGGGCTTCGCCTGGGGGATGGTCACCAACGGCTTCGCGCTCACCCCGGAACGCTTCCAGCGCCTGCTGGACAGCGGGATGCGCAGCGCCACCGTCAGCCTGGACGGCCTGGAGGACAACCACGACTGGATGCGCGGGCGCGCCCACAGCTTCGAGCGCGCCTCGGCCGCGATCCGGATGCTGGCGGACCGCAAGGATTTCGTCTTCGACGTGGTCACCTGCGTCAACCAGCGCAACTACGACGAGCTTCCGCGCATCAAGGAGGCGCTCATCGGCTGGGGCGTGACGGACTGGCGCATCTTCACCGTCTTCCCGATGGGGCGTGCCGCCACGGATCCGCTGATGCAGCTTCCCAATGACAAGTTCCGGGGCGTGCTGGATTTCATCAAGGCCACGCGCCGCGAAGGACGCATCCACGCCTCATACGGCTGCGAGGGATTCCTGGGCAACTACGAGGGCGACGTGCGGGACCATTTCTACAGCTGCGAGGCGGGCATCACCGCCGCCTCCGTGCTCGTGGACGGCTCCATCTCCGCCTGCGCCAGCATCCGCGCCGACTACCACCAGGGCAACATCTACCGGGATGACCTGATGGATGTCTGGGAGCGGGGGTTCCAGCCCTACCGCGACCGCGAATGGATGCGCACCGGTCCCTGCGCGGACTGCAAGTATTTCAAATACTGTCTCGGCGGCGGGATGCACCTGCGCGACGCCGACGGCCGGCTGTTGTTTTGTCATTTGAAAAGAATTGCTTAACTTCGCAATTATGAAACGATCCGTCAAATACATCCTCGGCGGGATCCTGGCCCTGCTCGGATTCTCCTCCTGTTCGGCCCTGCGCGAAGCCCGCGAGGCCCGTGAAGCACGCGAACGCGCCGCCTTCCAGGCGCAGCAGAGGGCCCTCGTGGAGCAGACGCTCCAGGAGATGCTCGAGGCCGACGCCCGGGATCCGGAGTTCCAGGCGCAGCAGGAGCGGGAGCGCCAGCGCCAGATCGAAGAGCGCATGCGCATCGAGCGCGACCGTGAACGCACCAAGCTGCTCTACGCCGTGCCAAACGCTCCCTACCGGGAGATGGAGATCAAGAAATAAGCCCTAGGGGCGGACCTGGCCCTCGCCGTCGATGAGCCACTTGTAGGTGGTGAGTTCCGCCAGGCCCATCGGCCCCCGCGCGCCCAGTTTCTGGGTGCTGATGCCGATCTCGGCCCCGAGGCCGAACTGCGCGCCGTCCGTAAAGCTGGTCGGCGCGTTGACGTATACGCAGGCGGCATCCACCTCGGCCTGGAAGCGCTGCGCGGCCGCGGGCGAGGAGGTGACGATGGCCTCGCTGTGGCCGGAGCCGTAGCGCGCGATGTGCGCGAGCGCCTCGTCGAGCGAGCCCACGGTCCGCACGGCCATCTTGTAGTCCATATACTCCGTCCCGAAAGATTCCGGGGTCGCCGGCTCCAGCAGCGGGTAGCGGTCCTGCAGCGCAGCGCGGGCCGCCTCGTCGGCGAAGAGCTGCACCTTGTGGGCCGCGAGCGGCTCCACCAGCGCCGGCAGGTCCGCCAGGCGCCCTTCGTGGACGATCAGACAGTCCAGCGCGTTGCACACCGACACGCGGCGCGTCTTGGCGTTGAGCACGATGCGCCGGCCGATGTCCAGGTCGCCGTCGGCGTGGAAATAGGTATTGACC
>JAEEGL013192797.1_pt1 | contig 14918 bp, 14 predicted proteins | sample 9134231 | NCBI WGS metagenome assembly JAEEGL01 (sample SAMN16246548, study PRJNA631951) | gut metagenome | biome: gut microbiome; feature: rumen; material: fiber-attached | host: Bos | place: Iran: Karaj | collected 2018-10
AATTTTGTTGGCTGGATGATATCAGCAATAAGAAATAACTATACTACAGCCGGTTATTCAGCTAAACCCATAGTAGGAGAGTATGTTCAGGGATCCTTTTCATATGATGATATGGAATCAGAATTACTGGATAACTTCTAATTATCAGTGTAAGACATTAAGAAAAGCTCAAATCCCGATAAATCTTTGGAATTTGAGCTTTTTTAGCAAAAATAAAAGAGCTCAGATGAGCTCTTTTTTCATACATTTCAGCCAGTCACTAAATGACATTCCTGATAGCCACTGATAAGATCTGAGATTTTATTAGAATCTCCTATTACAGATACATATAAAGGCTTGAAAAGATTGAGAGAGAGGAGACCAATAATTGACTTACCGTCGATATAGCTGTGGCCGCTTCTTACGTCAACCTGGCAAGATGACTTAGAGTTCATCTGCACAAACTTCATAATCTGTTTCTCGTTTTCTAGACTAATAGTTACATCTTTTGTCATGATCTTATTCGCGTATCTTCTACGCATCCCCCTATAAATTATTTTGTATAAAAAAAATACAGACACTAAGATATCACAAAGTCATTTAAAATGCAATACCTACATGTAGATATGATAACTATATGAGTACAAAATATCGACATTGTTAGTTCAATATTGCATCAATATGTGTGTTAATTGCGACAAATTCAGAAAAAAAGGCTGAATTTCATAAAAAATCTATAAAAACACAGATTATTCATAATCTGTGTGGTATATTGTTTTTGTAAACGTAGAAAAATGCTGAAAGGGCTGGGTGACGCAAATGAAAAAGGTTCTTTTTTATGGTGATTCCAATGTTTACGGATTTGATCCCAGAGGAATGATGGGTGGTCGACTTCCGGAATCTGAGAGATGGACCGATATTCTGGCAAAAAAAATGTACGGTGAATGGCGTGTTTTTGCTGACGGAATGAACGGAAGAGTAATTCCTGACAATGCATACTCGCTTCTTTCACTTGATAAGACTGTACTTGAGAATAGCCCCCTTGATTTATTTGCGGTAATGCTGGGTACAAATGATCTTATAAATATGTCAGTTCCCGATGCAGAGACAGTTGCTTCTAAAATGAGAGATTTTGTTGAGCGTCAGCTGGAGCGTCAGGAATTTATAGATAATAAGACCGGTTTTCTTCTTATTTCTCCGCCAAGAATACTTCCTCATATGGATGAAAACCTTGAAGAAGCCGAGGCTCAGAGGAAGAGATTTTCAGCAGAGCTTGATATTATCGCTCAGGAAGTAGGCATTTTCTTTGCTGATGCCAGTGAATGGGATCTTGAGATGTCCTTTGATGGTGTACATATGTCTGCTGAAGGACACGCATTATTTGCAGAAAAAATGGCTGACATTTTATCAAAAATAGATCTTACTGCAGAGAGACATGAAGCAGATGATTATGTTTGTGCATATCTCGCATAAGGCATTTGAAAATAATTATAGTAATATTTAATATCAAGAAAATCCACGAAGTTATCGACTTTGTGGATTTTTTATTGCATAATAGATGTATGAAAAATGTTCAAATTAATGACTGAGCGAGTCATTAATTTACTTAAATATAGCAAATGCTATGTATTTATATTTAGTAGTTTTTGGGGATCAAAATGAAGATAGAAGAGAGAAAAGTAACGACAAAAAGGGGAGAAGAATTCCAGCTTAGAACACCTACAAGGGACGATGCTGAGAAAGTCCTGGCCTTCAGGCGTGATGTTGCCGGTGAGACAATTTATCTGACCAGATATCCCTATGAAATAGAGAACTCAGTAGAAAAAGAGGCAGAAATCCTCGGGAATTATAATAGAGCAGAGCATTTGGGCATGATAGCCATTTTTGATAAGAACAGGATAATAGGAATAACATCGGTCAGTCCTGTTGGAATTACCTTCAAAATGAGGCACAGGGCCTCTGCAGAGCTTGTAGTTAGGAAAGAGTACTGGAATCTTGGTTTAGGGGCTCATTTGCTTGATCAGGCCATAGAGCTCGCCGGAATCTGCGGATATGAGCGTCTGGAGCTTAGCGTATTTGCCGATAATGCGCGAGCATTGCGATTATATAAGAAAAAGGGATTCATAGAGTGTGGACAGGTTCCGCAGGCATTTAAGATGATGGATGGAACCTATCACGATGAAATCCTTATGTCCAAGAATTTGTGGAGATATTAGAGCTATGAGAAACGCTTTTGCACCGATGGAAGGCATAACAATTTATTGTTATAGGAACACCCATCATAAATACTTTGGAGAGGGGCTGGATTATTATTACACGCCCTTTTTATCAATTTATAAGCATCATTCCATTAAAAAGCGCGATATGCGTGAAATACTTCCGGAAAACAATGTAGATAACGGGATACGAATAATTCCGCAGATTATGGCCAATGATTCCGATGAAATCATATGGGCCTTAAATTACCTTCATGAGCGTGGATATGACGAGATAAATTTAAATATGGGATGTCCTGTCGGAACGGTAGTTAGTAAAAATAAGGGATCGGGCATGCTGGCGGATCCGGACAGGCTCTATGAGATATTTAGCAGAGTTTTTGAAGATAAAATAACAAACGAAATCAAATTTACGGCTAAAACACGCCTTGGATTAACAGATCCTCACGAGTTTGAAAACATACTTCCTGTCCTTAATAAGTTCCCTTTTGCAGCGGTAATAATTCACCCAAGGGTACGGACACAGATGTATAAAGGAACTCCGGATATGGAGATGTTTAAATGGGCATATGATAACAGTACTAATCCAGTGGGCTACAATGGGAATATTTTCGTGCCACAGGACTATGACAATATCATAAATAATTACCCTGATCTATATGAGATTATGATGGGAAGAGGTCTTGTTGCAAATCCTGCTCTTGCACGAGAGATAGTTGGCGGTAAAGAGATGTCTCTGGACGAATTAAAGGGATTTATGACGGATCTTGAGAAAAATTATAAGATAGAGATTCCTGCAGACGAATCCATAATGCATAAAATGAAGGAGATATGGTTTTATGTAGGGAATCTTTTGGTAACAAAGGATGGAGCTGAATCAGAACCGCTGATTCATAAGATAAGGACCGCAAAAAACATAGCTGAATACAGAAATGCAGTCAGGAATGTGTACAGAGAATGCGTTATGAAGGGCCATGACAACAAAACATCATGATACTATGATGTCAAAACGGACATAGTTTATTCGGCCCCGGAGTCTTTCATAAGCATTTCGTGGATGGCTTTTGCCAATACAGCATCGGGAGCAGCCTTAAGCTTTTTCGCTTTTTCGCCCTCCTCAGGCTTAGTAGGAATATCCTGTAATTCAGATTCTTTTTGATTTTCAGCGCCCATAATCCCCCTCCTGTTCAGATTATTTGCTATATAAATAATAATAACACTAATCTGTGAAATAGGACATAAATTCATCTAAATGCGAAAAAACGTATAAAAGCGTTGATTTAGATGATAGGTAGTGGTAGAATTGCTTTAGTTTCAAAAAACCTAAAAGGGGGAATAAAAATGAATAAAACAGAACTTGTAGAAGCTATTGCAAAGGAAACAGGTCTTTCCAAGAAGGATTCAGAGAAGGCTGTAAAGGCATTCATCGACGTAGTTTCCAAAACACTTAAGAAGAAGGATAAGGTTCAGCTCGTTGGCTTTGGTACTTTCGAGACCACAAAGAGAGCAGCTAGAACTGGTAAGAACCCTCAGACTGGTGATACCATCAAGATTCCTGCTTCTATCGCTCCGAAGTTCAAGGCTGGTAAAGCCCTGAAGGATCTTGTAAACAAGAAGTAATTTAGATCATGAACTTAGGCCCCGGAGTACTACGGTATTCCGGGGTTTTTCAATGTAAAAGAGGAAGTATTATGAAAAAAATTGTTAAATCTTTTGTAGTTACACTTGTAGTAGTATTGGCAATCGGTGCTATTTATCTTTATAGCAAGGATTCACTTTTTAAAAGTGAAAATGCAGACAGTACAGAGGAAGCAGCTGCTGAAAACTCTGATGATTCCAAGAGTGGTGGAATAACAGGTGCTATAGAAGATGCAAAAAAGGAAGTAATCAAGAGTGTAGCCAAGACAGTTGTTGATAAAGCTGTAGAGCAGTATGCAGGCGAGTCCAGCTCAGAGGTTAAGGAGATGCTTGATTCTGTATCTGAGGAAGATAAGGATAAGGTTACTGATATTATTGTAGATAATATGTCAATTGAGGACATGTCAGATGTTCAGGAATACATCAGCAATAAGGATGTTGACGGACTTAAGGACTATGCTAAGGATAAGCTTACAGAGGAAGATTATTCTGAGCTTACTGATATTCTGGAGAAGTACTCAAACGAAGCTGCAGATAAATTGGATGGAGTTTCAAATTAAATTATGAAAAAAAGCGATATGACAGTCGAGGAAGCTTTAAAGATTAAGCTTCCCCTGAAGGAATGTCTTATCGGCGAACCGCATTTTTACAGAAAAGTGGCAATGGTAGTATTGCCAATGATCATACAGAATACATTATCTAACGTGGTGGGTCTGCTTGATAACATTATGGTAGGTCAGGTAGGAACACTGGCTATGTCAGCTGTCGCAATCGTCAATCAGCTGATGTTTGTTTTTATGTTATGTGTCTGGGGCGCGCTTGCGGGTGCCGGGATATTCGGAACACAATTTTTTGGAAAAAGAGATTATGATGGAGTGAGGATCACCATGCGTTTTAAGCTGATAGTTGCGCTGGTGATTTCTGTTTCTGCAGTAATAATTTTCGGTATTGCAGGAAAAAGCCTCATTGAACTATATATAGCTGCGGATACACCTGCTAAGGAAGCAGAGGAGACGCTGAGACTTGCTAAGAATTATCTTGATATTATGCTGATTTCGCTGGTTCCCTTTGGATTGACTCAGGTTTATTCCGGAACAATACGAGAATCAGGAAAAACTACGCTGCCCATGGCTGCAAGTATGACTGCGATGGTAATTAACTTTGTGTTTAATTTCATCCTTATTTTCGGTCATTTCGGCTTTCCCAAGATGGGTGTGGCCGGAGCAGCAATTGCAACCGTTATTTCAAGATTCGTAGAAGTGGGAATAGTAGTAATACGAGGGCATTTATGTTCGGATAAATACCCGTTCCTGGTTGGTGTTTATAAGAATTTCCATGTACCGACTAATATGATATGGCCAATAATGTCCAAGAGCTTACCGCTTCTTGCCAATGAGTTTTTATGGAGTCTTGGCCAGGCAGTACTTCTGCAGAGCTACTCCATACGTGGAATAGAAGTAATAGCAGCAATGAATATTGCTAATACCATAGCGCAGATATTCAACGAAGTGTTTATATCTCTTGGTAACTCTACGTCGATAGTTGTAGGACAGGAGCTTGGTGCAGAGCATTTTGTGCAGGCAAGAGTATATGCATGGAGAATGGCTGCACTTAGCATAACAAGCTGCTTTGTGATGGGTGCGCTTCTGTATTCGGTATCATCTGTTATTCCTCAAATGTACAATACAGAGCCTGAAATAAGGAATCTGGCTATGGAATTTATAAGAGTAGTAGCAGTGGTAATGCCGGTAAATGCCTTCGCAAATGTAGCATATTTCACGTTAAGATCCGGCGGAAAGACCCTTGTGACCTTCCTGTTTGACAGCTGCTTTACATGGGCTGTGAGTGTTCCTGTTTCAAGAATACTTGCAGGATATGTGATAATGCCTGTTGTGATGGTTTATTTCTGCGTATGCTCACTTGAGCTTATAAAGAGTACAATAGGATTTATACTGGTGAAAAAGGGTGTCTGGGTCCGTAATATAGTTAACAGATAATAAAATAATAAAGATTTAATAAAAGGATACCTCACAAAGATTCATTGATGTGGTATCCTTTTTTTATACCGCAACGATAAAGTCTTTTGTTGGCAACCCTTAAATGGAGAGAGCTATGGATTCAGAAAAACCATCATGGATCCTTAATGAAAAGATTTTTTCAGAGGATCACATGTTTACACGTCTAATGGGATATGCGTTAGAGGAGAATCTTTCAGAGACATATCAGGCATTGTATTATGCCAGGGATAAGCATGAGGGACAGGAGAGGAAGAAGAATCCGATCACGCAGGATGATATTCCATACATAACACATCCTTTGATGATGGCGTGTCATGCGCATGCTATGGGAATAAAGGATGACCAGGTTCTGGCTACGATTTTACTGCATGATGTATGCGAGGATTGTGGTGTAAAACCGGAAAAATTGCCGTTTTCAGCGCCGGTAAAGCATGCAGTGGCATTATTGACCAAGCCGGACGATTTTTCTGATACTGAGGAAGCAAGGAAGCGATATTTTGACGGTATTGCTACCAACAGCACAGCATCGATAGTAAAAGCTCTCGACAGATGCAACAATGTATGTCTGATGTCACTGGCTTTTTCCAAGGAAAAAATCATAGAATATGTTGAGGAGACTCAGGACTATGTATATCCGCTTCTGGAAAAGATGAAATATGATAATCCGGAATACAATGATGCGGTTTTCCTGATCAAATATCAGCTTAGAAGTGCAATAGAGACAATAAAGGCATTTATATTAAAAGAATAACGTGCGTTACAAATGAAAGCCCACAGACCGTCTGGCCTGTGGGTTTTTTGGAGGTTTGAAAAATAGAAAGTATATTAGCCCATGATTGCTTCAACGTTGTATTCAGAAACTGAAGGATCGTGAGGTATAACGGTTCCTTCGATTTCCTTACCGTTTACTATGAGCTTTTTAATACCTTTTTCTGTTCCGTTTGTCTTTACAGAGATATTGTATGTTGCGCCTCTGTACTTTCTTGTGAGCTCGAAATCACCGAAATCAGCAGGAACGCAAGGATCTACTGATAAGCCCTTGTGTGTAGGATAGATTCCGAGGATATACTGTGAAATATTAACAAATGTCCAAGCTGCTGTACCTGTGAGCCAGCTGTTCTTACCCTGACCGTGGAACTTAGCATCTCTTCCTGCAACCATCTGTGAATATACATAAGGCTCTGTGCAGTGGATATCACTGATCTCCTCTACATAAGCAGGGCAGGTCTTCTGATAGATCTCAAATGCTCTGTTACCATGTCCGAGAACTGTCTCTGCGATGGAAACCCAAGGGTTATTGTGGCAGAAGATACCAGCATTCTCTTTGTATCCCGGAGGATATGAGCTAACTTCACCAAGCTCGAGGTGATACTCTGTATAAGCGGGCTGAAGGATCATTACACCATACTTTGTATCAAGGCGCTCTTTTACGCTCTTAAGAGCCTTCTCTGCGAGACCTTCCTTAACACCGATACCTGCAAGTACGCAGAAGCCCTGGGGCTCGATGTAGATCTGACCTTCCTTACACTCGTGTGAACCAACCTTGTTGGAGTGTGCATCATAAGCACGAACGAACCATTCGCCGTCCCAACCAGCTGTGCAAACAGCGTCATACATCTTCTTAACTTCAGCACGAGCTCTCTCAGCTTCAGCGTTGTCGCCCTTAAGCTCGCATAACTGAGCGTATTCTTCACCATATTTAACGAACATACCTGCGATAAATACTGACTCAGCAACAGGGCCTTCGCTGGGACCAAAGGTCTGGAAGGATTCACCGGGATGAGCTGAGAAGCAGTTGAGGTTCAGGCAGTCATTCCAGTCTGCACGTCCGATAAGAGGCAGATCATGAGGACCCTTGTGGTTAACGATGTAATCGAAGCTTCTCTTTAAGTGGTTCATAAGAGGTGTAGCAACGCTCATATCGTTATCAAAAGGTACAGACTCATCAAGGATTGACATATCACCTGTTTCTCTAATATATGCGCTGGTACCTGCGATCAGCCACAGCGGATCATCATTAAATCCTGAACCGATGTCTGAGTTACCCTTCTTTGTAAGGGGCTGGTACTGGTGGTATGCGCTACCATCCTGGAACTGAGTAGAAGCGATATCGATGATACGCTCTCTTGCTCTGTCGGGAATGAGATGAACGAAACCAAGAAGATCCTGACAAGAATCTCTAAAGCCCATTCCACGGCCGATTCCGGACTCATAGTAGGAAGCAGAACGTGACATGTTGAAGGTAACCATGCACTGATACTGGTTCCAGATATTAACCATACGGTCAACCTTTTCATTACCTGACTTGATGTGGTAGATGGAAAGGAGGTTATCCCAATAGCTGTTGAGCTCAGCAAGAGCCTTCTCAACATCAGCATCTGACTGATACTTTGCAAGGAGCTCATTAGCAGGCTTCTTATTGATAATTCCGTGTGATTCCCACTTCTGATCTTCAGGATTCTCAACATAGCCGAGAACGAAGTTGAAGGTCTTGGTCTCACCGGGAGCAAGTGTTACATCGATCTGGTGAGCTGCGATGGGTGACCAGCCGCTTGCTACAGAGTTTGTAAGCTTTCCTGCAAATACAGCGTCCGGATGATCAGGACCATTATATAAACCGAGGAATGCATCACGGCTTGTGTCGATGGCATCAACCTTAGTATTTACTGAATATACAGCGTAGTGATTTCTTCTCTCACGATACTCTGTCTTATGGAAAATAGTAGAATCTACTATCTCAACTTCACCGGTACTTAAGTTACGCTGGAAGTTCTTCATATCGTCATCTGCGTTCCACAGACACCACTCAACATAAGAGAAAAGCTGAATCTTCTTCTCTGAAGAGCCGTTATTTGTAAGTTCTACATGAGATACTTCGCAGGTATCATTCATGGGAACGAAGGAAAGAACAGAAGCCTTAACACTGTTCTTCTCAGATGTAAACTTACTATATCCTATACCATGACGGCACTCGTAGGAATCAAGCTCAGTCTTAACAGGCTGCCAGCCGGGATTCCAAACTGTCTCGCCATCCTTAATATAGAAGTATTTACCATTGTTATCATAAGGTACGTTGTTATAACGATATCTTGTAAGACGAAGAAGCTTTGCATCCTTATAAAAAGAATAGCCACCACATGTATTAGAAATAAGCGAAAAGAAATCCTTATTGCCAAGGTAGTTAATCCAGGGCAGGGGAGTCTTTGGTGTAGTGATGACATATTCACGATTCTTGTCATCGAAAAATCCGTATTTCATCGATATTCCTCCTAAAAAATCTTAAACGATTAAGAATTGTTTGCTAAAGTGATTATATAGTGTAAACTCCTACATTTCAAGACATTTTTAAATGTAGCAGGGAAGCTTAAAAACGGGAAAATTTTCGCTGCGTTTAAGGAAATAAGCGGTGTTAACCGAAAATTTATGAAAAATATAAAATTAATTAAGTTTAAATTTGTAAATTAATCACAAAAAGATACAACATGCACAACAAAATCAAAATAATATATTGATTTCATGGAAAATGTGATGTATATTCAAGTTACGAAAACGTTTTAGGAAAATTAAGGGGGACAGATGTCAGCACGTAAAAGAGTTTCATTGAAAGATATTGCAGCCGCGTGCAAGGTATCTGTCGCAACAGTTTCAAAAGCATTAAATGACCAAGCCGACATCGGCCAGGAAACAAAAGATCTTGTTCGCGAAACAGCAGAGGCAATGGGATATTTTCCCAATTTTGCAGCTAAAGCGTTAAAAACTAATCGTACATATAATATAGGACTTTTGTTCATGGATGACTCACAGAGCGGATTGACACATAACTATTTCGCCAGAGTGATCGAAAGCTTCAAAAAGAAGATTGAGGAGAAAGGTTACGACCTTACCTTTATAAGTAATAACAGAAGTTCTCAGGGGTATATGTCATATCTTGCACATGCGAGATACAGAAACTTCGACGGCGTGGCAATAGCCTGCGTTGACTTCTACAAGCCTGAAGTTGAGGAGCTTGTAAGAGGAAACATACCGGTTGTTACCATTGACCATGTGTTCAATGACAGATCCGCTATTATATCGGATAACGTCATGGGCATTAAGGATCTGCTTACATATATCTATGAAATGGGACATAGGAAAATCGCCTATATCCATGGTTCGGATTCAGCAGTTACTCAGAGCCGTATAAAGAGCTTTTACAAAACCGCGATGGACCTTGGCCTGGAGATCCCGGATGAGTATGTACTTGAGGTTGAATATCGCGACACTGTAGGTGCTCAGAGGGCAACAGAGAAACTTTTGGAATTAAGTGACAGACCAACTTGCATATTATATCCCGATGATTTTGCCACCTTTGGAGGCATAAATGCTATTAAACAGAAGGGATTAAGAATACCAGATGATATTTCAATTGCCGGATATGACGGAATTGATATAGCAATGAAGTACAGTCCACAATTTACAACAATTGTTCAGGATACAGATCTTCTTGGTAGGAAAGCAGCTGAGAAGCTTATTGATTCCATAGAGAATCCACGAACGACTCTCAGTGAACAGGTTATTGTTCCTGGTCACCTCAATAAGGGCGAAACAGTCAAAAGACTTATTTCATAACGGTTTAAGACAGCAGAAGCTGTTTTAAATATACAACTAATCATTTTCATTATTAAATGAAACGGGAGGTACAATTTCATGAAAAGAAAGTTACTTGGTGTATTACTTTCAACAACAATGGTAGCTGGCGTGATCGCTGGTTGTGGCGGAAACAATGCTGCACCTGCAACAGAAGCACCCGCTGAGGAAGCATCAACAGAAGATGCTGCTGAGGAAGTATCAACAGAAGATGCTGCTGAGGCTCCTGCTGAGACAACAGAAGAGGCAACAGAGGATGCTGCTGAGTCAACTGAGGAAGCTACAGCAGAGGTTGCAGCTGACGAGGGTAAGGTTCTTAACATCTATGCTTGGAACGAAGAGTTCAAGTCAAGACTTACAGACCACTATAAGGGATATGAAGAGGTTGACGCTACTCACGGTAAGATCGGTGATGTTGATGTAGTTTGGAACATCACTCCCAGTGAGAACAATGCTTATCAGAACAACCTTGATGAGACACTTCTTAAGCAGGATAGCGCAGCTGCAGACGAAAAGATCGATCTTTTCCTTGTTGAGGCTGACTACGCACTTAAATATGTAGATACAGATTACACAATGCCTATGGCTGATCTTGGCATCACAGATGCTGACCTTGCTGATCAGTATTCTTACACACAGGCAATCGTTACAGATAGCAACGGTAAGCTTAAGGGCTCATCATGGCAGGCTTGTTCAGCTGGTCTTATCTACAACCGTGATGCTGCTAAGGAAGTTCTTGGCACAGACGATCCCGATGAAGTACAGGCTGCTGTAGCTGATTGGGATAAGTACGTTGAGACAGCTAAGGCTGCTGAGGAAAAGGGCTACACAATGTGTTCTGTAAACGACACATATCGTACATATTCAAACAACGTATCTGGTAAGTGGGTACAGGATGGCAAGCTTGTTATCGATGATAACCTCATGAACTGGATCAACGATTCTAAGGAACTTGTAGACGCTAAGGCTGAGAACACATATGACCTTTGGGGCGATGACTGGGCAAAGGGTAAGACTCCCGATGGAAAGATCTTCTGCTACTTTGGACCCGCTTGGTTCTTCAACTTCTGCCTTGACGCTGATCAGGACGGCACAATCGCTAACAACGGTGGTTGGGGATACTGTGTAGGACCGCAGTCATACTACTGGGGCGGCACATGGATCTGCGCAGCAACAGGTACAGACAACGCTAGTCTTGTAAAGGATATCATCCTTACAATGACAACTGACAAGGACGTTCTTAAAGAGATTGCTCAGGCTGATGCTGACTGTGTAAACAGCAAGACAGTTCTTGCAGAGCTCGCTGCTGATGATTCAGGTAACCTTGCACTTCTTGGTGGCCAGAACCCTTACAAGCAGCTTGCAGAAGGTGCTGAGAAGGTTGACCTTTCAAACCTTTCCGCATACGATCAGGGATGTAACGAGTCATTCCAGAACGCAGCTAAGAACTACTTCGAAGGCAATGCTACTCTTGACGAGGCACTTGATATGTTCAAGAAGGCTGTAGTTGAGAAGTATCCTGAGGTTACAGCTGACTGATTTAATAACTAAAAAATATAGGCTAAAGCCTGTAGGTTAGATTATTAGGGGAATTTAAGCAGGGCGCATGGAATTATCCACTGCGCCCTGTATAATGAAAAATTTTAACTATTTAAAGACTAAACACCCAATTTTTTGGAAAAGATAGAAAGAGGATGCTTATGAAAAAAAAGAGTAAAGTAGTAAGCTACAATAAGTGGGGATACATTTTTCTTATACCTTTTGTTGTTGTTTACCTTGTTTTCCAGATGATACCGCTTGTATCAACAATCTATAATTCATTTTTTGAAAATTACCGTTCAGGTCTTACACAGGTTGGACCTAACTTCGTAGGATTACAGAACTATTTAACAATTATCACAAACGGCGATCTGCCGACTTACACAGTCAATACACTCATTATGTGGGTTATGGGCTTTGTACCTCAGATCATTCTTTCACTTCTTCTTGGTGCATGGTTCACAGATCCTTCACTGAGACTTAAGGCACAGGGATTTTTCAAAACAGTTATTTATATGCCTAACCTTATCATGGCATCAGCATTCTCAATGCTGTTCTTCACACTGTTTGCAAACACTGGCCCGATCAACTCACTTCTTTTACAGCTTGGAGTAATTAAAGAAGCATATCAGTTCATGTCACACGTATGGTCAGTTCGTTCACTTGTAGCATTCATGAACTGTGTTATGTGGTTTGGAAATACGACGATTCTTCTGATGGCAGGAATGATGGGTATCGACCCTTCACTCTTCGAGGCAGCTCAGGTTGACGGAGCTACAGCTACTCAGATTTTCTATAAAATTACATTACCGCTGCTCAAGCCTATTCTTATCTTTGTTATGATTACATCACTTATCGGTGGACTTCAGATGTTCGATGTTCCTCAGATTCTTACAAACGGAACCGGAGATCCGATGCGTTCATCAATGACACTGATCATGTATCTGAATAAGCATCTGTTCAGCAAGAACTATGGTCTTGGTGGCGCGCTTTCAGTATTCATGTTCATCATAACAGGTATACTCAGCCTTATAGTATTTAAGTTTACAGCTTCACCTGAAAAGAAATAAGACTGATACAGATTAACAACATCTGTTATCGTTAGTATAAGAAAGGATTATAATATGTCAGCATCTACAACAGCAGTAATGGCGAATACAAGCTTAATGGCAGGACAGAAGGAAAATGGTGCTTCTATCCGTGTCAGAAGAATAATTGCATATATCGTGCTGGGCCTTGTAACTTTCCTCTGCCTGTTCTGGTTTTATGTTCTTTTTATCAATGCAACCAGATCTCATCAGGAGCTTAGTGGAGGATTTACAGCGATACCCAGTACTCATCTTATTGAAAACTGGACTAACCTTAAAAATGGTACATTACCTATATTTAATGGTATTTTTAACTCACTTTTGATTGCAGTTGTTACTGCAGTATTTTCAACATATTTCTCAACTATGACAGCTTATGCAATCCATGCATACGACTTCAAGTTTAAGAAATTTATGTTCACTTTCATTCTTATGGTCATGATGATTCCTGCACAGGTTACTGCGCTTGGTTTCCTTCAGTTGATCGGCAAGATGGGACTTGATGATTCATTTATCCCGCTTACAATTCCTGCAATTGCAGCACCTTCTGTATTCTTCTATATGAAGCAGTACATGGATTCAACACTTCCTCTTTCACTTATCGAGGCAGCAAGAATTGATGGATCAGGTGAGTTCAGAACCTTTAACAGCATCGTAGTACCGCTTATGAAACCCGCTATTGCTGTTCAGGCTATCTTCACATTTGTAAGCAGCTGGAATAACTACTTCACACCTGCACTTGTACTTCACACAGATACAAAGAAGACACTTCCTATTCTGATCGCACAGCTTCGTGCAGCAGACTGGTTGAAGTTCGATATGGGACAGGTTTATGTAATGATCGCATTCTCAATCTTCCCTGTAATTGTTGTATATCTTCTCCTTTCAAGATACATCGTTGGTGGTGTTACACTTGGTGGTGTAAAGGGTTGATATAGTATAGGTTATACTTACTCTTTTTAAATAAGCGTTAGTAAGAGAAAACCCGCGGCATTCCCCAATGCCGCGGGTTTTTTATTTAAAATAAGATTCCGACCCACAAAATGCGGGCCGGAATTTTAATTAGTGTATAAACTCAAAGCTCTTAAGTGAGCAGCTTCCGCTTCCTACGAAGGTGAGATAAAGGGCATTTACACCTGTTATCGGGGCAAAGCTGCAGGTACCCTCTGTCCAGATGTTCTGTGAATTAACATCGATTTCTCCGAGAACCTCGCCGTCCCATTTGGTCTTAACCTGAACCTTACCGTTGAAATATCCTCTGGTTTTGATCTTAAGACCACTGACAGCCTTCATATCGAAGTATTTATAGCCTGCTGTTGAGTTATTTCCAAGCTGTCTGATATATCCGATCTCACGATCACCATCACCGCCATCCTGAACAACTCTGGGGCCTTCCTTACCTACATATATCTCATGTGCCTCTGTAAACAGGTTACAAGCGATGTATGAAGGATATTCACCTATATCTGTTAAAGGGCCGTTATTTAGGCCGCAGGAGGTGATTTCAGCCTGTATTATGCTTCCGTCAGGTCTGAATTCAAGCTTCTCAGCACAGCCCTGTCTGCTATACCAGGTGTTATTTGTATGTCTGTGATAGAAGATATACCAGGAATCGCCTATCTGAACCATACTTCCATGGTTATTTGCGCCGCAGGCCATGGACATTGAAGCATCCTTATAGGAATCAATGTGCAGGTCACAGTTACTTACGATAACTCCGCCATAGGAGAAGGGACCTTCCGGGCTGTCGGAGGTAGCATAGCAGAGCTCGTGCATAACCTCTGAGGAGTAGATAAAGAAGTATTTTCCGTCCT
>JAEEGL013756491.1_pt1 | contig 14918 bp, 15 predicted proteins | sample 9134231 | NCBI WGS metagenome assembly JAEEGL01 (sample SAMN16246548, study PRJNA631951) | gut metagenome | biome: gut microbiome; feature: rumen; material: fiber-attached | host: Bos | place: Iran: Karaj | collected 2018-10
AAATCACCGAGGTCAACCGCGGCCGCAAGCGCGTGGTGGGATCCATCCGTGCCGTGCAGCAGAAGGAGCGCCGCGAGCGCGCCGAGAAGGTCTGGAGCGAGATCGAGGTCGGCAAGCAGTATCACGGTGTCGTGAAGAGTCTGACCAGCTATGGCGCATTCGTCGACATCGGCGGAATCGACGGCATGGCGCACGTTTCCGAGCTGAGCTGGAGCCGCATCAAGTCCCCTGCCGAGGTTCTCTCTGTGGGCGATGAGGTCGATGTTTACGTGATCAGCTTCGACGCTGAGAAGCGCCGCATCTCTCTGGGCTATAAGGATCCCAATGGCAATCCCTGGGACAAGTTCACCAGCACTTACGCTGTCGGCGATGTGGCGAAGGTCACCGTCGTTAAGCTTATGCCCTTCGGCGCGTTTGCCGAAGTGCTTCCTGGCGTTGATGGCCTGATCCACATTTCCCAGATCGCCAACCGCCGCATCGGCAAGCCCGATGACGTCCTGTCCGTGGGCGATGTTGTGGACGCCAAGATTACCGCTGTCGACGAAGAGAAGCACAAGATCAGCCTCTCCATTCGTGCGCTGACCCAGCCCGAGCCGGCTCCTGCCCGCAAGGTTGAGGAGGAGGAAGTCTTCTATAACGACGAGCCCGAGGCTCCAGAAGAGGACGCTCTGGTTTACGAAGTCTCTGCCACCGGCGAGGCCACCGGCAACATTCCGACCGACGCTGAGTAAAATACAATCATGAAAAACCGCTGTCAAATGACAGCGGTTTTTTCATTTAACATGCGGAATCACGATCCAACTACTTTCCTGTTCCCGATCTGGATTAGCTGCTTTTATGGCTTGAATGCTGGAGGCATTTCGTTTCGCCAATTCCCATAAATCATCCGTTCCTTCTCGTTTCAAAAGTGTTACTCCGGAGGTCACCGTTTTTATTTCCTCATCCAATTTTGCCTTGGTCAAAACTCGCAATGCAAACGGCTCCTCTGATTCTGGATGAATGAAAACCGGCAATCGCACTGTCAGACCAGTGTCGCTCTGTTTTAACATCGGTTGTTCTGTCCATACCAATCCGTCCAAATTAAGTTCTGTTTTCAACACACTGGTTACACTGCTTATTTTCTGTTCCGAATCACGAAGCAGTGCCGTAATGGAAAAACTTTCTCCATGCCGGTCTGCTCTGACTGCGATGATCGACTGCCAAGATATTTCACAGGGAACAACATCCTCAAGCACAATCTGTTCCTCCCGATGCTCAAAACGCGGCAGTTCTAGAGTTTCCCAGTTTAACGTCAGCTCGGCTCTGTTGCAATATGCATCCGTCAGACATTCCACTTCCTGTTCGACAAAGCACACCGCCTGCGCAACCAGATGAAAAGCCGTGTCCACCGCCGGTTCATCATTGCGGCAGCAGATCTCCTCATTGGTAAGATGCAGAGACAGACGGCACATTGAGACCTCTCCGTTCACATCCATCAGACAGGAAAACGGTGTCTCAATGAACTCAGAGACCAGTTCCTGTTTTTCTGCGTCCTGATAAAGAACTTCAGTGCGTACTTTCCCCTTCAAAATCACACGCTGATCCGCGCATTCGCAGACATCAGCAATCGGAACCGAAGCATAGCTGATCAGATATCCGTCTTTTGGTATGCCGAGCCGCAACGGCAGCGTTTCCTCCGCTATGAACACCTGCTCCTCCACTGCCGAAATGAACGGTACGCATACAGTTTCTTTTCGTGAAAAGAGTTCCTGATTCTCAGAGCTTATCCCTGTCGTAACCGTAACATCTGAGGCGCGGTATGTCGAAAGAGAACAGTGCAGCAATGCCTGAATACGCACTTTTCTTGAATTGAGCAAATGCGCGTTCAGAGTTGTGACATAACATCGCATGAAGGGCTTTTGACCAGTTTCAATTGTTTCCGCTCGTATACGAAGTGAAACCGGCACAGAAACCGGAAAGCTGGTGGGCGTTCCGTGTTCATCCGCAAAGCAGATCCGCGCCGAAATCTCGCCCTCCAGCTCCGCGCTCCCATCAGAGAGATCCAACCGCCAGAGGCACAGTTCTCCCTCCGTCAGCAGCAACTCTGCCGCATCCGGAAAGGAATCCGGAACGACAAAGTCTGCTGAAAACCTTTCTTCCGTGCTCCGGTGCGCACAGAGAATCAGACAAGGAATCTGCTGCTGTTCAAGATGAAGATCCATAGACATGCTCCTTTTCCGTTTCGTGTCTGAACCATCTTATGAAGGAAGCCTTCCGATCATACCAAAAACGGCTCAAAAAAAGGCATTTCTGATAAGGCTGTGCATTATCAGAAATGCCTCTTCTTTTTTATGCGCATTGTACCGTTGATCGTAATGCCTTGACTCCTCTATCTGGTCATACCTTAAGATTCTTCTTTATCCAGATCTTAACTTCCTATCATTCCTGTGCAGTAAAGCCTTCTCAGGAGATAATCGCATAGAACCGCAGCTCTTCCCGGCCCAAACGGATCAGATCGTCGTTATACACCCTGCGTGCAAAGCCTGCACGCAGGCGCTCGCCATTCAGATACGTCCCGTTGGCCGAATGCAGATCCCGCAGGAGCCAGGCGTTGAGCTGTGCGTCAAACTGCAGCTGAGCATGACGCCGCGCCGTGGCAATATCCCGCAGGCGCACATCACAGGCTTCATCGCGCCCCAGCAGCAAGCTGGAGCCGGATGCATGCAGGATCTCGCCCGTACGCTCCGAGAAAAGCTCCACTGCAGCGGTAAACCGAAGATCAGCAGCTACTGGCGCATCCTTCACAAGATCCTGTGTCTGCTCCGCTCCCTCCTCCAAAGCCGCGGGTGACAGATCTGGTGTCACGCCCGCTGCCTCCAGTTCGGCGATCAAAAGGTCGGCAAGCGTGCGCATGCCGTCCGCATTGGGATGAGTTCCGTCCAACGTATCATATCGAACCCCATGTGCATGAAGATCCAACACCCGACAGCCGTGCATGGCCGCTGCGGATCGGATAATCTCACAGTAATCCCGAATATGGATTCCGGCGTAGCTGGTCGGAAATACGAAGGAGGGATCTTTGGACTGGAATGATTCCGGCAGCGTGCAGCAGTATATTTCTGCGTGAGGATAGTTCCAACGCAATCTGGAAAGCATCAGGTCATACGCAGCGGAAAAGGACTCCGTTTCTTCTCTCCCCTCCTGCGCGGTGAGCGGCACTCCATTTGCCCAGTCGTTCAATCCGAGACAAACCAAAATGACGTCTGGTGTGACCACGTTTACATGCAGGCGGGACGTACGCTCATCGCTGCATCCGGCCGGATAAAGCGTTGGGGCGTCCGGCAGCCGCGTCACCCGTCCACCAGACCAAGCGTCGTTGACCAGCACCTCCCATCCGAAATGCGCGGCGGTGATTCCCCACCAGGTTTCTCCAACGCTGCGGATGCCGGCCCGCTCGCAAATAAGGCCACGATAAAACACAGGCGTGTTTCTCGACTGACAGCCCTCCAGCGTGCTGATGGAATCTCCGACGATGGATACCTGTCGCGGCCAGACAGCAGGATGCTTCGGCGACGGCTCGGAGAAGACGTGAGAAAAGACATCAAAATGGTATGCTCGACCTGAAACCGGAGGCTTGATGGCAAACACAACACGTGCAAAGCAGCTGAGATATCCTTCGTCTATCAGAACCTCTCGGAACGCTCTCGCAACAATCTCCGGAGGATTGCGGAACGCACCACACCCAAACGCTCCGAGAATCAGAACCACGGCGCCGTTATAAACCGCGCTCTCCAAAATGGCGCGGATGCGGCTCTTGAACACCTCGCGCGCTGCAGTCGGATTGATCAGAAGTCGATCAAGCTGATATGGCGCAGAGCAGGAAATCACATCCACACTAAACCAGTTTCGACTGCGCAGCATACGCGGGACTGGTGCGCCATCCTTGAAAACCGTCACGTCTCTTGAATAAATCAGCCGGTCGGAATACCATTGATCCGGCCAGACTCTGTGGTAGCGGTAAAACCCCTCCTGAACAGAATCTTGCAGCAGACATTGATACAGATTACTGCAGCGGCAGAGATCCTCTTCCTGCGCCACAGCGCCGCGCGCCACGGCGCCGCCGGGAATCTCTGGATTGGCAAAATTAAGCACAGCCGTCCGGCCAAAGCCCAAAAACTGTCTGGCTGCTTCCAGCGTGGTGCAGGACAGAATCGTTACGCCCGTCTGCTGCAGATCCTCCGGCAGCGGCACAGGCGGTGTCGGCGAGCGAAAGCCCTCCGGATATACGCTGCTGTTTTGCACCGCCCACGCAGTACGCTCGCGCAGCTCCTTACCGGTTGACCGCTCCAGCGTATCCCGAAAGCAGTCAATGAGGTCTTGCCTTTTCAAATCTTCGTGTTCTCCTTTCCCTCCGCCGATGATGTGATGATCGCCCCATATGTTTGCGCAAAGGCCTTCGTTACAGATCCCGCAGCATTTGATCCGCGCCCTCGATCTCCAATGACTCCAGCACCATACGGACATGCTCGCAAAGCTCGGTTCCGCCGTCCCGATAGATCATATTGTTCAGGTCCGCATCTGTCACCGCAAAAATGATTGCGCCCTCCACCGGGTTTTTCGCACACAGCGGTTCCATGCGGGCATAGTCCAGCATCTCGTTGATTTGATCCACATTCATATTCAGGTGCAGGCCCAGAACAATGACCTTGCGCCGCAGAGGAAACCATGTTCGCTGGCGGATGGCTGACACACACTGCCGCAGCGAAGAGGACCAGCTCTGCGCCTCGGCAAGAGCGTGTACGCTGAGCTGACGGTCGCTGACCACATCGGCGTTGTTGGCCACGATCCAGGAAATCACATAGTCATAAAACTTACCGTAGGCGTCCTGAAATATCGGTGCGTTGCGGGACAGAAAGCGATAGAGTTCCTCTTTCGAATGCATAGAGCGCAAATCCCGATCCACAATATACGTGTCAACCGGAATATAGGTTCCGCCCGATTGCGTCTTCAGAATGGATCTCAATTCCTCAAGAATGGCCTGCACATTGGCAAAAGTCCTCTCCTGCCCCTCTGATGTAAGCACAAAGATACAGACGCTGTCTTCCAGCGACTTGGCATATAGGCCCGGATAGCGACCGTAACGCTGGAGAAAAAAATTCATCTCGTTGTAATCGTAGCCTGCGGCAAACCCAATACGAAGATAGTCCTCCCTGTTGCTGGGCAGCGCGCCGGAGCACCACTTGGCCACTGCAGGGCGGCTTACACCGCACAGCGCAGCAAGCTCTGTTTTGGAATAGCCGTGTTCATCCATAATTTGCTGAATGATCTTCATCCAGCGCTGCCGCATATCCGGCATCTTGGGCAGTACCTCTTCACGAAACATGCCCAGATCATCACATTGATTGATCAGATTATCCAAAAAATAAGTGGTTTCCATGATTCCTCCCGCATTTAGATTCTTCAGACCGGATCTATCAGGAATCGAATCACCTCGCATATATATTCCACGCCATCCTCCAGGCCTCTTTTTTAAGCACCGGACTGGAATAAGCATAGTCCTGTCTCTGCAAGGCTTCGGCGCGCATTCAGAATGCAGCGTTTCTTACGGAATGCTCAAAGAGCTCTGCTGCTTTTGGCCTCATCCGGCAGCAGCGGCCGGAAGGCTCAAAATTAGCAGAACTGTGATTATGTACTAATTCAACTGCCTCAATTCCAGTTCCTCAATTTCGTAAAAATGGTCACGGATTCTACTCATAGGGCTGCGCATCCGCGGGGTAGGGCGAAGGCATATTGCGCGTCAGCGGACTGCGGCGAAGGTACTCGTCGCTCATCATATAGGTTCGAACCTGCACAGATTTGCTGAAATATGCCGTATAGAGCGCCATGGGAAGCATCGTCTCCAAAACCGCGGTAAACGCGCCTAGTGGAGAGCCGATGATGAGACGCAGAATGAATCTGGCAACCACCGTGAAGAGGCAGATCCAGTGATAGAACTGTAAAAAGTCACTTTCTCGATTTTTCAGCTTCATCGCAAAAAGCAGCAAAAGCAATCCGCATCCTGCGTCAACAAACGCGGAGATAAACCAGACCACCACCCACTTCACGGCGATATTCGTGGCGCCGTATGGATCATGGTAGCTCCGTAGCCACTCAAGTCCGTGACCAACGTCACTGATAGCGTTGATCATGAGAATAATCGCGCCTGCAAAGCCAAGCACAACGGCAAGCAGCAGCCAGCCACTCAGCTTGTGGTACGGATGAGGATAATGCGGCAGATCATTACTCGCCGTCTGATACGGCTTCGCTGCGGCGCTGAGCGCAGCGCCGCAGCTGGAGCAGTGTCCCGTTCCGTCCGGCTGATAGGTGTTGCAATATGGACAATACACAGCCTGATTCCTCCTTACTTCGCTTGAGCCCAGGTTTTCGGATCACCGCGCTGTAAGCCGGGATTGTCCCGCACATAGCGCTCGATCGCCTCGGTAAGATTTTCGTCATCCTCGTCCCGGAAGCCTTCAAACACCACGCGGCTAATGCTCTCGCGCTGGAAATAAATCATCTGATCGCCCTGAACGCCGTCAGGATAGGGCACGGCGCCATAGTCAAAGAAAAACGTCTGCCCGTTGTGGCTTACATTCAGTCCGCGGGCAATGAGCAGCAGCTTCTGCGCGCCGCCCTCCAGCAACACAATGCTGCCCAGAGGAAGCAGAAGATTCTTTTCATTCATAGTCTTTCGTCCTTTCCACAGTCTTTTCTTCCGGGCTCAGCCTATCAGAGACTCCCCGATCACGGCAGTCAGCAGCGCGTCCAAATCCTCGAACACCCGCTGCAACTCACCGGAGGGATTGTCCAGCTCCAGCCATCGCTCCGTCGCGACCTCATAGACATACCAGCTGATATTGCCCTCACCGAGAAACAGATATGCTTTGTTCCATTCATTTTCCCGATAAATCTCATTCAGCTCCAGCATGCCGACGACGCCTTCCGTGTCAGAGTATTCCTCGTCCAGTCCGTACAGGACAGTACCATTGTACTCAAACCCGTTGTGCTCCTTCAGGAACGCCAGATAAGCCTCGGGAACCTTGCAGCCAAGCCGCTCTTCAGCCAGCGCTTCCAGTTGCTCTCTTCCCGCATCGTTCAGCCCGACGTAGGGCGTTTCCTGATAGCGCCGCATTTCCTGCTCCACGCACTGCATTGCCTCTTGCCAACTCATGGTACTCTGCCTCCTTGCTTAACCAAATGGATAGATGCTTCCGTTCGGAACCGGCCAATCCACCGTCGCGGACTGTCCGGCCTCCATCGTCCGGGAAATCCCGTTCTGATAATTCGTAAGCACCTTGTGATAAGGTTCGTTTTTAATCAGCACCAAATTGCCGTAATCGTTGGTGCCGCTGTCGTCCAGCGGATACTTGTGGTGTACCTGCCAGCCTTTCGGCACGCCGCCATCCTGAATTTTCAGAATGTCCGCCTCCGAGAAGCCCGCTTCCCGGAGCATATCCGGGTCATTGCCCAGCTCCTTGAGAAACTCCTTGCGGGTTTTCGTGTTGAACTCATCACGCAGCGCGTCCCGTTCCGCGTCGGACCGCTTCACGTAGTCCATCTCTTCCACCGTCACATCGTCCAGCGTAATCTCTTCGCCTTTCAGCGTCCCTGTGAAGGAATGTTTGGCCTTCTGCTCCGCTTTGAATTTCGAATATTCCCCCGCTCCGCCGCTGATGCCTCCGATCGTGGCGTCCACCACGATGTTCTTCGGGTCAAGCGCGGCCTCGCCGACCTCTTCAAAGTCGATTTTTCCCTCGCGGATGAGCTGCTCTGTGGCAGAGCTCGCCCCGCGGGTGACGATGCCGGAGCCCACCTCGGAAAAGCTGCCGATGACCGCGCCAGTGCCAAAGCGCACCGCGCCGTTGGTGCTGTTGAGCAACGTTCCGCCTAGCTGCGTTCCCCGCGCGGCGGTAGTGAGTGCCTGACCGACACTGGCGCCGAGATAGCCCGTGACGAAGCCGGTGGCGCCGCCTACAAGCACATCCACGCCGAAGGAGCCCAAGTCTGCGCCGCGCAGGGTGCCACGCTCCACATACTGATCCGCCAGATTGTTGGTGCCCGCAATAACCGCGCCGCTGGCAGCGGAAATCGCACCCACGACCAGAGGCGTCGCTGCGCCGCCGGTAATGCCGATGGCTACCACAGAGCCCACCACGCAGACGCCCGTAACCACCCATTTTATGATCGTGGCTTTTCTCTGGCGCTCCTCGTATTCCTCCTGCAGCAGCTTAAGCCTCTCGTTTTGGTTCTCGATGGCGGCTTCGATCTCGTCGGCCTTCTCGTCCAGCCGCTTGTCGACGGCAAGCACAGAGTAATACATGGCGCGGAAGCTTTCGGAGCTGACAAGCTGCTCCGGGGTGAAGCCCTCTTTGTAGCTCCTGCCCTGACCCAGCATCTCCGAAACGAAAGCCTGCATCGTCCGGATCAGATCTCCGGTTTCAGCAAAATCGTCACCGCTGTGGCGTCGCTCCAGATCGAGAATGTCCTGATCCAGCGTGTCGATTCTTCGAATCACTGTCTGATGGGCCTGATCTACATTGAAGACATTGGGGCACGTGAGAGAAAAAATATCGCGAATACCATTGAGGGTATAGTTGACAGCTTCATCGATCTGCAGCGATCTTCTGCGCTCGGTCTCTGTGCGCAGGCGAATATTCTTCAGCTCAGAGGCATGAATGACAGCGTGCAAATCGCTGTCGATATTCGATTCATAGTCATTCTGATAGTTGATTGCATTATATTCGTGCATGGAAAGCAGCTTCATCAGCGCACTGACCAGCGATAGATGTACATTTGTGACATAGGCACGGATATTCTCCGCTCCCGCGCCGCCCATGTTTCCGCTTTTGGAAAGGCTCTCCGCGGATTCGCCGACCGACTGCAGCATCTGCAGCCAGAGCTTTACATTTGCCTGAAGCTGATTGGAAAACGCGTCCAGCTCGTCAAATTCTACTTTATAGGACATAGCCATGCTCCATTCTCTCGTCAGTAAGAACCTGCGAGGGTCTGATCCATCTTTTGCGCGGTTTCCACCATCGCGTTCAAATCATCCATATCCTTTTGCATCAGCGCGCAGAACGAATCGATCAGATGCTGGAGCTGCTCATGCTCCTGTGCATACTTCACTGCGGTATCCAGCGTCGCCATGCTGCCGGAGGCGGTCAGCGCTGTCGTTCCGGGATCGACAGCCGCGCTTTTTACGGCTGTAATTTCCCCGCTCAGCGCAGGTGCAATCTTGAATTCTGCCACGATCCCACCTCCTCAGTTAAAGAAATTCTCAATTTTGTTGGCAAGCGTGTTGATCCACGAGCCCAGCCTGCCCAGAATCCCATACTCCTGCATCCGCAGATTCTCAATGCGGGTGATCTCATCGTTCAGCGCATCGAGCGTATAGTCCAGAGACCTGTGATAGGATCTGTCTTCCTCACAGACCGTGTTTGCGTCCCGTTCAAAGCGGTTGTAATGACTGCCCTTCCAATCACGCTTCTCGTTCGCGATTTTTTTGTCCTGATCCCAGATCTCCCGGAACGTATGTTTTTCGTCATACAGCTCCCGGTATGCAGGGCGCAGGCGGCTGAGCAGATAGTCATATTCATGAATCCGGTTCTCCCGCTGGCGGTATTCCCGCTCCGCGTCAGACCGCTGCCGTTTCAAAGCCTCATATTCAGCCTGATCTGCCATTGATTTCCCTCCTCTGTTTCGGGATCAAAAAAGCGCACCTGCCCCATCCTGATTCGGATGGGGCATAGTGGGTTCCCTTATGCGCGGAACTGGCTGGCAATGTCCTGATCGGTCTGCTCGACGATGTTCGCCGTGGAATCCAGCGCAGCCGCGATTTCGCGGATCAGTTCCTCCGCCTTCACGAAGCCGGGCTTCAGCTCAGCATAACGCTGGGCATAACTCTCGCTGGCGCTGCCTTCCCACTCGCCCTGCAGTGCATTGAGCAGGCTGTCCATCTTCACGATCACACTGTTGACCGTGTCGGCCTCAGTGCGATATTCGTTGGCGCGGGCGCGCATCTGATCGGGGGTAATACGAATTTGGTTTGCCATGATGATTTCCTCCTGTTAAATCAAAAAATGTTTTTGTTTCTCTTTCTTTGCCCTCCGGCATTTTAATGGTCTCGGTTGTGCTTTCTGGTGTAAGCATACACCCTGCCAAATCAGTTATTTTCAGGCAAAGTTTCGTGATATGCCGTTCAGTCAGAGAATCGTTCTGTGAGTTGCTCCAGCAGACCGCGCAGAGTGTCCGGCGCGCTGCTTCCCAACACGCCGCTGCCGCTCCAATGGGCAGTTCTGCCATCGTCCAGCCGGACAGCAAGCGCCCAGGCAAAATGCCCTGTCGTACCCTCACTGGTGCCCTTGTATTCGGTCTGCCATTCCGCGGCACCGGCATCCCGGAGCGCGGCGCGCACAAATCCAAGGTCCTCTGCAGTCAGATCCGCAGCACGCAAAGATTCGCCGCAGGCAGACAGCACCTCGCCCTCGCCGTAATAGACCGCGTTTTTATCGCCGTCGATCACCATGCCGGTGTTTCTCGTGCCGTCATGCAGTTCCCAGATCAAGGTAACCACATGTTCCAGATCTGCCTCGCCAAGTTCGGCGTTTTTCTCCTGATACAGCACGGTATAGTCCTCCGTGTTCTCCAGGCTTTGCTCCTCGCGGTACATGCTCAGCAGTGCGGAGAGATCGTACTCCTCAAGATCTGCTTCCGTGAGCTCATACGCTGCAACAAAATCCGCGAAATCCACGCCTGCAAAATCCGCTTCTGTCAGGTCAGAGTGGGCAAGGACATATTCCATCGTCAAAGGCATCGCTGCTTCTCCTTCCGGTTTTATGGTTTCCTGCGGCTGACCGCCGCCGCAGGCGCAAAGCGCCAAAAGCATACACGCCGACATCGCGGCGGCAAGCAGTCTTCTCAATGGTGTCATAGGCTTCACCTCAATTGCCCGCCATCTTGCGGGCCATGGCCTCCATGGCCTCATAGGCTTCGGGGAAATGCGCGCGGATCGACGCAAGCGCCTGCTCATTGTTGGTCATTTTTGCAGCGAAGAACTCCGCCCAAAGCTCGCTCTGCTGCGCGCCGGTCGCATTCTTTCCGTCGTACCAGTAGCTGTTGCTCCAGTGTCCATAGCTGCCAGAGATTGCATTGTTGGTCACTCCGCCATAAACATCCGACGCCGCTTCGTTGATTGGCCCGCCCAGATCGGAATCAAAATGACGCACAATCCGCTTCCGATACGCTTCCAGCTTGGTGTCCAGGCCGCTCGTCGAGCCGCCGTAGAAATAGGACGCATCATCCGATAGATTCAGGCTGGCGAGCAACTTTGCGCGCTGATCCGCCGTCAGCTCCGGACAGTTTTCGTCCAGATAGCAATTCACTTGGTTCCGAACATCGGACACAATGATCTCATTGAGGTTACGGCCGTTATACTTAAATTCCTGCGTCAGAGAACCGAACGAATCTTCAAAGTCGTCAATGGCGTGCCCGCTCTCGTGGAAGAATGTGGTGTAAGGGCCGCGCGGATTCTCTTCAAAGTTTCCGGCGCCCTCATCGAGAACGATCTTATTCAGCGCAGGACTATAATAGCTGCCGTTCTGCCCGTGCACATCCACATGATAGCTGCGGATGTGCTCAAGATAGATGGAACGGTACGGCTCCGGCGCCACACAGATCAGAAACTCAATATCCAGCCGTTCTGCGTCAGTCAGATCCGAGTCCTCGAGAACCTTCCGCATCTGATCAAGAAAGCCCGGATTCGCGGCATCAAAATCTGCCACATACTGCTCTTTAAACGCCGCAGAAAAGGTGGAGAAATTCTGCGAAGTAAAGGTAATCTCCTGCAGTCGATGCTGCAGATCCGTCCCGGCGAAGCTCATTCGGAACATCAGGTGCATTGCATGGATTGACTGGCTGAAATCCCGTCCATCCGCAAGCAACTGCCGCGCCTGCACCGTCTGATCGGAGAGCGCACGCACCGCAGTGCGATAAGCTGCCAGCAATTCCTTGTCCTTGGACAGACACATACCGCCGCCATCTGCGAAGCGGGTATCCGTTTGGGATACATTCTCAAATATTTCACGGATCCGCGCCTCAGAGGCGTTCTCCCGATCCATCATCTCTCTGCGATACTTCTGCTGATCCGCCATTTTATCATAGATGCCGTGATCGCCTAAGTAATGCTTAACTTCATAATATTTGTCGCCAATCCAGTCTGTGATATCGGAGAACTTGGACCGCTCGATTTCCCGTGCAAGGTCGCAGAACGCCTGATAAGTGGCTTGGGTAAATTCTCGTTTCATGATGATCCCTCTCGGAACTGCGCGGCGGAAGTTTGATCCGCCCGGTCAAAGCCATTTGCGATAGCGGAGAGCAGCTGCGCAGAGTTGTCGATCAGCTGCGGCAGGTCTTCGTCTGCAATGGTCTGCAGAAACTCCAGGATATCCCTCTCCTGTCGTGCAGCCTCTCCTCCACTCATCTGAAGGGGCATTCTCACCTGAACGCGCTGCGCTGCCAGGCGGCGAAGTGCAGAAGCGGCAAGCAGAAGATAGATATTTTTAACTTGAATGGTCATGTGATCGCTCACCTCAGTACAAATACTCGTCCGCATTGTCCACAGCGGCAGCAAAGCTTCGGCTGACTTCGCTGTGGTGCTGTGCGATCCGGCTGCACACATTCTGCAGCTTTTCCGCAGACGCGATAAACTCCTCCAGAGCACCGGCGGCGGCGCCGGATCGCAGACCGTGACGCGCGGCAAATTTCATCACGCTCAGATAGCGCCGGAGCATCCGATCGATTCCATAAGCCGCAGTCTCCACAGCCTCCCTCGACGCAAGAAACTCCTCATCCGTCACGATGACGTCATGCATGCTCTTCCCTCCTTATTTCAGCGACCGAAATGTCCGCCGAATTCACTTTTTGCACTCTCTCTGTCAGCGCCGAATTCGGAAAGGTTCCGATCCAGCGAGGTACGAAACAGCGCACCGTTTCCGGTGCGCGGCGCGGTGCCGACGCCGTCTGTCAGATGTGTGACGATATGCTGCGCATCATCGGATCCAGCTGTGTCGACGCCGGGCTGAATCGGTTCACCGACGCTCTGGAGCCGGATGATCTCACGGCGCAGCTCCTGAATTTCCTCCCGGAGCATTTCTGCGTGGCTGGTCTGCTCGCGCATCCGATTGTTCAAAATTTCCACAGCATGTACGAAGAGCGTATTGTGATCTCCGCCCGGCTGCTCGTCCAGAAATCGCTGTACCGAAGTGCGAAAGCGCTGCAGCGCGGCGCTGGTGTTCAGCACAGGGTTTTCAAGCGCTGCTCGGCGCTGAATTACAGCGACGTGATCCATCTCGATCCCGCGCTCCAGTCTGACCAGGACCGACCGCGTGTCGTCATGTTCCCGTTCCAGAAGCCGAAGCTTCTCTTCTCTCTGCTGGATTTCCTGCTCCAACGCACGAATTTCGATCATCGGTTCGATGTTCACGAAGCTCGCCTTCCTTTCCTCTGATTTCTCATTTTAAAGTTCAGCCCCGACATTTCCGAAAAAGCCGGGGCTGATCGTTTCCTTACGCGCGGAACTGGCTGGCAATGTCCTGATCGGTCTGCTCGACGATGTTCGCCGTGGAATCCAGCGCAGCCGCGATTTCGCGGATCAGCTCCTCCGCCTTCACGAAGCCAGGCTTCAACTCAGCATAACGCTGGGCATAGCTCTCGCTGGCACTGCCTTCCCACTCGCCCTGCAGGGCATTGAGCAGGCTGTCCATCTTCACGATCACACTGTTGACCGTGTCGGCCTCAGTGCGATATTCGTTGGCGCGGGCGCGCATCTGATCGGGGGTAATACGAATTTGGTTTGCCATGATGATTTCCTCCTGTGAATAAAAATAATTTTTGGTTTCTCTTTCTACGCCCTCGGGCGTTTGTGCGCTCAGTTGTGTTTTCTGATGTAAGCATACACCCTGCCTAATCAGCTTTTTTCAGGCAAAGTTTCGTCCAGGCTTGTGCACAGCGGCGTCTTCAGCTTAATGCAGCCGCTGCCCTGCAGGAAGTACCCGTCGCCGGTTTCGGCTCGTTTCTTAAACGCCTTTGTAACCGAAAGCGGCAGGTCAAACAGCTTGAGCGTGCCCAGATCTCCGAAGAACATGGCGTTATGGGAATCCCGGATGTTTTTGAGCATCTCGGGAGCACTGTATGGAATGTTCTCATTGGGCACACACGGCAAAAGCACGCAGACGCCAAGGCTCTTGTAGCGCGAGGCAATGTTACGATATGCGTTCTGGGCAGCACTGTCAGCCTGAATGCGATCCACGCCGTCAAGATTATCCAAAACAAGAACCAGAAGCGCTCTGTCATCACTCTCCTCACCCGTGAGAAGCGCATCATACCGCCGCTTCAGGCGCTCTTCCATGGTGCAGATCCACGCTGCAGCGTCATCCGGCAGAATCGAATAGGCCTTGACATTCTTTTCCCTGCTCAGATCGGCCAGCTTACGGGATACTCCGTCGAGCAGATACACCTCAGATGTACCGGGATGGCAGCGCTCCAGCGCCCGAATCACATAGCGCACCCAATTATGGCGTCCGGCACCCTCCTTGCCTGTGATCGCAAGCGTGCCAACCTGATCGAGTGAGAGAACCATCGGCTCTACCGTGGCATAATCCAGACCGGCGACCAAAGCGCCCGATGCCTTCGCCGTATGACCATAGTCGCGCCAAAGTTCCTGATCGGTAAGCAGCGCCGGAATGACCGGGATCTGCTTCGCGCGTTCATTCGGCCAGCGCGCATTGGTATGGCGGATATAATCGCGAATCTGTTCAACGCGTTCAATTTCCCGATCGCCCTCGAAGGCAAGATATGTCTGGCATTCATAGTGCTGCTTTTCGATATCCACAATGCATCGGCCG
>JAEEGL014522147.1_pt1 | contig 14918 bp, 13 predicted proteins | sample 9134231 | NCBI WGS metagenome assembly JAEEGL01 (sample SAMN16246548, study PRJNA631951) | gut metagenome | biome: gut microbiome; feature: rumen; material: fiber-attached | host: Bos | place: Iran: Karaj | collected 2018-10
GGATGAGAAGAAAGAGGGAGAGCAGATAGTCCGCAGAGAAAGAAGCTACGGAAAATATGTTCGTTCGTTCGAACTCACTGACGTCGATTCTGACGGTATCTCCGCGAAGTATGAAAACGGTGTGCTTTCCGTCGAACTGCCGAAAAAGGCCGAGGTTAAACCCGAGGTCCGCAAGATCGAAATCGCGTAAATAATCTGGCTTAAATAAAATCCGCCTTCCGGCCCGGAAGGCGGATTTTATTATCTAACCCTGACCTCAAAACTGTTTCCGCATCTCGGGCAGGCCGCGCGGTGTATCCCCTTTATGCGTTTCAGGCGAAGTGTGGCTCTGCATTGCGGACATTTTCTGTAAACATGCGTATGCCTGTCCCGAATCCGGTTTTTCAGCAGCCTGAAACCGTCTTTGATCTTTCCGATAAATCTTAGGTATCTGTTGTTTTCCGCTGTCCGTCTAACCTCGTTCTTTGAGAGAAGGCGGAAAAAGAAAATCACTGCGAGAAGTATATACCCGATCCTTGAAACGATAACCAGAATCGGCGAACCGATCATATTCCCCGCGCAGAGAAGCAGACAGAAAGCCGCGATCAGCCACAGATTGAGCCGGCCGAGATCGTCCAGCCCGTGAGCATTGCTGTATATTCTTTTGAAAAACGCTCCGATTTTAGCGAACATTACTATCCCCCAGTTTGCGATAAAAATTATACATTCGTTTTGTGAACGGCCGGAAAATTTCGGGTAAACTTTTTTATAACGCGCTCTGCGTCTGTCATATTTCCAATTTGTTAACAAATTACTCGACGCGTTATGGCATAATAAAATATTATGAAAGGTAATAACAGATGCTGAAACTAACCGAAATATCAAAAATATACAAAACCGGCGAAATGGATGTTGACGCCCTGAAAAACGTCTCGATCGAATTCCGGGAATGTGAATTCGTCGCCGTGCTTGGCCACTCGGGTTGCGGAAAAACAACGCTGCTGAACATAATCGGAGGTCTCGATCATGCAACGTCGGGTTCTCTTTCCATAAAAGGTATCCCGACCGCCGGATTTTCCGACCGCGACTGGGACACTTATCGCAATCATTCCGTCGGATTTGTTTTTCAGAGCTATAACCTGATACCGCATCAGACGGTGCTCGAAAACGTCGAACTGGCGCTTACGCTATCAGGCGTCGGACGGGACGAGCGCCGGCGAAGGGCTAAGGAAGCGCTCGACATGGTCGGGTTGAAAGACCAAGCGCGCAAAAAGCCGTCGCAGCTCTCCGGCGGACAGATGCAGCGCGTCGCAATCGCCAGGGCAATCGTGAACGATCCCGAAATACTTCTCGCTGACGAGCCGACGGGAGCTCTCGATTCCGAAACATCGGTTCAGGTAATGGATATTCTGAAAAAAATATCCGAAAGCCGCCTTGTAATAATGGTCACTCACAACCCTGAGCTTGCCGACAGATACGCGACGCGCATCGTTCGGCTGAGCGACGGCGAGATAATTTCGGACAGCGATCCTTTTGAAGAAAAAACCGAAAAGACCGCTTCTAAATCAAAGAAAAATCGTTCAATGAGCTTTTTCACGGCGCTCGGTCTTTCAATGAAAAACCTGCTTACGAAAAAAGCCAGAACGATAATGACCTGCTTTGCCGGCTCGATAGGCATAATCGGTATCGCGCTCATTCTTTCTGTTTCCGAGGGCGTAAACCGTTTCATAGACAAAATTCAGGAAGATACTCTCACAAAATACCCGCTTACTATAAACGCGGAGACTGTTGACATGACGGCCATGATCGAATCCATGCAGGCGCAACGCGAAAGCGATAACGCCGAACGCGAGGATGGTTATGTTTACAACAGATCCGGCATTGCGTCGCTTTTTAAGGCAATGACGTCGGTAACGTCATCAAAAAACAATGTCAACGCTTTCAAAAAACATATAGAATCAAACGACGAGTTCATGAAGGCGGCTTCGGCGGTCGACTACGGATATCCTATAATTCTGAATCTCTATTACAAAACGCCGTCGGGCGAAATCGTGCGATCGGATTCCGAATCCGTCATCCTTTCCATGTACGAGGCGATGGGAGTGTCTGTCGGAGGCGCATACTCATCAATGCTTTCATCGATGTCCTCAACACTGACGGTTTGGGAAAAAATGCTTCCAGGCAGAAACGGGGAGCTTGTAATCGATCTTATCACGAGCCAGTACGATCTGGTGGCCGGTTCGTGGCCGGAGACGGCAAACGAAGTGGTGCTGATACTCAACGAGAGAAACGAACTGAACGATTTTGTTCTCTATTCGCTCGGGCTCAAATCCTCGGATGAATTCAATGAGATTGTCCGGGCGGCTATGAACGGCGAGGAAATCGAAGTCGGAGTCACGCGGTTCACATATGACGAACTGCTTTCGCGCTCATTCCGTCTGATTCTTTCCCCGGATCTTTACCGCGAAAATGCAGACGGAACGTACACGGATCTGTCTTTAACTGAATCCGGCCTTGCCCTGCTGTGGAGCGACCCCGAGAGATATACCGAAATAAGGATCTCCGGAATTATTAGGCCGAACGACAACTCTCTTTACAGCATGCTGAACGGTTCTGTCGGCTACACCACGGCGCTTTCCAATTATGTTATAAAAGCGACGTCAGAGCATCCGCTTGTCGAAAAACAACTCGCCGATCCGCTCACCGACGCGATAACCGGGCTCAGCTTCCCGTCTGACGGGACGCAGGGGAAAGGACGCCTCGACGAAGCGCGACGCCGCATCTCCGAAATGACGGAGAGCGAACGCGCCGCGCTATACATCCGTCTGATATCCGAGCCGGAACCCGACTATCTCAATAACGCAGTTTCACAGGCGATCGACTCCATGGGCAGAGACGCTATGATAGCCCGGATCACGGCAAAATATTCAGGAATGATGGGCGGCAGCGACCCGGCTCAGGTCGCCGCGTATTTCGAGCGCATGAGCGACGATGACATTGCGGCGCTTGTACGCGAAGACGTGACGGAATCCGTAAGACAGGCATATGCCTATGAGATGACTGCATCCGTCTCAGAAATGAGTGAAGGCGAGCTTTCATCGCTTCTGGATCCGGACGCGATCAGCGACGCAAAGCTTTCAGCCGTCTACGATGAGTATTTCGCCGGACAACTTTCATCCTCTTCATATGAGAAGAATCTCTCCGCGCTCGGATATGTTGACCTTGACGAACCGTCCGTCATAACGATTTACGCTGCGTCCTTCAGCGACAAAAACCGCATAAGCGATCTCGTAGAAGAATACAACCGTTCTGTCGAGGAAGAAAACGTCATAAGAATGACAGATTACGTCAAACTGCTTATGTCATCGGTCTCCACCGTTATAAACGCGATTTCCTACGTTCTTATCGCGTTTGTCGGGATATCTCTTGTTGTCTCATCGATTATGATCGGAGTTATCACGAACATTTCCGTGCTTGAGCGGACCAAAGAAATCGGGATCCTGCGTGCGATAGGCGCTTCAAAAGGCGACATCGGCCGCGTGTTCAACGCCGAAACACTGGTCATTGGACTGCTTGCGGGGCTTCTCGGCATCGCGGTCACGCTGATTCTGATCATACCCGTAAACGCCGCCCTGCACTATTTTACCGGCATTCAATACCTCTCGGCACGGCTCCCCGCTACCGGCGCCGCAGTGCTTGTGCTGCTCAGCGTCCTTCTGACCGTGACCGCCGGTCTTATACCGTCACGCTCGGCCTCCAAGAAAGACCCCGTCGAAGCGCTGAGATCAGAATAAATCGCATCAAAATGCCGCCCGCTTTTGTGCGGGCGGCATTTTGATGTTTTGCCGTCTCCCGCATTGACCTGCTGACCGTTCGGTGGTATAATTTGAAAAACATAAAATAGCTAGAAGGTATAATATGGACATCGGAAAAACAGCTGAACCCGGATCTCCGAAGAGCTTTATGACTCTGCATGAGGATCCATCGGCGCTTTGTCGCGGGACATTGCCGCCGCGCGCTTATTATATTCCTTTTGACGCGGAACAGCCGCGCAGTTTCTGCCGCGAAAAATCTTCACGGTTTGAGCTGCTTAACGGGAAGTGGGAATTCTCCTATTTCGAAAGTGTCGCGGACCTGCCGGATCATTTTACAAATGCAGTTTTTTCGGACAGCATCACCGTTCCGTCAAACTGGCAGCTTATGGGTTTCGGCAGACCGCAGTATACAAACATAAACTATCCGATCCCGTTCGACCCTCCGTATGTCCCGGACGACAACCCGGTCGGGATTTACCGCAGGAACTACATGTATATTCCCGACGGACTCAGGCGTCTGCTCGTTTTCGAGGGAGTCGACAGCTGTCTATACCTCTTTGTAAACGGCAATTTTGCCGGATACACCCAGGTCTCTCACCGTATGACAGAATTCGACGTAACTGACTTCCTTGCCGAAGGAGAGAATTCCGTTGTCTGCGCCGTCCTGAAATGGTGCGACGGAACGTATCTTGAGGATCAGGATAAGTTCCGCCTCTCGGGTATTTTCAGGGACGTATATATGCTTTCCCGACCCGAAAAAAGGATCGTGGACTATCGCGTTGTTTCCGACATGAACGGAAACATAACGGTTTCCGTAATCGGATCTCCAACCGTTATAAAGCTTTACGACGGGGAAAACCTGATTTTATCCGGAAAGGCTTCGGGCGACGTCTCCTTTTCCGCCCGCGTCGGCGACGTAAAGCTCTGGAGCGCTGAAAAACCGTATCTGTACGATCTCGAGCTCTCCTCAGAAAGCGAAAGAATATTTGAAAAAGTCGGTTTCAGAACTGTCGCCGTCGAAAACGGCGTTTTCTGCCTGAACGGGAAGAATATTATACTATTCGGCGTAAACAGGCATGACAGCTATCCGGACACGGGCTTTTACGCCGACAGGGCGAAAATGCGCCGCGATCTCGAACTTATGAAAGAGCACAACGTAAATGCGGTGCGTACATCACATTACCCAAACGCGCCGGAATTTTATCAACTCTGCGACGAGCTCGGTCTTTACGTTATAGACGAAGCGGATCTTGAGACGCACGGATGTTATCCCGTATATGATAATACATCCGAAAGGCCTGAGGGCAGCACGTACGGCGGAATCGCGCTTATTGCCGCCGATCCCGCGTTTCGAGAAGCGATTCTTATGCGCGAGCGTCTTCTCGTCGCGCGTGACGTCAACCGGCCATGCGTCATAATATGGTCGCTCGGTAATGAAAGCGGATGGGGAGAAAACCTCCGGCTCGGCGGCGAGCTTGTGAAACAGCTTGATCCGACACGTCCGCTCCATTACGAAAACGTAAACCGGCTGCCGGGCGACGATACGCCCGACGATGTGCTTGACATGTTCTCCCGGATGTATCCAAGCATCGAAGGCATTGAAAAACTGCTCGGAGAAGAAAACGAGAAACGCCCGCTTCTGCTATGCGAGTACGCTCACGCGATGGGAAACGGGCCCGGCGGACTTGAGGATTATATACAGAAATTTATGTCATCAGACCGCCTCATGGGCGGACTCGTCTGGGAATGGTGCGATCACGCGTTCCCCGTCGGCAAATGTCCAGATGGAACGGATAATTACGGCTACGGTGGGGATTTCGGCGAACTTCACCACGACGGCAATTTCTGCTGCGACGGTCTCTGCTACCCTGACAGAACTCCGCATACCGGTCTCAAAGAGCTCAAACAGGCGTACCGCCCCGTTCGTGTGAGCCGTGTCGATGATGGGTTCATTTTCCGGAACATGTTCGGGTTCACAGACGCCAATGAAACGCTCAGCTGCCGGTATGAGATAACGGACGAGACCGGCGCGGTCGCCTCCGGGGAAATAAATTTCATACTGCCAGCCGGCGGAGAATGCCGCGTTCATGTCCCGGAAGCGGAAAAAAGCTTTACCCGCGAAACATTTATACGATTTGTTTTCTCCGACAAAGAAAGCGGTCGCAAAGTTTGTTTCGATCAGATAATGCTCTCCGAAGCTGAAAAACGTGAGCTGCATTTATCTAACCGCATCCCGGAAGCGATAGAAACTTCGCTTTCTATTACGGTCACGGCGGGCGAAATGCGTTTCGTATTCGACAGGCGAAGAGCGGAGCTGACCGTCATTGAAAAAAACGGCGTCAATATCCTCAAAAAGCCTTTGCGCTTCAATTTTTTCCGCGCGCCGACAGACAACGACAGAGCAGCCGGCGACTGGTACCGCGGATATCTGAACGACCCGACCGTCAAAGTGTATGAAACATCCGTCTCTTTCGAAGACGGATGTGCGGTCATAAAATCGTTTCAGGCGTACGGAAAAAGCATATATCAGCCGTTCTGCAGGATCAGAGCGGAATACAGAATATCCGGTGACGGGCGTATGACGGTCTCGGCAAAGCTCGCAACCGACGTCAGACAGACGGAATTCCTGCCGCGTTTCGGGATGAGACTGTTCGTTGACAGGGAGTTTGACGACGTCGCTTATTACGGATACGGCCCGAACGAGAGCTATATCGACAAGCATCTGTCATCATACGTCGGAACGTTTGTCTCAAAAGTCGCAGATATGTATGAGCCGTATATAAAGCCCCAGGAAAACTCATCGCACTGCGGAACAAAAACGCTCACGGTCTCCTCGCCGTCCGCCGGTTTGCGATTCACATCGGACTCGGGATTTTCGTTTAATGTTAGCGAGTACTCCGAGGAGGAACTCGCGCGGAAAAAGCACCGCGGAGAGCTCGAAAAGAGCGGATATACCGTCATCTGCGCCGACTTCTTCATGTCCGGCGTCGGTTCGGCGTCCTGCGGACCGGTGCTCGACAGAAAATATCGCGTCCCGGTGCCCGAATGCGCCGGGGAGATAACGATTGAGGTCGTCTGACAGAACATACGGAACCGCGGATGCCCGGTTTTTTTGTCCCGCAGTATTGACCGGCGTGTCCTGAAGTGATATAATATAGGATAATCATAATTTGGGGGTTTTTCGATGTTGGAGCTTGACCCAGCCGTGAGAAAAGAGACCGCGTTCCTTCTCGGAACGGGGGCGATAATGACCGCGATCATGTTCGCGATCTTTCTCGCGCTTGGGCGGTTCGGGCTCGACGTGCTCGCCGGCGGACTTGCAGGTTTTGCGGTTTCTCAGCTCAACTTTTTCCTTATGTGCCTGACGGTCCAGAAATCGGTCAGGTATGAAGACGACAAAAAGCGCAAATCGCTGATGAGCGCTTCGATGGGACTGCGGCTGCTGCTGTGCTTTGCCCTGCTCGGGCTTGCAATCGGACTAGCCGGAACAAACCCGTGGGCAACTCTCATTCCTGTGGTCTTTCCGCGCATATCCGTGCTTATCCGTCAGATAATGCTTAAGAAGGCAGCAAAAGGCGAAGGGGGTGACGGCAACGAAAATTAAGCAAAAAGCGAATAATCGCCCGCTCGACCTTATCATTGATGCGCTGCTAATCGCCTGTGCCGTTCTGCCTTTTATCGGTTGTATGGTTCTGAAAGTCCTCTTCGACACCCCTCCCGACGGGATAGAGATAGGCGGCGCGAGAATCTACGCCGTGATAAACATGCCGCTTCAGCCGCTTTACATAACGGAGGCAACGGCGGTCTCGGCGGCGGTTGTGCTCTGTCTGCTGTTTATCTGTCTGTTCCTGACGAGAAAGCTCTCGGTAAGAGAGCCCTCTAGGCGACAGTTGCTCGCCGAATGGATCGTCGAGAAGTGTAACGGGCTGGTAACGGATAACATGGGCGAGCGATTCGCCGGGTTCGCTCCTTTCATAGCAGGAGTGCTCGGCATCTCGGCTCTCTCAAGCCTCTCAAGTCTGCTCGGACTTTTCGCGCCGACATCCGATCTCAGCATAATCGGCGGCTGGGCTCTTGTCAGCTTCGCGCTGATAACGCACTATAAACTGAAAGGCGGCGTCGGAAACTATCTTAAGGGCTATACCGAGCCAATCGTTGTCTTTACGCCGATGAATATCATAAGCGAGTTCGCAACACCGGTTTCGATGTCTCTCCGTCATTACGGCAACGTTATGTCGGGCGGCGTGATTTCAACGCTCGTCGCGTCGGCGCTCGGCGGTCTGTCGCACATAGTCCTTCAGAAACTCCCGGGAATGCTCTCGCAGATACCGGTTTTACGTATCGGGATTCCCGCCGTACTGTCGCTGTATTTTGACATTTTCAGCGGAATCATCCAGGCGTATATTTTCGCTCTCCTCACAATGATGTACGTTGTGAACGGCTTCCCGGAGGAGAAATACGAAGCGAGAGTGGCGAAGAAACGCGCCCGTCTCGCAGAAAAGAAAAAGGCCACGGCCTGAAAAGAAAGGTTTGGACAAAAATCTATGGAACTTGCAATCGCAATCATTCTCGGATGCTGCGCTGTCGGCGCAGGAATCGCAATGTTCGCCGCGCTCGGCCCCGGAATCGGCGAAGGCTACGCCGCCGGAAAGGCCTGCGAAGCCATCGGACGCCAGCCCGAGGCAAAAAGCGAGGTCACGAGCACGCTCATAATGGGCTGCGCGATGACAGAAACGACAGGACTTTACGCGCTTGTCATTGCGATTCTGCTCATTTTCGTCGCTCCGAGACAGTTCGTAAACATTTTTACCGAGGCCGCAAGAGCGCTCGGAAGATAACCCGCTTGCCGGGAGGGATCTTTTATGCCGGGTCAGAATCTTGAAATAATCTCCGTAAACATATGGAGCATCCTTATTTCCATCTGCAACCTCGTCATCATATTTTTCATATTCAAAAAGTTCCTTTTCGGCAGGATAGGAAAGCTTTTCGACCGCCGGCGCCGCGAAATTGACGCCCAGTACGACAAGGCGGGAGAGGCCAGGGAAAAGGCAGAGCGCGACAAGGAACGTTATGAAGCCAGACTCGGCGACGCAGAGCATGAGGCGGCCGAGATAATAGACAGGGCAAGGGAAAAAGCTGATACGCTCAGCTCAGACATAATCCGCGACGCGAACGAACGCGCCGCCGATGCTTTGCGCCGCGCCGACGAAAATATTGAGCTTGAAAAACGCCGCGCCGTCAACGAAATGAAGGATGAGATTTCCGTTATCTCGGTTGAGCTTGCCGAAAAGATCGTTGGACGCGAGATAAGCGAATCCGATCACAGATCAATGATAGACGAGTTTATCGACGGTATCGGCGGCGGAAAGGACGGCAGCTGATGTCCGGGATCGCAAGGGAATACGCAGGGGCGCTCTATTCTCTCGCAAGTGATGAAGGACTTGAGTTTATCGGTGAGATAAGGGAGCTTAAAAAGGCGCTCGACGGCAACCCGGAGGTCCTTAAGCTGCTTTCAAATCCGGTAATTCCGAAATCGGAACGGCAGGAGGCCGCGGGGAGAATCTTTTCGGGACGGATTCATCCGTATCTGCTCAATCTTATAAAGCTTGCAGTAAAAAACAACAGAGTGCCGGTTATCCCCGAAATACTGACGGATTATATTGCTCTCTGGTACAGATATTCCGGAATAACCGTCGCGGAGGTGGAAACCGCCGTCCCTCTCGATGAAACACAGAAAAGCAGGCTGCACACGGCGCTTGAAAAAAAATACGGAGGAAATGTCGAAATGCGTCTGGCCGTGAACCCTTCGCTCATAGGCGGAGTGCGCGTGACCGTCGGCGACAATCTTGCCGACAACACCGTAAGGCATAAAATCGACGGGCTTGATCGGCAGCTTAAACAGACCGTTATCTGAACAGGTGAGATATGAACCTCAATCCAAGTGAAATCAGCAAAATAATCCGGGCGGAAATCAAGCATTTTGAAACGAAGACAGACGAGGCCGAGGTTGGCGTCGTCATTCTCGTCGGCGACGGGATCGCCCGCGCGCACGGTCTTGACAACTGTATGGCAAACGAACTGCTGGAATTTGACGGTGGCGACCTCGGAATGGCGCAGAATCTGGAAGAGGATTCGGTTTCGATCGCTATTCTGTCAAACAGGTCGGATATAAAGGAAGGCACCGTTGTCCGACGCACCGGAAAGGTTGTTTCAGTTCCGGTCGGAGACGCTATGCTCGGCCGTGTCGTGAACGCGCTCGGCGAGCCGGTGGACGGCGGAGGAATGATATTCACGTCGGAACGACGCCCGATCGAAAACGACGCGCCGGGAATAATAAAACGCAAATCGGTCAGCGTACCGCTCGTCACCGGCATCAAGGCGATAGACAGCATGATCCCGATCGGCCGCGGTCAGCGCGAACTGATAATCGGCGACCGTCAGACCGGCAAGACCTCGATCGCAGTCGATACGATAATAAATCAGCGCGACACGGACGTGATATGCGTTTATGTCGCGATAGGCCAGAAAAACTCAACTGTCGCCCAGATAACCGAGACGCTGAGAAAGGCAGATGCACTTTCCTATACCGTTGTTGTCTCGGCGTCGGCGAGCGAAACCGCCCCGCTTCAGTACATAGCGCCGTATACCGGCTGCGCGATTGCCGAGTATTTCATGTCGAAGGGCCGCGACGTCCTCATAGTTTACGATGATCTCAGCAAACACGCCGTCGCCTACCGGGCTCTGTCACTTCTCATAAGACGTCCGCCGGGTCGCGAGGCATATCCCGGAGACGTGTTCTATCTTCATTCGCGTCTGCTCGAGAGAGCCGCGCGCGTCGCGCCCGAATACGGCGGCGGGAGCATCACCGCTCTGCCGATTATAGAGACACAGGCCGGTGACGTTTCGGCGTATATACCGACAAACGTGATCTCCATAACTGACGGGCAGATTTACCTTGAGTCCGAGTTGTTCCACAGTGGCATAATGCCCGCCGTAAATCCGGGCATATCCGTAAGCCGTGTCGGCGGCTCTGCGCAGATTAAAGCGATGAAAAAGGTCTCAGGGCCGCTCAAACTGCTTTATTCGCAGTACAGAGAGCTTCAGAGCTTCTCTCAGTTCGGTTCTGACCTCGACGCTGACACCAAATCGCGCCTCGCACGCGGCGAACGCATCGTCGAGATACTCAAACAGGAAAAAAGCTCTCCCGTCCGCATAGGATGCCAGATTGCGATTATTTATGCGGCGGTACACGATTATCTTGCCCCAGTTCCGACAGAACGGGTACGGGAGTATGAAAAAGACCTTTATGCTTTTCTAGAAAAGCGCTCTTCGGAGCTTCTTTTACGGCTTGAAAGCGGCTCGTGGGATGAAAACGACGAAACGGAGCTCGCAAAAGCTCTTCATACGTTCACGCTCGGATTCACAGAAAGCGAACAGTAAAAAAATCAGAAAAGGAGGCGCAATATGGGAGCCGATATGAAGCAGATAAAAAACCGGATAAAAAGTGTCGGGAACACTCTTCATATCACCCGCGCAATGAAGCTTGTGGCCTCCTCAAAGATCGCGCGCGCCGAATCGGCGAGACGCGCTTCCCGTCCGTTTTCGGACGCCGTTTATGAAATAATAACCGGGGCGCTGGTGCCGGACGTCGCCGGGTCGCCTTTTGTGACGCCGGTTTCGCCCGAAGCGCCTACTTATTATGTCATAATCGAAGCCGACCGCGGGCTAGCCGGCGGGTTCAACGGCAACATAAACCGTCTTGTCGAAGCTGAAGTACCTGCAGGGTCTCTCGTCGTTCCCGTCGGGAAACGCGCATGCGATCTTTGTCACAGAAAAGAAGACATGTTTACAATCGACAGAGAATGCCGCAGTTCGGAAAAGCCCGCCGAAAAAGACGTCAACGAGATAACCGGCAGGATTGCTGAACTTATGGAAAACGGCGGTATCTCAGCCGCGTATGTAATATATACGAAGCTCGAAAATGTTATCACGCAGACTCCGGTCAAGGAGCGTCTGCTCCCGCTCGAGGCACCCGAAAAGCATCCAGCCGTGACAGAATATGAGCCTGGGCCTGGCGCGGTCCTGAACCGCGCTATTCCAATGTATCTGACCGGCCGTCTCAGGGCGGCGATAAGCGAGAGTTTCGCCGCGGAACAGTACGCCCGCCGCAACGCGATGGATTCGGCAAGCGACAACGCATCGGAAATGATCGACCGGCTCGAGCTAACGTACAACAGAGCGCGTCAGAACGCAATCACACAGGAAATCACCGAAATCGTCGCCGGCGCGAACGCGAGCGCAGGAGAATGAGGGATTTATGTCAGTATCGGAAAACATAGGAAAAATCACACAGGTTATGGGTCCCGTCGTGGACGTCCGTTTTGGCGAAGGGCATCTCCCTTCCCTTCAAAATGCGCTGGAAATCAGGCGCGCAGACGGAAAGCGGCTCGTAGTCGAGGTCGCGCAGCATCTCGGAGACAACGTTGTCCGCTGTATTGCCATGAGCAGCACGGACGGTCTTGTCCGCGGAACTGACGTCAGAGATACCGGTTCGCCAATAACCGTTCCCGTCGGTGAGAAAACCCTCGGCCGGATTTTCAACGTTCTCGGCGAAGCAGTAGACGAGCAGCCGGATCCCGACGGCTGCGAAAGATGGGAAATACATCGTCAGCCACCGTCTTACGACGAACAGGTGCCGACAGCGGAGATACTTGAAACAGGCATCAAGGTCATCGATCTGATCTGCCCCTATGCAAAGGGCGGCAAGATCGGCCTTTTCGGCGGTGCAGGCGTCGGAAAGACAGTTCTGATAATGGAACTGATCAACAACATCGCAACCGAACATGGCGGAATATCCGTATTTACAGGCGTCGGAGAGCGCACACGTGAAGGCAACGATCTTTACAACGAGATGAAAGAGTCCGGCGTGCTTTCAAAAACCGCCCTGGTCTACGGTCAGATGAACGAACCGCCCGGCGCGAGGATGCGCGTCGGTCTTTCCGGACTGACCATGGCGGAGTATTTTCGTGACAGAGAGGGTCAGGACGTTCTTCTCTTCATAGACAACATATTCAGATTCACCCAGGCGGGCTCGGAAGTCTCGGCGCTCCTCGGGCGTATGCCGTCAGCTGTCGGATATCAGCCGACGCTCGCAACCGAGATGGGCGCGCTTCAGGAGAGGATCACGTCCACGCACCGCGGATCAATAACATCCGTCCAGGCGGTTTACGTGCCTGCGGACGACCTGACCGACCCGGCTCCGGCGACAACTTTCTCGCATCTTGACGCGACGACGGTGCTTTCGCGCGCAATATCCTCGCAGGGCATTTATCCCGCCGTTGATCCGCTTGCGAGCACGAGCCGCATTCTTACGCCGGAAACGGTTGGCGCGGAGCACTACAGAGTTGCAAAAGAAGTTCAGCGAATACTTCAGAAATATAACGAACTTCAGGATATTATTGCAATAACGGGCATGGACGAGCTGTCGACTGAGGACCGTGTGACCGTAACAAGGGCAAGAAAAGTCCAGAGATTCCTGTCTCAGGCGCTACATGTTTCAGAGCAGTACAACGGCTTCCCCGGACAGTATGTTCCGCTTTCAGACACCGTCAGAAGCTTTGCAGAGATAGTTGACGGCAAGCATGACGACCTGCCGGAATCTGCGTTCCTTTACGTAGGCACGGTAGAGGAGGCTCGCCGCAAGGCGGCGTCGCTGTGATATGAGAGACGCTTTCCGACTACGGATAATAAGTCCTGACGGCGCTATCTTCGACGGCGAGGCAATACAGATTTCTCTTACCGGCACGGAGGGTTCGCTCTCGGTCCGCGCGGGACACATTCCGCTCGTCACGGCTACAAAAGCCGGTATCTGCCGTGTCTGGACGCCCAACACGGATACGGTTTCCGAATTTGACTGCGGTAACGGATTGCTTTCCGTTTCGGACGATCTTGTCACGCTGGCCACAGTATCCGTATCATAAAGTTTTGACAGATCACATAAAACAGAGCCGCGAACGTGACCATGGAATATTCGCTGTTATTATAGCCGTTAAACGCAAATTTGGTTTATATGAAAAAATGACGTCTTTAAAAAAGCGCCGCCGGTATGAGATTCGTGCCGGCGGTTTTTGTGTTTGAGCTCGTTCGTTCTTTACAAAACCTCGTTGAGGTGATATAATATTGTATCGTGAAAGCTGGTGAACCAATGTCGGAACTTTTTGACAAAAATACAGATATACTGCTGATTGGAGTCGGACTTATCGGCGGAAGCTATGCAAAGGGCCTTAAAAAAGCCGGATTCAGCAATGTTTGTGCGCTCGTCAGGCGGCGGGAGACCGCTGATTATCTCATTTCCGAAGGGCTTGTGAAAGCGGCGTTCGACTCGGTTGATGAAACGGCTGTCAGAAACGCCCGGCTTGTCGTGTTCGGCTTATATCCCGACGCAATGCTCGACTGGCTCGTCAGATACGGAAAGCTTTTCTCCCCGGGGACCGTCGTCACCGACGTGAGCGGCGTCAAGACACCCGTCGTGCGGCGCGCTCAGGATCTGATGCCTCCCGGAGTCGAGTTTATCTCGGCGCACCCTATGGCGGGGCGCGAGGTAAGCGGCGTTGAAAACGCCGACGAACGAATTTTTTACGGCGCGAATTATATTGTTGTTCCGACAGAAAAAAACACGGCGCACGGAATTGCCGTCTGCCGCGAGCTCGGGCGTGTGCTCGGCTTCGAGCGCATTTCGGAGCTTTCGCCGGAAAAACACGACGAGATGATAGGATATCTCTCTCAGCTTACGCACTGCATTGCCGTATGCCTTATGACATGCCGCGAGACGGACCATCTTATCGACTATACGGGAGATTCGTTCCGTGACCTGACGCGAATCGCCCGGATAAACGACGTTATGTGGAGCGAGCTCTTTATGCTCAACCGCGACGAACTTCTTCGTCAGATCGATGCGTTTTCATCTGAACTGAGCGATTTCCGGCGCATGCTCGCCGAAGGTGACACTGATTCGATGCGTGAAAAAATGCGTCTTTCGACCGAAAGGCGCGGCAGATTTGACAAAAGCCTAGTACTTTGTTACCACTAAATCTTTAATACCGGATACAGATGCTTGAGCTTTAC
>JAEEGL015189045.1_pt1 | contig 14918 bp, 11 predicted proteins | sample 9134231 | NCBI WGS metagenome assembly JAEEGL01 (sample SAMN16246548, study PRJNA631951) | gut metagenome | biome: gut microbiome; feature: rumen; material: fiber-attached | host: Bos | place: Iran: Karaj | collected 2018-10
GCCGCACGGAACAAGAATAGAAATTGTTCTTCCGCTAAGACACGGAGAAGATTCGGAGGAGGATGAATAATGCTGCAGGCGCTGCTGGTAGATGATGAGCCGGTCGTTGTAAATGCCATGAACCGGCGGATAGAGTGGGCAAAATACGGTGTCGGAAAGGTATATACTGCCGGCTCCATGGAGCAGGCACAGGAAATATTCGGGAAAGAAAAAATTGATTTTATGCTCTCTGATGTCGAGATGCCGCAGGGGAACGGGATTGAACTGTTTGAATGGGTGAAAATGCATTACCCGGCTACGGAATGCATTTATGTCACCTGCCATCCGGAATACGATTATATGAGAGAGGCCATGCGGCTGGGCAGCGCGGACTATATTTTAAAGCCCATCGATTACGAGGAGCTCGACCGGGTCCTGAACGAGCTCGTGGGAAGAATTAACCGCGTGAAGAGCCAGACAGAGATCCCGGTCAGCATCCGCATGGACTTCGCCAAGGCAGAAGCAAAAGAGCCGCATAATTCGATGATCCACGCAGCCAAGGAGTATATTCTCAGGCATATCCAGGACAATATCTGTATCGACGATATCGCGGATCAGGTGCATCTTAACGCGCAGTACCTGATGCGGCTGTTCAAGAAGGAAATGGGGCAGTCGATCCTGGAATATATCACGGATGAACGGATCAAGATCGCAAAGGAACTGCTTGTGCGGACGGATTATCCGATCAACCAGGTGGCGGATTCGGTCGGGTACGCCAATTATTCCTATTTTACCAAGATCTTCCGCCGTGCGACCGGCGAGAGCCCCAAACAGTACCGCCAGAGCCATCTGCAGGGGCGCTGAGGGAGCGAAGCCGGACGGGGAAGAGGTGTCATTTTCGGACCATTTCAGGTGAGGATTGTTCTATTTTGTGAACGTCCTCACCTGTTATTCTATAACCGTCGAAAGCCTGCGGGCACTGTACCGCAGGAAATGCTTACTACAGCGTAAGAGTACGGTATCCAAGGAGGAAATAATGAAGAAGAAAGCAATCAGTGCAATCCTGACCGGCGTCCTGGCAGCATCTGTCATGGCAGGCTGCGGCAGCAAGGCCGAGGCACCCGCAGACAACACAGCTAAGGAAGAAACTGCACAGGCAGGTGAAGCTGCACAGGCAGGTGAAGCCGCAGAAGCCTCTGTCATTAATTTTGATGAAGATCCCTATGAAGTCGCGATTACAATCATCGGACTGAATGAGTCCAATAATGACCTTGAGAAGGTCGAAGAGGCAGTCAATGCCATCACCCTTCCGAAGATCAACGCAACTGTTGATATCCAGCCGCTGTTCATCGGCGACATGGGAACGACAACGACCATGGGCATCGCCGGCGGCGAGAAGATGGACATTGTGACTGTCGGTCTTGTTTACTCCCTGAGCAATGCCGTATCGGACGGCGTGCTGCTTCCTCTTGACGACCTTCTTGCAGAAAGAGGGCCTGCAGCCGCGGCGGTTACCTCAAGAGTTGCCGAGGCGCAGAAGATCGACGGCGTCACATACGCACTTTCCGGTTATCCGTACAGCGCCATCTCCGGCGGTATCGTTTATAACAAGACTATTGCGGATGAGCTGGGCATCGACATGCATGACGAGATGACATGGGATGAGCTCACAGCTGCCGGCGAAAAGCTTAAGGAAAATGGTGTTTATCTCACAAAGTTCGGCAACTCCTCTCAGCTGAACCTGAAGTTCGAGTCCGGATTTGATGTATTCGGCGGCAGCGGAGAGTACGGTGTTCTCATGAGCCCTGCAGATTCCGACCAGATCGAAAATGTCTATGAAAGTGAACTGTTTGAGAAGTTCTGCGAGCGGAACAAGGTATGGTTTGACAACGGCTATCTGCCCGCAGACCAGATGACGGATTCCACTTCAGTCCAGCAGCTGTTCGCGGACCAGAAGCTCTTTATGACATCAACTGCTTTCACACCCGACCAGATCGCTGTCTGGACGAACGATAAGTTTGAAACCGGTATCATCCGCATGTCTGAACCCCTCGTAACTACCGGCGGCGCAGTTGAGATGATGCTCGGCATTGCCGCGACATCCGAGAGACCTGACAAGTGCATGGATCTGCTGAATCTTATTTATGAAGACGGCGAGCTTGCCACACTTCTGAACTACGGTGTGGAAGGCCTGGATTATGTAAAAATGGAAGGATCCGATCGTGTTATTACCTTTGAAGGAACAACCAATGCGGATCACAGTGGATATTACACAGTGTTCTCTCACTTCGGCGATCCGATGAACAGAGTGGTGGTTACACCTGTGACAGAAGACTACTACGAAGAGCTGAAGTCATTTAACGACAGCGCAAGAACATCCAAGGCCTTCGGATATTCCTTCAATGCAGAACAGTATCCCACTGAAGCGGCAGCGATCTCCGCAGTTCTTCAGGAAAAGCTTCCGATGCTCAACGCAGGCCAGGTTTCGGATGTGCATGCAGCAGTTGAGGACCTGAAGGCAGCACTGGATCAGGCAGGCATGAATGATGTCATCGCAGGCAACCAGGAGCAGCTGAATGCTTATCTTGGAAAATAATGCAGAGTCCGATACGGAACGACGCATGTAACTCTTGATTAAAAGGGAACCGCAATGCCCGGCAGCTGACCGGTGTGACCCAATAATTCGGGCAGCGGTTCCCTTTTGTATTGAACTTTACTTACTAACAGGAGGAAATATCGTGTCAGATAAGAGAAATAAAAAGTCCGGCGGATCGAATAAAAAATCCTTCGGCGCTGCGTTTCTTCACTGGCTCCCGTTCTATCTGATGGGGGCGCCGGGACTGATATATATATTCATCAACAACTACCTGCCGCTGGCGGGCCTGCAGATTGCCTTTAAGAATTTCAACTATGCCAAGGGCATGTGGGACAGCCCGTGGATCGGATTCAAGAATTTTGAATTCCTGTTCAAATCCAGAGACGCATATGTGATTATCCGCAACACGCTGGCCTACAATATTGCGTGGATCTTCATAGGTATGTTCGTAGGCGTAGGAGCGGCAATCCTGCTCAACGAAATTACCAATGCGGCTGCCAAGAAGTTTTACCAGACGGCGATCCTTCTTCCGTATCTGATGTCCATGGTAGTCGTCGCCTATCTGGTATACGCGTACCTCTCCCCGTCCTCAGGTCTTTTCACGAAGGCCATTGAACACATTACAGGCAATACGGTCCAGTTCTACCAGGAGCCGAAATTCTGGCCCTTTATCCTGACCTTTGTCAATCAGTGGAGAGGTATCGGCTTTGGAATGATCCTGTACCTTTCAAGTCTTCTGGGAATTGATCCCGGTTATTATGAAGCGGCCTCCCTGGACGGCGCCACAAAGTGGCAGCAGATCCGACTGATTACGATTCCGCTGCTTAAGCCTACTATCCTGATGCTGCTGATCCTTAACATGGGACAGATCTTCCGCTCGGATTTCGGTCTGTTCTATCAGGTTCCGATGATGCAGTCGCCGCTGTTCCCGGTCACCCAGACGATCGACACCTATGTGTACCGGGCACTGATGCAGCTCAATAACGTCGGCATGTCTGCGGCAGCGTCCTTCATCCAGTCTGTTGTCGGCTTCATCTTTATCGTGACAGCCAACAAGATTGTGGCGAAGCTCGATGAGAACAGCGCATTATTCTGAGAAGGGAGGAGTAAATCATGAAATCACAGTCACAGAAAAGATGGCGGCTTGCAGCGAATGTGATACTTACGATTAATTCACTGCTCGCGATTCTCCCGTTTATCCTGCTGATCATCGCATCCTTTACGGATGAGCATGTAGCCATGACAGACGGTTTTTCCTACTTTCCCCGCAAGTTCTCGACCGCAGCCTTCGGATACATTTCGCAGCAGTGGGCGATGATCGGAAGAGCCTATCTGATGACAATCGTTGTTACGGCAATCGGCACCAGCCTTTCTGTCATCTTTACTGCAATGCTGGCCTATATGCTTTCCCAGAAAAAGCTGCCGGGCAGGAAGATACTGAACTTCTTCATAGTGTTCACAATGCTGTTCAACGGCGGTGTTGTACCGACCTATGTCATGTATGTAAAGACATTCCATCTCAAGAACACGATCTGGGGCCTGATCATCCCGAACCTTCTGATGAGCGGCTTTATGATCATGCTGGTCCGGAACTATTTTGAGAACAGTGTACCGGCAGAGCTTTACGAGGCTGCCCGCATTGACGGCGCGGGAGAGTTTTACAACTTCTTCCATATTGCGCTTCCGCTGTCTGTCCCGATTCTTGCAACCAGCGGCCTGATGACCGGGCTTTCTTACTGGAATGACTGGACCAACGGTCTGTATTATCTTGACAATAAGGGAAAACAGCTTTACACGATCCAGAATATTCTGAACAATATTAACGAGAACATTCAGTTCCTTGCATCCAATGCGACAGGCGGCGTCAACATCGGCGACCTGCCGACGACAACGGTCCGTATGGCGATCGCCTTCGTCGGTATCCTGCCGGTTCTCATCATCTATCCCTTCTTCCAGAAATACTTCGCGAAGGGCCTGGCGATGGGCGCTGTAAAAGGTTAAACGATATGAAAACAACAGGCCTCAATCCTTATCTTCCCTTCTGGGAGACAGTCCCGGACGGCGAACCGCATGTGTTCGACGGCAGAATATATGTTTACGGAAGTCATGATTCCCTGAACGGAACGACGTTCTGTGACCAGGACTATGTCGGCTGGAGCGCGCCGGTGGAAGATCCCGGAAACTGGCGCTATGAAGGCGTGATCTACAGGAAGATGCAGGATCCGCTAAACGGCGCGCCGTATGACAGCGCGGCGCACGGCGGCAGGAAGGTGCCGGAAATTTGGTGCCCGCCGGGAACGCCCGAGGCGCCCCGGACACTTTTCGCGCCGGATGCGGCGAAAGGGCCGGACGGGAGATATTATCTTTACTATGCGCTGGATTTTACCAATGTGATTTCTGTCGCGGTATCAGACTCTCCGGCGGGACCGTTTGAGTTCCTGGATTATGTAGCCTGTGAGGACGGACGGATTCCGGAGGCGGGCAACAAATTCGACCCCGCTATCCTCAGCGAGGAGGGCGGCAACTATCTCTATTACGGCTTTGCGCCTCAGTTCAGGTTTCCGGGACAGGGACCGGTAGAGGGCGCGATGATGGTCCGTCTTGCGGATGATATGCACACGGTAATATCCGATCCGGTCTGTGTGGCAAACGGGTTCGATACCGCAGCGGGAACCTGCTACGCGGAGCATCCCTTCTTCGAGGCGTCGAGCATCCGCCACTACGGAGAGTGGTACTATTTTGTCTATTCGTCTCTGCAGGGAAATGAGCTCTGCTATGGCATGGCAAGGACGCCGGAGGGTCCGTTTGAATTCAAGGGTGTGATCGTTTCCAACGGCGACATCGGCTATAAGGGCAATACACTGCCTGCCAACTACATGGGCAACAACCATGGCGGTCTTGTGAAGGCAGGGGACAAAACCTACATTTTCTGGCACCGTCATATCAACGGAACCCAGTACTCCAGACAGGGGTGCGCAGACGAGGTTCATTTTGAAGCGGACGGAACAATTCCGCAGATTGAGATTACCAGCTGCGGCTTAAACGGCGGACCGCTTCCGGCAGCAGGGCGCTGGCAGACCTATATCGCCTGCAGCCTGACACAGGAAGACCGGAGCGCGATGGGCAATGCGCTGCTTGCGGGACCGGGAGAGCCTCTGCCTCTGGTTCCCGGGGAGTGGCCGGTGATTACAACAGAAGAGTGCGAAAAACTGCCGGAGCATGATATGACCGGCAGCGGGGAAACAGCCGTTGAGAGGGGCTGTCGTGACATCGACGGGCTGAAGGATGTGCCGCTGCGCCCCTTAATCAGGAATCTGAGGAAAGGTTCAGCCGCGGGCTTTAAGTATTTTGCCTTTACAGGTAAAGAGACATCAGTGACTGCCTGTCTTCGCGGTACGGGAAAGCTTGAGATGCATTTCGATGATCCGGACAATGAGCCGGCAGCCATACTGGAAAACAGCTCGGCGGACTGGACAGACGTCACCGGTTCATTTGCGCCGGTATCGGGGACGCATGCGCTGTACTTCAGGACATGCGAAGGCGTTCTCGACTTTTCACAATTCAGCTTTTCGATATAAACTCGGGGTGATCCACAGTCCCCGGAACCGTCGGTGACAGGTCAGGCAGCTTCCTGCACAGAACAGGCAGCATCATAATATAAACCAGGCAGATGGTGTTCAGCGGCCAGTAGAAGCGGAATTCACCGCCATACCCGCTGGTGAACCACAGACCCAGGATTTGCGAAAGGAGCGGAGCATGTATCAGCATGCCGCTTCTTTTTTTGCCCGCAAATACAAAGAGCAGCAGGGTGAGCAGACAAAGCCAGCTGTAAAGCCCGCATCTGTAGAAGAGGGCCTCATATATATCAGATTTTTCCGTATACGTATAAAATCCGTCAAAAAGCCCGGTCAGGATGTTCGGCTTTCTTAAGGCGGCAAGCTCCTGCCACTGGGGATTTGTCACCTCCGAGCGGTAGTTTTTCAGACTGATGATCCTGCCGTCCCCGGGAAGGATATTCCACAGAAGATCATTTCGTGCAAGACTGACCCGCAGGTATTTCACCGGATTCCTGATAATCGTATCGCCCGCAAAAGCGATGAAGTCCTTTGCCTCCACACGGCTGTCGAAATGAGAAAGACTCCAGAAATTGTAATAGGTCGGCTGATACTTGTTATTGTTATATTTTCCCGTAGACTGAGCGACGAAATTCAGCGCCTTTTCGTTCATTTCCGCTTCCGCCAGGTACATGCCGACCGAATCCACGGCAAATGCGCTGTAAGCGCGCTGGTCGGTGTACATGGGGGAAAGGCCGATGTTCAATATCCGGCAGACAGGAACCTCTACAATGAAGATGAGGAGTATGGATAGAAGAATAGCAGCAAATCTCTTCCGGTATCCTCTGAAAAACAGCAGGAGAATTGTGATGACCGTCAGGAAGGGAGCAGCCCCGTTTTTCCGGGACAGATAGGTTAAGGCAAGCGAAACGGCAAACGCCGCATAAAAGGACAGACGGCCGGCATATTTTTTTTCATCAACAGTTAATCTGATCAGATTGAAAACAACCCACAGCAGGGAACATGCATAGGGAATGTCCTTCCACCCGGAATTAATGTGCAATACATTGGCAGGATTGCATCCGATAAACAGGGCGAAACCGAAAAGAATCCCGTCCCTTACTCCCTTTTCCCGCGCGTATAAAAGAATTCTTGTGATGACAAATCCCCAGAACAGAAGCTGTTCAATTGCTATTACGCAGACATTATCCAGAATATTCAGTCCTCCCCTTATCATCAGGGTATAAACTACGGGAACCCAGTCGCCGCTTGCCTCGGACAGATTCCGGGCATCATGGACGGCGGTCATTGTATCGTTGGAGGAAATCAGGGGATTGTATGCGATCAGCGTAATAATGGCAGGCAGCACGATCAGCGACAGTATGACTGCCGCAAACCGCCTCTTTGGCATCCTGTCTTCTCCTGCCTGCGAATGCAGAATATAGAGATGAAACAGGTAAAGCACAGCTGTGTTCACCGGTATGGCCAGCAGGAAGGCGGCAGTGAAAACCAGGAGCTTTTTGACTGTAACAAAAGCCTCCAGAGGCAGGATCAGCGTATTGCTCCCTGCCGCGGCGAATCCTGAATAGGCGCAGAACAGGACAAAAAGAATACCTTTTTCGGGAGTATTGCAGTATGTCCGGAGCAGCCGGTATGGCCGCAGAAAGATGAACCGGTCTGTAATATGGAGAATCCGCTCAGAATTCAAAATGGCTGCCAGGACAAGAATGAAAAGGAGAAGCCTTGGTACTATATATCTCGCTTTTTGTCCTGAGGAGAGAGCAGGATGATACTCGTACGCGCACAGGAGCTGTTTTCCCGCAGCTTCTTTCCCGTCAGCACTAAGGGGCAGGAGTCCGGCAGCGGATTTATCCGCATTTTTAACATAGACAGAGGCACTTTGATCGGTGTCCTGTACCTCAAGCTCCATATGACGGACTTTGTCTGCGGCAGGCGGAAGATTCAGATACAGAGAAGAATAATCATCTGTGACGGCAGAATAAAAATCAATCCGGCCCCCGTAGATCATCAGATCCCCGTCATAGACCTTTACCTGAAGAAATCCCTCCGAAGGCACCCTGGCAAAAGCAAAAGCGATTCCGCGCAGGCGTTCCGGGTCCCGGGGCAGGATCTGCGTCAGATGACGGAATGAAACAGTCTCCCCGGCGGAAAAATCATACTCCTCTGTATAAAGCCTGCTCTCTTTCGGAACCCGGTCAAGAACCGCGGTGCGAAACAGAAACAGGGCCATCAGTACGATGACCAGGCCGGCTGCGGTATTCTTCCATATCGCGGTATTCTTCCATTTCTGATGGTTTTCAGGCTGCAGCATCGGGTCAGTCCTTTCCGGCGGGATTGTAATATCCTGTAACAGTGCGGAAAAGATCCCGCAGCAGCAGAAAATGATCTTTGCCAAACCGTATCTTTGTCGGCACCCTGCTGCCCGGAGGATAGGTCCTCGTTACACCTGTTTCTGTTACCTTAAGCCCGATCTGTGATGCCCGCACGGACAGGTAGTCCAGAAGTTCATATCCCATAAAGATATCCCGCAGAGGCTGGACCTTTTCGTGAGTAAGATACCTCCTGGAATACCCGCGGAATGCATTTGTCGTATCAGTGAAATGATACCCGGCGGCATAAGAAATGACAGGCGCGTGAATAAGGCGTATGGACAGCTTCCTGAACAGCGGGGTGCGGACATCTTTGCCGTCCTTATGATAGCGTGACCCCTGGACAAAATCATATCCGTCCTTCAGCTTTTTAATAATCACCCTGGTATCCTCAACGCTGTCCTTGTTGTTCCCGTCTACGGTGACAAGTCCCTGATAACCCCTTTCCAGGGCCCAGAAAAAACCTGCCCGAAACGCTGCGCCCTGCCTTCCTTCACCCGTAATTACCAGAAGAGAGTTTACATGCAGCGGGACCAGCACGTCCGGCTGTGTCGAGCCGTCGGTCGATCCTCCGTCCAGCAGGATGATATCAGCGGCCTTACAGAGGGAGAAATCCTCTGCACGCCTGAGTTCGTTTATGATGCGGTCCCCTTCGTTGATGACAGGGATCAGCAGGGCATAATCGTTTTGCCTGGGAGAGAATTCCAGTGAGGAAAAGGCTGGGACTCCGGCGGCTTTCTCAAAACTTCTGTTTTTGTATTCCATGGATTCTCTCCTTACAAAAAAGTATTCCTGCCGCGGCCGTTTCGCAGGCATCAGCAGGAATACCGGGTTATTTATAACATGCTGTCGTCAATCGTTGGTGTAATTATCAAAGTATCCCTGTACAAGGACGACGGGAGTTCCCTTGTCGCCTGAGCCGCTTGTCAGGTCGCAGAGGGATCCGATCAGGTCTGTGAGCTGACGGGGAGTGGTGCCCTGGGAAGCCATGCTGCCCTTCAGGTCATGATCCTTTTTACGGATGCTCTCGGAGATCGCGTTCTTAAGCGCTTCGCCGCTCAGATTGCTGTAATCGTTGTCTGCCAGGTATTTTAACTTCAGTTCATTCGGTGTGCCGTTCAGGCCCTCTGTATGGAACGGGGAGACGACCGGATCGGCGAGCTCCCAGATTTTACCCTGAGGATCCTTAAATGCGCCGTCGCCGTAGATCATGACTTCCACATGTTTTCCGGTTTCTTCCAGCATGCGCTTCTGGATATCCAGAACGAGGGGCTGGGAGTCACGGGGGAACAGCTTGATGCGGTCTTCCGTGGACTTGTTGGAGCCGAGCAGGCCGTAATCGGCATTGTAGCCGCTGCCGCCGACCGGCGCATTCATGATTTCATCCAGTCCGAGAACGATTTTCGCGCCGGCATCCTTCAGGATGCGCTTTGTGCGCTTTCTTGTATGAATGTCGCAGGTCAGGACGCAGTCAGTGTAATCAAGGATAGCCCTGGGCTGGTTGGCAAAAATAATCTCGGCTTCGGCGCCGCACTCGCGGATCAGGTCGCCGTAGTACTGGACATAATCTACGCCGGTGAACTCGTGCACATTGCTGCCGAACAGTTCGCGATAGCGCTCGAGGCTGAGAACATCACTGTAGGGATTGACGCCTGCTTCATCAATCTTATCCAGGCTGATCAGCTGATTGCCGACCTCATCGGAGGGATAGCTGAGCATCAGCACTACCTTCTTTGCACCCATTGCGATGCCGCGAAGGCAGATCGCGAAGCGGTTTCTGGAGGTAATCGGGAAAATAACACCGATAGTTTCTCCGCCAAGCTTGGTACGGACATCCTGCGCAATGTCCTCTACGGTGCAGTAATTGCCCTGCGCACGGGCAACGATAGATTCGGTAACGGCGATGACATCACGGTCACGGATCGCGAAACCCTCAGATTCGGCGGCCTCCAGCACACTGGTGGTTACAATAGATGCCAGATCGTCACCCTGACGGATAATCGGGCAGCGAATACCGCGCGAGACGGTACCGACTTTTCTTTCTTTTCTTTCCACAGTTATACTCCTCTCTGTATAATCGGGCTTATATAAAAAGCCCGCATTATTATATACCGGCAGGGGCATGGAATGCCACTGGAAATATGGCTGTTTCTGTTTTGCGGAGAAATTCTTGACTTATCAGATAACGTATGTTACTTTAGGTTAGCAATTACTAACTACGTGGAGAAAATATGCTGCACCTTCCGTGTGATATTAAAGAACAGCTGCTTGTGAGCGGCAAACGAGAGTTCCTCGAGTCCGGTTATGAAAAGGCATCGCTGAGGACTATCTGCAAAAAGGCAGGGCTTACGACAGGAGCCTTCTACAGTCGTTTTTCCGGCAAGGAGGAGCTGTTCGAAGCGCTTGTTGAGCCGATGCTCTGCGGGTTTGAGAACATGTACCGGCAGGTAATCTCCCGTGAAATGGCGGATCTTGACTCGGATATTGATAATGAGCTGACTGCGATCACCTATGCCGTAACTCACAGGGATGAATTCCGTCTGCTGTTTGAATGCTCCGCGGGAACGAAATACGAAGGTTTCAGGGATCACCTGATCAGCGAGGTGTTTTATCCGAGTTACCAGGAGATATTTGACCGCTATGCCGGAAAGCACGTGGATCCCGCTCTGGTACGGATTCTGCTGCGCATGAAATTTGAGGAGTATATGGAACTGATCTATGGGGATTACACGATGGAGGATGTAAAAAAGCTGATAAGGGAGTTGACGGCCTTTTCCGAGGCCGGATTCAGGGAACTGTTAAAGGAAATCAATAAAGAAAGCTGAAAGCCTGACCGCTGCGGTCAGGCTTTTTTTAATAACATCTTCGCAAAATCGTTATCCGTTAAAGCCGGCAGATGCCGTTTTTATATTCAAACACAAAGGAGACACAAATCATGGCAAGAAAAGAAATCACAGAAACACAGCGTCAGGAAGACAAAAAGCTGCGCACAAAGGATCTGATTTACGCCGGCGCATTCGGCGCTGTCTATATTGTGCTGATGCTGATTGTCGTACTGGGAACCAGTGCGATTCCGATCCTGTACATACTTGCGCCTTTTACGGTCGGCGTCGTGTGCGCGACAGTTTATGAGCTCTGTGTTCTTAAGGTCCACAAGTTCGGCCCCGCGCTGATCCTGGGTGTGCTGTTCGCGCTGGTATCCTGCTCCGGCAACATATTGGGCATGGCACTTGCGGTTATTGCGGCGCTTGCGGCGGAGCTGATTATTATGGCAGGAAGATATAAGTCAAGGAAAATGTATCTGCTTTCCTTCCTTGCCTTTAACCTGAACATGGTCTGCCCGTATACCATGCTCTATTTCCACCGCGATGAATTCATGGCACGCTCTGTCAGTTTTTACGGCCAGGGCTTCGCGGATCAGCTGTCAAAATACGCTGTTGACGGGCTTGCCGCCATCCAGATCGCGCTGGCGCTCGCCGGGGCAGCTGTCGGTGTCCTGATTGCGTCCGGACTGATTAAAAAGCATTTCGAGAAGGCAAACATTATCTGAGCCATGGAACTTAATCTTTACGGTGACGATTCAAAAGCACTGATTCATTTTGATCCCAGGACAAAGCTGTTTATCTTTCTGGCCTGCGGTGTGACCAGTCTTTATACCTACAGCGGAATGTATATCCTGCTGTTTGCCGGCGCTGTCTGTGCAGTACTGGCTTTGAGCGGGAAGCCCTGGACTGCGCTCAAGGCTTTTGCGGCCTTTTCTGCTGCGCTGTATGTCAAGGAAGCGGTTGACCGGTCGGGGAGTCCGGCTCCGGCTGTAGTGCTGATTGTGTCTGTCCTGACAACGATCATGCTGTATTCGCTGCCGACGATCCTGAGTATTCTCCTGATTGTGCAGACGACGAGGATCAGTCAGTTTCTTTCAGCCCTTACGGCAATGCATCTGCCGGTCAGGGCAGTTATCCCCATCGCGATGCTGTTCCGCTTCATTCCCACTGTGCAGGATGAGTGGAACGGCATCCGGAAGGCGATGGCTTTCAGGGGAATATCGCTCAGCTTTTCCAGTGTGCTGCGGCATCCCGCAAAGACGATCGAATACGTCCTGGTACCGCTCCTGTTTTCCACGATCGGCGTAATGGAAGAGCTCGCAGCGGCAGCCCTGGCGCGCGGAATGGATGTTGACACAAAACGCAGCTCGTATGAAGAAGTAAAGCTGCGGGCGGCAGACTATATTACCATGACTCTGTTTGCCGTCATTTCGGGCGCCATCATCATACTGGTTTCATCGAAGGGGGCTGCAGGCATATGATCCGGTTCAGGAATGTCAGTTTCCACTATGGCGGTGAAAACGGTACAGGCGAGGGCGTGGACAATCTGGACATCACGATCCAAAACGGGGAGACTGTGGTTCTCTGCGGTCCTTCCGGATGCGGAAAGACCACGGTGACCCGCCTTATCAACGGTCTTGCGCCGCATTTCTATCCCGGAGAGATGGAAGGAGAGGTATGGGTGGATGATACCTGTGTATCCGCCGAACCGCTTTCCGTCACCAGCAGGCTTGTCGGAAGTGTTTTCCAGAATCCCAAGAGTCAGTTCTTTAATATCGATACAACGGGAGAGCTGGTTTTCGGCTGCGAGAATTTCGGCCTTGAGCGCGGGGAGATACGCAGGAGGCTGGATCAAACGGTTGCCGGAATGAAGCTTGAAGCCCTTATGGGACGCAATATTTTCGAGCTTTCCGGCGGGGAAAAGCAGCAGATTGCATGCGGCTGCGTCTATACGGCACAGCCGAAGGTCTATGTGCTGGATGAGCCTTCCTCAAATCTGGACAGAAAAGCAATTACAAGACTCCATGAGACGATCCGGCGCATCAGGGAGTCGGGCGGGACGATCGTTATATCCGAACACAGACTGTATTATCTGATGGATCTGGCTGATCGCTTTATCTATATGGACGACGGATTCATCAAAGGAATCTTCACGCCAAAGGATCTCCGGGATATGCCCGATGAGGCGCTGCGCGAGCTCGGGCTTCGCTGCACAAGTCTGCATGCATTGAAAAAAAGCCCCGGCCGGGGAGCGATTCCACATGGCGGCAGCCCGGCGCTGGAGGCGGTGGATCTTGGCTGCAGCAGGGGAAACCGGCAGATTCTGGATATCGAACGCCTGCGTCTTCCGGAGCACAGTATCATCGCCATGATCGGTGACAACGGCTGCGGAAAATCCACGCTGACAGAATCCCTGTGCGGGGTGATTCCTTCTCAGGGCAGCGTAGCTTTCGGCGGAAGGTTTCTGACGGACAAAGAGCGCGCAAAAAGAAGCTATCTTGTCATGCAGGATGTGAACCGCCAGCTCTTCTCCGACAGTGTGCTGGAGGAGGTCATGCTGAACGCGCAGGTATCCCGGGATGAGGCAGAGCACGTACTGCGCAGTCTCGGGTTGGAGGAACAGGCGGACCGCCATCCTGCCTCGCTCTCCGGAGGACAGAAGCAGCGCGTTGCAATTGCCTGCGCCATTTGTGCCGGAAAGGAGCTCCTGTTCTATGACGAGCCTACGTCCGGACTGGACCGGGGCGGCATGGAGCGCTTTGCGTCGATCGTAAGGAAAATGCAGGACAGTGTCACCTCTGTCATTATTACGCATGATCCGGAACTGATTCTTCAGTGCTGTACACATATACTCCATGTAGAGAACGGCAGGATCCTCGCCTTTTATCCTCTGGACGATGAGGGCGCCGCGCGGATGCGCTGGTATTTTCTTTCGGACAGTGAAGAGAAGACCTCCGTACAAAGGGAAAAGCCCGGCATGTTCGGAAAGGTCCTCCAATATGCGGGAGAGTGGAAAAGGTATACCTACCTTGCCGTGATTCTCATGATTATCGGAGCTGTGTGCAGTGCCGTGCCTTATCTTGGCGTATATACCCTGATAGAACGACTGCTCGGCGGCGGGCAGATGAGCCTTTCTGCAGCTGCTCCTGTAATAGTGAGTGTACTGGTATCCGGCGTACTGTACGCAGCTGCCTATACCGCGGGACTGGGCTTTTCCCACCGCGCCGCCTATCACACTCTGGAAAACCTGCGGATCAGTCTTCAGGAAAAGATGGAGCGGCAGCCTCTTGGAAATGTACTGGAGATGGGAACAGGTGCTGTTAAAAAGCTGTTTAACGATGATATTGAATCGATTGAACTTATGCTGGCGCATGTGATTCCCGAAGGTATCGCAAATCTTGCGGTCCCTGCGGTGATTCTTCTCGTTCTTATCGCGGCTGACTGGCAGATGGCGCTGCTGACGGTCATCCTCTTAAGCTTTGGCTTTGGCGCGTCGCGCCAGATGTATTCCGTGGGAATGGACCGCATGGGCAGTTATTTTGCTGCGGCAAAGCGTCTTAACAACACGATCATA
>JAEEGL015990529.1_pt1 | contig 14918 bp, 14 predicted proteins | sample 9134231 | NCBI WGS metagenome assembly JAEEGL01 (sample SAMN16246548, study PRJNA631951) | gut metagenome | biome: gut microbiome; feature: rumen; material: fiber-attached | host: Bos | place: Iran: Karaj | collected 2018-10
ATCCAAGGTGAGGCTGGCGTATATGTGCCAGATGATGGCTACCTGAAGAAGTGCTACGACATCTGCAAGAAGTACAACGTGCTGTTCATGGCCGACGAGGTGCAGTGCGGTATCGCCCGTACGGGTAAGATGCTGGCCTGCGACCACGAAGGCGTGCGCCCCGACATCCTCATCCTGGGCAAGGCCCTCGGTGGCGGTGTGGTGCCGGTGAGCTGCGTCTTGGCTGACGACGACATTATGTTGAACATCAAGCCTGGTGAGCACGGCTCCACCTTCGGTGGTAACCCGATTGCTGCCCGCGTGTCCATCGCCGCCCTTGAAGTCATCAAAGAAGAGCACCTGATGGAGAACGCTGAGCGTCTCGGTAAGATCTTCCGCGAGGAGATCAGCAAGATCAAGAGCCCGATGATCGAGAAGGTGCGTGGTAAAGGCTTGCTCAACGCCGTGATTATCAAACCCAAAGATGGCAAGGAAGCTTGGGACGTGTGCCTCAAGATGCGTGACCTCGGCCTGCTGGCCAAGCCCACCCATCAGCACATCATCCGCTTCGCTCCGCCCTTGGTCATCACCGAGGCTGAGCTCCGCGAAGCCATCGAGATCATCAAGAAGGCCATCGCTTCGTTTGAATGATGAAGTCGAAGGTTTTGAGTAAAAATGAATGAACCCCGAGAGCTGAGCTTTCGGGGTTCATTCGTATAAGGTGACACAGCCATTCAGATCTTGTCGCCATAGGCGAGGTCGCCAGCATCACCCAAGCCAGGCACAATATATTTGTGTTCATTCAGTATCGGGTCGATGGCGGCACACCATAGTGTGACATTGTCAAGTGGTTTGAACAGTTTCTTTATATTCTCGATGCCGTCTTGGGCAGCGATGACGCAACACAAGTGCAGGTGTTTGGGTATACCTTTTGTACAGAGGGCTTGGTAGGCCAGTTCCAGACTGCCTCCTGTGGCCAACATGGGGTCGGCGATGATGACGGTCTTGTCGGTGAGGTCGGGCGCGGCCAAATACTCCACCTTGATGCCGACACTCTCATGCTTTTCGTCAAGATAATAGCGGTAGGCGGAGACGAAAGCATTGCCCGCATGGTCGAATACGTCGAGGAAGCCTTGATGGAAAGGTAGGCCGGCACGAAACACGGTGGCCAGCACGATATCATCATCAGGCGTTTTGGCCTTGGCTAACGCCAACGGGGTCTGGATGGTCTTTTCCGAATACTGGAGGGTCTTGCTCACTTCGTAAGCCATCATCTGACCGATGCGCTGCAGGTTGTGACGGAAGGTGTTGCGGTCGGCTTGCACCCTAATGTCCCTCAACTCAGCCACATATTGGTTGATGATGCTGTTGGTCTCTGCAAAATTGATGATTTTCACGGCTCGATGGTTTAGGTGGTTTAACTGAACTTCGCCACAATGGGGATTAACCTTTCCGATCCGAAAGCACGAGGCGAAACGCGCAGGATGGGCGCCACCTGATGACGCTTGAACTCGTTCCGGTTCACCATCTTGATGGTCCGCTCAACCACCGCTTTCTCAAAACCTTGGGCGATTTCCTCTGGCGACTTTGAACACTCGATGTATTGGTACAGAATCTGGTCGAGCAGGCTGTATTCCGGGAGGCTGTCGCTGTCTTTTTGGTCGAGACGCAACTCGGCGGATGGTGCCTTGTCGATAGTATGCCATGGAATGATTTCCTCTTCTTTGTTGATGAAACGAGCCAGTTCGTAGGCTTCTGATTTATAGACATCACCAATGACCGACAAGCCGCCACACATGTCGCCATAGAGGGTTCCATAGCCCACCGAGGCCTCCGACTTGTTGCTTGTGTTGAGCAGCACATTGCCGAACTTGTTGCTGAAAGCCATCAAGATGACAGCACGGATACGAGCCTGAAGGTTCTCTTCGGTGACATCAAAAGGACGACCTTCAAAGAAAGGCTTCAAGGCAGTGTCAAAACTGTCGAAAAGCGGTTTGATGGCAACTGTGTCGTAGCGCACCCCTAACTTTTCGGCCAATGCCACGGCATCGCTTACCGAATGGTCGGTGGAGAACTGCGAAGGAAGCAATACCACCCGAACGTTTTCAGGACCGATAGCCTTGGCGGCAAAATAGGTCACCAAGGCGGAATCCAAACCACCGGATAGACCGACGATGGCGTTTTTGAAACCCATCTTGTGGAAATAGTCGCGTACCCCTATCACTAATGCATCGTGAATCAAAGACATCTTCTCGGGGATGACCAAACGGTCTTCGGCGGTACGGAAAAGATGTAAGGTGTCGGTGTCAACCATCTTGACTGCTTCCTCAAAGAAGGGTAGGGCAGTGTCGATGTAACCATTGCTGGCGAAGGCCATCGAACCGCCGTCAAAGATTAGATGCGTCTGTGCTCCAACTTGGTTGACCATCACCAAAGGCAATTCGTGCTTCAACACGGTTTGGCGCAAGACATTGCTGCGGTAGCGTGGCATGGTGTAATCGAATGCCGAGGCTGCCAAAGCAACAACCATTTCCGGATTGAGTTTTTTGAGCTCGTCCATCCTGTTTTCCATCAAGATGGGATCATCGCCGTGGTTGGTCAAGTCGTCGCCCAAGGTGACCGCGATGCGATGTCCCGACCATTCCAGCAGGTGCTCTTCATCATGGGATGGCTCAAAATACTTGCGTTCATCAAACAAAGGATTATCGCCAATGAACTTCTTCTTGAACACCTGACGTTGGTTCTGATAGAGGAACACGGCTGCATTGAACAAAGGCTTTTGCCCTTCATTATCGTTACGTAAAGGAGCGCCTACCAATACAGGGATGTCGTGGCACTTCTTGGCAATTTCGTCCAATGCCTTTTGGCATTTTTCGATGAAGTCGTCAAACTCCAGACAGTCGAAAGGGAAATATCCGCAAACGGAGAGTTCGGAGAACACCACCAAATCGGCGCCTTCTGCTTTGGCTTGTAAGGCTGCGTCAATGATTTTCTTCGTATTCTGCTCAAAATTGCCAATGCAATAGTTGAGCTGGGCTAATGCTATTTTCATTTTGAATTGATTATTATGCCATCAATAAAGGATACCTATCTCAACTCCGATAAAGTTGTTTTGAATCACGCTGCCCGTCTGCTTTTCCAAAGACCTGACGAGTGCGTTGGAGAAGGCATGGTCGAAAGTCACCTGCGCGAACATACTGACATTCCTGTTGATTTCATATTCGGCACCCAATCCGAAAATCATCGACAATTGCATCAGACGGTATTGATTGGTGCAGTCAACATATTCATCTCCTTCGGAAGACACCCAATAGAAATCGTATTTGTCCTTGGCGTAGTCCTTCAAATTGAAACTCAGTCCGCCGCCGGCCTCCACGTAGGCTTTGAAGGAATCAACGATATCGACATTCAACTTGAGTTTGAGTGGAATCTCGACGTTGGTGGCTTTCAGCCGACGTTCCACCGAGACGTTGGTCTTTTCAAGGAAATCGTCGACAAACCTATGGTCAGTGAACATATACTTTATGCGGAAAAGATTCATGTCAACGCCGGTCGAGACAGCGATATGGCTGGAAATGTATTGGTCGTACACCAACCCGGCATTGATGCCCAAGCCTATGCCCTCGTTGTTTGCTGCAGTTGAGCCCGAGCTGGCCCAATTGACAGTCGGCCCCAATTTGATGCCGATTCTTGAGATTTTGGTCTGAGCGTTGGCTCCCAAGGTAATCACAGCTACTAAACTGATAATCAACAATATTTTTCTCATAATTACAAAATTTAGACCTACAAAAGTAATTATTTTCATCGACATTTCCCCAAAATTAAAAAATGATTCTTACTTTTGCATCAAATATATCCATTAAATCACTAAAACTCATCAAAATGAAAAAGACGTTTTTACTGATTGCAGCCCTGCTCATGATGGGTAGCGCAGCATTCGCAGGTGGCGGCTTCGACATCGCCATCGGCCCGAAAATCGGTTACCAGACCGCAAAGCTTTCCTATCAGAAAGCCGACATCAAGTCAAGCTTCTCCAATCACTTCACCGCGGGTCTTTTTGGCCGCGTGACCGTTGGACGGATCTATGTACAGCCCGAAGTGCTGTATTTCAAGACCTCCAATGTCTTTGACGGACATGTCACCGGCGTGGAAAGCGATAATCTGTTCAACCTTCCTACGGGCGCCAATGTCAACCTCACCTTGAACCAGATGAACCTTCAGGTTCCGGTTTTGATTGGCGTCAATGTCATCGACCTTGACCTCATCACCTTGCGTGCCCAAGTGGGTCCCACCGCCAACTTCGTCCTGAAGTCACAGACTTTGTATGACAAGACTTATACCATTAATGGTCAACAGGCCGAAATAGAAAACACCACCACGGATCAGAACTTCGAGCCTAAGAGCATCTCTTGGGGTCTTCAAGCCGGCCTCGGCATCGATGTGCTGAAACGTTTCACGCTCGATGTCAACTACAACTTCGGTTTGAGCAAAGTGTTCGAGAAGCTGAACGATACCCAACTTGGCGAGACCTTCGATTTCAGCAACATTGACAACACCAAACAAAGCATGTTTATGGTGACCTTGGGTATTAAATTCCTCTAATTTACCCTGTTTATAACAAAAATAAAGAGAGCGACCTCAATGAAAGGTCGCTCTCTTTGTGTCTAGGAATAAGGGTGGTTTAGAAGAGGACACCCACTTCAACACCGATACGGTTCTGAAGAACGTTCAGCTTGGTCTCGCGTTCACCAAGATCCTTGTCACCATTATAGAACTTGTAATGGTTAGGAGTGATGGAGTTGATGTTGTTGATGAAGTCGTGCGAGAAATAAACACCAGCAAAGACGCGGGTGGATTGGTCGATGGCATACTGGGCACCAGCGCCAATCTTCAAGGAAGCGCGGAGGTTGCTGAATTCCTTGTTGGTGGCGGCATAAGCGTCAGCATTGTCATCCAGAACCTTTACTTTTTGGGCATAGCCGAGACCGGCACCGACTTGAACAAAAGCGCGAAGCGGGAGATTACCCAGTTCATTGGTCATCATCTTCAGCATCAACGGAACCTCATAGATAGTGGCCTTGTACTTTCTGTCAACATTATACTTCTCGATAAAGGTGACCGAATCTTCTCCCATTGCAAAACGTGCATTCTCAAAGCTGTAGTGACCACGGTTCATGTTCACATTGACGCCAGTGACAATAGCATAGTTGTCAGCGAAATAGTACTCAGCAACGACACCAACGCCGAAACCTGTTCTAAGGCCTTCGTTTTTGGCGCCACCTGTTGTTGAACCAGTCCAGTCAAAGCCAGGACCCAATTTGAAACCAAAGGCAAAACCATTGTTCTGTGCTGACACGGTCAGCGACATGGCCAACATAAGGCCGACAAATAATAAACTTTTCTTCATTTGATTATAGATTTAGGTGAATAGTTGGGGACAAAAGTAGTCTTTTTTTTCATTAAAACATCAAATCATCGAAATTTTCTAACTTTGTAGCTTGAAAATCGATGAATGCATCATTATGAATACGCAAATTTCCAACAAGCTTTTTATTAGAAACAGAGCCAACTTTGCGGCGCAACTGCCGTCAAAGTCTGTGGCCGTCTTCACCGCCAACGAAGCCATGCCGCGCAACGGCGATGAGTTCTATCCCTTTCGTCAGCAGTCTGACTTTTTCTATCTCACAGGCATCAATGAGGAGAATGCCTTCCTCGTCATCGCACCTGACTATCCCGATGAGACGATGCGCGAAGTTCTTTTCATCGAGCCGTACGACGAGGTGAAAGCCACTTGGCAGGGTGAGATGCTTGACTCCAAACAAGCCTCTGAACTCTCGGGCATCAAGACTGTGAAAGGCAGCGACGCTTTTTGGATGACCTTGAACGATATTGTGTTTTCGGGCTATGGTGAAACCATCTTCCTGAACAGCTACGAATACCCAAAATATGAATGCGCTGTGGAGACGATTCAAAAGCGCTTTGTACAGCAAGTCCAGGCAAAATATCCCATGCACAACTACGGCCGCACTGCCCCGATTCTCAATGCCTTGCGCATGAAGAAGTCGGAGGAGGAAATCGACATCACGCAACAAGCTTGTAACATCACAGCGAAAGCTTTCCGCCGCTGTCTTGAGACCGTCAGGCCTGGCATGTATGAATACGAGGTGCAGGCCGAAATCGAGTATATCTTCAAACAAAACAACGCCACCGGTCATGCCTATGCGCCCATCATCGCGGGTGGCAAGAATGGCTGTTGCCTGCATTATTCCAAGAACCAGAGCCTGCTCAACGATGGCGACCTCCTGCTCTTCGACATCGGCTGTGAGCTGAAAAACTATTCCTCTGACCTGAGTCGTACCATACCTATTAATGGGAAGTTCACGCCACGACAAACCGATTGCTACAACGCTGTCCTCCGCGTGATGAAGGAAATCACGAAGCTTTACCGTCCAGGCGGCACCATCAACGAAATCAATGAGACCACGCACCGTCTGATGGAGCAGGAAATGATCAAACTCGGACTGTTCACTGCCAAAGACGTGAAGAATCAAGACCCCAACAAGCCTTTGGAACGCAAATACTTGATGCACGGCATGTCGCACCACATCGGCCTCGATGTGCACGACAGCATCGACAAGTTCAAACCTTTTGAACCTGGAATGATACTCACCTGCGAGCCTGGTATCTACATACGCGAGGAGGGCATCGGCATCCGTATCGAGAACGACCTGCTCATCACCGAGGACGAGCCCATCAATTTGTTTGAAGGCCTGCCCACAGAAATCGAAGAGATAGAGGAAGCGATGTTGAAAAAATAAAATCTTCACTATTTTAGTGAATATTCGGAAATTGTTTGTATTTTTGCAGTCAATAAAGCTATGGAAATCAAATTCGATAAGGAGTATTTGGAAGAGCTGTATGAGCAGGGACGAACAAAAAGCAAGAAGTACCGATTCCAGCCACAGGTCATAAAAAAGTATCAGAAAAGAATCGATACACTTGCCGGTGTGACAAAGATTGAGGAATTGTTTACACTTAATTCGCTGAATTTTGAAGCGTTAGAAAGTTCAGGCAACTATTCAATCCGTATTGACTATCATTATAGGCTTGAATTTCAAGTCAGCAATTCAGACTCGGAACCGATTGTTACCATTTGCTTGATCACAGACATCACCAACCACTATCAATAGGAGGTAAAAACAATGAACATCAAACGAATACCAACCCATCCAGGGGATGTAATCAAAGAAGAATTGGAATACAGAGGCATTTCACAAAAAAAGTTCTCTGAATTGACGGGGGTTTCATATACCATGCTCAATGAAATACTAAACGGCAAACGACCCGTAACGAGCGATTTTGCTCTTATTGTAGAGGCAGCTTTGGGTATCAGTCCACAGCTTTTGATTAATATGCAAGCCCGCTACAATATGGCTGTGGCCATGAACCAAACCACATTTTTGACTCGCCTCGACCACATCAGAAAAGCTTGTGCGGCGGTGTTTTAATTCGGTTGCCACGATGTAACAGCCCTACAAACCAATAATTAAACGATTAAACAATCAACAAATCGAAGATTCAACGAAGTTAATTCAACAATAATTATGTTTACAAAAGACGTTTACAGTGGCCGTCGTGCCACATTGAAAAAGATGATCTCGAAGGGCATTGCCTTCTTCCCGGCCAACAACGAAGCGCCCTTCAACTATCCCGACAACACCTACATCTACCGTCAGGACAGCAACTTCTCCTATTTCTTCGGCCTCAAGCATCCCGATTTGGTCGGCGTCATCGACTTTGAAAGCGGCGAGGAGATTCTCTTCGGCGTGGATGTCACCATCGATGACGTGATCTGGTGCGGTCCGCTGCCTTCACTGAAGGAACAAGGTGATAGCATTGGGATTACCGACTGCCGCGACTTCAACCGCTTCGGCGAGTACCTTCAGCAAGCCATTGCCAAAGGTCGTCAAATCCATATTTTGCCCACCTATCGCGCTGATACTAAAATCCAATGCGCGGAATGGCTGAATTGTCATATTAATAAGGTGTCGGAGTATGTCAGCCTTGAACTCATCAAGGCCGTCATCGCCATGCGTGAGGTTAAGAGTGCGCTCGAAATCGCCGAGATGGAACGTGCCGCCAACACCGCCTATTACATGCACACCACCGCCATGAAGATGTGTAAACCCGGTATGGTTGAACAAGAAATCGCCGGTGTGGTTGAAGGTCTCTCATTGTCGGGCGGCGGCCCCGTGTCGTTCCCCGTCATCCTTAGTGTGGATGGTCAGACGCTGCACAACCATGGTCACCATAATGTGCTGAAAGAAGGCCGCATGATGGTCTGCGATGCCGGCGCCGAGACGGAGAACTACTATGCCTCCGATTTCACGCGTACCACCCCCGTGGGTGGCGTGTTCAACCAGCGCCAGCGTGAGATCTACGAGATTGTGCTTGCCGCCAACCAGGCTGTGGCTGCCAACACACGTCCTTACATGCCTTACATGGTGATGCACACCTTGGCCTGCCGTACCCTGATTGAAGGCTTGAAAGGCGTCGGTCTGATGAAAGGCGACACCGAAGAGGCTCTAATGAACGGCGCCCATTGGCTCTTCATGCCTCACGGCCTCGGCCACATGCTCGGCATGGATGTGCATGACATGGAAGGCTTGGGAGAGACTTACGTGGGCTACGACGACATCACGCCACGTTCCACCAAGTTAGGCTTCAGCGGCCTGCGCTGTGGCAAGACCTTGAAACCGGGCTTCGTGGTCACCGATGAACCGGGCATCTACTTCATCCCGACCCTCATCGACATGTGGAAGGCAGAAGGCAAGATGAAGGACTTCATCAACTACGAGAAACTGGAGACCTATAAGGACTTCGGTGGCATCCGCATTGAGGATGACCTGCTCATCACCGAAGACGGCTGCCGTATCCTTGGAAGACCTATTCCAAAGACCGTAGAAGAGGTCGAAGACATGTGCGCCCAAGGTCGCGAATGGATCAAAATGACCGCGATGTATTAATCTATTTCCGGCATGGCATGAAAAAAGCGAGGTTTTTTACCTCGCTTTTTTCGTTTTAAAACTCCATCACCAGCTTGATGTTGACATAGCGCGGCGTCAAGTAATTCGGCGCACCGTAGTATCTGTTGTCGATGTATTTCACCCAGTTGTAGGAGATGATATTCGGGATGTCGAGCAGGTTGAAGACATCCACGCTGACGAACATGTTGCGCACATAACGCAGCGGGTTGCCCTTGCTGAAGCTGCTGGCCTCGCTGATGAGCTGCTTGCTGAAACCGATGTCGACACGGCGGTAGGCTGGATAACGGCTCGAAGAGGAATAGAAGTCTGAGTTGTTGTCGTTGACGGGCAAACCCATGCCGAAACTCAAGGTCATATTGACACGCCATGTCGGGGCATTGGGAATGTAATCCTGGAAGAACAGCGAGAAGTTGACCAGCTGATGGGATGGACGATAATGCCAACCCAAGGCAACGGTATCGGCCACTTGATCATCGGTATGGTTGTAGAAAGGCAGGATTTGCCCTTCGTTATCTACCAGACAATAGTCGCCGCGGATGTCCTCCTTGGTCTGCATGAAGGAGAGGCTTGCCCAGCTGTCGATACCTTTCACGAACTCACCGTTCACCTTGAAATCGAGACCCGTTGCGTATGCTTTTGCCGACTGGTCGGCATAGTAACGGATACGAACATTGTCGATGTCGTAAGGGATGACATGGGTGAACCACTTGAAATAAGCCTCCGAGGTCAGGATGAAAGGCCGGTTGAAGGCGCGGAACTTGAAGTCGTTACCCGCCACAATCTGATAGGATTGCTGGGCTTTGGCGTCCTTGAAGAGGCTTCCGTCGCGGTTGCGGATCTCGCGATAGAATGGTGTTTGGTTATATACACCGCCCGAGAGACGATAAACGGTTTCATTTTTCTCGTTTTCAGGCTTATAGGCAATGCCCGCTCTCGGACTGACATACACCTTATTATTATAGCCCCAGTAATTAGCCCTCAAGCCACCCGTGATGACAAACTCGCCCTTGTCCTGATAGGGAATGGTCCATGAGTTTTGAATGAAACCGTCCAAGTTGTTGATAGAAAGCAGATTGTGTGCTTTATGCACGAAATCCATCCCGATTTCGGGCAATACGTCGGGATAACCGCCAATCACATCGGAAACATGGGGCATGCTGTAACCAGCAGAGTCAATCATCTGCCATTCGTCCATCACGTCGTCGATGTCTTGATGTTGGAAGCGGAAGCCCCACTTCAGCAGGTTTTGGTTGTAGGCATATAGCCCTTTGTGGTCAAGGTTGTAGACCTGGGCATAGAAGCCGTTGCGGGCGTGTTTTATGAGTGTTCCAACTTCATGGTTCTCAATCACTTCACCAAAGTCCTCCGAGCCAAAAGAGGTGTTACGGATGCCAAAGAAATACTGTTCCTGGATGTCGTAAGTTTCCGTTTCGTATGTTGAGTATGTTGAGGCTATCCACTTCAGATTCAAATCTTTGTTGGGTTTGTACGACAAGGTCAAAGCGCCTAAGCCTGTGGTATAGTCATCGATCTCTTGTCCGTCGAAATAGACGTTGACCTGGAATGGGAAGTCAATGGTGCCGCCGTTGATTCTAGCATTTTGTGGAATGAGCATGTAACGGTTCTTGGAATAGTAACCCAAGAAAGACAGACCCCATTTGTCGTTGAACTTGTAGTCGAACAGAGCTTGAGCATCGGTGAAGTTGGGCTTGTAGTCGCCTTTGGTGTTCATCATGCCGAGGGCCAGAGCTGTGTTTTTATAGCGAGCCCCGACCAAATAGCTGAATTTGTCGTTTTTCGTCGCACCTTCCACATGGGCTTCGGCACCCAAGAGGCTTAGTGTCAATGAACCCGCTGTCTCGCGAGGTTTTTTGTAGGTCACGTCTAATACCGATGACATCTTATCGCCATATTCCGCCGCGAAACCGCCTGCCGAAAACTCGATGTTGTTGACCAACTGTGAGTTGACGAAGCTCAAGCCTTCCTGTTGGCCCGAACCGACAAGGAAGGGACGGTAGATCTCAATGCCGTTCACGTAAATCAGGTTCTCGTCGAAGTTGCCGCCACGCACGCGGTATTGTGAACTCAGTTCGTTGTTCGACACCACGCCGGGCAAGGTCTTGATGAGGGTCTCCACACCGCCGCCCATCGAAGGCAACAAGGTGGCTTGCTTGGCATTGAGTCGCGTCAGACTTGAAGCTTCGGTTGCACGGTCACTGATGACGGCATCAGGAAGCACGGTGGCTGTGGAATGCAAGACCATGTCCAACTTGCGTTTCTCGCCTTTCTTCAGACGTACCGTTGTCTGTCTCTGCTCGAAACCGATGAAAGAGAAATGAATGGTCCAGGTGGAGTCGGAAAGCAATGAAAGTTCATAATAGCCTCTTGTGTCTGTCGTGTAGCCCACCAGCAGCTCGGGGACGACCACGTTGGCCATTTCGATGGGATGGCCTTGCTCGTCGATCACCTTGCCGTAGACCGTGCCTGTTGGCAATTGCTGGGCCTTGGCCGTCAGGGAGAAGAACAACAACGCTATGAGGATGAACTTGGTTCGCATGAATGGATAACTGAAATAGTCGGAAATTATTATCTGGTTTTGGGCCAACTCAAACAAAAAAAGCCGCTGCGCAAGGCACAGCAGCTTTGATATCAATCACATGCATTGTGAATTACCAACGCTCGAGGTTGCCCTTTTCAGAAGCATCCATGATGGCTTGGTAAATGCCCTTCTTGTTGATGGTGCGCATGCCAGCAGCTGATACCTTCAGCACAATCCATTCATCCCATTCCGGAACATAGAACTTCTTGATTTTCAGATTCGGTTCAAACGTTCTCTTCGTTCTCTTGTTGGAGTGAGAAACATTGTTGCCGTGCATGACCTTTTTTCCTGTAATTTGACAAACTTTTGACATGACTCTTTATCCTTTATTATTATACTTGTCTTTTTTCTAACGGGCTGCAAAAATACAACTTTTTTCTTTTCAAAACCCATTTCTGAAAAAATTGCATCAAAAAAATGCGAACTCTCTATAATCAGATACGAACATAACCTTCCCACACCAGGAAACCAACAACTCTCAACTCTCAACTCTAAACACTAAACTTAACCCATATGAACATCCAACTGTGGGAATGGAAAATGCAACCCTTCTTGCGGGAAAGTCTTGTAAACCAGTTCGTTCATCTTGAAAAACACTGCCCAGTAGTCCTCGGGTTTTACCCTTGCCCTAACGGTGATGTCGATGGAGCTGTCGCTCATCTTGATGAGTTCGATGACGGGTTTCGGCTCTTTCAGAATACGTTCATCGGCATCGCAAAGACGTTGTAGCACGGCCTTGGCTTTGTCGTAGTCGTCGCCGTAGGAGATGGAGTACGTCCAGTCGACACGACGGTCGGTTTCCTTATTGAAGTTGGTGACGGGACCTGTCGAAAGCGCACCATTTGGCAGGATGACGGTCTTGTTGTCAGGGGTGAGGATATGCGTGCTGAAGATCTGGATCGAATTGACCCGACCTTCATAGCCCTGTGCCGCGATGAAGTCACCCACCTTGAACGGCTTGAACAGCATAATCATCACGCCGCCCGCAAAGTTCTGCAAAGTGCCGCTCAAAGCCATGCCGATGGCCAGACCCGCCGAGGCAAGCAAGGCCACCAACGAGCTCGTGTTGATGCCCAAGATGCCCACAATGGCCATGATGAGGAAGAAGGTCAGCAACACCGACACCAAACTCATTACAAATGAAGCCAAAGAAGGGTCAGGGTTGCGTCGGAGCATCATCTTTGTCAATCCCTTCTTTGTCAGCTTGATGACCCAACGACCGAGCAGCAGCACCACGATGGCGGCCACCAGTTTCAAACCGAAGGGGACAAGATATTCCTTTACCAGATCTGGTAGCCAATCCGAGACGGGGGTGGTCGCCAGTCTCTTTACGCCATCCACCATGCCATTGACAGCAGTCGTGTCTTGGATGGTCTCAGAAACTTGTTCAACAAGGGTGTCGTTTTCCATGGTTTGTGAGTTTATCAATCAATAATTTCCACAAATTTTGGGTGCAAAGGTAAGGATAATTCATAAAATATGTAATTTCGCACCTCAAATTCTTATTATGCGCATACAAGATATCAAGGCATATTGCAAGGACCCGAAAAACCGTAGTACGGTGAATGTAGGTTTATTTATCTTGCTGATTATCAGTTTTCATTTTCTCTATCTGGGATGGCAGGCACTTGGCTATTGGCCTGTCGGGAGATGGGTTGACCAACTGATGGTTTGGTCGGTCAACATGGTTTACAACCAATCTTGCTGGGTGCTCGATCATATTTTCCATCTCGATCTGACCACGATTTCTTCAAGACGGTTCCTTGCCACACCCAACAGTGCGGGCGGATGGGCGCGTGTCACTATCGCCCCCGAATGCGCCAGCCTGAAACAGTGGATGCACTGGATTTTCCTCATGGTGCTCTTCCCCGGCCCTTGGAAGCATAAATTGTGGTATATCCCCGTGGGGTTGGTTATCATCGAGTGGACCAATGTCATCCGCATCTGTGGCGTGCTTATGATGCAGATACCGTGGCCCAATAGCTTTCATATCGCCCACGACTATATCTTTAAGGTGTTTTTCTATCTCATCATCTTCCTCATGTGGATGCTCTGGGTGGAGAAGTTCTATAACCCGACATTAAAAGCAAAACAACATGAATAACACTCCCATTATCTTCATTCTCGACGCTGGTGGCACGGGATTCAAGTTCTCAGCCGTGCAAGATGCTCACGAAATCATTGAACCTTTCACCATTCCATCGGCGGCACCCACGCTTGAGGAAGTGCTGCAGAAACTCATCACCGGATTCCACGAGTGTGAGACCCGCTGTGGCGCCAAAGCAGCCGCCATCAGCTTCTGCTTCCCGGGTCCGGCCGACTATCCCAATGGTATCATCGGCGACTTGCCCAACCTGCCCACCTTCCGTGGCGGTGTCCCCTTAAAGCAAATGCTTGAAAATGAGTTTCATGTGCCTGTCTTTATCAATAATGACGGTGACCTGTTTGCCTACGGCGAGGCCCTCAGCGGTCTGCTTCCCAAGGTCAACAAGGAACTGGAAAGCCAAGGCAACCCGAAACGCTACAAGAACCTGTTTGGCGTGACCCTTGGCACGGGCTTCGGCGGAGGCATTGTAATTAATAAGGTGTTGCTTAACGGCGACAACTCGGCAGGCGGTGAGATCTGGTGTTCACGCAACTGTCTATATCTCAATACGATAGCCGAAGATAGTGTCAGCATTCGTGCGGTGCGCCGTGTGTATGCCCGCGAAAGTGGAATCGCCTTTGAGGATGCGCCACAGCCTTACGATATCTTCAAGATTGCCCTAGGCGAGCAGCAAGGCAACAAGGAAGCCGCGCTGAAAGCTTGGGATGAGTTGACCACCGTGTTGGCCGATGTGCTTGGTAACGGTCTTCGTTTCACCGACGGTCTCGTGGTCATTGGCGGCGGACTCTCAGGCGCCTGGCCTGTGTTCATGCCCCTGCTCATCCACAAGATGAACGAGCCATACCGAGTGAACGGCAACGTTATCCCTCGTATGGAGACCGAAGTCTTCAACCTGATGGATACCAACGATATGAAGCGTTTCACTTCAAAATCGGGCAAGATGGTCAAAGTGCCCTTCAGCGAGCAAGAGGTATGGTACGACCCGAGCAAACGCGTGGGTGTGGGAATCACTGCACTCGGCACTTCATCGGCTGTGGCCGTCGGCGCCTACGCCTTTGCCATGGAACAGATGAAAAAATGATATCCGCATGTAGAGACGTTTCCTGAAACGTCTCTACTGCGTGCCATTTTTACTCGTTTTTTCATATTCTTTTGACTATCAAATTATAAAAATTTATCAACAACC
>JAEEGL017239630.1_pt1 | contig 14918 bp, 13 predicted proteins | sample 9134231 | NCBI WGS metagenome assembly JAEEGL01 (sample SAMN16246548, study PRJNA631951) | gut metagenome | biome: gut microbiome; feature: rumen; material: fiber-attached | host: Bos | place: Iran: Karaj | collected 2018-10
AGATAAGCCCAGACCAGCTCCTCGGAACTGATTTCCCCGTCCTCCAGCATTTTCCGCAGCTCCACGATTGTCTTCTGGCGGAGCTTTTCTTCATAAAACTGGTAGTTCTGCATTGCTGTACTCCTTTATATTCATCAGCCGTCTCCTCGTTGCCCTGCATCCCGGAATGATTACATATCTTCCCCATCCACGTAGATTCTTGCGATGCGGTCTGACAGGTACAGGTGGAGGATCGTGGAATTGCCATCGGCATATTTGGAGACTTCAGTCTGGGTCAGGTAAGTATCGCTGTATTTGTCCTTGCCGTAAACAGTCACCTCATCTCCCACCTTGCAGTCAATCCCCGTCACGTCAATAATTGTCTGATCCATGCATTCATCCAGGTAGTGCGCATACTGGCCGCGGATAAGCAAAGGTCCTCCGCCTAAGGCCAGGGGCCGGTAAAGGCCGTCTCCGTATCCGATGGAAATGGTCGCCGTCTTTGTCGGCTTATCCAGTACCACATTGGAATAACCGAGGGTGTCCCCGGCTTTCAGTTCGTGGATATCCGTAATAAAGGAGCGAAGCGTCAGGGAAGGTTTATTGCCGCAGTAATCCGCCATGGCCCCCGCCGGGGTATATGCGATATATCCCCAGCCAACGCGCACATGAGTGGAAACATCATCGTTCCTTGTAATATCGGGGGAACAGCCGATGGAAATGTATTTCGGACGGATGCCCCGCTTTTTTACCTGTTCCACTGCGGTTTTATATAATTCATACTGTTCAGGCGTTTTCTCTGAATCCGGATCATAAGAGTCCGCATAGTGGGAACAAACACCCGCAATCTCCAGGTTTCCGGCTTTCTCTACTGCGTCCAGCAGCTCATCCAGCTTTTCCACAGGCACACCGATGCGATGGAATCCGGTATCTATTTTGATTTGGATCGGAAAGCTTTTCAGGCCCGCCTTCCGGACTTCTTCGCTGAGTTTTTCCACTGTTTCGCAGTTATAGACCATCATCAGCAGGTTGTAGCGGACCACATAAGGAATGGCATGGAACGGCATGCCGGAAAGCAGCATGATCGTCTGCTTTTGAAATCCCGCTTCCCTTATCTCTACTGCTTCATTGACATGGGCTACCGCCACTACGTCAAATCCGGCCTTTTCAAAAAGCATCCGCACCACCGGCACAGTACCCTGCCCCCACGCATTGGCCTTGGCCACGGGAATGATTTCAAACTTACTTGCCGCCTTGATGTTGCGGATGTTCTGCAGCATCTGCTTCATGTTGACTTCAATATAAGAATACTTAAATCCCAGATCATTCATTCAAACTGCCTCCTTAAGAAAAAAACGCGTGTATAAAATGCATTCTTACTGATGAAAATGCTCTATACTTCGCCTTCGTACGTAAGTTGTTAATCGTAACGGACAGATTCATTTTAGCATATACTCCATGCCTCTTCCACTTGTTCTCAGATGGCTCCCGAGAAAAAATCAAAGAAGAGAATACATATTCAATTCTTCCTCACCGCAAACAATCATCTGTTCTGTTATGTAACATGGATTTGTGATAAGATAGTTTTGAAATCCGGATCAGTATGAGAAGGTATCCAAAGGAGGAACATCTATGAAACTTTCTGAATTATCCACCCCTGCCCTGCTCCTGGACTGGAAGCAGGCACAGAAAAATCTGGAGAATGTTTTAGAACGCGCGAAAGAACTTGGCATCGCCGTACGGCCTCACTATAAATCCTACCGTGCTCCCCGGATCGGCAAATATCTTGTGGAACAGGGATGCAAAGGCCTTTGCTGCGCCACCATCGGAGAAGCGGAGGACTGTGCTGAAGCAGGCATCGAAAATGTGCTGATTACCAATGTGCTGGTCTCCATGTCAAAATTGAAGCGTGCGGCTGCAATCGCAGGAAAATGCAGACTGACGGTCTGTGTGGATGCGGTGCAGAATATTCTTGATTATGAAAAGGCTGCTGCAGAAGCAGGCACAGAGATATACGTATTCGTGGAATGCAATGTCGGTCAGAACCGCTGCGGCGTAAATACAAAGGAAGAAGTCCTGGAGCTTGCGCAGCTGATTGAAAACCAGCCGCATCTTCATTTCGATGGAATCCAGGCCTACGCAGGCCAGCTGTCCCACGAACCGGACGAAGAAAAGTCAATTGAAGCCGGTAATTCCGCGGAGACTAAAGTGAAGGAGATTAAGGCGCTTCTTGAAGACAGCGGAATAAAGGTAAATGAAATCAGCGGACTCAGCAGTTCGTCATTTTCCCTTCGGCGCAAAATGGGTGGAACCGCCTATACGGAAGCGCAATGCGGCAGTTTTTTATATGTTGGAAACGAATTTCAGCCTGTAAAATATTTTCCGTTTAACAATGCACTTTATCTTTTAGGTACGGTTATCTCCGTCAAGCCGGACTCTTTTGTGACAGACTGCGGCCTTAAAACGGTCTCTGTAGACAACGGCAACCCAGTCCTGAAGGATTATCCTGAGCTTGCTTCCGGAATGAGCGAGGAAAACATTACCCACTTCATGAAAGCACAGCCCTATCATCCCGGTGACCAGGTAATCTATCTTCCGGCGCATGCCTGTACAACGGTAAACCTGCACAGGAAGATGTATCTTGTGGACGGGGACGAGGTGCTGGAGGAAGTGGAAATCACCAGCCACGGGAAATCACAGTAAGCTCCAAAAGAGCCAACTATAAAAATGAGACAAGTCTATGGGGCAGTTGAGCGCTGCATTCATGTGAGGGCGAAGCTTGTCTCAGATTCTTTGCCTTCCCAAGCAAACAGAGCCAGATATAAGAATAAGCTGCTGGGGACTCCGCACTTCGCGCTCCCGTCCCCAGCCCAAAGAATCTTCGACAATCGCCCCGCTCGCTTTCGCTTCGCGTGACTTTTAGTCTCAGATTCTTTGCTTCCGAAAACAAACAGATCCCCGGGAATGCAAGCATTCCCGGGGATCGTTCGCTTTCGCCAAGCTTATTCTTATCTGTTCTGGAACTTCGGATCTGCGAACTCAGGTCTCTGATACTCTTTCTTAACTACCAGAGTGCCGGTGCCGTATGCGCAAAGAACCGGCTCAGCCAGTACGTTTGCAGCGGAATCAGCAAGGCCGTCCTTCTCGCCACGAGCCAGCTCGATAACCTTGTGAGCCTCGAAGTGGCAGGTGAAGGAAGTGTTGCCAACCTTCTCGATGTATCCTGAGTACTCCATGAAGTCACCAGCGTATACCGGAGCGGTATAACGAACCTCAGAGTAGCCAAGGAACAGGGACTCATCGCCGAAAAGACGAATTGCAAGCTCAGTTCCTACATCACCCCAAGCGGTAACGATGTGTGCACCTTCTACCAGCTCACCAGCGTAGTGTGCATCACCAGCGGACATACGAGTTCTCAGAACAACCTTCTCACCAATCATTGGAAGATACCTCCTAAATTTTTATATATGGTTTATATTGGGAAACCTGTGTCATTATAGCATTCTTTTCAGGCACGGTCTACCGGATTCTCCGACCGGCTGCAGGAATTCTGCTTTATTTCATCAGATCCTGGCCTTCCTTGAATGCCTTGCCTACAATCTTACTGGCGGCAATATAGTTCTCGCCTGCATGGTCATAAGCGATTGCCTTAACCTTCGTTACATCGATCTGGCCCTTTGCGTCCACAACGAAATCATCCGCAAGTACATTTACGATTTCGCCGATGATATTCATGTGGGAACCCAGCTTTCTGACCTCGACCACCTTGCATTCCATGGAAACCGGGAACTCTGCAAAATACGGAGCGTCCACATTTTCCGCATGCACTGCGGTAAGGCCTGCCGCATAGGTCTTCTCTCCCTTGTTGCCGGATACCAGTCCAACGTAGTCGATAGCCTTCATGGTGTCTTCATTGGCAATGCCGACCGTGAATGCCTGCTTCTCCTGAATGTTGGCAAAGGTCTTTCTCTGCTCACGCATGGAGATGGATACCATCGGAGGGTTGGAGCTGACAATGCCGCCCCAGGCCAGTGCCATCGCATTCGGACGTCCGTTTCCGTCGTAGGTTCCGATGGCAAGCATCGGATTGGGAATCAGCAGATCCTTTGCACCAAGATTTTTCTTCATGTCAATTCCTCCTGCTTACAGCATTACATCTTCGCCGGGTCTACCACATAGAAGACCTTGCTCTTGTCACCGGTAAGATAGTTCACCACGTTCTTTGCGGAATCCCTGCGGCACTCTTCGAGAGCGGTCTCGGAATAGAATGCGGCATGCGGTGTAAGAGTTACGTTCGGAAGGTCAATGATCTCCTTGGTAAGGTCTGCCGGTTCGGTGTCAACAACATCCAGACATGCCCAGCCAATCTGGCCGTTCTTCAGCGCCTCGGTCAGGTCATCATAGTTGACGGATGCGCCGCGGGCTGCATTGACAAATACCGGATGCTTCTTGCAGGCATTGAAGAATCTTGCGTCTACCTGGTCAGCCTTGGTCTTGATGACCGGGATATGGCTGATCACAATATCGGAAACAGCTGCTACTTCCTCGCGGGTCTGCAGCAGTTCAATACCGTTGGATTCCGCAATCTCCTTGGGAAGATAGGGATCGACGCCCACAACCTTGAAATTGAAGCCCTTCATGTAGTTGGCTGCCATTGTAGCGATACGGCCGCAGCCGATCAGGCCGAGGGTCATGCCCTCAATACGGTAGAGCTTGGGAGCTACTGTGAAATCCCATTTCCTGTCTTCCTTGACGGATTTGTCATAACCCGGGACAAAGCGAAGCGCGGAAAGGATCATGGCTACGATATGCTCCGCTACTTCGTGGATGCAGTATCTCGGAACATTTGCAACCGCGATGCCCAGTTCCTGGGCTGCCACCAGGTCCACATTATCTGTGCCCATGGAGCTGTCGGAAATAATCTTCAGATTCGGGCAGGCTTCCATGACACGGCGGGTGTAATGGCAGTACTCGGACATTGCCGCATCGGCATCCTTTAAGACCTCAATCAGGGCGTCCTCGTCCGTATGGTCGATCTGCGCGCAGACCACTTCCCAGTCAGAGGGAAGGTTGGCCAGCTCAACATCATATGCATTCCAGCTACAGTCGGAAATTACAACTTTCATGTATGCTAACTCCTCAGAACGATTACAGTTCATAACCCTTCTTCAGGGCAGTAACATTGACAGGGATAAGCTTCGGCTTTGCAGCGAAGGACTTCTCGACATATTCCTGGATGGTCTCAAACGGGACTTCCGGAAGAAGCTTCGCAATATATCCCATAGCTACGACGTTTGCGGTCTTCGGGTTGCCCGCTTCCACTGCCACGTCATTGAACGGAACCTTTCTGACATCTACGCTTGCCGGAACATTCTCCGGAACAGTCACCATGGAGCTGTTGATGATCAGGGTGCCGTTGGGGTTCATCATGTTCTGATAATCGCCCAGGGATCTGTCATCGAAGATCAGCATGATATCCGCCTCGGAAATGATCGGGCTCTCGATGCCGTCGGAAATGACGATGTTGCACATGGTGCGGCCGCCGCGCTTTTCCTGTCCGTAGAACGGAACGAAGGTTACATTATATCCGGCTTTGATAGCTGCATCGCAAAGGGTCTCGCCAAGAGTGATGACGCCCTGTCCGCCGATACCGGAGAAAAGAAGTTCTTTTTTCATATTAGTTCTCCTCCTTTGATGCGTCCTTCTTGACGCCGAGCGGGTAAACCTGTGTAAGGACCTCATCAATATAGTCAAGGGACTTGGTCGGTGCCATCTTCCAGCCGGTGGGGCACGGAGACAGAACTTCTACAAAGCCCAGGCCCTTGCCCTCGAGCTGCAGTTCGAATGCCTTCTTAAGGGCCTTCTTGCACTTTGCTACGTTGGCAGGATTGGTTACGGTAACGCGCTCGCTGTAGACCACGCCGGGCATGGTAGCCATCAGCTCGGCCATCTGGACCGGATAACCGGAGTTCAGAATTTCACGGCCGTAAGGAGCAGTGGATGCAACCTGTCCGAGCATGGTGGTCGGAGCCATCTGGCCGCCGGTCATGCCATAGATTGCGTTGTTGATGAAAATGACGCTGAATTTCTCGGAACGGATGGCTGCATGCATAATCTCAGCCATACCTTCGGATACCATATCGCCGTCACCCTGATAGCAGAGGACAAACTTGGAAGGATCTGCTCTCTTGATGCCGGTAGCAGCAGCCGGTGCACGGCCGTGCAGGGACATGAAGCAGTCCATGTCATAGTAGCGGTCGGAAAGGCAGGAGCAACCGATGGGCCATACCATGATGCCCTTGTCCTGCAGTCCCAGTTCGTCGATCAGCTCAGCGATCAGCTTGCCTACGATGCCATGTCCACAACCGCCGCAGTAGGTGGTAATAGCATCAGTGAAAACCTGCGGTTTCTCGTAAATCGTCTTCATATTCCCCACCTCACATTAATTTCTTGATCTCACCGAGAACGACCTTCGGGCTCGGGGTAGTGCCGCCAAGCTTACCGAAGAAATGTACGTCTCTCTTATCCTCGACAGCAAGCTTTACATCCTGGACCATCTGTCCTGCGGAAAGCTCAACTACCAGGAACTTCTTGCCAGTGATACCTTCAAATGCGACGTTCGGGAACGGCCACAGGGAGATCGGACGGATCATGCCGACCTTAATGCCCTCTTCTCTGGCCATCTTCATGGCAGATTCACATACGCGGGCCATGGAACCGTACGCTACCAGGATAATGTCAGCGTCTTCCATGTTCTTGGCCTCGTAACGGACCTCATTTTCAGCAATTCTCTTATACTTGGCCTGCAGCTTGGCGTTGAACTCTTCCCACTGTACAGGGCCGTCACCGCAGGTGACTACCTTGTGAGGCTCATTCTTGCCGCAGCCGCGAAGCGCGTTGGGAAGCTCTGACGGAACAGGCAGCTCCTTATAGTCCGGGATCACCACGGATTCACGCATCTTGGCAAGTGTAGCATCGGTCAGAAGAATGACCGGGTTGGAATACTTTTCTGCCAGTTCAAAACACTCCTGCATCAGCTCGCACATCTCCTGCACGGAGTAGGGAGCCAGGACCAGGTTGTTGTAGTCGCCGTGTCCGCCGCCCTTGACAGCGCCGAAATAGTCGCCCTGTGCGGCAAGGATCTCGCCATCGCCGGGGCCGGGTCTCTGGACCTCGACAATAACTGCCGGAAGGTCTGCTGCGGACATGAAGGACATTGCCTCCTGGCCAAGGTCAAAGCCGGGGCCGGAGGTTGCGGTCATGGCGCGGTGTCCTGTAGAAACGGCGCCTGCCACCATGTTGAATGCAGCAACTTCGGTTTCTGCCTGAACGAACATAAGGTTCTCTTCAGGACGGTCCTTCATTGCCTTTGCATAGTACTCCGGAACTTCACTGGAAGGAGTGATCGGATAACCGAAGAACAGCTTACAGCCGGCACGGATGGCAGATTCTGCCATGGCCTGGTTTCCCTGCATAAATACTTTCTCTCCCATGTTATCCCCTCCTTATTCTACGTCCTTGAATACGGTCAGAGCCGTATCCGGGCACATACGCGCGCAGCTGCCGCAGGCAATGCAGTTTTCAGCGGCAAAAACCGGCGGGAAATAGCCTCTTTTGTTGATCTTATCGCCCTTGGTAAGACATCCCTTGGGGCAGAACTTGATGCAGTAACCGCATTCTTTGCAGCGGTCAAAGTTGATCTTAACAAGATTCATATACTTACCACCTTCTTAAATAACATACCAACCGGGCCAATGTTTATTGGTTACATTGGCCCGTATGATTACACTGCCGATGATGCTGATCAGTCAACGAATCCGTTCTCGATATCGGTCTGATGCATACCCTGGATGACATATGCAAGTGTCATCAGGTCGCCGGTCATAATGTCTTCCTTGCAGAACTCAAGCTGCTTTCCGGTAATGCCTTCGATCGGACGAACGATACCCTGACGGTTGACCCAGATGGTTCTGTAGCCAAGTTCGTTGCCGGGAATAACATCATACTTGAAGCCGAAGCCCGCATGCATAAGCTCATCAACGGTAAGGCCAAGCTTCTTCTGGGAAAGAAGGAAGCCGTCATGATGCGGCTTGTAAGCCTGTGCATCTTCAGCACAGATGATATCATCAACTTCGATGCCTGCATTTGCAAGGGTGTCACGGATGATGTCTCTGTCGGTGTTGGTCAGCATGACGCACTTGGTGTACTTGCGAAGCTTCTTGATAGCTTCCACAGTATCCGGGAATGCTGCCCAATGAGCCATGGAGTTGGAGAAATCAATCACATCCTGCTCCTGATACTTGAATCCCATATCCTCGGCAGTCATCTTGAAGGTGTCCTTCAGAACCTGACGGTAGGGACGATACTCCTTGATGTAATCGAACTGAAGGATCTCCCATCTCTGCTGAGCCTGATAGGGGGTGATGTCGGTCACGCCGTCCCTCTCAAAAATCTTCGCAAAGAACTTCTGGATCTCACCTTCCCAGTCGATCAGGGTGCCGTAAACATCGAAGGTTATCGCCTTGGGAACGAGCTTTTTCTTGTCCATTGTAGGTTACTCCTTTCATGAGTAAAACAAAAATAAATACTTATTTATTCACCAATCACGGTATTGTCATTATACCCTACTGTATGGTAAAAGTAAATTAACAAATACCCGTTTTAGCTTAAAGCTGTACTTAAACCAGAAACATTCTGGGCCAGAATGTTTCCAGGAGGTTTTTATGTCCAACCAACGATATAAGGCATTCTCCGTTGCCGCTGCCGAAGGCAGCTTCACCAGGGCAGCGGAAATACTGCACTACTCCCCTTCCGCCGTAAGCCAGCTGGTCTCCTCGCTGGAAAAGGAACTTGGCTTTTCCCTGATGCTCCGGCATCGCCGCGGTGTCATGCTCACATCCGAGGGCGCCACTGTCCTGCCTGTCATCCGCGACCTCCTGGCTCAGGAAGACCGGCTGGAACAGATCACAGCGGATATTAACGGCCTGTCTGTGGGCCTGATTAATGTTGGCGCCTATTCTTCCATCGCTTCGCACTGGCTTCCGCAGCTTATCAATCTCTTCTCAACCGAATACCCGGGCATCAAAATCAACATGATGGAAGGCATCCATCAGGAAAATGAAGAATGGCTGAACAACCGCATTGTGGACCTAGCTTTTTTCAGTTATAAAAAGGGAATGAATTATGACTGGATTCCGCTGGCGGACGACCGTATGGTGGCAGTCCTGCCGGAAACCCATCCCCGGGCGAAAGACAGCAGTTATCCGCTGCAGGAAGTCAAAAAAGAGTCCTTTATCATGCCTGCCATGGGGCGGGATGACGACGTCATCAGCCTGTTCCGGAGGAACCGCATTTCTCCCAATATAACATTCTCCACACTGGAAAACTTTGCCGCGCTGGCTCTGATTGAACAGGGAATGGGCATGAGCATCATGAACGACCTGATCACACAGAATTATCAGTGCCGGGTAGTAAAACTCCCGCTGGATCCGCCGCAGCACATCACTTTGGGCATTGCTGTTCCTTCCCTGGCACAGGCATCCCCTGCCGTACGCCGTTTTATCGATTTTGCCGTTGAACGCCTGCGGAAGGACAGAGATTCAGAGAGTCCTTAAGCGCCGGACGGCAAAGCAGGCATCCGGTATTTAAGCGAATCACAGGAAAAAAATAAATCGGACGGCATATCTTAAGCTCCGCCCCGAGCCTGCAGTCTCCCTGACTCAAGCTCGCCGGCAGGCATATGCCGTCCGATCCTTTATTGTTCTTTTATAACCCCAGTTCAGGCTGCCTTGGCTTCCCTTGCCGCCTCATTGGAAACTTTCCTTTCTGATCCGTTTATTCTTACCAGCACAATCCCTGCAAGAAAACTCACAACAGCGGGTACAAGCCAGCTGAAACCAAGTTCACTGAACGGAAGCAGGGCATCCAGGCGCGCCATGCTCGCAATCCCGAAGGTGCCTCCAAGCACTTCCATAATGCTGACTGCAAGCGTTACTGCACCGGACAGCCGGTAAGGCAGTTTTTCAGGAACATAATCCCTGATCCAGGCCGTCAGCACCATCAGGATCGTCAGGGGATACATCAGCATCAGAACCGGTGCGGAGATGCTGATAATCTGGGAAAGGCCCAGGTTGCAGAGACAGGCGGATACAACGCAGGTGATGACCGCCACGGTCTTATAGGAAACTTTTCCGTTCAGGAAGGTTTCAAAATATTCCGCCGTGGCGGATACAAGTCCAATTGCCGTTGTAAGACAGGCGCTGGCAACTACCACTGCCAGGATGGCAAGGCCGCTTCGGCCCAGAAGCGCATAGGTAATGTTGGTCAGGAGGCTGGCCTGGTTGATTTCGCCCGCGAGATATGCCTCTTTCCACAGAGAGCCGGTCCCGGCGCCAAGGAAAGCCAGGCCGCCATACACGAGAAGCAGGAGAACCGCTGCGATGCCTGCCGCGCCGCGGGAAAGCAGATTAATGGAGTTGCGGCTTGTGTGGCCCTTGTCGCGGATGGACTTCAGCAGCAGCGCGGAAACAAATGCTGTGCCAAAAATATCCAGTGTCTGGTACCCGTTCAGCACGCCTTCACGCACCACATGCTGCGTCGCCGGTGCCTGCATCTGTCCCGCGGGATGCAGGATGCCCACAATAATCAGAACGGTCAGTGCAGCCAGCAGCACAGGGGTAAGAAATTTTCCGACAATATCCACCACCTTGCTGGGACGGATCGTTAGTGCAAGGACAATGGCAAAAAACACAACAGAAAGAATTGCCAGAGTGCTTCGATTGCCCTCGATCCCCAACAGAGGCAAGATTCCCAGTTCATAAGTGGTAGCAGCGGTTCTCGGAATTGCCAGACCGGGACCCACACATAGTATAATGGCTGTCGTCATCACTGCCGCGGGAATTCTGCCAAGAGGCTCCGCCAGCTTCGATGCCTTTCCGTCCCACTTGATCATAGCCAGGACGCCTGCCACAGCCAGCCCGATATCCGCAATATAGTAAAACAGGAAGCCCAGTTTCCACTCTGTTCCGCAAAGGACACCAAGTGCCGGCGGGAAAATCAGGTTTCCGGCCCCGAAGAAAATTGCAAAAAGCGCAAATCCGACGACCATCATATCCACTGCATATCTCTTCTTCATTCCGTTTCCTCCATCCACCGGGATATACCCGGCAATATTTTCTCGGAATATTGACTTCCGGTTGCTTTTTTTATGACCTTATTGTATATTCATTTTTGAAATACGTAAAACGAATATTTGAAATTTCATTATTCTATATTGGAATTTTTAGGAGCATAAAGATGCAAAGATATGAAGCCCTTCTGAAGGTCCTGGAAATGGGAAGTTTCACCACTGCCGGCCAGGTACTTGGTTTTTCCCAGTCTGCCATAAGCAAAATGATTTCATCCCTGGAAGAAGAACTGGAGATCCGTCTCATCTCCCGCTCACGCTACGGTATCCGCCTGACGCCGGAAGGTTCCCAGCTGCTGCCTTTTATCAGGAGTGCCGTGGGCCAGTACCGTTCCATGCTGCTTGCAGCAGAAGGGCTCCGGGAAACGGATAACGGCGAAATCCGCATCGGGGCCGTCGCCAGTATTACGCATGACTGGCTGATTCCTCTGGTGGGCCGGTTCTGGGAGCTCTATCCCGGTATTCATTTTGACATTAAGGAAGAGGACTATTCCACAATCGCGGATATGGTACGATCCGGACAGCTTGATCTGGGTTTTGTCAATGAGGGCGCTTCCGCAGGGCTTAACAGTGTATTCCTGAAAAAGGATGAATTCCTGCTGGCTCTCCCCAAAGGCCATCCGCTTGCAGGGAAGGACAGGATTCTCCCGGAAGACCTGCAGAATGAACGCTTCCTGATGGTCAGTGACGAACATGAAACTTATAACGAAGTCATCAGTGTATTCTCTGATGCGGGCGTCTGGCCGGATATCGTACTGCATGCCCACAGCGATTCTACAATCCTGTCCATGGTAGAAAAAGGATATGGAATCAGCATTCTTTCGGAGAGAATCATAAGGTCCGGCCATTGTGATATCGTTTCCCGTTCCTTCCATGCCCCTGTTCTAAGAAGCATATACATTGTCACACGTGAACCTGCCCTGGTACCGATTGCCGGAAAGCGCTTCCTGCGTTACGTCACAGATCATGCCGCGGATCTGACCTGAACCAGCACTGCAGAAAAATACGTCATTCCCTGCTGCTCTCTTTATTCCTCAGACCATAAGAAAAACCGGCCTGCGTTTAACGCATGGCCGGCTTTTTATATTGCTTATGATAAATTGATTAATTCTGTTGTTTCCGCAGTTTTCTGCTGTCTCCGCAGTTTACTGTGCGATCACCGGGGTCCAGTAAGCTTCACCGTAAATGTCGGTCAGGCAGTACGCGCCGTATGCCGCGTCGCCGATCTCCACATAGTTCACTTCCAGATCCCCATCCACATAGATCGGATCTCCCAGCTGGTAGTTTTCCTGGAATGTGCCGTCGTAGCTGTAGTAATCCGCGATCAGGACGATCTCATCGCCTTCCTTGAGAATGGCCTCCTTGGCAACGGTATCCGTGGTCTGTGCATCGTAGCGGAAGCGGATGCCGCTGACAAAGCCGTAAGGATTCACGTCGTCAAAGGTGATCAGGATGTCGCAGAGCTCACCGTTGACAAGTGCCGGTACATAGCCGTGGACCGCATATTCATCCCCGTTCTCCACGGTATCCGTATGGAAGAATGCCGCCGGATGTCCGTTCAGCGCAAACCAGGTGTGGTCATAGCTTCCCAGCAGCGCGCCGTTGTCATCATAGTTAAGTATATTGTCCAGTCCCAGATTGATAAAGCCTTCACCGTCATCGTACAGTACGCTCAGATCCGCATCCTGTACCAGATCCCAGTCAGCTTCATCCAGTCCCAGTACGGTTTGCCCGAGGCTGTTTTCTGTCCAGACCAGATGATCCGTATTGATATGATGCCGGAAAATGTAATCCGCGGAGGATCTCACCAGTTCTTCCTCCAGGAAGCCGGTATTGTCCTCATCAAGTCCCCTGACACGGCCATAACCTGCGGAGCCTCCGGAAAACAGGGAGCCGATCAACGCCTCCATCAGCTGGTCCGAACCGGAGCTGCTGTATCCCGAAGATCCGGAACCGCTTCCGGAAAGCCCTCCGAACAGATTGGCATAATCAGAAATACCGGAGCCGGAGTAGCTGCCCGATCCGGAGCTGTAGCTTCCTGAACCGGACGAACTGTAGCCGCCCGAAGAACTGCTTCCAAAGAGCTGGCCGAACAGGTCCGCATAATCATCCGAGGTGGAGCTGCCTCCGAAGAGTGACGAGAACGGGGATGTATATCCGCCGCCTGCTACCTGTCCGCTGACCGCAACATTGGCAAATTCCTTGATACATTTCGTGTATTCGGAATCCATGCCGATGCTCTTGTAAACCTTGACAATCCGGTCAATATAGGAAGCCCGCTTATAGGGGAAATAAATCGACAGGCCATGGGCATCGCCATAACTGCGGGAGGTGCGGTTGTACTTGACCGCTGCCTTGATCGCTTTGGCCAGCGCATCCGCCTCTTTACCGCCGACACCCAGTGCAAAATCCACCACGTCCACCTGGTCAAGGCGGTTGGAACCGGCAAACTCCAGCGCGCTCCTGCGCGCATCGGAAACCTGCTTGTAGTTATCGTTTTTAATCAGTTCTGCTGTCGCCGTGGAAAAAGCGGACAGTGCCTGCGGTACCTTTGCGGAAAGCTCCGCCAGGTCTGTGACAGACAGGGTTACCTTATCTCCCTGTCTTGCCTGCTGGCTGGCCAGCATGAAGTCATCGGCAATCATCCGGCCGAACTCGATTGTGGGCAGGGAGGTGTTTTTGGAAAGAGCTGTCAGCCAGTTCTTATAATACCAGCCGGTACCCGGTTCCGTTTCCTCGGACGCGATCATATAGTCCGCGTTGTTGCTGAGCATCAGCGCGTTTTCCAGTGTTGCCATCAGGCATGCGTCAAAACCGATGAAGTCAAACTTTACACCGGCGTCTTCCACTGCCTGGTCAATGCCTGCAAGGCTCATGGAACCGGCATTGGCATATTTTTCATCATATCCGTAGCCGCCGGTTGTCCCGGAACCGTGATCCCAGAAAATCAGCCCGTAACGGTCTGCCGGATATTTTTTGACGCCATATCCTATGAACTCGGTCAATGTCGCGGGATCGGTCATAGCCTTCTTGCCGAAATCATTTTCCAGACGGTCAAGGCCGCCGCTCTTAACCTCGTAAATCTGATTGACCGTATTGCTGGTAAAATTGTTCTGCCATTTGCGGCAGCCGCCGGTAAGCACAAGAATGCGGACATTATCATTGAGCGCCGCGCTGGCCATTTCCTTAATATCGGAAGTGCCCATGCCGTACTTGGATTCCAGATCCGTTCCGCACATATAAACCAGGATCGTTGCCTTGTCCTTGCCATTGCCTTTCAGCTTGGTGTACTTGGCCCGCGCCTTTTTCGAAACGGAGGTGTTCAGTTCGCCGTTGCCGTTGTCTGTACTGCCTGAAGCAACTGTATGATTATTATTGAACGCGTCGCTGTAGGCATCGGAATGCGCATAGTTGTCATTTACCTCGATGGTATCCGTCTCCTCGGAGCTGCCGGATGCCTGGGCTGCGCTGCCGGATGAAGAGCTTTCCCCTGCCGTACTGCCGTAAAGGCTCTGCAGGAGACTCTCCAGATCCATGCCGCTGCCGGAGCCCGAACCGCCGTAAGAACTGCCCGCAGGCGTGCCTGATGCGCTGCCGGATGCATAGTAGTCTTCAAATCCCGGGAATCCAAGCAGTGATCCGAGCCCTCCGGCCGCGCCTGTTTGGGAGGCGGCTGTTCCGCTTCCCGAACCTGTGCCGGACGAAGTACTGCCGGATACACTTCCTCCTGATGAACCGCTGCCTGTATTGACCG
>JAEEGL011078457.1_pt1 | contig 14917 bp, 5 predicted proteins | sample 9134231 | NCBI WGS metagenome assembly JAEEGL01 (sample SAMN16246548, study PRJNA631951) | gut metagenome | biome: gut microbiome; feature: rumen; material: fiber-attached | host: Bos | place: Iran: Karaj | collected 2018-10
ATTTCTTGCGAAACACCACCTGTGTTGAACAAAGGGCCAATAACGTCCAATTTCATTTGTCCCGTTTTTGTCCCGGCTATTTTTGAAAAAGTGGTCTAACTTGCTAACTGATAACAAGTTAGACCACATCGAGTCGGGGTGAGAAGACTCGAACTTCCGGCCTCCACGTCCCGAACGTGGCGCGCTAACCAACTGTGCTACACCCCGAATCTCATTTGAGCGGTGCAAAAGTACTGCTATTTTTTCAATTAGCGCAATAATTATCCGAAAATATTTTGCCTATTATACTCAACGCGTTGATTATCAGGATTAGTGGGCATCGAGCCAGTTGGTGGCTGCACCGTGGCTGGCCGTCAGTTTCACTTGTCCTTTATAGACGTTTTCCATCTCCTCGATGACAATGCGCTGCACGCGATCGAGCTCGCTGGGAATAACATCAAAGTTAAGTTCGTCATGCACTTGCAGGATCATTTTGGATTGGATGCCTTCCTGCTGGAAACGCTGGTGGATGTGTACCATAGCCAGCTTGATGATGTCGGCGGCAGTGCCCTGAATGGGTGCATTGATGGCGTTGCGCTCGCTGAAGGCCCTCACAACGGCGTTGCGTGAATTGATGTCGGGTAACATGCGGCGACGGCCGTAAAGCGTTGTCACATAGCCCTTCTCGCGTGCTTGTGCAATGCTGCGGTCGATGTAATCGCGCACTTGCGGGAAGGTGGTATAATAGCCGTCGATGAGCATCTTGGCCTCGTCTCGCGGGATGTTGAGCCGTTGTGCCAACCCAAAGGCGCTGATGCCGTACAGTATGCCAAAGTTGGCTGTTTTGGCTTTGCGGCGTTCGTCGCTGGTAACCTGTTCTAGTGGCTTGTGGTAGATGCGTGCGGCGGTGATGGCATGAATGTCATGCCCGTGAGCAAAAGCGTCTAACATCGTCTTATCATGGCTCAAGTCGGCCACCAAGCGCAACTCAATCTGCGAATAGTCGGCGCTGAAGAACAGATTGCCCTCGGCAGGGATAAAAGCGCGCCGAATTTCTTTGCCGTCATCGCTGCGTACGGGAATATTCTGCAGGTTGGGGTTCGTTGAGGACAGACGTCCAGTGGCAGTCACCGTTTGGTTATAGGTTGTGTGGATGCGTCCGGTTGATGGGTTGATGAGAGCGGGCAAGGCATTGACATAGGTGGACAACAGCTTGCGGATACCTCTCAATTCCAGAATCTTGTCAACGAGCGGGTGGCGATCTCTGAGTTTGAGCAGTATGTCCTCGGTGGTGCTATACTGTCCCGTTTTGGTTTTCTTGGCCTTGGGGTCAATCTTCAGGTGGTCGAACAAGACTTCGCCCACTTGAGCCGGTGAAGCGGTGTTGAAGGGTACGCCCGCCAGCTCATGGCATTCAGCTTCCAAACGGTTCATCTGTTCAGTCAGTGTGACCGAGTAGTCATTTAGGGCCTTGACGTCGATGCGAGCGCCTGCCAATTCCATATTGGCAAGCACTGGAATGAGTGGTAACTCAATGTCGATCAATAGTTTGTAAAGATCCTGTTCATGCAGAGCCTTGTCGAGCACATCAGGCAACTGCAGTGTCAGGTCTGCAGCCTCGCAAGCCCATCGAGTGATGGCTTCAGGTGCAAGTTGGGTGGGTTTGAGCTGGTTGCGTCCTTTGGGTCCCAGCAAGCTCTCGGGGGTAATGGCTGTGTAATGCAGCAGCTCATAGGCTACCTCGGCAGTAGAGTGGCCGCGCTCGGGTTGTAGCAGGTAGTGTGCCACGGCGGTGTCGTAATAAGGAGCGGTGAACTTGATGCCATGTTGAGCTAGAGCGACCATTGTGCGCTTGATGTCGCTGCTGATGATAGTTGCCTTCCCACCAAACAACGGCTCCAAAGCACGCATCATATCTTGTTTGTCGTCACACTTGATGAAAGCTGCCTCATGTGGCTTGCAGCACATAGCTATGCCCATTATCTTGAGTTGCATGGCGTTCTCGCCAGTGCCTAATAGGCTGATGGCAACACGGGGTTGATCCATCATTTCACTGACCAGTGCCGCAGCCTCGATGGGTGTAGTGATGAGTCGATAGTCGTGATGAACATCACTAAGCGTCTTGTAACTAGGCGCTGCCAGGGTGGGGGACTGCTCGGACTCGGGATTTTCGAGGTCAAATAGCGACAACTGCTGCCCACTGGTGGCTGGACGAGGTTGACTAACTGGACGGGTTGGACTTGGGGGAGACACAGGTTTTTGCGTCTCTACTTGTGCTGGTGCTCCTTGAAGACCGGCATTGGCATCGCCGCCGTCGATGAGTCGCTGTGTGAGCGTGCGGAATTCCAACTCGTTGAAAACCTCGCGCAATGCATCCATGTCAACAGGTTCACGGCGCAGGGCTTCGGCGTCAAGGGTGACGGGCACATCGATGATGATGGTTGCCAGCCATTTTGAAAGGCGTATCAGTTCGGCATTTTCTTCGATGCGCTGTTTCTGTACCCCCTTGAGCTCGCTGGTGTGTTCCAGCAGGTTCTCGATGGATCCGAACTGCTGAATGAGTTTTTCGGCATTTTTCGGGCCTATGCCAGGGCAACCTGGGATGTTGTCAGCGCTGTCTCCCATGAGCCCGAGGATGTCGATGAGTTGTGTGGGGCTTTGTATACCGTATTTGGCGTTGACTTCTTCGATGCCCAGGATTTCTTTCTTGAGTGGATCCAGGACCTTGATGTTGGGTGTAACCAGTTGTCCGAAGTCTTTATCGCCAGTTACCATATAGGTGAAAAAACCTTGTTGTTCGGCTTGGTGCGATAGAGTGCCGATAACGTCGTCAGCCTCATAGCCCTCTACCTCAAAGATGGGTATGCGATAGGCCTGCAGAATACGTTTGATATAAGGTACTGCCACGAGAATGCCCTCAGGTGTTTTATCGCGGTTGGCCTTGTAGGGCTCGTAGCTCTCATGCCTGAAGGTCTTGCCTCCAGGGGGGTCAAAGCAGACGGCGATGTGCGAGGGCTGCTCTCGCTTGAGCAGGTCTTGCAGCGTGTTGACAAAGCCAAACACCGCCGATGTGTCAATGCCCGTCGAGGTGACGCGCGGGCTACGTATCATTGCATAGAATGCTCTGAAAATCAGTGCATAGGCATCCAGTAGCAGCAGTTTTTTCTCAGTTTCCATAATGCATCGGTCTTTTTAGAGGGGTAAAGATAGTGTTTTTTTTTGAGTTGCCGGTTTTAGGATGTCAGTTTTCAGATGCTCAATTTGAGGCTATTCTGTTTAGACTATTATAATGGCTTATAAAAATACTCTTAAAAATGGTGATGTTATCGGGAATTATTGCTACCTTTGCACTCTAATGGCAATTTCGCTGACATATCTGCAAGAACAGTTGAGGCCTCACCTTGATGCACTCAATAACATCATTGTCACCACACTGACCAGTAACAGTGAGCTGACAAACAGCATCGTGATGACCTACCTCAAGAACAAAGGCAAACTCTTGAGGCCCATTGTCACGCTGTTGAGCGCCCAGTTCTTTGGCGGCATCAACGACAAAGCCTTGCAGGGAGCTGCGGCCCTGGAGATGTTGCACAATGCCTCTCTCATTCATGATGATGTCATCGATGACGCCCGTGAACGCCGTGGCTCTCCCACCATTAACAGTGTGTGGAGCAACCATGTGGCGGTGCTTGTGGGTGATTTCTTTGTCACCGGTGCACTGCGTTGTGGCGTGGCTACTGGTGACGGACGCATCCTCAGTGCCCTGGCCGATATGGGCCGTGATCTCTCGCTGGGCGAGATTGATCAGGTGGATATCGCCCGCAACCACAACATTGATGAGGATACCTATATGGAGATTATCCGTGCCAAGACGGCCTCGCTGTTTGAATGCTGTGCCGCCGTGGGAGGTTATGCTAACGATGCACCGCAAACTTCTATCGACGAATTGCGTCGCTATGCACGGCTGTTGGGCATCTGTTTCCAGATCAAGGATGACACCTTTGATTACTACAATGATCCCATTATCGGTAAGCCCACAGGCAATGACTTGCGCGAGGGCAAGGTGACGCTTCCGCTCATTTATGCCCTGCGTCGTGATGATATGCCCGAGCGAGATGAGATGCTGGCCCTTATCAACAAGGAAGAGCTTACTGGTGAGGATATTGACCGCTTGGTGGACTTTGCTAAGCGAGCTGGCGGCATCGAGTATGCTTATGAGACTATGCGAAAGTTGCGTGATGAGGCCAGTGCCATACTCTCACCTTATCAGCCTGATGAAACAGTGGACCGTTTCCGCGAGATTTTCGACTATGTCATTGAAAGGAAGCTATAGGTCTTAGGATTTAGGCTTAAGGTGGTGGATGGGGTGATGTCACCTCATTTTTTTTTACAGCTAAATCTGTGTTTTTTATGTTGGAGAAGTATTTGATAGCGGGACGTGTCGAGGCTGGCTGTGATGAGGCTGGCCGAGGTTGTCTGGCGGGTCCGGTGACGGCTGCCGCCGTTATTCTGCCGCCGGATTTCCACAATGACCTGATTAATGACAGCAAACAGCTCACCGAACGCCAACGCGAGCAGTTGCGGCCCATTATTGAGCGCGAGGCTGTGGCATGGGCAGTAGCCATGGTTTCGCCCGAGGAGATTGACCGCATCAACATTCTGCGTGCATCAATCACTGCCATGCATCGAGCACTAGATCAACTCATGGTGCGCCCCGAGGGCATCCTTGTGGATGGTAACCGTTTCTTCCCCTATCATGACATACCCCACACGACCATTGTCAAGGGCGATGGCAAGATGCTGAGCATCGCTGCAGCGTCGATTCTTGCCAAAACGCATCGTGACGAGTTCATGCGTCAGTTGGATAAGGAGTTTCCCCAATATGGCTGGTCGCGCAACAAGGGCTATCCCACGCCCGACCATCGCGCCGCTATTGCCCAACACGGCGTGAGCCCTTATCACCGGCGCACGTTCCAACTGCTGCCGCAACCCACACTGTTTGATTTATAATAGGGACTCAGAGTCCTTGAAGTTCTCAGAGTTCTCAGAGTTCTCAGAGATCTAAGAGGGCTCGGAGATTGTTGCCGAATAATCATAAAAAACAGGATCCCGTTTGGGACCCTGTTTTTTGATTTGTTATAGACGATAATTACCAGTTACCGGTCAACAGGAAGTCGATCAAGGTGGTAACGTCAGCGATGTTCACACCTTCGTCCTCGTTGCAGTTAGCATTCTCGAGGCTGATGCCAGTAGCGTTATTGGTCAACAGGTAGTCGATCAAGGTGGTAACGTCAGCGATGTTCACAGCCTGATCCATGTTAACGTCGCCACGCATGCCAGCGACAGTGTTCTCGGTCATCTCAACGATGTAGAGCTGGGGATTGCCGTAGTAAATGGTAGCGATACCGATCACGTCATAAGTCTTACCCTCCTGAACCTCGGGAATCTCAACATTGAAGGAGTTGAAGATTACCAGGCTGTCGGCAGCGTTGTAGAAACGCTTAGCATTGTCAGCATCGGGGAGCAGGGTGAGACCCTTCAGGATCACGTACTCGTTCACGTTAGCGTTGGTAATGGTCTCGCGCTCGTAGGGAGCAGCGTCACGTGTGTTGTCACCGTCGGCCTCAACGTCTACGGGGTTGGTGAACTCAGGAACATTGTTGTAGATAGCGTAGGTTGCGCTCCAGCCGTCGGTCAGAACCTGGCCATTCTCGAAGGTAGCATCCAGGTCACCATAGATCATACCGCTGGTGCCTTCGGTGTCGCGGATCCACAGGCGGTTACCCTTCTGATAGGTAACAACCATCTCGTCAAACATAGTGAAGGTAGCATTCTCGGGCAGAGCATAAGCCTCGGCAATGCTGTTCACGTTGTGCTCCTCAGGAACATAACCCTCGATGCTGAGGATGTAGAGCTGCAGGTTCTCGTTGTACTTGCCGACAGCACCCTCGACGGTATAGTTACCCTCGGTGGTGGGAACCTCAACGTTGAACTGGTTGTACATTACCATGGTGGTGCCATCCTCAAAGTTGGCGGTAACGTTCTTGCCGCTAACGGTGAAGCTGGTCACGTTCTTAACCAATACATAGGCGTTGATCATATCCTCGCTCAGAGCGGTGATCTCCTGTGCAGCAGCGAGAGCAGTGTTGGTAACACCGCTGGCGCTCAGGTTAGCAGCATTGGTGTACTCGGTCAGGCCCCTGAAGGTGGTCTTCTTAGCAGTCCAGTTCTGGCTCAGAACCTGACCGTTGGTGAACTCACCGTCGATGGTGCCGTAGATCAAGCCGTAGCCAGTTGCGTCGCGCAGCCACAGGTACTGACCCTCTTGTGCGGTAACAACGGCATCGCCCTTGAACTCGAATTCGGTGTTGTCGTCCAAAGCGTTAACCTGTGCCAGGGTGGTGATGTCCTCGGCGGGCTCATTCTTGGTGTAGGTAGCTTCAACAACAGAGCTCTCGTTCTCGCCCTTAACGGCCTTGGCCTGGAGGGTAGTGGTCTCAGTGAAGGTCAGAGGCTCGGTGTAAGCCGTCCAGGTCTCACCATCGGTGTTGTACATCACGGTAGCGCCCTCGGCGTTGTTGGTGATCTCGACGGTGATGCTCTCGTCAAAGTTCTGTGAAGCGGGGATGCTGGGAGCAGCAACGAAGTCGCTGGGCAGCTCGCCATCAACATAAACACGGATCTCGGTGCAACGAACCTGGTTGGAGCTAGCTGTGAAGGTCACGTTAGTGGCGCTACCGGTCCATGTACCCTTATTGCCTTCATAAGAATAGTCACCATTGTTGTCATTAACGGTAAAGCAGCCAGGACCATACTGTGCTGTGCCGTTTGCAGTGCAGTCAAACTCGATGCGGATGATGTTACCAGCGGTCGAAGTGAAGGCAATGGTCTGGCTCTTGTAGATGCGGTAGTGACCATTGATCATACCATTGGAAACGGTGAAAGAAGCACCAACACGGCTGACTGTGTACTCCTGAGCAGTGGTGATGGGCTCATCGTCTTCATAGTTGAAGACGATGCAAGTACCGGTAACGGGAGTGTTCTTGGTGTACTTGGCACTAACGACTTCGCTCTCGATTTCACCCTTGACAGCCTTGGCATAAACCGTGGTGGTCTCGGTGATGGTGAAGGGAGCGGTGTAGGTCTGCCAAGCCAGTCCGTCGGTGCTGTACATAGCGGTTGCACCCTCGGCAATGTCGGTGATCTCTACCACGAAGCTGTCGTCAAAGTTCTGAGCGGCAGGCAGAGTGGGAGCGGCTACGGTCTCAACGACCTCGCCACCAATGGTCACGTCAATTTGAGTGGCACGAACCTGCTTGTTAGCGGTGAAGGTTACGGATTCAGCATTGCCATTCCAAACACCGGTCGAGGTGTTGAAACCATCGAGAGCATAGAAGTTGCTGGCGGGGTTACCGCTGGTGCAAGTGAATGCAATCTCGGTGATGTTGCCAACAGTCGATGAGATGGTCAGCGTAGAACCAGCATAGACACGATAGGCAGCATTAATAGTACCATTGCTGAAAGACAGCGTAACACCATCCTTGGTGACGGTGAATTCGCCAGCAGCAGTCCAATCTCCCGTGTCTTCATTGTAATCAAAGGTCACGGTCGTCTGTGCCCAAGCCGACATGGTCAGCAGGGCAAGCGTGAGGAGAGAAAATAATTTCTTCATAAATGCTTGTAATGAAAAAGAGTTAATTAAATATGTGAATAAACAAAAATATTCATTTTGAGTGCTTTATGCAAGCGAGGTCCGTTTCATGCTGCAAAGGTAGTCACATTTGGCGATATTTGCAAAACTTTGAGAGGAATTTTCATACGATGCAAAAAAGAAAGAGGCAACCCTGTGGCGGGTGCCTCCTTCTTAATAATTTAATAATTTAATTTTAATAATGTGTAGGGTGATGGTTAGTGAACGACCTTGGTGGTCTTGGTGCTACCGTCACTGTAAGTGGTAACAACGATGTTCACACCGTCGAAGGGCTTGTCGCTCCGCAGACCCTGTGCGTTGTAATAGGTCTTGGATGCCTCTACAGCAGCGTTGATTTCATTAACGCCAGTGGTGATGTCGGTCCAAGGCACAATCTTTTCAACAACATAGTACATGGGTGCTTCTGACTTCAAGAGTCTCGGGAGGCTGTAGTAGAAACGTACAACGAATGAAATTTCGGCACTGTTGGTGGCACCAAAAGCAAGTTCGTTGTTGGCCTCACTACCCAGGGTAATGTCGGTTCCATTCATCTCCTGGTCAGCAATGAGCAGGTGGGCGGGACGGGGTGACCACCAGTCGTTAGCCCTGACGCCAGCCTCAGTAACAATTGAGTTGCGGATCTCACCACAGTCTCTCCACACGCGAACCATGCAGGGTTCATACGATACGCTGGCATCCTCGGGCAGATCTGCCGATACAGTGATTACAGGATTGTAGATACTGCAAACCTCACCGTTCTCGTCCTTCCAGTTGGTGTACTTGCCCTCACTGCGGGTACCCAGAACATTTACATTCAAGTCAGCAACGCCAGTCTTCATGATCTCGCTACCATAGCTGTTCTCGCCATCATGATTCACGCGGTCGTCACCGAAGGTCCAGATGACAGTCTGATAGGTCATGTAGTCACCAGCCTCACCAGTCTTGATATCGGTGTCCGTGAAACTGTTGAAGCCAGCCTCGATGATATCGCCAGCATGGCCCATAGCGTCGCTCATCTCCATGAAGGTTCCGTCGGTGCGGAGCTGCATTTTTGAGATGAGATCATTGGGCAGAGAGTTGTCACCACGTTGAACGGTGTAGTAGTAGATAGCGGGATTAGCCAGCAGGTTCAGTTCCACGGAGCCGTTCTTTACACCAGGAGTGAGGGCGGGCTCGATGTCGTTCTCAACCTCGCTCTCAGTGTAATAGGCATAGAGATTGGCATTGGTCTTGAATACGGGAACCTCAACAGCGTTGGTGCCCTTTCCGGTCTCAGAATTATTCAGCATCATCACGTAACCGTACATGGAGGGGTGATCGTTTTCAGCGGTGCTGGCGGTGAACTGATCAACGAACAGGATGTTGTTCATGTTGATAGCGTTATTAGCACCAACGCTCAGATTGCCGCTTGTGGTCACTGTCACATTGTAGCCTGCCAGCGGCTCCTGGTTCTGGTAACTGATGTTGTATCTCACGTTATTGCCAGCAGTCAGAGTCAGTGTAGCAACGGGTGTCTTCACCTGGGGATAAGCAACGTCATAGCGGTAGAGTGTGAAGCTGTTCTCACCAGCATTTACGCGTGCGGGAGTCAATGCGTTCACTGCATCCTCATTGTGAACATTCAAGAAATTACGGTAGTAGTTCAGTTCTTGGGCCATCACATAGTCGCTCTCATAGTGGTTAACCGACAGGCTCAGGAAGTCATTCCAACCGGGAATTACAACATCAGCCTGATTGGACCATGCCACAAACATGTCATGCTCGCCATCGTTGGGCTGGCCGTAAACGATGTAGGTAAGCGTATAACTGTGCTCATCTTGGGGCACGGTGTAGGTATAGGAATTATCAGTTGTGGTGAGCATTTCCTCACGCACCTCAACACCATTCTCGTCGGTGAGAACGAGGTAGAGGATGTAATCCTGACCCACGGTTCCTCCTGACATTTCATCCAGTGATGACTCCCAGTTGAGGAGCACGTCATAGGTCTTGTCTTCGCTGCCAGGTGTGGCTTCACCTTCGAGTTTGATGGTGTAGATGCCCACCTTGGGGGGGATGTTGGGATTGTAGTCACCATAGTTGGCAGTCAGGTTCTGTACATCGCGGAACTCGTAGCCCGAAGTGCTCTTGTAGGGGTTCAGGGTACGACCGTCAACGGTATAGGTGTTGGTGGACCAAGTGCCTTGGTAGGTGAAGGTGGTCTCCCAGTACTTCAGACGGTAGTCGGGGATGAAGATGTTCAGGCCAGTCAAAGAGCGGGGCTCGTGGTTGTTCTTACCAGCCATCGAGAAGTAGTGCTCCACTTCGATGACCGAAGCGCAGTCATGGATTACGCCATAGAGCTCACCACCCACCATCTTGGCATAGAAGTCGGTGATCTCACTACCCTCGGAACCACTGGTGGGGCTGAACTGCTCAAACATCTGCTTGAACGGAACGCGCTCACCGGCGATAATGCCCAGTCTATTCTCTTTTGCGATAACTTCAGGATCTTTCTCGCGGGCCTGACCCTTACCAATCATAAAGAAACGGTCATAGGTGCCGCTGATGTTGAAAGCGGTACCTGCTGCTTCTCCCTCACCGATGCGCAGACCGTCGGTCAACAGCTGAACGGCGGTTACGTTATTGCTGATGTAGTTAATCAGCTCACTGGTCTGGGTGAAGAAGTTGGAGCTATAGGTGTTGGGATTCCATGAGCTGCCACCCTGAGGGGTGTCGCCACCATACAAGCTCAAGTTCTCGCTAACAGCGACCATCAGGATGGTGTAACCGTCCTCGTACGGGGGCGTCACATCATTGGCTGTGATGTTCCAGCCACCACCCACGGGGCCGTAATAAACCTCGCGCTCGCGCGTAACGCCGTCTGCCTTATAGGCACTGTACTTGGGACCCGGGATGTTGGGGTCGCAGTAGATTTTCTTCAACAAGGCAACAATCTGGTAGGGATCGGTTGCCTCGTCGGTAATCGCATTCTCGTGCGACACACCGCTAGCATCGGTCCACTGGTAAGTAATGGCATCATAGTATGCCTTGGGGTGAACCGCTGTCTGAGCTTGAACGCTGAAGACGCCCATCGTCATCAGCAGGGCTGCAAAGAGCCTGAAAATGTTTTTACTCATCATGATTAAATCAATTAAAAGTTAATAATAAAAAATTTAAATAATTCTCAATCTCATTGTGTCACCATAGTTCACTGATATTGTAATCAACAGACTAGACTTTTCTAACACAAATTTTCCTATCATCGACAAGATTCTCTTTCAGATAATCTCTTTCCAGTTTTTGTGTAGTGCCAGAATGGGAATACAGTCAATATCAGTTATAGGCTTTTATGCCGCAAAGTTAGACATATTGATTGAGATTTCCAAGGAAAATTTGTGAAAAAGTAATAATTTGTTGCCGTGCGTCCAGAACACTAAAAAACCGTTAGCCCTTATCTGGATGCCACTCGGTTAAGAGCATTGCCAGATAAGGGCTAACGGTCAATAGGTTAGATGGCGTGAGTCGTTCAGCGAACCACCTTGGTTGTCGAGAATGAGCCGTCGCTGTAGCGTGTCACGACGATGTTCACGCCGTCGAACGGCTTGCTGGACTGCATACCCAGGGTGTTGATATATGTCACGTCAACCAATTGGCGATTGTCGAAGACCTCATTGACTGCGGTGGGAATGTGGTCTCCGCTTCCCGAGCCCTGTCCAAAGCCGTAGCCGCCACCGCCATCACGCAACATGTTGCTGTTGCCCTGCTGGATGCGCTGGTAGTAAGCACGTACGACAATAACGACGTTGGCTTTTTCACAGGGAGCGCCAAAAGCGTTCTGCAGCCTGATGGGCGAGGTTTCGGCATCCCATTCTTCACCGATAATGAAATTGACGCCGGGCATACCCTCTACCACGGGCAATTCACCCAGCAGGTAGGGCATATCGAGTACGGTAGTACCCTTGATGGCGCCATCGATGCGGTCAAAGTTGTAGTAGGTGACCTCATCGTCGGCTACGAGCCAAGCACGCAACATGTAAGGCTTGTGGGTGATGTTATCGAGTTGGGGCGCCTCAATGAAGATGATGGGCGTATAGACGCAGTATTCCTTTTGTGTGCCGTCAGGCAGTGTCTGTGTCCAGTGTCCGCCCAGTCGCTTGTCACTCTTGCTGCCGCCGATGTCAAGGTTGAGCGTTACGGGATCATACTCGCGTGCTATAGCCGGTGCACCATAGGTGTTGCCTGTGGTCACGACACCATTGGCGATGGTGACGGGAACATAATAAGAGATCACGTCGCTGCCGTCGGAATTGATGTCCAGGGGCATCCACATCTGGGTTGCATCGTCAATGAAGTTGAATGTTCCGTTGTCGGTAGTATAGCCGTTGCCGTTGCGCATGGCCGTTGCCACGGTATAGCCGTCGGGATAGGTCCACACGTCATATTGCGTGATGGGCTCATCGCGCTTGACAAGGATTGTGACATCGCCGTCTTCCTCGTTGTAGGCCAGGCTCATGTCCTCGTCCAGCACCACCTCATCCTCGGTGAAGATGTAGGTGCCGAGGTCGGCCTGCAGTTCACTGTGGTAAACGTCCACGGTGACCACGTTGCTGACGAGCGTGCTGTTGATGGTGATGCCGTTGCCGGTAACGGTCACTGTGTAGGTCTGGTCGCCGATGGTGACGGTGAACGAGCCGCTGTGCGGGCCCTCGTCGGTGGGCGAGTAGGTCACGGTCAGGTCGATGCTGCCGTTGGGCAAAACTTCGCCTGTGCCGGTCACGGTGAATACATTGGGCAGATTGGTCGTATCGATGACGGGCGTGAAGTTCTGATTACCCGTGTTGGTGACGGTCACAGTCTGCACGCTGTTCTTGCCGATGGGAACATCGGTAAAGGTCAACTCGCTGGGACTCACAGTGCCGGCGGTCACGGGCACTACCTCGGCCTCCCACTCAAAGGTGACCTTGGGCAGGAACTGGCGGCGTCCACTGTTTGTACCAGTGTAAACACCACGGTTGTTTTTAGAGCTACCATGTGAATTGAAAGAAGTATAGCTGCTCTGGTTAACACCATAGAAATAGGTCTGGGCATTACCATACTTGCCCGCTGTAGTCACCTCAAAATCAATGACAAGATTACCGCTATTGTATTCAAACGGCTCATTAAAGGTGATGAGCAGCTCAGTGCCGCCACTGGCGGCTACCTGATTGGTTGCCACTTGCGTCATGCCCGTTGTGATACGGGAGTATTGGCTGGTGAATGTCGATTGAGTCGTCGTGCCGATTGAAACATTGAAATTACCCTCAGAGAACTTGATGCCAGAAGATGAATAGAATTTCATCGACTTGATTCTCTTTCCTTTAATGCCATTCAACATGCTGGCAGGATAAATCATTTGGTTAACCTGCTTTTCGTCATAGTAATAGCCATAAATGGGCAGAAAACCATTCGTGTTAGTTCCGTCGCAGATGGTGGTGTCACTCTTCAGGGCAGCGGTGCCGTTGATGGTGACGGTCACGGGATTAGCGCCCGGGCTGGTCAGTGTGACGGTTGCGTTGTGGCTGCCGGTGACCAGGGGCGAATAGGTGATGATCAGGTTGCCGCCGTTGCCCAGGTTTGTCGTGTTGATGCTGTAGTAGCCCGTGTTGTCGTTGAGCGTGGCGGTGATGTCACCCGTGAGCATGCGGCTGCTCACTGCAACCGTCTGAGACTTGGACTGATTGGGCTCTGTATCAAAGGTCACTGGGTTGGGGGTGGCGATGATCGTGGGTACGGCATATTGGCTCAGAATATACTCAATACCTGCCAGCGCGTCGATTTTGCCATTGCCAAAGTGGCTCGCGTTGGGTCCGCTGGTTACCCATGAGTCGCGGATGGCGGTCTCGGCCATGATATTCTTGATCTCGCTGTGAGTGAGCTGGTGGCCACATTGTGCCGCAGCCTGCATCCATAGTGTCACGATACCGGCGGCAGCAGGGGTTGCCATCGACGTTCCCTGAGCTGTTCCGTAGGGGTTGTTGGTGTTGTTGACCAGCGGTGTAGAGGAGCGTTCGGTATTCAAATGGTTGAATGCTGAAACGATGAGCTGTCCAGGGGCCGAAATCCAGGGAATATCAACACCACCAGGACTCACACTGGCGATAGCGTAGCCCGAGAATGGGCTGATGTCGCCCACTTCGTTGCCGCTTGAGCCTCCCTCGCGGGTGATATAGGAACCTACCGAGATGACCTCGGGCCACATGGAGTTATCACTCGCACTGCAGTCGTCAGAGCCTTGTAGCCAGTTGTGCCCGTTGGTAGTCAATGAGTTATTGAAATAGGCGATGGTGCCACCCCACATGTCCACGATGCAGCTGCCACTGGTGGGGTACACCTCAACGGCGAGTGTGTAATTACTGTGATAAAAATTATTAGCAGAGTCATAGGACTCGCCTGTCGTTTCAAACGCGTTTGCGTTTAAGCGAATTTGCCTCTTGCCGGATACAGAGTTTGTTCCAACATAAATTGTTAATGAGCCACTATAATAATCGCTCAAACCAGATACTGTGGTTGTACCTGTAGGCGTATAGCTCACGCTCTTGAGCACTTCACCCGTGTTGTTATCGAGCACATAGATGGTGATACCCAGCTGTGTCGTCGAGCGCCCCCAAGCATCAAGCACATAACCATTATAGCAATATCCGCCGTCGGCATTGCTATAACGGCGATAGCGCAAAATGGAACCAACTGGGTTGTTCCTGCTCGAGGTGCCGCTGACGAATATTCCGCCGCCTTCACTGGCGATGGCATTGCCTGCCCTGTTTGAGGCTGCAAAAAGGCATACTCTGTTGGGATGGCTGTCACCAAAATTATTGTGGATGAATGTTTGCATGGAGCTACCCAATTGGCCGTCGCGGGGACCGGTGGTAGTGCTCCAGCTATTGCTCACGACAAGGGGCTTCCCTTGAGCGTCGGCATAATCAATCGCCTGCTGATAGGCCGTAGCCATGTGTACGTTGTTCAGTCCGGAGAAGCCTCCTAGATACAGGTCGGCACCCGGAGCCATGCCGCCATAGGTGGCATTGGCGTGGTCGTCGGTCACAGTGATGTTAGTGCCGTTGACAATGACGCTTGAGCCGCCGGCAATCGAGCTGGTGTGCGTGCCGTGGTCCGAGTCCGAAGAGTCGGTAGTGGGCAACGAGCCGCTGCCGGTCCAGTTGGCGGTGACCGATGAGCCGTTGTAGCAATACGCACCCTTGATGCGGGAGTTGCCGTTCTTGTCCTTGAAGGCGA
>JAEEGL013192767.1_pt1 | contig 14917 bp, 9 predicted proteins | sample 9134231 | NCBI WGS metagenome assembly JAEEGL01 (sample SAMN16246548, study PRJNA631951) | gut metagenome | biome: gut microbiome; feature: rumen; material: fiber-attached | host: Bos | place: Iran: Karaj | collected 2018-10
ACTTGGCATACTGATCCGGTATGTGGCCTTCAGTTCGTCGGATACCAGTTCTCCGTTCACACAGACAGCCCGGAGGTGATGCGTGCCTTCCTCCAGCAGGATCGGAGCCGTGAATTTTATTCCTCCATAGGGCAGAGATGCATCATCTTCAAACGTATAATAGATATCAAATCCCTGTGCTGATGACAGTGTGATCTGTTCCTTGGACTCGTAGTACGCTGCCGTCAGATCGGTTTCCGGCGGCTTGGGAAGGAAATCGTCCCGCTGCCTTTTGAAAGAACTGTCCTGTGTGTTTTCATACGCGGTTTTCATCAGCTCCCCGGCACGCCGCAGGTCGCCATCCTTTCCGCTCGTCTGCAGAATGCGGATCTGCGCTTTGTACGCTTCCGGCTGTGTCGGAACTTCGGTATAAATCGATTCGTAGAGCGCCATGGCATCTTCAATCTGGCCGGCGGCTTCATATGCGCCTCCGAGCAGCATCAGGCCGTCCGCGTTATATATATTCTCCTCGGCGTTCATATCCCGGGCGGATTCAAAACAACGGATCGCGTTTTGAATCCGGCCTTCATTCATCATTTCTTCCCCAACCTTCCATAGGGAAGACGGGGATATATACCGTGCTTCGATGGCCTCCCCTGCCTTCCGGCGGCAGTCCTCCGCCCGTTGCCGGCTGTCCCGGAATCCCGCAAGGGATTCATACAGTTCCGCCGCTTCGTTCAGGTGATCCCAGCGGTTCTTTGTGTCCGTATCCGCTTCCGCCTCACTCTGGCGTGCTTTGTAATATGTGATCATAAAGGGGCTTTCCTTATAGTCCCCCAATTTGTCAAATGTGCCAAACGCCGTTTGATAATCACCGGTTTCCCCGGCCGCGGCAGCTTCACAGTACATGGCCAGTTTTGCGGATTCCTCATAGCTGCCCAGTTCGCCGAATGCCGCCGCGGCGTCGGCAAACCTGTTTCCCGCCAGCAATGATTGTGCCTTTTCATACTTGTCCCGTGTGCTCTCCACATATTCCGTCGGCGCCGGCTGTGCCGTTTCCTCCTGCTTCTGGCAGCCGGCGAGGCAGCCGATCATTGCGGCCAGCAGTAGAACGGAGACGCATTTCCTGAATTTCATCACCTGTGAACCCTCATTTCCGGATGAAAACCCGTCGGTTTCCCGGCAGGTTTTCATATTTCTCATATCTGTTTTTAAATATTGAATATTGCGCCGCATTCCTCAGTCAACGCGACCGGGTCCAGGAAACTGAAGTTCCGGTGCAGCAGCTGGTCCCGCCGGTAAACCACTTCCATGGCTGTCCTGTTCCGATATTTCGCGGTCACCTTCACCTCGCTGACCGGCAGGCATGCCAGCAGGTCCCGCGCGATCCGGACGCCCATGGCGGACAGGTACTTTTTTGCGTCCTTCTCCATGTGCTCTTCCTTGGCGGAAAACGCCGCTTCCACCCGGTCGGGATCCGGCGTGCGCATCGTGATGTCTCCGGCGTACTCCATCAGCTCACCCAGCGGGTTGGCCTTCCGGAGCACGTCCGCGTAAGCGTTCACGTCGCCGCTCAGCACCGCCTCCGCGTTCCTGTGGTAGAACTTCCACATGGCGATGCTGGTCAGGCTGTCCGCCGGCCATTCGTGCGCCAGCGCGTCCGTCCAGTCAATGGTTTCGTCCGCGGTCATCCACAGGTTGTCGATACCGAACTTCGACGTCCGGACCACAGTCCGCACCGGCTGCCTGACCGGGTCCTTCGGTTCCGCGGCAACGTCTTCCGGCGGTTCCCGCCAGAGATCGGAGGCAATCGCCCGCATTTTCTTCAGCAGTTCCGAGGCTTCCGTGGGAGTCATGTTGTTGATCGTTTCCTCAGCCATTTTTCTCCCCTCCTTCCACGCGGCACCGGACGCTCGGCGGATTGGCGGCGGTCTCGAATCCCTCGATTACGATCTTCGCGTCGCCTGTAATCTCGTTGTCAAACAGCCAGCGGCTCAGCGGGTTGATCATCAGGCTTTCCACCTGGTTTCCGATACCCCGTCCGCCGTTGGACAGGTCGAAGGTGGCCGCTTCTTCCAGTCCCTTGTACGCGTAGTCTTCGATCCGGATTTCGATATTCTTCTGCTCCCTCAGGTTGCGGATAATCTTGTCCACCTGCCCCTTCAGGATCAGGTCCGCCGTCGGCTTGCGGATATAGTCAAATACGATGATGTTTTCGCCGATCCGGTTCAGGATCTCCGGCCGGCCCAGTTCCAGCTTGAAGTAGTCCTCAATGGCGGTCCTTACGCGCGTCTGTACCTCGGGATACTCCATGTCCATGGTCACGTTCGGTTCCCGGTTTCCGAAGGCATCCTTGACGTAAATGCCCAGGTTGCTCGTGAAAATGATGATTGTCTCGGAAAAATAAACCGTATTCCCCTGTCCGTCCGTCATCCGGCCGTCTTCCAGGATCTGCAGGAACTTGTCCAGGATCGTGGAATGCGCCTTTTCGATCTCGTCAAACAGCAGGATGCAGAACGGGTTTTTCTTGACGGCGTTGGTCAGCTGTCCGCCGGCCTCGTATCCCACATATCCGGGAGGTGCGCCCATCAGTTTCTGGTCGGAGTGGCTCTGGCCGTATTCGCTCATGTCGAAGCGGATACAGGTGCTCTCGTCGCCGAACAGTTTCTCTGCCAGCGCCTTGGCTGTCTCGGTTTTACCGGTGCCGGTCGGGCCCGCGAAGAACAGCACGCCTTTGGGCTTCCCGGTGGAGGAGGAGTTCAGTCCGTTCATACCGGTTACTGCGCGCTTGATGACGTCCAGCGTCCGCTCCAGCGCGGTATCCTGGCCCTTGATCCGCTTCTCGAAGTCCTGTTTCGCCGTCTTCAGGCTCTTCACGCTCAGCGTGCTCCAGGGATTTTCCTTGATGCCGTATTTGTACAGGTCCACAATCTTGCACAGGTCCCGGATCGGCATTTCCTCCTGCTTGCACAGCATCCGCATCTCGTCCAGTTCTGTAAACGTCATGCCCTCGGTCAGGCCGACGAACTTTTCCTTGATCCGGTCCAGGTCTTCCGGATGTTCGGTATAGTACGGCATGTCGCGGCGGTACACCGTACCGGAGAAGAAGGAGGCGAAATTCGTGCCGGTCATCATGCGCTTGCGTTCTTCACGGTCCGGCGCTTCCAGCAGCAGGGTCTTGCATACCGGGTTGTTCAGGTAGAACCAGGCTGGCAGGTCATTCAGCTTGTTGACCAGCAGGATCAGCTGGTTCTGCTTTTTTCCGTGGCTGGTCCGCACCCAGGAAGACTTCAGCGCGCTTTCCATCAGGAGGTTGAAGCTGTTGACGTCCATCTGGTCCATGCGTTCCGGAGTTGTGATGTAGTGGCTGACCATCTCCATCACGATTACGACCGCGGCCCGCTGCTGGCACATCGCCCGCTGGATCACGTTCGGCGCGGTGTTCGCGCCGTTGCCCTTGAACTCTGCCGGGATCGCGCCGTCCTTGATTTCTGTGTCCGTCAGCGCGGCAAAGCGTTCCAGCGTGCCCGGATCGTATGTGTTCCGGAATCCCCGCAGGTTGCTGTAGAACACGACCTGGTCATAGCCCTGGTCGCAGAAATAGGTATGCAGGTACTTGTTCAGCGGAATAATCTCATCCTGCCGGACAGACCCGTCCGTCGGATACCGGTACTGATCCGTGATATTCCCTTCCAGGATCAGCAGCGGCTTGATTGCGCTGAACAAATCCAGCTCCCTGTGCCATTTCGGAATCAACGTCTCCATCTTTCTCCCAACCTTCCTTTATCTGATCACAGACTCCTGTCGACTGATTACTATTTACTGCCCGCTGATCACTTGCGGACGTGTCCAAATCTCCGATTTGGGTAACACGTCCCATGCTACAGCCGTCCATCGTTACAAGCGAAGCGCGGTAAGGATGGGTAACGGCGATCGCAATCCCCTGATCCCTGACCCCTGATCCCTGAAACCCGTCCCCTATCTCCCCGGCTTCGCCGGCGGTGCTTCCGGCCTTCCGTCTGTTCCGCTCTCCCGTTCCGCTTCCGTTTCCGTTCCTCCGGTCAGGTACGGCATCACAATCCTCACATATCCCGTCTCGTCTTCTTCCGCGTCCGGGATCTCAATCTCTTCCGGCGTATCGTATCGCAGCGCGTCGATCACCGGTTCCGCCTGTTCCGCGTTCAGCCGGAACGGCTGGAAATTATTCTTCGGCGCGGCGGAACTGGTGTAAACCGGGTACAGGATCGTCTGCTGGCCCAGGTACTTCCCGCGGTTGCTGAAGTGCAGTTTCACCTGCGCCACCAGGGCGTACAGGGAACTGACCTGCCGTATGCCCCGGTAGCTCTGGGTCCGGATATCCCGGTTCCCGCCGAATACGAAGTTGCCCAGTGAATAGAGGATCGTCCGGTTGTTCCGGATCTGGATACCCTGCACTACATGCGGATGGTGCATGATCACCAGGTCCGCCCCGGCGTCAACATAGTATTCTCCCACCTGTTCCTGCCGGATCATATGCCGGGCGTCGTATTCGTTCCCGTTATGGTAAATCACGACGACTGCGTCCGCTTCTCCGGATGCTTTCAGCGCAACGATCTTCTTCCGGAGCTTTCCCTGGTATTTGTTGTGGATTCCGTTGTCAATCGCGAAGAAGCACACGCGGATTCCGTCTTTTTCCAGTGTGTAGCTGTCCAGTTCGCGAACCCATCCGATCCCCGCGCCTTCCAGTGTCCGGATGGTGCTTTCCATTCCCTTGGCGCCGTAATCTGCGATATGGTTATTTGCGATTCCGGCCAGCTCCACCGACGCGTCTGTCAGGATATCCACAAACGCGGTGCCTCCGCGGAAGCGGTATCCTTTTTTTGTTTTTTCACCGTAGGACGAATCGTACAGGACCCCTTCCAGGTTGATCACGGTACAGTCGTCTTCCGAAAACATTTCCCGGAAATTCGCGAAAAACCAGGAATATCCTTCCCGTTTCGCGACTGAATCAAAAGAGTCCTGTGAGTTCCTGAATTTCTCCTCGCTGCCGATTGTGCAATCGCCGGTAAACGTCAGTGTGATATATTTGTCAGCCCGGGCGGCCGGAACCGGAAAACAGACTGCGGCCAGCAGAAGTGCTGCCAGCGTCCGCGTCCATTTTCTCCGGTTCATCGGTTTTCTCACCCTTTAGCTGTATTATTCTTCACCCATTCCCTCAAACCGCCTGCACCAGGTATACTTGCTGATCGCGCTGGGGCAGGCGCCCTGGCAATATGTCCCCAGGATATCCCGGATATAGGTCGGCAGGCCGTGGTTGTACTTGACCTCGAGAATAATCTCGTTGTTGTCAAACGGCGGAATGGTGGGAACGTTCGGGTTAAACAGGTCCTTGCTGTACAGGCCGCTCCTCAGCTGTTTATCGAATGTGATCCGGACTTCCTCCGCCGGATGGAGATACGCTTCCCGGACATAGTCCACCAGCACCACCGGCCGCAGCAGGTTCACGGTCATCTCCCGGTACATGTCGTTCATCAGGCCGCTCTGGGTTGTCTCAAGTCCGGTCGGATCTCCGGCCATCAGCTGTTCGCACAGCAGCCGCGGTATGGAGATGCTGCGTTTGGAAATCAGGCTTCCTACCTTCGTCTTGCATTCCAGCTTGATCACCTTGTCGCTGAAATTGTAAATCCGGATCCGGAACTTGTCCCGGTTCTGTACGCCGTTCAGCTTGTCGAACAGCGCGGTATTGAATTCCGTATCGAAATACAGCGACCGGATATGATACTCGTTGTATTCGTCTCCGTTCGGGTCCCGGGAGAGCACGGCGTCCAGGATTCCGGACAGCACGAAATACTGCCGCTCATTGATAAAGTACTTCAGCTCATGCCGAAGCGGCAGTGTGTTCATGCTCACGGTCGGTTCCCTCCCTTCGCAGTGGTCAGTGATCAGTGGTCAGTGGTCAGTTTCTGAATAATCGTTAGCAGCATCTTTCCCACTTCTTCTGACAAATTCAGTGCTTTTCTGATTTCGTCTTCTTTCAGGTATCGAAGCCTGACACTTATCAATAACTGTGTTTGCAACTCAGCATTCGATCCTCTTGCAATAGATAAAAACATAACAAACTCTTTCGTGGAATTACGCACTTGTCCTTCAGCAATATTTGACGGGATTGATGTAGCTGCTCTTCTCATCTGGTCTGATAAAGCATACATTTCTTCCCTGGGCAAATGCTTAATAATGCGATATGTCTCTTCGACAAGATCCATCGCCTTTTGCCAGACAATAAGGTCTTTATAACTACCAGCCATATTTCTCCGCAAAGCACTGTGTGCCGTCAAACTAAATCACTGACCACTGATCACTGACCACTGACCACTGATTAGGTGCCTGCTTCAGTTTGACATGCTACCAATGTGGCGTCATGCACACCTTCGATGTTCAGCACAGCGCTCACCAGGTCCTGCTTGGTATCCAGTCGGACCTCAACCGTCATTTCCGCCCCGGCGCGCGTCACGGTCTTGCTGCGCAGCTTCCGCTGTTTCACGGTCCGGCGCAGCAGCTGGGTAATCTCCGGCTCGGCATAATCGTCATAATGCACGACCAGCAGATAGCCGTTCGGGTTCTTGAATCGTACAAACGTCATCACAAACAGGATCACGCTGATGCCCAGCGCAACGGCCAGCGCGTGGATGAACAGCCCCGCGCCCAGCAGGATGCCCATCGTCAGCGCCCAGAACATGTACGCTGTATCCATCGGATCCTTGACCGCCGTCCGGAAACGGACGATACTCAGTGCGCCGACCATGCCCATTCTCAGCGCGATATCGCTCTTGATACACATGACCACCGGTGTGGTAATCAGCGTCAGCATCATCAGGGTCATTGCGAATGTCGGACTGTACAGAACGCCCCGATAACAGCGCTTGTACACAAACGCGATAATCAGGCCGACCGCGCAGCCCATGACCAGTCCGAGGATAATCATGAGCGGTGACAGGCTGTCAAACTGGCTCTGGAAATAATCGCTAAGGGTGGCTTGTTCTCCCGCTGCGTATGCTGTGCTGATAAACATGTTCGTTCCTCCTGTATCTGTAATCCCTTAAATAGCGTCCGCCGGCATTTCAGGCTTGGTTCCGAAGTATTCCTTCATCTGGGCGTCTGTCAGGTCGAATGTGGTCTGTGTGAATTCCCACAGCAGGGTCGGCCGTTTCTTGATCGTGTTCCGCAGCCGGTCCACCCGCTTCTCCCAGTATCGGTAGGCGCCGTCCGTGGTGGTCGGCACTTCCTCGATCACGAACTTGTCGTTGAACTCGCCCCACCGGGCCCAGTGCAGCGTCATTTCCGGCGCGATCTCCTCCAGCGTCTCCTCGAGGACCGTCGTCATGGTCTGCGTGGTCAGCGCCTGGAATACCCGGCCGTAAATCCGCATGAACTTGTCCTTGTACTCGGGCACGGTCAGCAGCTTCCGGAAAATGGTGTTGTCGATGTTCTGCTGGCCCATGCCCTTTTCCTTGGTGTAGCTCTTCGGGCTGTTGAAGCCGGAGTTGAACAGGCCGTAGTCCAGGTCGTACAGCACCCATCTCCACTTGCTGCCTTCCGTCTTCAGCCGGTAGAACCGGGTGTTACCGATATCGCTGTTGCCGAAGAACATTTCGATGGCCAGGTACTCAAACAGGTTGTCCACGTCCACGTTGTCCAGGATGTACTGCAGGTCCTCCGGATTCTTGGCGGGGTTTCCGGCCTTGATCTTCTTGATCATGGCCTTGTATTCTTTGTTGGATCCGTACTTTACGCTTCCGCTGGCCTGCAGCAGATCCATATTGTCCGCTTCTTCCAGCGTCAGTCCCTCAAACTGGGCGATCAGGTAGCGGTCGGTGCGTTCCCGCAGGTTCATGTGTCCCCAGTAGATTCCGTTCAGGTAAACAGCGTACGGTTTCCATGCCTGGTGGGCCACGCTGATTCCGATATGGTCCATCAGCCTGCTTTCCAGCCCGTCCACCATCCGGGTCCACATACAGTCGTTCCCGCTGTTCCGAAGCACGAATCCTTTATACTCCGTATACGGCCGGTCCGGGAACAGTTCCGCCTCAAACGTCTTGGCGCCGTACTTGCTCTTGGCTTTGAACTTGAAACTTTTCTGCGGCATGTCCAGCGAGTAGTCGCCCATCAGGCTGAATTCCGCGGCCTGGTTGATCAGGACGTTCCCGTCGCTGTCATACATTTCGACGTTGCATTCGTACCGGATCCCGGCGTTCTTCACCTTCCGGTAAACCGTGTTCTTGAACGGCAGCTTCCCGGCTTCCTTGATGACGTCGTTGCCGACGGTCAGGAGGCCGTTCTCCGGATCGTTCAGGTTCTTCGGATCCGTCACAATGGACACGATCGGCAGGGAATTGTACGCGTTGATGAAATATGTCCCCGTCGCCACGTCGCTGGGTTTGCTCAGCCCGGATCCGAACGCGCGCGCCCGCAGTACGGTTGTAAACTGGAGCATCAGCGTTTCCCCGTTATAGGGGATGGAATCCTGGGTCGGGGTCGATCCGTCGGTCGTGTAATACACCTGCGTTCCCGCCGGCACGTTGATCTGTACATACTGGGCGGAAGAATACTGGTTGGGTTTCAGCGTAAAGGAAGGCATGGCCGTATATCCGCTGAAGCCGGTGCCGTTGGCCGAACCGGGTGTAGGCGTGTCATAATAAAAAAGCCCGGCCATTCTGTCTGTCCGGCCGTAAGAGATGTTCGTCTTCATCTCGGGGAGAATGACCTTGTCCAGAATCCGGCCGTCAGGCTTCGTCAGGGTTATAATCTCTCCGGCGCTTTTGCTGATTTTGAAGGATGTATGGGGCTCGTTTGATGTGTTTTTTGCGGTGTCCTTGTCGCAGATGATCACCTTGTATTCCCCGGGGTTGATAATCGTCCCCTCCGGAAACTGCCATTTCCTGCCCCGGTACAGGTTATCGCTCAGCCCCCATCCGTCCAGGCTCACCGCGTTCTCGGATGCGTTGTATATTTCAATCCAGTCCGGCGTTTCTTTGCTGTCGATGGGGGTAATGGCGTCGTTGCTGGCCATAACCTCGCTGATCCAGACCTGGGTCTTGTTCTGTTGCCTCAGTTTCAGTTCCGCCTGGTTGAAACCGGATTCATTGTTCGGCAGCCCCGGCGTCGGTTTCTGGAATACCTTGAACACATTATATTCATCCCTGCCGATACTGCAGTCTTTCGGCAGGTTGTCGATGATGACCCGGTCCATAACGCGGCCTTCCGTGTCAGCCAGGATAATCGTGTCGTTCTCCGCGCTGATCCGGAAATTGGTATGCCAGTCGCCCGTGACTTTATCCTGCCGGTCTTTCTTTGTACACAGCACCAGGTAGTATTCGTGCGCGTGGATGACCGCGTCCTGCGGAAAACGCCATTTCAGGGGATCGCGTTCGTTGTCGCTCAGTGCGTACCGGCTCAGGCTGATATCCCTGTCAGTCGTGTTGTACAGCTCGATCCAGTCGCAGAGTTCGTCTTCATCGTCCCGGATTCCGGTCAGTGCGCTGGCCATCACTTCGTTGATCAGCACGTCGCCTTCTGTCGCGGAAACGCTTCCCCGGTAGGCCTTGTTCCCGTCCTCGGTATTCGGATAGCCCGGGCTCACCCATGTGACAACCTGGTATTCCCGTTTGTTGTCCTTGACGCCGACCAGCGCGTAGCTTTCGTTGCTGGCCATGATCGGATACGTCAGGCTGTCGATCAGATATGCTTTGGTATCATACAGGAACACGGTTTCGCCGGGGCCCAGGTTAAACTTCGCGTGAAGCGGCTTGTTCGGCATTACCTGGTTGGTATTGTCACAGTAGATGACAATCCGTTCGTCCGCTTGCAGCGTAATATCCGGAAACAGGAATTTGATCTTCTCCCCGCTGTCGCTCAGGCCGAGATTGCTCAGGCTGATTTCGTGGTTCGAATGATTCCAGATTTCCACCCAGTCAGGATAATTGCCGTTTTCGTCTGATACGGAAGAGGCGTTGGTCGGCATCACTTCGCTGATCACCAGGCCCTGGTAATGGGAGAACTGGGTATCCCCGGTGGTTTCGGATGTATCGGAATTGATGGAATACGCCGCGCGCTGGCGGGATTCCAGCGTAATCTCGCCGTTAATGGCCAGGGGAAGAACGATAACCAGCAGGATAATGGCCGCGATAGCGGACAGCAGCAGCACAAAATTCATCCGCTGTTTTCTGCGGCGAAGCTTTGTCGCCCTGGAAACGGAACGGCGTCCCTGCATCGGATAGGACTTGTTCTGATCCTGCTCCATCGTCTCCCCTCCTTTCAGCGCGTTAACTATATGATTATATCATATTTCGCCTGCCACTGCAAACTTTCGCAACAGTTTAAAAAGCTTCACCTCAGGGCCGAGGGAACCAGTGGCTCCTTCGTTGGCTCAGGTGGCGCGAAGCGCCGGATGAGGTGGAAATCAACTTCTCCCTGCCCACTGTTCACTGTCCACTTGCGGACGTGTCCGAAACTTGTTTCGGGTAACACGTCCCATGCTACAGCCGTCCATCGTTACAAGCGAAGCGCTGTAAGGATGGGTAACGGCGATCGCAATCCCCTGACCCCTGTCCCCTGACCCCTGACCCCTGTCCCCTGACCACTGCCCACTGTCCCCTGTCCCCTGACCCCTGTCCCCTGACCCTTGTCCCCTGACCACTGACCCCTGCTCACTCAAACAGCCTCCGTATATCCTGCTCGCTGAGCGCGTTGAGCGCGGATTCGCCGGGTGTAATGAGCCGGTCAAACAGCGCTTTTTTCCGGACTCCAAGCTCAACGACCTGTTCCTCGATGCTCTCGCCGGTCACCAGCCGGATCACCTGCACCTTATGCTGCTGGCCGATCCGGTGCGCCCGGTCCGTAGCCTGGTCTTCCGTTGCCGGGTTCCACCACGGATCGTAGTGAATCACCAGGTCCGCGCCGGTCAGGTTCAGGCCGGAGCCGCCTGCCCGCAGGCTGATCAGGAAGATCTGTCCTTCGCCGCTGTTGAAACGTTCCGTCAGGTCCAGCCGGTCGCCGGCCGGCGTGTCCCCGTCCAGGTACATGGTGCTGTAACCCTGTTCCTCCAGCCGGGGCCGGAGGAGCTTGAGCATGCTGGTAAACTGGCTGAACAGCAGGATGCGCCGGCCGTTTCCGATCATGCCCGGCAGGATTTCCAGCAGCAGTTCTTCCTTCCCGCTTCCGCCCCGGTACTCGTTCATCACCAGGGACGGATGGCAGCAGATCTGCCGCAGTTCCGTCATGGCGCTCAGGACTTCCATCCGGCCCCTGCCCGCGCCTTTGTTTTCGAAGATCTCGTTGACCTTCGGCCGCAGCCGTTCCAGCGCCGCCCGGTAAATCCGGCTCTGTTCCGGCGTCATCTGGGCCGTCAGGGTAATTTCCATCTTGTCCGGCAGTTCCTCAAGCACGTCCTGCTTGAGCCGGCGCGTCAGGAACGGCCGGATCCGGCGCAGCAGATCCTCCGCGTTTTCCCCGTCCTGATACCGGCGCAGGAACGTGGAGTATCCCGGAAGGTATCCGGGCAGCACGAAATCAAACAGGCTCCAGAGCTCTCCGATGCCGTTCTCCATCGGAGTCCCGGTCAGCGCGAACCGGGAATCCCCTTTCAGCTGTTTAACCGCCTGGGCCGCGACGCTTCCTGCGTTTTTGATATTCTGCGCTTCGTCCAGGATCAGGTACCGGAACGGATAATCCTTCAGCAGTTCGATGTCCCGCCGGATCAGCGGATAGCTGGTAATTGCCACATCCACGTCGCCGTGCTCGGTAATATGGCGGATCATCCCGGCCCGCTGCGCGCCGGTGCCGTTCAGGATCACCGCGCTCACTTCCGGCGCGAATCGTTTGATTTCGCTCAGCCAGTTGTATGTCAGCGACGTCGGCGCGACGACCAGGCTTGTCCGTCCGCTTTCCTTTGTGGCCAGGATCAGCGCGATAATCTGGATTGTTTTTCCGAGGCCCATATCGTCCGCCAGGATACCGCCCATATGCATACGGTCCAGCGCGTACATCCATTCGTATCCCCGCCGCTGGTAATCCCGCAGGCTGAATCCAGGCGCCAGGGCCGGCGCCTGGATGCTCCGGTCCCCGTTCATCACGCTCTCGGACATGGCGGTTACGCTTTCGTCCAGGGTGATCGGCACCTTGCTGTTTTCCAGCATGCTCGTCAGATAGCAGGCCCGGTATGCCCGCAGCACGATCACGTCCCGGTCCGGTTCGCTCTCGTCCCGTACCGCCGCCTCATAGATCCCGGCGGCGACTTCCTGCCACTCCGCCAGATCGGTCAGGTCGATGAATTCCCCGCTCTTTAGCCGGAAATACCGCCGCCTGCGGCTCAGCGCCTCAATCAGCTCCAGCAGCTCTTCAACCGGCTCGCCGTCCTTCTGAAGCATCAGTTCCAGCTTTTCCCCGTTCATCCGCATACTGCCGCTCAGCACCGGCCTCCGGGGCATGATGCGCTTGAATTCCCGGCTCAGGAATACGTCGCTGACTTCCTGTAGTTTTTTGACGCCTTCACTGACGAAGTCGAAAACTTCCTCGCTGCCGCTCAGGCGGATATTCTCCTTCCGGACCCGGAACCCGGCGTTCGCCAGGATGTCGAGCGCCAGATGCTCTCCCTCCGCGTCGCGCAGCAGCAGCTTCTCGCCCTTGTCCAGCGTAATCTTCTTCTCCACCGGCGCAAAGGGATTTAAAACGATATCCCCGTAGTGGAACTGGACGGACGCGATGACGCTCTTGCCGTCCCGGTCCAGGTAAACCTCTGTTTTCAGGGGCATCCGCACCAGCCGCCGGTTCAGGTCGCCGCTCATTTCAACAGCGCCTCTCAGCTTCAGGTACGGCAGTACTTCACCGATCACCCGGTCGGTTTCCGCCAGCGGATATTCGAACAGGCACCGTCCCTCATACTGGTTTATCCAGATCAGGCGGATCAGTTCCCGCTGGTTCTCTTCGGTCTGGATCAGCTTGCCGCCGGTCACGACCCAGGTGCAGTCCGCCGTTACCGGCAGGAGATCGGCCGGAATACGCGCGGATGTTCTCAGGCCCCGGGCGCCGAGGTTCATTTCAAACTGCAGCGGTATCCGCGCTTTCCGGATCTGCCTGCAGCGGATCGTTTCCCCGTTGCTGTCCATAATGCGAAGGGGCGTTTCCCCGATATCGTCCAGCAGCTCCCGGGTAAACGGATCCGGCAGGCGGATCAGGCGTGTGCTGCCGGCGGTATTCTTTTCCTCCGCGTTGCGGCAGGAAAACAGTTTTCTCAGGATATCCAGTACCCGTTCGTCATCATCCGAGAATTTCATCCATTCCGGCTGATAGGTAAATTCCTTTCCGAAGGACATCGTTTCCCCGGTATCCATGGCCGCCAGAAACGCCCGGATGTCCCGGATGACATACAGCTTGTTCTCTCCGGCCCGCAGCCCCAGGCGCACTTCCTGGCCCGGTTTCTGGGGCAGCACCAGCGTAACCTCCAGGTGTACGTTCGCTTCGGAGGGCATCTGGCGCAGAATCAGGTCGGAGAGATCCTGCGCTTTTCGGGGAGCGCTTTTTTTCAGCATGCTTTCGGGAATATTGGCCCGTTCCGCTGCCAGCCAGGCGGCCACCGCGTGGCGGCAGCATCCGCGCCGCGTAAATGTTTCGCATCCGCAGTAAAGCGTCAGGCTGCTGCTCAGCATCACAGTCTGCGGCGGTTTGCCCGCGACAATATATCGAATCATGGAGCTGTCCTGCTCCCCGATTTTTACGCTTCCGCTTTCCTCAAGCTCCCGTCCGGCCGCGTACTCCTCTGCCCCGGCCAGCCGTTCCATCTGCGTCGGATTCAGTTTCATCATGCACTCCTGTTCTTTCCGGAAGGAAAAAATACTGAACCTTTATTACTTCTCCCTTTTTCCTGTTTTTCCTTCCCCGGAAATAAATCACCGCCCGGTCCTTTCCGGATCGGGCGGTGCGCCTGGATGCGAATGGGTCTGTTCCGCGGAATCAGTTGTTCTCCTCCGTCGGTTCTGTTTCTGTCGTTTCCGATGCTTCGGTCGTTTCGGTTGTTTCGGTTGTTTCGTTTGTTTCGATTGTTTCGGTTGTTTCAGTCGTCTCGGTCGCTTCCGGCTGGAGTACGTTCAGTACCTGGTCAATCTGTTTTGCTTTTTCGGCAATCTCCGTCTTCAGCGCGTCAATTTCTTCCGCCTGTTTGCCGATATCCTCGTTCAGCTTGCTGATCATCTCCGTCTTCTCGGAAACCTCAGCCGTCAGGGCGTCAATCCGCTTGGTTTTCTCCTTTATCTCTGCGTTCAGCGCGTCAATCTGCGCGGTATCCGGTTCGGCGGCCGGAGCCGGTTCCGGCTTCTTGGTAAAATACAGGCTGCTCATGACAATCACAAGAATAGCCAGTATGGCAATAATCGGTACCGTCAAATTCTTTTTCATCTGGTTTCCCTCCCGGAATAATCTGTTTATCTGGTGAATTGTCCTTCGTTCAGGTATATCATACCACTTTTTTTCCTGTCTGAAAAGGGTGGAAGGAAGGGACAACCCGTTCATACCGCAAAAAATCGCCTGGCCCATTGCGGACCAGGCGGTAATTTTGTTTCTGCGTATTCCCCGGAATTTCAATCAGAACTTCAGCGGGTTGACGCGGACGGAGGGGCCCATGGTGCTGGAGAGGTAAACGCTCTTCATGTAGGTTCCCTTGGCTGCGGCAGGCTTCGCTTTGTTGATCGCTTCCATCAGAACGCTCAGGTTCTCCTGCAGCTTTTCCTTGCCGAAAGAGACCTTGCCGATCGGGCAGTGGATGATCGCCGTCTTGTCCAGGCGGTACTCGACCTTACCGGCTTTGATATCGTTCACAGCACGGGCAATGTCCATCGTCACGGTACCGGATTTCGGGTTGGGCATCAGGCCCTTCGGGCCCAGGATACGACCGATCCGGCCGACCATACCC
>JAEEGL014415029.1_pt1 | contig 14917 bp, 7 predicted proteins | sample 9134231 | NCBI WGS metagenome assembly JAEEGL01 (sample SAMN16246548, study PRJNA631951) | gut metagenome | biome: gut microbiome; feature: rumen; material: fiber-attached | host: Bos | place: Iran: Karaj | collected 2018-10
AAGCACCGCGCTTCATTCCTTCCACTGCAAGCTGGATGTCGGCGTAGGCAGTGAACAGCACCACTTCGATTTCGGGTGCCATCTTCTTGATCTCGCTGACCCAGAAGAGGCCTTCGTTACCTGTGTTGATTGAAGTGTTGAAGTTCATGTCCAGAAGGATGACATCCGGATGGAACGATTCGATAGAGGAAACGATGGTGGCCGGAGAAGGGATGGTCTCCACCTCTGCGAAATGGATGGGGAGAAGGATCTTCAGTGCCTTTCTGATGCCGACATTGTCGTCGACGACGAGTATCTTTCCGATCTTGTTAGCCATGGTACCGGCAAATATAGTGATTATTGGAGTTGGATATTAAAAAAATGCTATTTTTGTAAATAGGGGAAGTAATCACAAAAAACAATTACAAATGATACCGAGAATGATAAAAGGCATTGCCACTCTTGTGGCATTGTTGATTTGTCATGCTCTGTCTGCACAGTCTTCCGTTTTCCTTGAGGCGGAGGGCTTCGCCGACACTGGTGGTTGGACCAATGACAACCAATCCATGATGCAGATGGGGTCCCCTTATCTGATTGCGCATGGTCTGGGCCGACCTGTCGCCGATGCTACCACCACTTTCACGATAAAGTCTCCAGGGACGTACCGGCTCTGGGTAAGGACCAGGGACTGGACCAAGACATGGGGCCGGACAGAGAGCCCCGGACGGTTCCAGGTAATAGTCAACGGGGAAGCCGCTCAAGCCGTGTTCGGTACGGAGTCCGAGCTGTGGACATGGCAGGATGGTGGTACGGTTGTTCTTTCTAAAGGTGAGAATACCATTTCCCTGCACGACCTTACCGGATTCGAGGGACGTTGTGACGCGGTTTACCTGACGAAGGATATCAATGCGAAAGCTCCTGACCCGACAGCCAGGTTCCGTATGAAAGCCCTCAAGATTGGCAGGCCTGAAAAGGCCGGGAAATACGATTTCGTCGTTGTGGGCGGTGGAATTGCCGGCATCTGCGCTGCGATCAGCGCCGCTCGTCTGGGATGCAAGGTTGCCCTTGTCCAGAACAGGCCAGTGCTTGGTGGGAACAATTCTTCAGAGGTCAGGGTAGGACTCTCAGGACTGATCTACAGGGATCCCTATCCTAAACTTGGTTCCTTGATGGACGAGATAGGAGGGGTCGGCCACTGGACGAATTTCGAGGCCAGGAGGGACCCCGACTTGCCAAGGAGCAAAAGAATCCTGAAAGTCATCGAAGAACATCCGGAGAAACTTATCCATAATGCCGGTCCTGCCTCCAATTACGAGGACGACAGGAAACTTGAAGCAGTCCTTGCCGAACCTAACATTACCCTGTTCCTGAACAAACAGGTCATCTCGGCAAAGACCAGCCGCAACAGGATCCGTTCCGTTGTTGCCAAGGACATATCCACGAGTGAAGAGATAGTCCTCAAGGGCCGCTTGTTCGCAGACTGTACGGGTGACGCCAACCTCGGTTTCCTGGCCGGAGCCGACTTCCGCATGGGACGAGAAAGCAAGGCCGAGACAGGGGAGTCCCTTGCTCCGGATGAGCCTGACATGCTGACCATGGGTACTTCGGTCCAGTGGTACGCTTCCGATTCGGACCCTTCAACAGGCTCAGGGACCGGAATAGGGGCAGGGACCGATTTCCCCGAATGCCCTTGGGCGATGGCTTTCAGCGACAGCACCTGTATTCCTATAGTCCATGGGGACTGGGACTGGGAGACCGGTCTCGGAAGGGACCAGGTCGAGGAGGCGGAGCGTATCCGAGACCATGGACTGAGGGCTGTCTATGGCAACTGGGCATATCTTAAGAACAGTCCGAAATACAGGGAACAGTTCAAGGACAAACGCCTTGAATGGGTCGCATGCATCGGTGGGAAGCGGGAGTCTCGCCGGTTGATGGGAGATGTGATCCTGAAGGAACAGGATATTTCAGAGAATGTGGTATTCGACGATGCCACTTTCACTGCCACTTGGGGCATGGACTTGCATTACCCCAAGCCTGAGCCTGGTCTGGAGGGTGAGGACCCTTTCAGGGCAAACAGCGTGACGAAGGGGCACAAGGAATTCGCAGTGCCGTACAGGTGCCTGTATTCCCGCAATATCGGTAACCTTATGATGGCCGGACGCGACATCAGTGTTACCCATGCTGCTCTGGGAACTGTCAGGGTGATGCGTACAGGAGGTATGATGGGAGAGGTGGTTGGCATGGCTGCGTCAATCTGCAAGGACCACAAATGCTCGCCGAGGGATGTCTATCTGTCATATCTTGACGAACTCAAAGCCAGAATGGGAGAAGGTGTTCCATCAATTAAAAAGGCCGATTATTAAGCTTTTTTAATGATTATTCATTTTTAATTGCTATTATTAACCTAAAATCCCGAAAAACGGTATAAAATCGATCTTTACAAACCCATAATAACTTCTCATTTTTTTATGCAAAAAAAAGTCTTTTCAGCGCTCAAAGTGCTGTTGACCGGTCTGCTCTTATGCGGAACGTGGCTTACCATGTCTGCACAGAACAATATCCGGGGAACTGTCAAAGACGTGAATGGTGAGCCCATAATCGGAGCCAGCATCATGCTCGTCGAAGATGCTACAAAGGGAACGATTGCCGATGAGAACGGTGATTTCTCCCTGGTTGCAGCTGCGGGGAACACACTTAGAATCTCTTCAATCGGATTCAAGACGACAGAGATCAAAGTCGGTTCACTAAGCGTGATTGACATTGTCCTTGAGACTGACATTAACCTTTTGGACAATGCCGTGGCCATCGGTTACGGTACGGCCCGTAAAGGAGACCTCACCGGATCCATTTCCAGCGTACGTGGTGAAACAGTCACTGAACGTTCACAGACTATGCTTTCGACCGCCCTTCAGGGCCAGATCGCCGGTCTGCAGGTTACCCGTTCAGGAGGTGCACCCGGATCGCAGGGTACCATCAGGATCCATGGTGTTACCACCATGTCCACGAATGACCCTCTGGTCATTATCGACGGTGTTCCAGGATCGATCAACGATGTTGTCGCTGAAGATGTTCAGGACATAGCGGTCCTTAAGGATGCCGCTTCAGCTTCCATCTATGGATCGAGGGCAGCCGCAGGAGTCATCCTGATCACCACCCGTCGTGCCCAGGAGAACAAGTTCTCTGTGGATTACAACTATTACTACGCAATCGACAAGCCTACCGCAAAGCCTAAGATGGTCGGTGCCGTCGATTGGATGAAGACCGTCAATGACCTCAAGTACAACGATGGTGCTTCTAGTCCTTTTTCCGAGTTCACAGAGGAATACATCAATGAATATCCTTCGAAGAACGCTTCCGATCCTTACCACTATCCTTCCACAGATTGGTTGGATGTCGTGTTGAAGAAGACCACATCCCATCAGCAGCATACCATCAGCATCAACGGTGGCCAGGATAACCTGAAGACCAAGTTCACGATGAACTATCAGAAAGGTGACGGTTATTATGACAATAGAAGCTATGAGAGGTATGCCGGGCGTTTGAACAATGACTGGCAGGTTACCAAGTGGTTGAAGGCAAATGTCGATTTGGATTTCTCCAAGAGCGAGTCGATTTCCCCTTCCAACAACAACGTGATGTATTTCACCTATGTTATTTCTCCTATCTATTGTCCTTTCTGGGAGGATGGAAGCTACGCTGACGTCAAGGACGGAGGTAACATCATAGCATCCATCGACAAGGGAGGTACTTCCAACACTCAGTACTACAAAATGGGAGGTAAGATCCAGTTCGATATCAAGCCCTTCAAGGACCTTACCGTAACGACGATCTTCGCCCCTCGTTTCTCTTTCACCAAGGGCAAGACTTTCGCAAAGGCAGTTGCCGTTGAAAGAAAGGCTGATGGATCGATAAGCACCAACCAGTTCCATAAGACTACCGACCTGTCTGAAACCAGGAACGACAATCACTCCTACACCTACCAGGCCTACGCGAACTATGGTAAGAAGTTCGGTCTTCATTCGGTTAATGCCATGGTCGGTTACGAGGGCTATACCTACGAGTGGGAGAACCTTGGCGCAAGCCGTAACAAATTCCAGCTGGACAATTATCCTTACCTGAATATCGGTCCCGAGGACTTCCAGTTCAACAGTGGATCCGCAGGACATAATGCCTACCAGTCTGCTTTCGGCCGTCTGATGTATTCCTTCAAGGATCGCTACATGCTTCAGGTCAACTTCCGTGCTGACGGTTCTTCCCGTTTCGCAAAGGAGTGCCGCTGGGGTTATTTCCCTTCAGTATCCGCTGGTTGGGTTATCTCCGAGGAGCCATGGTTCAGCAACAATGTAGTTTCTTATCTGAAACTCCGTGGATCATGGGGACAGCTGGGTAATGAGCGAATTGGTTCCGAATTCCCTTACCAGGCTGCCATTTCCTTCGGAAACAGCTACATGATGAACAAGGACGGCAGCGTTACCGCCCTGCAGAATGCAGCTCAGGTCTATTATGCTTTCCGTGATATTACCTGGGAAACCACGACATCAACCGGTGTCGGTCTGGACGCCACCTTGTTTGACGGACGCCTCCGTTTCAACGGTGACTACTACCACAAGAAGACGGAGAACATGCTGCTTACCCTCGGCTTCCCTTCATATGCCGGTTTCTCCGCTCCTGACCAGAATGCTGGTGACATGTTCACTAACGGCTGGGATATCGAGCTCGGCTGGCAGGACAGGATCGGCGACTTCTCCTACGGGATTTCCGCCAATCTTTCCGACTATCGTTCCAAGATGGGATATGTCGGTGACAAGAAAACCGTCAATGGTAACAATCTCATCGAGGAAGGTTCTTATTACAATGAATGGTACGTCTATAAGACCGATGGCCTGATCATGACTAATGAAGATCTTACCGGACCTGACGGTAAGCGTATCCCTACCTATTCCAACAATGACAAGGCCGGAGACATCAAGTATGTCGATGTCAATGGTGACGGAAAGATCAATTCCGACGACAAGGTCAAGATGGGCAACTCCCTTCCTGAGTATCTCTACGGAGGGAATATCTTCATGGGTTGGAAGAACTGGGATTTCAACATGTCCTTCCAGGGAATCGGACGCCAGATGGTCATGTTCCAGTACTGGTGGATCCAGCCTTATAAGGAGCAGTGGGGCTCAGTTCCCGAACTTCTGGTAGGTAACTATTGGAGGATCGGCGACGACGCTGCCAACAAGACTGCCAAGTATCCTCGTGTTACTTACACCAACACCGGAAGTCAGAGCGTCGGTTCCGACTACTGGCTTTTCAACGGAGCTTATTTCCGTGTCAAGAACATCACTCTCGGTTACACGGTTCCCAAGCGTATCATGGAGAAGACTTTCATCAAGAACCTCCGGGTCTATGCCAATATTACAGACCTACCTGCAATCAGCAAATTCCCGAAGGGATGGGATCCTGAGGCACCGGCCAATGGAGATTATATCTCTACTTCATTCATCATGGGTGTAAATGTTAAATTCTAAATGGGCGCGATTATTATGAAAAAGATTTTTTACTCGATTTTTATGATTTCGGCGCTTCTGTTTACATCTTGCGTCGATTTGAATCTCAATCCTCTTTCCGAAGGATCCAGCGAGAACTGGTATTCATCAGCTTCCGAGATTGAGATGTCGCTGAACGATTTTTACCGTTCCGCTTTCTTCCCGATAGATGGTACAGCATGGGCTGATGATGCCGCATGGCGAAGCAATACGCAACTGGTTTGGAATGGTACCATGACCTCCGAAAACAGTACGATCGGTACTCGTTGGCAGAACTATTATAAGGGTATCGCCAGGGCGTTGCGTATTCTCAATAACCTGGAAGCCAAAGGTGACGATCTCGGGTTGAGTGATACCAAACTTCAGCAGTACAAGGGAGAGGCATATTTCTATCTTGGATATGCTTATGGAATGCTGGCCTTCCATTGGGGAGACGTTATTCTGGACAAGACCGGAATGACACTTGAAGAGGCGTATGCCGCAACCCGCTCACCTAAATCAGAGGTCGTTGCATATTCCATGGAATGCTTCGACAAGGCCGCTCAGATGCTTCCTGCTACTTATGGTGGTGTCCAGCGTGCAACTAAGGGTATGGCATATTCATTCAAGGCCAGGATCGCCATGTACAATGGTGATTATGCAACTGCTGCAACTGCGGCGAAGGCCTGCATGGACCTTGGTGTGTATTCCCTTCACGAGAACTACCAGGATCTGTTCATTGCCGGTAATTCTCCGGAATGGATTTTCGTATTCAAGGGAGATTATTCCTTGAAACAGTACTATTGGTCTGCAAGTGACTGCCAGAACTATGCACCCCGCCTCATCGGTGGTTGGGGAACCTGCGGTCCCAGCTATGAGCTTGTTTTCGCATATCCTTGCACCGACGGTCTTCCTGTTGACGAGTCTCCTCTCTACAACCCCAAGGCCATCTTCGACCACCGCGATCCTCGTATGGCAATGACCATCGCTCCATTCGCCCAGCCCGAATCAGAGTGCGTGAAGAATGGTACTTACAAACCCGAGGATTATGCTTTCTGCGGATATGAGTTCACTCCTTCACCTTTGGCGAACAAGGTGAAACGTATTTCCGACGGCGCCATGGTGTTCAATACTGATTCAAAGGCCTGTGCCCTTCACGCCGCATATAACGGTTTCTATTGGAAGAAGTATGTGGATCCCGGAAACTGGACTGCAGCCAATGGATGGAAGGGTAACAATGCCTACATCCACATGCGTTACGGAGATGTCCTCCTCATGTATGCCGAGGCTATGAACGAACAGGGCAAGTGCGACCAGGGGGTCCTTGATGCAACCATCAATAAGTTGCGTGAGCGCGCCTACAAGGGTACCGGAATGGATTATCCCAGGGTAACTGCCGACAGCCAGGCCAAGCTTCGTACCATTATCCGCACAGAGCGTTTCATCGAACTCGCTTTTGAAGGACATCGTTATGAGGACCTGCTCAGGTGGAGGATAGCTGAGATTATCTTCAATCGTCCTATCTACTACCTTGAGCGTACATGGTCCGGAAGCGGAAGCTGGGACGGAGTGTTTAATGATCAAACACCGGCTGCTTTCAAGCAACTTGCCCAGAACTGGCTTGACGGAAACTATCCTGTAGGCGGTATTCCTGATATCGACGAAAACGGACTTTGCGATCTGGCTTACATGGCCGAGAAGGGATGGGTGGTTCAGGCTACGACCCGCCAGTTCGACAAGAACAGGGATTATCTCTGGCCTATTCCTGCTGCGGATATCCTTGTGAATCCCGGTCTTACCCAGAACCCTGGATATTAATGTATGAAGAGTTTATTTAGACTGTTTATGGTAGCGGCGGCCTTCCTGGCCGCCGTCGCCTGTTCCGATAAGGCTCCTTCAGCCGTCGATGAGACAGGTTACAAATGCTTCAGCGGTATCTACCCGCACCTGGCGTATTACAACTCCCAGGGTGAGTGCGGTACCGGTGCTGTCGTTCCCTGGCAAGGCGACCTGTGGGTGGTGTCCTATTCTCCACACGAGCCCTACGGATCGGATGACAAGCTTTACCAGATCACTTCCGGCCTTGAAGAGATCGTGAGGCCGGAGAGTATCGGAGGCACTCCAGCTGACCGTATGATCCATGATGCTTCAGGCCAGCTCTTCATCGGTCCTTACGCCATCGATGCCAACAAGAATGTCCGGGTCCTTCCTTACGATAAGTTCCCTGGCCGTCCTACAGGTCTGGCGGCTCACCTGACCGATCCGGAGAATCGCATACTCTACGCTTCAATGGAAGCCGGTTTCTACGACATCGATGTCCACACCCTTGATGGTATCGAGCTCTACAAGGACGGTAACCAGAAGCGCAAGGAGGGTTTCACAGGCGACCTTTGCACCATGTTCCCGGGTTATCATGGTAAGGGATTCTATTCCGGCCAGGGCGTGGCTGTATATTCCAATAACGGAGAGGAAGGAGAACTTGCCCAGAAGCAGTTCGACATCCCTTCAGGAGCACTCGTGGAGTGGGACGGCAAGGACTGGACCCTCGTCCGCCGCAACCAGTTCACCGAGATTACCGGTCCCGGCGGAATTCACGGCAGTCCATCTCCTGCAACAGACCCTATCTGGTCGCTTGGCTGGGACTATCGTTCCGTCATTCTAGCCATCAGGGAGCCTGATAAAGGGTGGTCATACTACCGTCTTCCGAAGGCGAGTTTCGCTTATGACGGAGCACACGGGTGGAATACCGAGTGGCCACGCATCCGCAACGTTGCCCCCGAAGGTGCCGAGCCGGAATACCTGATGACCATGCATGGCATGTTCTGGCATTTCCCCGGCACATTCAGTACGGCAAACTCTTCTGGAATCCGTCCCAGAGGAGCCTATCTGAAGGTTATCGGTGATTTCACCGAGTGGAACGGCAGGCTGGTGTTCGGCTGTGATGATTCCGCTCAAAGCGAGTTCCTGAACAAGCGCAAGCAGAAGGGACGTATCGGAGGTCCCGGTCAGTCCAATTCCAATCTCTGGTTCACTTCATACGACCAGCCCGACCATGTAGGTCCCACTACTGCCGGAGGTTCTGTCTGGCTCAAAGACGAGGTTAAGGCCGGAGTACCTTCCGATCCTTTCCTCTTCAGCGGATGGGACAACCGCTGCGCCTGGGTGGCCAACCACTCGTCCGTTCCCTCAGAGATTTGTTTCGAGGTGGATGTAAAGGGTGACGGCAACTGGACGGAGCTGATGAAGAAGTCCGTCGGAGGCGGCGAATCCATATTCATTCCGTTCGAGGCTGGTCAGAATGCTGTCTGGATAAGGGCTGTCAGCAGTGCCGACATCAAGGCCGACCTGACTTTCGTCTATGCCGAGGCTGAAACCCGTGGGGTAGAGCCGGATCCGATTTTCGCAGGTCTTACTTCCGTCAAGAAGGATAGTGATTCCAAGGGCTTCCTCTATGGTCTTCCTGACCAACGGAGGGCACTTGGCGTCCTTGCCAGCACTGTTAACGGAGAGCAGTACTACGAGATCGACGGCAACATGGACATGGTGGCCAAGGAAGATTCCGCGATGGTGGAATATATCCGCGACAAGTTCGAGATCCCTACAGATGTAGTGGAAGTGGATGAAGGTTCTATACTTATAGTAGATGCCAAGAATCGCCGTTGGAGACTGCCTCTTGGAGATGATAAGTATGGATCGATGATTGAGAAAGGCGCCTTGAGGCTCTGCCGTGAGGTTGCTACTGAACGCGACCTTCTTTCCCTTGCCGGAACCTTCTATGAACTGCCGGCTGAGAATGCTGATGGTTATGCCAAGGTCCGTCCTGTATCATCCCACAAGTTCGGAGTGAATGACTATGCTTCCTATCGTGGAATGCTGATCATGACCGGAATAGACCATAAGGCGGCCAAGGGGAATCCTCATGTGGTGTTCTCTGGGGACGGCAAGGCTGCTGTATGGGCAGGAACTATTGACGATCTATGGAAGCTCGGAAAGCCGGTCGGACATGGCGGTCCCTGGGTGGAAACCGATGTCAAGGCAGGGGAGTACTCAGACCCCTTCCTCATTGGTTTCTACGACAAGCGCGAAATGGCCATATCCCACCGCTCTTCCGGCGATGTTACCTTCACTGTCGAGGTCGATCCTACCGGAGACGGGCAGTGGTTCCATTATGCCGACTTTGAAGTCAAACCCGGAGACACTGTGGAGCATCGTTTCCCGGCTGCCTTCCAGGCAAGGTGGATCCGCTTGAAAGCTGACCACGACACCAAGGCTACGGCAATGTTTGATTACAGATAATTATTAGCCAATGAAAAGAGTAATCTTGAGCCTAATCGCCCTGTCTATGGCAATCAGTCTTTCAGCGCAGGGTATATTTGTAGAGGCCGAGAGTTTCACAGACAAAGGAGGATGGTCCGTGGACCAGCAGTTCATGGATCAGATGGGTTCGCCTTATCTGATTGCCCATGGCATGGGTATTCCGGTCCAGGATGCATCGACTGTCGTCGAGATTACCGATCCCGGAGTGTATCACGTCTGGGTGCGCAGCTACAACTGGACTTCTCCGTGGACTGAAGCGGTCGGTCCCGGTGCGTTCAGGGTCAAGATCGACGGCAAGCCGCTGAAGAGCATCCTTGGTACTGCCAAGGACCACTGGTACTGGCAGTATGCAGGCAACACGAAACTTAAAACCGGTTCCTGCGTGCTGGCACTGTCGGACATGACCGGATTTGACGGTCGCTGCGATGCAGTATGGCTCTCGAAGGATGTAGGTAACGTCCCTCCTGCCGACAAGGGTGCGCTTGAGGCATTCCGACGGCAGGTGGGAGCCCTCCCATTGAATCCTTCCGATGGTGGTGAATATGATTTCGTGGTGATAGGCGGCGGAGTAGCCGGAATGTGTGCAGCAGTCTCCGCAGCGCGTTTCGGCTGCAAGGTCGCACTTGTCAACGACCGCCCGATAGCGGGAGGAAACAATTCCTCTGAAATCCGTGTCCATCTAGGCGGCCATATCGAGATGGGACCTTATCCTGCACTTGGACGTATGCTGCGAGAGTTCGGTCATTCCAAGGGTGGCAATGCCCAGCCTGCCTCCAATTATGAGGATGACAAGAAAGAAGCGTTTATCCGCGGCCAGGAGGGGCTTACATACCTGCCGAACTTCCGTGCTGTCAAGGTCAACATGGACGGATCCAGGATTGCATCAGTGGTCATACGGAACATTGAATCCGGAGAAGAACTTCTCCTCAAGGCCCAGATGTTTGCGGATTGCACAGGAGACGCCAATCTCGGTTTCATGGCCGGAGCCGACTGGATGATGGGACGAGAAGGAAAGGATGAGTACGGCGAGGCCCTGGCTCCTGAGAAGGGAGACAAACTGACGATGGGCTCTTCCGTCCAATGGTACAGTGTCGAAGATGCTAAAAAGACCACCTTCCCAGAGTTTGAATATGGTGTCAAGTTCACCGAGGAGAACTGTGAGAAGGTCAAGATGGGAGAGTGGACCTGGGAGACCGGCATGAACAGGGACCAGATCAATGATTTCGAGAGGATCAGGGACTATGGTCTTCTGGTGGTTTATTCCAACTGGAGTTTCCTGAAGAACCATTTTTCCGGCAAGGCTGAATATGCGAACCGTTCGCTCGGTTGGGTCGCCTATGTCGCCGGCAAGAGGGAATCCCGCAGGCTGATGGGTGATTACATCCTCAAGCAGGACGACGTTGACAAACAGGTCTTCCACGAAGATGCCTCGTTTACCTTGAGTTGGCACTTCGACCTCCATTTCCCGGATCCGGTCAACACTGCAAACTTCCCCGGCAACGAGTTCAAGGCGGCCACCAAGAGCAATCTGATCTACCCTTATGCCGCTCCGTACAGGTGCCTGTATTCTAGGAATATTGACAATCTGTTCATGGCGGGGCGTGACATTTCCACAACTCACGTGACCCTTGGTTCCACTCGCCTTATGCGTACCGGAGCCATGATGGGCGAGGTCGTAGGAATGGCTGCGAGTATCTGCAAGGACAAGGGCACGACTCCGAGGGGAGTTTACCAGCACTACCTTCCTGAGTTGAAAGCCTTGATGACGAAGGGAGCCGCACGTACTGACATAAACCTTCCCGATAACCAGCATTTCAACGAGGGCGGTTACCTGGCAAAACCCAAGGACATCGTCTTCCCGTGATTTGTAAGTAATTAATTATCAAATTAAAAAGCAAAGGCCATCCTCCGATTTTAGGGGGATGGCCTTTATTTATACTCTTGATAACTAGTTATTTGTAAATCATGGCACTCAATTTTTTACTATCTTTACAAATATGAAAAGGATAATTACAATAGTATTAGCACTTGTATCTGCTGTTGTTGTGTCGTCAGCGCAGACGAAGGTTATGGCCCACAGGGGCTATTATGCCCATCCTGGTTCTTTCGAGAACACGCTGACAAGTCTGAAGGGAGCTCAGGATCTTGCGGTTGAGGCTGTTGAACTGGATGTCCATCTTACAACCGACGACCAACTTGTGATACTTCATGGGCCGAAGATTCCTGGTTCTGATTATCCAAATGTGCAGAATCTTGATTTCAAGACTGTCCGGTCATGCGTGCTTCCTAACGGAGACAAGGTCCCCACATTGAAAGAGTATTTCACCCAGGCCAAGAAAACCCCGGGATTGATGCTGTTCCTGGAATTGAAGGCACATCCAACTCCTGAGAGGGAAACCCTCCTTGCCGAGAAGGTCATCGCCCTATGTGATGAGATGAATATGTATGACCAGATTACTTTCATCTCTTTCAGTGAGCACCTTTGTGATGAGATCGTTCGGCTGAAGAAGGGTTCCCTGGTAATGCCAATTTCCAGCAGTAAGACATTCTCCACCCAGGAACTCCTGGACCGTGGTTTCGCAGGTGTTTCCTACCATATGAGCGCCGTTATGAACAAGACATACTTGCTTGACGAAGCCCATGAGGCTGGACTCGAAACAGTCTTATGGCCGGTGAACAGCTATGATCTGGCCGATTTTGCCTTAAAGCACAATGTCTCGTATGTAAGTTCTGACCAGCCTCAGGCAATGCAGAACCTGATGTCTGCAATCCGTGAACTTCAGTGGAAACAGACAAAGAAACTGATTGCCTTCGATTTGGACGGTACTTTGACCCAGCACAAACAACCTCTGAGTGATGCCAACAGGGCTGTCCTTGACACTCTTGCGACTCGTTACGAGATCATAATGGCCGGAGCCGGCAACTGCAAGAGAATCTACAACCAGATGGGAGAATATCCTATCACCATCGTAGGTAACTATGGTATGGAGGAAAGCCGGATAGTTGATGGAGAATTCAAGATAGTCCGTGAGGAGAAGGCCGATATTGACAGGAAGTTCTTTGACAAGAAATGTATGGATCTTCGTAAGAAGTACGGTTACACCTCATTCAAAGGAGAAGGCAATGAGTACCACGAGTCAGGAATGGTCACTTTTGCCCTTCTTGGAACCAAGGCTGACCCGGGCGACAAACTGGTCTTCGATCCGGATAAGATCAAGAGAAGGGAGATGTATCCTGAAGTTAAGGAAATCTTTAAGGACTACTCAGTCTTTATCGGAGGTACAACCTCATTTGACATTACACCCAAACAGTACAACAAGTATGACGCAGTGATGCGCTATGCAGCTGAGAAAGGTTATACCAAGGACCAGATACTCTTCGTGGGTGATGACTTTGCCGATGGGGGTAACGACAGCCAGGTACGTATCTACGGAATGGACTACATACGGATAGACGATTACACCCGTCTGCCTGAGAAAATGCATTTCCTCTTCTAGAATTATGTGATGGACTTCATTGTCTTTTTTGCCTTTCTGGGGGCAGTGGTGCTCTTTGGCTGCAGCTTCTTCCGACGGAGCAGCACCGGAGCTTCCGCCTTCACCAAAGCTGAGGGCAATGTGCCGACCTGGGTGGTCGGTATGTCCATCTTTGCAACTTTCGTCAGTTCGATAAGCTTCCTGGGACTTCCCGGAGGTTCGTACGCGGGTAACTGGAACCAGCTGATTTTCAGTTTTACCATTCCGATTGCTACATGGCTGGCCGCAAAGATATTCATTCCCCTTTACAGGGGGATAGGAAGCGTCTCCGCATATCAGTTCCTGGAAGACCGCTACGGGTGGTGGGCCAGGTGTTACGTTGCACTTTGCTATTTACTGACACAGGTCTGCCGGGTGGGGTCGATCCTGCTTCTGCTGGCAATCCCGATCAGCACGATGTTCGGATGGGACATCAGTACCATTATAATAGTTACCGGCGCCCTTACCCTGCTTTTCTCCCTCCTGGGTGGAATATCCGCGGTAGTGTGGACAGACGCTATCCAGGGGATAGTCCTGATTGCAGGGGCCCTGGTCTGCGCCTTGATCCTTACATTCGGAATGCCGGAAGGGCCAGGCCAGTTGTTCAGGATAGCTGCAGGAGCGGGTAAGTTCAGTCTTGGCAGTCTCAGCCTGACTCTCAGTGAGCCTACTGTCTGGGTCGTTTTAGTCTATGGTATATTCATGAACCTGCAGAATTTCGGAATAGACCAGAACTACATCCAGCGCTACATGACCGCCAGGTCCACCGGTGAGGCGGTCAAGGGTACACTTTTCGGAGGGCTTCTGTACATTCCGGTCTCACTTTTATTTGTCTATATCGGGACAGCCCTGTTTTCTTACTATTCGGCTCAACCCGGGCTTCTTCCCGAAGGCGTCTCTGGAGACAAGGTTTTCCCGTATTTCATCGTCCATGGCCTTCCGGATGGTTTGACCGGTCTTGTGGTTGCTGCTCTTTTCTCAGCTGGTATGAGTACCGTGTCAACAAGCATAAACTCTTCGGCCACCATTGTGTTCACGGATTTTTTCAGCAAGTTCCGCAAGGAAGAAGCAGGTTCGAAGAAAACCCAGATGAGGGTCCTATACATGGCTTCCGCCGCTGTCGGACTTGTGGGAATCCTTATCGGCCTGGCCATGCAGAAGATTGACGGGGTGCTGGACGCCTGGTGGAAACTGTCCTCTATTTTCAGCGGCGGGATGCTGGGACTCTTCCTGCTGGCCTTGGTGTGCAGGAAGCCTGACAGGACCGGCTCAATTGTCGCTGTGGCAGCTGGAATCCTTGTTATAGCTTGGATGAGTCTTCCTGTCTTCAGTTGTCCGATCCATTCCTATCTGACTATAGTCTTTGGCACCACTACGATCTTTCTGGTCGGCTTCTGTCTCACTCAAGTAATTACAAGAATATAATGAATAAGACCATCTCCATCTTCCTCTTGCCGCTGATTCTTCTCTTGAATTCATGCTTTTCTGACAAGACACCTGTCTCTCCTTACAGGGATGCTGACCTGGAAGCCAGGGTTGAGAAGACCCTGAAAGGGATGACCTTGGAGGAAAAAGCCGGACAGATGGTTC
>JAEEGL015659249.1_pt1 | contig 14917 bp, 14 predicted proteins | sample 9134231 | NCBI WGS metagenome assembly JAEEGL01 (sample SAMN16246548, study PRJNA631951) | gut metagenome | biome: gut microbiome; feature: rumen; material: fiber-attached | host: Bos | place: Iran: Karaj | collected 2018-10
AGGTTGCGGTTGCTGTTCCGGTGTAGTTTTTAGAAGTTGCTGTTGCCTCCACCGTATAGAACCCGACTTCCTGTGAATTCTCATTGGACCAGGAAAGAGAATAATCAGTATCAGGTACAGTGATCGCTCCGGCACGGACTAGCGTTACATCCGGTTTATGCACACTTCCGTCGTAGAAATATAACGTTTTTGTCACGCCCACAGATGTAAGCTCTGCCGGTTCTATCGACCAGCTGATCTCCTTATCATCGGAGGTGCCATCTGTCCATACATATCCCTTATCAAGCGTTGCTGTCGCCTTATAGCTGCCGGCATCTGTTCCTTTATTATCTTTAATGGAATAACCCTTGCCGGGCTCCACTCCGGTCTGTTCCTTACCGGTATAATAAAGGTCGGTTTTGGCTGTTGGCGGAGTAACTTCAGTTGATATTTTATACATGGCAGTTACTACTCCGGTAAAGTTACCTTTACCTTCTGCCTTAACGGCATAGGTGCCGATATCTTTTGAGTTTTCATCTGACCATTCTATCTCATAATCCGTGGCAGGAGCAGGAATCGTTTCGGAAAGAACCGATGTTATATCCGGCTTCTGTACGGTTCCGTCATAGACTAACGTTGTTTCCGACAAGACTATTTCTGTAAGGGGCGCCGGTGCGATGGACCATTTGATATTCTTTGGATCTGTGGTGCCATCTGTCCATATGTATCCTTCGTCCAGAGTCGCCGTTGCAATATAGTCACCCGCATCTTTCTCGGTATATCCCACGACTTTATAACCTATCCAACTGGTTTCAGCCTCCTCAATACCAATTTGTATCTTACCGTTATACACAAGGTCAGTTTTGGCTGTTGGCGGAACGGCTCCTTTTTTAATTTCATATGTTGCCCAAACACCTCCGGTAACGTTATTCTTACCAAACTCTTTTCGTACTAAAACTCTATATGTGCCGGGATCCTTTGTGTCTCCTCCTTCATACACCACGGTATAATCCTCGCTGGGTACTATAAGGTCTCCGGCTTTAACCTCAACTACATCCGGTCTCTGAACTTCTCCGTTATAATAAAACACAGTTTCAGTTAAGGTGACTTCAGTAAGCTCTGCCGGTGCGATAGACCACTCGATCGTCTTGGCATCGGTACTTCCGTCCGTCCATGTGTATCCGTCTTCTAGCCTCGCAATCGCGGTATAATCACCCGCATCCTTACCGGTATTTCCCGTTATGGTATAACCCGTGCCTGCAGGAACACCTGTCTGGGTTTCGCCGTTATATACAAGATTTGTTGCTGCGGCCGGAGGGGTGGCGATAGTGGTTTCTGGTTCTTCCTCCGGTTTAGGATGTCCGCAGTAAATGCATTTATCCCCGGACTCCGTATCATATGTATGTGACCTTACATTGTTGACCCAACCGCATGACGAACACTTGATGCAGCAAATGTCATCATCCAATGATACCCATTTAAAGTCATGAGCGTTGTTATATCCATGAGATCTGGCACCGAGCTTAGCACCACATCGGCAATCATATGTACCATCTTCATTCATCTCTCCATAACGGATATGACCTTCATACCACTCTGCGCCGCAGTCAGGACATTGTCTTTTATGATACATGCAATCTTCATAGGTAAAATTATGAACGGATAGTCTTGCGTGTTCGTGATCACCCGGGTTTTTGGGACAAGGGTTATGCTTTACAGTATAACCACATACCAGACAGTCTGTTGTTTCCGCATATGCATCGTAAAAGTTAGCATCATGTCCTTCATATACTACCCGTCCGCATCTTGTGCACCTCAGTTTATGATTGTATTCGTCAACCGGTCCAACCAATTCATAGTTGTGCGCCGATACAGTCTCTTCCTGATCGTGCGACGCATGACCTTCAACTTGAAGTCCGCATTCACAGGTGCCTGTCCATATCCAGCCCGTTATTTCGCAGTGGTGCGGGGCTTTCCACGAATGACCGCAGTCAAGACAGGTCACCAAATGTGCGTAGCAATCACCATCTATCGGCTCACACTTTGTAGACTCATGCTTGCAGTTTGTCGAGCCGGGTTCTGCGACGAGTTCCGGAATGGGCTCCGATTCAGATTCCGTCTCAGCCGCTGCAAATTTATACGAGGCAGCATGATCATAACAATCATCACAAGTGCACGAGTGACTCTCACCGCAGTGATCCTCACAGGTGCAGGTATCCTTACCACTACAGTCTGCGCAGTCGCATGCATCCTTTACACCAGCTACGTTATCCAAACTATATGAATCTGCTGTTGTAACCTCGTCTATAGCATCCTCATCTGTAGCATCCTCACCTGTCACAGCCTCATCTGTCACAGCCTCATCTGTCACAGCCTCATCTGTCACAGCCTCATCTGCTACTGATACGGCCGACTCTTCGCTCTCACGAGGCACCATATCCCCCTCAGCACCGGCTGTTGCCAGGGATTCCAAAGGCACCGTTGTACCCATCACAAAGACAGCAAGAAACAAAGCCATAATCTGTTTCCATGCTCTTCTACGCCTCTTTTTCTCCATAAACTGCTCTCCTTTCTTTTCAGGTCCCTCTGTCATACAACATGCATTACTGCTTGAACATCGTGTTTTTCAAGATACCTGTCCCTTGCTTTTTCTCCTACAACGCAGATACATTTGTATATGCTCTCAAGCTTATCTTTTTCAAGCCTCAGCCTGTCCGGATCATTGCCCCAGATCAGCATCACCGGAAGGTCCGCATTCCTGTCAGGGATCAGCTGCTTTTCTTTTGGCAGATATTCTTTTAAAGCCTGCTCTAAAACCGAGTATTTGACAGGCTTGCTTATATAGTCGTTAAATCCCTTCTTAAGGTAGTTGTCCTTGGCACCCATAATGGCGTCTGCTGTAAGGGCTATGACCGGTGTTCCCTTGAGGATATCCATCTCATTCATTTTGATGAGAGTTTCCTCACCGCTCATACCTGGCATCATCTGATCAAGAAGGATGACATCGTATTTGTTTTCCGATGCCTTCTCGATGCACTCATCTCCGGAACCGGCAAGGTCAACCTTTATCCTTGTATCTCCCAGAAGGCCCTTCATAACTTCAAGGTTCATGGCGTTGTCGTCCACCACAAGCACCTTAGCGTCAGGAGCATAAAGAACCACTTCATCGGTTTCTATATGATCCAGATAGTGTTTGACTGCTTTTGAAAAATCACCGATAGGATCCTTTTTCACGACCTTCTGAGGCACAGTGACAGTAAAGGTGCTGCCTGTTCCGTACTCACTTTCTATATCTATTGTTCCGCCCATCATGGTGAGCAGACTGTGGGTTATGTGAAGGCCAAGGCCTGTTCCCTCTATGTTCCGATTTTTCTTTTCATCAAGACGCTGGAAGCTGTTAAAGAGCTTGTCCCTGTCCTCATCCCTGATGCCCATTCCGGTGTCAGAAACGCTTATGATCAGGTCAATATAGTGACCCATCATGACCTCTTTAGAAGTGATGGCCACATCGACTCTCCCCTCTTTGGTGTACTTGATGGCGTTGTTGATGATGTTCAGTGTAACCTGTCTTATCCTGATCTCATCTCCGTTAAGGACCGAGGGAATGTCATCCGCCACAACAAAATTGTAGTCAAGTCCCTTTTTCTGCGCTCTTGGCCTGGTCATGTTAAGAACATCGTTCAGAACCGATGAAACCTCATAATCTATCGGAATGATCTCAAAGTTCCCCGATTCTATCTTGGACATATCAAGGATATCGTTGATTATGGCCAAAAGAGTATTTCCTGCACTCTTGATCTCCAGTGCATACTTTTTGATCCTTGACTCTCTGCTTTCTCTTATGATCATCTCATCCATGCCAAGGATACCGTTAAGAGGCGTTCTGATCTCATGGGACATATTAGCAAGAAACTGGTCCTTTGCCTTGTTGGCGATCATAGCCTCGCTTGCCGAAAGCCTTATCCCGATCAGCTGTTTCACGGTATGGATGGCAGCACAGATCAAAAATCCCAAAAGTCCTATGGACATAAGAAGTCCCGAGAAAACTCCGTTGTGCGCAAACATGTAGGAAAATATCTGTCCCACTCCCGCAAGAGCAAGGACAACAAATCCAACAGCCACATACTCGTAGTCCTTCGTAAGCTTTTTACGTGAATCTCTGGCGATGGTGTAGGAAACTATACAGATACAGATAAGGCACCCGATCGCAGCAATGTTGAAGCTCTTTACAAGAGGCACGCTGCCAAATATGAAAAGAAATATCAGAACAACAAAATCCGCGATCAGCATAAAACCTGCAAAGGTAAGGAGCTTTGTGTATCTTCTTTGCTGAAGGGAATCGATGAAAATAGTAAAGGGAATCGGAAGAAGCATTACCATAAGAAAGGGGATGTCAGACATAACAGAAACATTCCTTGTGTAGAACTGCCTGAAGACAGAGTTAGAAAGGACCCAGCACGCCCCAAGGATTACTCCTATGGACAGATGCTGCATCTCAAGATATCTTTTATACATTATCCTGTAAACAACTGACGCCACAAAACAGATAAAGCCAAGAGTAAGTATCACCAGTCCCACATACAGCTCAGTTCCGTAGCTGTGAAGAAACTGCCTGATGATGCCTGCCCTTGTACCATAGTAAACTTCATTGACAAATCCGGAATTGTACTCATAATTAAGCCGCAGTACCTTGCCTGCATCCTCCGGATATAATGACACAAAAAGATAACATTCCGCAGACCTGTCCCCAAGGAACTTATAGTCAGTGGTTTTAAACTCGTCCCTGAGGTCACCGTCAATATAGACCTCCATGTCCATTCCGCGAAAGCACAGTGCACTATAATCTCTGTCTATGATTTCGGGAAGAGTAGCCTCAATAACAATGTCCCCTTCAGCTCTCCCCGGAAGCTCAAAGGGTTCCTTACTTCCATCAGCGCCAACCTTTGTCCAGGAGACCGGAAGCCTTTCGCAGCGGAAGCCACTATGCGGCGAATCAAAGGGAAATGCAAACTCACCGATAACAATATATCCAAAAACAAGTACCAGCATTACCGAAAGAGCTATCCTTACATATTTCATCCGATCGCTCACCCCTCTATTTAAGCTTTCGCCGCAAATTACTCAATGGTCTGTGAAATTTCTTTTATTATTTCTGCTGCATCGTCATACATGAAGCTGTCAATATGTCTGACAGCCCTTTCAAGCTTTTCCTTTTCAGTCGCCCCGAAGGGATATCCCGACAGCTTCTCTGCCAGATCTCTGGATTTATCATCATCAAAATCATCCAGCGCTTCAAGGAGGTCAGAAACGATCTCTTTAGCTCTTTCCCCTCCTATTTCATCTGCAGGCTGCGCAGTATCTGCTTCAGCAATGGGACGGATAAGCTCTGTAAAATCTCTGTAAGCCTCAAGCACTCTTTCGTGGTTTTCCTTTACGTATGTGTAGCCACCTTCCCTTGAAGCTATCTCAAGTTTTTGGAAGGACTCTGCAAGAGCCATGGCTCCAACCATTTTTGAATTGCTCTTAAGGGCATGGACCGCGATACTGTAGTTATCCATGTCACCCTTTTCATAAAGCTCAAGGATTTTCTTTCTGTTGTCCTCGTAGCTGTTAAAATAGCGCTTTAATGCAGAAATATACTTTTCCATATTTCCCGTAAACTCTATTCCCGTCCGGGTATCTATGCCTTTTGCATTGAGAAAAGAAATATCCATGGGAAAACCTCCTACCCAAGCACATCTATTATCTTGGCCACAAGCTCCGATTTTTTGGATGGTTTAACAACATACCCCTGAGGCTTAAGATTCACCAGCGTTTTTATGACAAGCTCTTTTTCAGAAACACCTGTAAGAAATATTACGGGAATACTGGCGTACATCGGATTGTCCTTGAGCCTTCTGAACACCTCCGGGCCATCCATCTCCGGCATCATATAATCAAGAAGGATCAGGTCCACTCTCTTTTTGGCCAGAAGCTTAAATGCATCACTGCCGGAACCCACCAGGGTAACATCATAAAACTCCTTTAAGTGCTCTTTTATCTGCATCAGCTGCTGTGCTGAATCATCAACTGCAAGGATGCTCTTTCTTTTGATCCTGTCCGGATCAGGATTTATAAACTCGGAAAGCAGTGCATCATCATCTTCGCCTTCAAAATATTTCTTTTCCACCTCTTCAAGCTTGTCGTAAAGCATGTAAAGAGATACCGGTCTTGATAAAAAGAACATCTTCTCAAGTCCCGTGTATTTGATGAATATACTCTTGTCCTCGACGTTGGTCACAACGATAAGGGTTATTGCTCCGAGCTTGGCACATTCTTTTAAGATGTCATAATTCTTTACTGTATCCCTGTTTTCATCACCAAGACATATGATTATGACTCTGGGCCTTTCATGGGGCACAGTTTTAAAAAGTTCATCCTGCTTGGCAGAACACTTTATAACGTGATAGTCCTTGTCCTCAGCAAGATGATTACATATGTCTGCAGCGATTCTTCTGTTTTTTCCGGTTACCAGGATCTTCAATTTATACATGTATTCACCCTTTTAAGACCTGCATGGTCCATCCGCCGTCAACTGCCAGAAGTCCTACACCTGCGCCATCAGGCACATCCTTCTCCGACTGGCAGGTTGCAATAAGTTCAGCGCCGTCGTCAAATCTGACCTGGTACTGACTGCCTCCAAGGTGCATCACCACAATTCCGATGGCATCATAGTTGATATCTGTCATAGCTGCTCTCCTTTTAAAACTCCAAGCTGTCTGTTCATCTGTTTTATCTCTTTTTTCCATACAAAATACTCAGTTCCCCAAATGATCAGGTAAACAAGCGAAAATACCAGGACAACGATAAGTAGGATGTCATGTGAAAACCATCCCAGGATTTCGCTTATGGAGAGCATTGTAAAAAATGTCACTATATAGTGAGTAAAGGTAGCCCTTCCAAGGCTCCAGTCCTCAAAATCATATACAATGGCTCCTCCGTTGCCTACAATGCCCATTATTCCAGAGCCGAACAGCTGCATAAGAAGGAACACTTTATCCACAGGCTCATTGTCGCTGACACTAAGCACATACATGATGGCTCCTATTATTACTCCCAACGAAAAACCAAGAAGCGCCCTTATGATAAACTTAATCTTTAAATCCATGGCTGCCTCCTTTCATCAGAGCGTTTTTCACATCCCTGATCCTTCTTCTGGCCACCCAGGTGCTTTCGCCATTCTCCATCTCAACACCAATGGTACCGGCGACTGAAAAGTCAAAGCGCTTTACCTTCCGAAGGTTAATGATCTCTGACTGTGAGATGCGAACAAACCTGTCGGGGTCAAGGATCGACTCCAGATCCTTAAGGTTCTTCCTTACCTCATACACCCTTCCGGAGGTCCGTACCATGACCTTTCTGTTTGAGATATAGAGCCTGAAGATCTGCCCCTGAGGCAGCATTACCACGCTGTCCTTAAAATACGCCGGGACCATGGGAATCTTATTGTTGGCATAGGCCTCTATTGCTGCAATTACGCCCTCCACATCTTCATTCCGCTCATTATTCCTTATGGTAACCGTAAGCTTTTCGCAGGCTTTATCGATTATAAGCCGGATATCCAGTAAGTCTGACATTTTAACCACCTTTACAATTTGTGTATATACAATTGTCACCTAATATCCTAAAGAATTGAATACCTCCTGTCTATTCGGTCGATATTTGTGTCTATTCGGTCAAGGACAATAGGTCTCGACATAAAAGAGTCAAGGGGACGGTTTTTTGACTCATTGTTTTATATGCTTTGCTGTTAATAACTTTTTTGTCACAGCAAAAACTCTTTTATCTTCCGATGCAAAATATCTATATCAAGAGGTGTTTTTTCACTTTCCAATGTTATGATAAGATTATCCCCAAGGATGAAACCGTTCTTTTCATATTCCATCAGTTTTTTAAAATTCTTAGTTGCATACCTATCTTCACCTGCCCTGCCCAGATGCTCCCAATAAATCGTTTTCTCTTTTCTTACATTTAGAATGACAAAATCTGGATATTTTCGGATTACTCCTCCCGGTGCCTTGTACTGATTGTCATCATTTATAGTATTTTCCAACTCTATGCAGGGCTCATATTGATACGGTAGACCATAATCAAAAAAGGCATCAGCAAGAATTTTCTCTGATTTAGATCTGACAATCTCACCCCTTTTAGTGGTAAACGCAGCGTCTTTTTCATATGAATTAGTGTTTCCGGGGTGTTTTTGATACCACTCTTCAATTATCATAGCTGTAGTTGGGATTATAGGATCGATCAGACTTTTTCGACCGTAATGAAGATTTTCATAAAGAGTTTCGATATTGCTAAGATCATAGCTTTTAAGAAACTTTTGAAGCTTTTGGCTTGAGGATTCCAGCTCTTTCTTGATCCTTAAGTCATATTCTTTTTGAACAATAGCCTTAATCTTGTCCTTTTCATAAGTTGGGATATACCGTTCTTTTTCTTCGTTCTTCGGTTTGAAATGGTATTGTGGATATCCATGGCTTGAGCAGACTCGAAGCTTACCTTCTTCTATGTTCCATGACTTTTTTAGCCTGTCCTCCACTTTTCCCAATAAAATATTCAGTTCGTTCAATTGATTCTTGAGTTCTTCTGTGTAGTCTATCATACTTACCTCCCTACACTTCTGCTTTTCAGCATGCTGCTTGCCAGAACAGCATTCGCGCGTGTGTTCGTTTGCATTTTCACTGTATAGTGTCAATATATTACGTCTATCATCAATGATTCTGCCATTTGACGTAGTCTTATCTTTTTCTTACGTCTAAAGCCTGATCTAGCAACAATCAGACGTAGCCATGTCAGAAAATAGAACTTATTAGCCGGCAATGGATTACGTCTATATTCGTTTTTGGGCATTTGATACTTAATCTCGTTCTTAAAAGGCTGTACTTCAAACAATTACAAGACAGGTTTACGTCTAATCTTGAAATTCTATGATATCGACGTAACCAAAAATAATACATACTACTTCTAAAACTAATAAAAGTGCGTTTTATACGTAATCCCTGAAAAGGACTACGTCTGTCTAGAAAAAACGACAGCTAAGACGTAATTATATTAGTCTGCTCATACCCAGTGCCTCAAGTCAATCGAATGTGATTGAAAAAGCAAACTCACGTTGTATGGTAAATGAGTCAGCTCGTATCATCGGTCACAAGTCATTTGCAGATCTTCAAAGAAAAACCGCTCAACTGAGCGGTTTTAATCAATCGGAGTGACGTGATTCGAACACGCATTACAAAACGCAAACCCGCACAGAAAGGAGGTTTGACGGCATCAGCTAGACCTTTGGTCACCAACTTAGTCACCAACTTAGTCACCAACTTTTTTACCTCCCCATGTAAATAAAATGCCATATACGAAATGCAGTGTAGCCAATTATCTTTATACCGATTTGAGTTTACAGTGCATTTTTCGTTACCTATAATAAAACCATGGTGCTACCTAAACGGTCGCGGTTAGTCCTCTATCAGGGAGTACAAGCCCTGTTAATATAGAAACCCGAAAGGGAATAACTATAGGAGGAACCTGCCCTATGATAACCATGGAAGGCTTGATTGCAGTACTTGCGCTTTGCGCAACATTCTTCGGTCTTGGCTATTCCATCGGTCGGAATAGCAAGCATTAAAATAACCGCCCAGCCTGACAACTAGCGGTTATTTTAATAACTGTGAAATTTCGGACTAGCCGTTGCTGTACGGGTAGTACCTTTTTGTACTTAAAATATAGCATTAATGCGGTGTTGTGTCAATTTTTCAACTCCCTTTTATATCTAATAATACGAACTGTTTCCTTATTTGAATGCAATCAAATAACCTATAGCATTTGTGAGTTGTACTTGTTGCTTTGCATATTGGGCTGTCTTTTTAGAATAATATGCTGTTACAGAAGAAGATTCAACGACCTTATCTAGTTTCTTATTTGCAGAACTAATCTCTGACGAAATATTGTTCAAGCAGCTTCCAATAATTTCAATATTATTATTTATCTCACACAGTTTATCATAAATAGTGTATTGGCTTTGTTTTATCGTTTCTAGTTTTTCTATAACAGCATCTAGTTTTCCTATAATGATATTCTGCCTTAATTCTTCTTCATATAAATTATAGGCTCCATGTGGACCTGTCAGTTCAGAAACTCTGCCTGATATAAAGTATTCATATATTGTTGTTATTGCTATAAAATCTAAATATTTAGGAAAAATCACATTCATCGCCAGCAGATCTTGTTTGCATTGCATGAACTTTGTTAGCATTTGTTTTGCTTCATCTATTTCATTGCAAAAAAAGTCATCCCATTGCTTTTCTGTAGAATCCTGCAGCATAAGTGATGTATATTCATCTATGTTATTCTTGTCATGTTCCAATGAATCCTGCTTTTGCTTTATAATAGCGAGGTCATTGTCATATTTATTTTTGTTGTCAGCAACGATTTCATCACGTGTTTTTTTGAATAACACATCATATCGAATTTTCTGCTCGTTATACTCTTGTAATTCGTTGTTATATCGCTGCAAGTTTTCCTGATAGTATCGCATGGCATCATTATATGATTCCACAGACTTTTTATATAGTTCCATCTGATCGTTGTACTCTGACAACTTTCGTTCATTTTCTGCCTTGATTTGCGATTTATTAAACAATCCCGCCTTTTGTAAAGTCGGTTCTTGTGGACAAGGTATATTTATGGGTGAAGGTGCCACAGGACCTAATGGAGAAATAGGTTCTACCATGTTGGTCTGTTGCTTTATTATTTCTTTTATTCTTGAATCTGATGGATTGATTTTATCTTCTATACATAATGTTAAATTATCTATTTCATCTTGTCGTTCTTTCAATCTAGTTTTTGCAGTTTCCTTTGATAATGTCTTTAGCCTTACATAATTTCGTTTTGGTTCACAATGCCTGGTGAACAGTTTTTCTATAAAATCTTCATAGTACCTTATAGAGCTTTCTACATCAATAAGTTCCCTTAGATAGTCTAAAACAATGATATCCGAAGGAACGTGTAATTCATTTTGAACTAAACTCGTCCGAATTTCATTTTTGACTTTTTCCAATTCTGTTTTTGAATATTCAATATCTAGAGGTTTTAGATTGGGATATTTATAATAATTATCTCTATCTGTAGTCTTTGTTACGTCATACCATGATACTGTTTTTCCCCCACAAATAGGGCACACATGTGCATCGTCACAGTATATTACATCTTTCTCTTTCTCAAACGCATTCACTGTAAACGATATGTCAAAGTAAACTAAGTCTTCCTGTTCTACTACTTCCGAAGCTCTAAAATTTATTATGTGCAACAACCGCCAATATCCTTCATCAACAGGCAGTGGAAATGGAGCTGAAGAAGAATCTAATTTTAAAAAAGGTTTACTTCTTGACCATTCTTTTTGAGATAAATTCCTAAAGAAAGCGTTAGGTGAATTATTATAAACAGATACTTCTTGCAATAAAATTGATTTATTATTATTGTATTTTGAAACGCTTTTTATTTCTTTTCTAAAACACACATGTTGAGCAGACTTTGATACTGATTGCATAAAACTATACTCATTCGGAGAAAGCCAAGCAATATGAGTTCCGCATTTTTTGCACGTATAATTTTCCATAGATTCTCCTTATATCATACTTTTAGTTTTTCGTGCAACCATGCGTTTGTAATTATTTGCACGATTTCTAAATTCTTTACATAATACTTCACCACGTTCAGCAAATGTTCTTAACTCATCTGTAGTTATATTTTTTTTTAACAATGCATGAATAACCGAATTTCTTTCATTTACCCATGCTGTGATTTTTTGCAAAAGATCATCCGAAAAATATCTGCCAATTATAGAATTCTTTTGTTCACTTAATTTTGTAATTCTGTTTTTCTTTCTAGTAAATGAAATGAATTCCTGTTCGTTTTTCGGAGTTATCTGATACCCCTCATATGAAAGTATTGATTCAGCTCTATCTTCCATAATTGCATATTCAATAAAAATTGCCTCTAAGTAGAAAGCGTTATTCATCGCCTTATTCAGCCGTGAGAATTGCGTTTTATAATTCTTTTGTTTCTCTAAATTAGATATCATTTTTTACCACTAACTTCTTTTTATTTATTCTACATGCAATAATAATTTGATTATAATTAAAACCATATCAAAATAAGACATATCCTACTCCCGAATAACAATAACGAGTTCGTATTAGTATCTAATACGAACCTCGCTTGTTTTTGTGAATCGTTTCGATTATCAACTTAATCCACTCAAGTAATCTTATAGTCTTCCCATAACAGAATCCACATCCACATCCTGTATAAAGTCTGCATGATTTAGCAAAACCTCGTCAGATGCATATCCGCTTTTATCATTTTTTATTGAAATTCGTCCCTCTTCACCATCAAGACCATATGAACCATCTGCATTTATTATTACACTGTACATGGCTTCATCAATACGATTACCTCCAACTTCGTTCTCTGCTGCAAATTCAATATGCACAAAATGAACGATATTTACACCTTCATTAGTCCTTTCCCCATATTCAATTTTACGTATATCCAGTGTATCTGGATGTTTAAGGTACTTTTTTAGCATTTTCACAGCAGCAATTGAATATTGCAAGCTATCATCACTAGAAGCTGAGGCATCAGCTTCCGAAATCATTTTTTCTATACGATCATAGTTTTTCACAAGTTCCTGTTCAGATTTTAATAATTCATCGTAATCATTCTATATTTCTAATAAATCTGAATATGTTGGCTCACTTTCCAATGCTTTATCAATCTTATGTTGCACCGCCCTTACCATTTCCGGCAATTCAGTTTCCTTGCTTGCACATGCAGATAACATAATACATAAAGCGACAATGCAAACAAAAACCACCTTCATTTTTCTCATTATTCCACCTCCGAAAAGAAAAATGTTATACACTTCTATTTTACATTATTACGAAAAAATAATTCTAAAATTTACATTAATAAAAGTTACGTAATATAAATACTATCCCTCAACACGTTCCATCTGTTCCCTGCAATATAAGTATGCTTTGGAAAGATAAAACTGGGGCTTCTGGGAGTTAGAGCCTGACTCCGAAGCCCCAATTCGCTTTTTCCAAAGCTTTACTTCGATAGGTTTTTCCCCGTCCTTGATCTTATAAGGGCCTCTCATCCGCCACCCAAGAGCTGTATGAACAGGAACTTCCTGTCCATGTGCTATCATATTATCAACCTCATCTTTTCCATAAATTGTTGCTGCTATATTACTGATGATTTCATCATTATTCATTCATCTAATCCTTTCTGCCCGTATAGCCGATAGCACAGCTATTACTGACTTATACAGAAATTAGTCCACGCTCTAAATCGTAACGATAGGGGTGATTCGACAATTGGGACTCGATTTCAACGGTGCTCCTATTAACGTCCTGGATCATGGATCTAAGCGACTCTGAATCAAACTCATCTCCTACAATCAGGAGTTCATGAGTGCTTGAAGGAATGATATTGAACTTTCCATCAAACTTCTCATAGATATTTGCCATCATGTTTTTATCCAGAAGTGCAGCGGCTCCATATAACTTATGCACTGTGCTTAGCACATACATATTTGATGTAGGAAAGAACTCATCAAATGCCTCTTTAGCTCTTCCCACATCCCCATCAAAATCACGCAAGAATTCACTTCCCATGGACTCAAAGAGGACCTCAGACATTGACTGGAAAGTGCTTCTCTGCAACATAGGAATATTAGCAATAGCAGCTTCATGAAGCTCATCAACTGTAACTCCCCATCTGCTCATGATATCGTTGGTTACTGCAACAGATGCTGTAGCATCCTCAATATTATTAACCAGAACATGATATGTAACCGCCAGGTCCTCGATCACCTTATGCGGTCTACCTGCCAAAAGCTCCGTGTTCATATCTCTCGATATCAGTCTTGGAACAATCCTGTTCTTGCATGTTTCAAAACTCATAAGGTACTCTACATCGAGATCCTTCTCGACATCAGTTGCAATTCTTGTCTCAGCAATTTTTCTGAGAATCCTTACAAAATCCTCTCCGTGCTCGTAATCCTCGTAGAACTTCTCAAGGTAGATGGTAGGAGCGATATTAGAATTTACTGCCTTGATCGTCAGTCCTGTGAGTTTTGTATCGTTGTTCTTTGTAACGACCTTAAGCGACACCTCAGCATCTGAAAATCTTTCTGGAAGAAACTCCTTAATCTTCCCTGTCACTTCCTTTGTAAACTCTTCAAACATCATCTTGCTCATCTTTTTTCCTTTCTGGGCCTTGCCCTTCAACTAAAATGATTTTTATTTATGCCCCATTGGGGCTGTGCCACATTGCATTGAGTGCTGCTATATGCAGCATTCGCAGCTGCTATGCCAGAGCGTTCACGAGCCGTATAAGGTTCTGCCAAGGGGTGTCAAAGACACATCGCTTGCCCCTTGGTGGGTTCTTATACAGCTCGTAGTGTCGGCTGATAGCGGCTGCATGCATATTGCAGTGCTCTAATGTGGCACAGCTTCAATGGGGGCAGATAAACCCTATTCTCTCTACTTTCTTACCTACCCTTTATCCCTTTTCTTTTTAACTAGGGAAAGAGTTTGAGAAAACGGGCGCAGCGCATATGTATTTTATGCGCAGGGGTGTCGGGGGGTGTCTCAAGAAAAAAAGCCGAAGCAGCTGCTCCGACCTTTCTTTTAAGAATAGCTGAGGGATTATCCCTCAGCCTTTGCTATAAAGTTTGCGCTGATGTTTGTTATCTTTCCCGTAAGCGCCATAAGCATTTCTTCCATGCTCTTGCAGTCTTCCTTGACCACATTTTTAAGGAGCTTGTAAAGATAAATGCGCTGTCCTTTCTGAGTCAAATCGAACTGGAAAGTGACCTCTGCCTGATCTGAAA
>JAEEGL012904330.1_pt1 | contig 14916 bp, 13 predicted proteins | sample 9134231 | NCBI WGS metagenome assembly JAEEGL01 (sample SAMN16246548, study PRJNA631951) | gut metagenome | biome: gut microbiome; feature: rumen; material: fiber-attached | host: Bos | place: Iran: Karaj | collected 2018-10
ATCTTTGCGCCGCTGGCGAGAAACATCATGTTCCGGAGGATCCGGAGGTTATATAACGATCTGGGTCTGGAATTTCCCTATGATGAATTATGCCGGAAAAAAAGATTTCATACAATTTTTGTTACGAATTAATAGATTACTCCATAGCAAGCGTGTAACCGCCTGTCGGATGGTTATCCTGCTTCAGCACAGGATTTTGGGAGGTCCATATGAACGCCCTTGACAACGCATACCCGCCCGTCAGTGCCATTGTACCCGCGTATAACAGCGGGACATGGATTGCCCGCACGCTCAGGTCTGTCATCGCACAGGACTACCCAAACCTTGAAATCATTGTCGTGAACGATGCTTCGACGGATGAAACGGAGGATGTTGCCAGGCGCACGCTTGAGGATTGCGGGCGCCCTTTTTCCATCATTGCCCATAAAGAAAACCGCGGAGTATCTGCTTCGCGTAATACAGGCATGGATGCGATGAAGGGTGTGTACGCCTGGTTTGTTGACGCGGATGATCTGGCAGAGGATACTCTGGTTTCCGTACTGTGCAGCCTTATGGAGAAGTATCATTCCGACCTTGCGTTCTGCGGCTTTACGTACAGGTTTGAAGACGGGAGACCCGATGTTCCGGCTCCTGTAAACCTGGAAGGTGCTGCTATCCGCAAGGGAGAGGAGCTGGCCTGGTTAAGAGCGCTCAATAAAATTGCGCCTCATATTTGCGGGACATTATTCCGCAAATCCTTCCTTCTGGAAACAGGCCTGCGCTTCCAGGAAGGATGCACTAACGGCGAGGATGTGGAGTTTCAGCTCAAGGCCCTGTGCCGGGCCGGACAGGCTGCTTTTACATCAGACTGCCTTTATATTTACATCCACCACTCCGGGATGGGTTCGGTACGTGATAATGACAGCAAAGCGAAGCAGATCCGCCGCTACCGGGACAATACGGGCGCCCAGCTCCGGACAGCCCGGTATCTGAGCGAACACGCGCCCTCTGAAAGGATAAAGGACCTGGCGGATCATTTTCTGATGCCACAGGCCCTGATCCGCCGCTTCACGCTTTGCGCAAAAACGGATAACAGGGCGGAGTTTGATGAACTCTTTTCCGACAGCGCCGCCCGGAACGTTCTGGGCGCATCGAAAAATTACATATTCCAAAAGCCGGAAGTTTATATGAAGGCCTTCGCGCTGCTCCATTTCCCGGATATTTATTACCGTCTGCGGCGCAGGTAGTCTGTGTTAAACACTATCACGCCATCAGACGGGTATTTGTTTATTCAATGTCATTTCGTCCGCCCGAAGACACTATGCCGGATGATGATTTCTTCTTTCGATACCTGAGGGCTTTAAAGGTAAAAGGAGTGAACCGAATGTTTGAGCGAATAAAAGAGGTTGCACATATCACGGTATGGAATATTCGCCAGATTAAAGCAAACTGCTATTTAAAACGGATCGGGCAAAAGAAGTTGTCTGAAGGCACAAAGAAGATCAGGGTCGGATTTTTAGTCCAAATGAAAGAAGTCTGGGATAAACAGGCGCCGGTTTATGAAAAATTAAATGCTGACAGCAGATTCAGCGCTTCTTTAATCGTTGTTCCGCCATATGACAGCAGGATATCAGCCTATTCTTCCGGGGAATACGAAGAATTGCTGCGCTTTTTAAAAACGAAGTATCCGGCGATGGATATCCGCAAGGCGTATGGTAAGAAACACTGGGAAGATCTTTCCTCAATGGGTTTTGATTATATTTTTTTCCCACGGGACTGGGAACGCGAACTTCCTCCGGCGTACCATACAAAAGAAGTGATTAAATACGCCAAAACCTGCTATATTCCTTATGGAATCGGAGGTTTCAGGTACGACAGGCTGTTTTACTACAAAAGATCGTTTTTTTTATCTCTGTACATAAATTTTTGCAATTCAAAAGAAGAAGCGGATCTGTTTCCGAGAAGCCGTTATAAACACAATATATTTCTGGGACTGCCTGTAATCGACAACTCAATTGCCAGGCAACCGGGTGCTGCCGTGGATAGCAAAACTATATTATGGACACCAAGATGGACGTTTGAGGATATGTATGGAGGCACCACTTTTTTTGCCTATAAAGACAAAATATTGTCATTGAAAACAAAAATACCGGATATCAATCTGATTCTCAGACCTCACCCTTTAACATTTAAAAATGCGTTACGTTTGGGAAAAATGACCGAACGTGATATAGAAGAGTATAAGAACAGTGTAAAAAAACACGGGGCTTCGTTCGATACAAATGAAATGGTGGGAGATACTTTCAGACAAACCGGGATTTTGATAACGGATTATTCTTCCATAATTTTGGAGTTCTTCCTTTCCGGAAAACCTGTGATTTATTGCGCAAAAACAAATATAAGTTTTAGTGAAATTTATAAACAGATTTTTCAGGGTTTTTATATAGCTGAAAATTGGGAGCAAGTCGAAACAATAGTCCAAAAGTTACTTAAAGGTGAAGATGATCTTAAAACAGTAAGGATGAATATCATAGAGAACATAAAAAAACAACATATAGGCGCCACAGAACGCATTATTAACTTCCTTATAAATGACGCATATCATTTATGATATGCCAAAATCTTCAGATAAGAGGATATTTTGTATGGAATGTATGGAATTTGATTTAAAAGAAATGCATAAAGTGCAATTAAATCTTTTTAAAAGATTTCAGTCAGTATGTCAGGAGTACAACCTTACGTATTTTCTCGGTTTTGGCACACTGATCGGGGCTGTGAGAGAACATAAAATTATAGACTGGGACGATTCCATTGACATAGTGATGCCATACCGTGATTATGATAAGCTTTTAACGCTGCCGCAAGATGTTTGGGGAAGAGATTTTTTTCTGCAAACGTATGATTCGGATCCTGCGTATAAAAAGTGCTATGCTAAACTGAGGGACAATACTACAACATTGATTCTTGCAGAGGATATTGACCTGGACATGAATCACGGGATTCCAATCAATATTTATCCCATCATCAGCCTTGCGGATGCTGCCGGCGAGAGGCAAAGTCAGATCCGGAATGCAAGGCTGTACAAAGCGATAACGGAAGGAAGAACTTCAGATTTAGACGATCCGTTACTGAGCACCTTTGTCAAAATGTTTTTGGAAGTCAGCAGCTTGCAACAAAGAATAAAAATAAGAGAACGCCTGAAAAATGAAATGCTGAAGTTCGAAAATGAAAAAACCGGTTGCTGCCTTGTTTTAGCCGGAAAGAAATCATTAAGCCTGGTTCTTTTTACTTCCTGGTTCAGTTCCCCGGTCGTCTGGGATTTTGAAGGATTGAAAGCGAATATTCCGGAAGGCTGGCATGAATGGCTCAAACTCAGGTATGGGGATTATATGAGGCTGCCTATTACAGAATTGCGGGCCAGTAAGATTTCGGACTTTGTCACGTTAAACCCATCTAAAGCATATACGTATTATAAGGGCAAGACGTATTGCGTCTGATCCGGTCAAAATTTGTTTAAGAATTAGTCAAAGGATTGTTTTGATGAAAAAGAAGCAAAAACTGACAGGTTTTATTGAATATACCGGTCTTTTAATCGTGCTGACCGCTGTCTGGCAGTTTGCGTCGGCCAGCGGATACATCAATCCGATTGTGCTGCCGTCCCCACTGAGCATCGTGCAGTGTTTTGTGTCGCTGCTCCGGGATGGCACGTTGTTGAAAAACCTGCTTATCAGCTCAAAGAGGGTGCTTACGGGCTATGTCATTTCCTCTGCTCTGGCACTGGTTCTGGGCATCTGTATCGGCCTGTCCCCCCGCTTTAAACGGATGACGGATCTGATTATTCAGATTTTAAAGCCGATTCCTCCCATTTCATGGATTCCGCTGGTCATTTTGTGGTTTGGTATCGGGGAAAGTTCCAAGGTATTCCTTATTTTCATAGGCGGATTCTTTACAATCCTTGTCAATGTAGTTGACAGCATCAGGCGGATCGACGTTAAGCTGGTAGAACTGGCTAATGCGATGGTTATTCCCAGGATGAAGTACATTCTCCAGGTCGTGATCCCGTACGCGGCGCCGGGTATCTTTACCGGGCTGCGGGTCGGGCTGGGACAGAGCTGGATGTGTGTCGTGGCAGCGGAACTGGTAGCTTCTTCGACCGGTCTGGGGTATATGATCATGTATGCCAGACAATTCGGACAGACAGACGTTGTTATTGTCGGGATGCTTATTATAGGCATTACCGGTAAAGTAATGGACAGTATCCTGATGGCGGTTGAGAAACGGGTAATAAGGTGGAAGTAATGGCGGAAGATTTTATTGTAGTGGATAATGTAAGCAGGACATTTACCGGAGAAAATACCGTCACGGCGCTTCAGGACATTTCGTTTACCTTGCAAAAAGGGGAATTTCTGTGTATTGTGGGGCAGAGCGGCTGCGGGAAAAGCACCTTGTTGCGAATCATGGCCGGCATTGACTCCAAGCAAGAGGGAACTGTTCGAATTAACGGAAGGCTTGTGGATAAACCGGACAAATCAAGGGGAGTCGTGTTTCAGGAATCCCGTCTGCTGGACTGGATGAACGTGGGGCAAAACGTGGGGTTCGCTCTGACAGGGTTTTCCGCGTCTGAAAAACACACACTGGTAGATGAATACGTTTCTCTGGTGGGATTGGCCGAGTTCAAAAATTCATACCCAAGGGAACTGTCCGGCGGCATGGCACAACGGGTGAGCATTGCACGAGCCCTGGTGAACCAGCCGGAGGTACTGTTTATGGATGAACCTTTTGGCGCGTTGGATTATATGACAAAAATCAATATGCAAAACGAGTTGTTAAAAATCCGTAATAACAATAAAATGACTGTCATTTTTGTTACCCATGATATTGATGAAGCGGTATATCTTTCAGACCGGATTTTGGTGATGTCCAAGAATCCCGGAAAAATCAAGAAGATGATAAAAAATGACATGGCTTTTCCGAGAGACCGGAACAGCGAAGCTTTCTTTAAAATAAGGAAGCAGGTTTATGACTGTTTTTTTATTAATAAACTTTGATATTTTAGGGGGGACAAAATGAAAAAAATCATAGCGATGCTGCTGATGCTGACAGTGATGTTAACAGGCTGCTCGTCAGGCGGTCAGGGACAGAAGAAGGAGGAACCCAAAGCGGGCGCAAAGACCGGAAACCGTGTTGTGAGGCTGGCCATCCAGCCGTCAGCCGCCTTTGTTCCGCTGGTCATTGCCCGGGAAAAAGGCTGGATTGACGAAGCGATGAAGGGGATCGGGGTCGGTGTAAAATGGACCGACTTTGAATCCGGACCGCCCATGAATGAGTCCTTCGCCGCCGGTCAGCAGGATATCGGGGTAATTGGCGACGTACCGTCCGTCGCGGCTGTAGCTGCCGGTCAGAAAAATGTGTTTATCGCTGCCGCAGACGGGGGGCCGTCCTATGCCATGCTGGTAGCGGATGATTCCCATATTCAAAACGTGGCAGACCTGAAGGGCAGGAAGATAGGCCTTACTATTGGCTCCACTGCCCAGAACCTGGCAGGAAAACTGTTAGCCAAAGCGGGGTTAGACATCAAAAAAGATGTGGAAATCATCAATATTTCTACGGGGGACGCCCAGACTGTTTTGCTGAACCATAACGTAGACGCGGTGGTTATCTGGGAACCGAATGTCAGCCGGCTGGACGCGACCGATAAGATTCATATCCTGACCCACGGCGGCGATATCGGCTTTCCGGGTGTTAACGTGGTATTCGCCCGTCAGGATTTTGTAAAACAAAATCCTGATATCGTGAAAGTATACCTGCAACAGTACTGGAGAGCTACCAAAGCCTATGAAAAGAACCCGAAAGAGTATGCGGAACTCCTTTCCAAATATTTCAAGCTGGATCCGGGGCTGGTAGCCAAGGCGGCGGGCAAGTACGCGTATGTCCTGAAGTTTGATAAAGCGGAAGTGGACGGCTTGCAGGATACCGTCTCTTTCCTGTTCAAGAACGGCAGCATCAAAAAGGAAATCCAGGTTAAGGATTATGTAGATGACGCGATTGCCCAAAGTGTCGTAAACGAGGCGAAATAAGTCATGAATGTAGCAATTATTCTGGCCGGCGGCAAAGGGGTGCGGATGGGTTTGAACATACCCAAACAGTTTGCGGAGGTGCTCGGTAAACCGATTATCGCATACACGCTGGATATTTTTCAGCAGCATCATGAAATCGATGCGATAGAGATAGTCTGTGTTCAGGGGTATATCGAAAGACTGTGGGAAATCTGCCGTAAATTTAACATTACGAAGGTAAAATGGATCGTGGAAGGCGGCAGCACCTATCAGGAATCGGTGCGCAACGGCGTGGAAGGGCTGGCCGGCATATGCCGTGGTGAGGATATCGTCACGATTCATACCGGCGTAGCGCCGTTCCTGGATCCGGACATCCTGACAGACAATCTCAGGGTTTGCCGTGAAAACGGAAACGCGATTACTTCTTATCCGTTGTATTCTCTGGCGGGCAAAAGGAATAACTGCCATCCGGAAATGACAAATGAATGGGTAGACAGGGATTCTATCGTTTGCCTGAAGAATCCCCATTCTTTCCGCTTTTCTGAAATCAAAGGATTGTACGAGGAAGCGGTTGCGTCAGGTCTTATCAAAAAAGTCAAGCCTTATACGACAACACTGATGTTCCACATGAACCGCCCGATTTACCTTTCAATGGGAAGTCAGACAAATATTAAAATTACTAAAAAAGAAGACATTGACTTATTTGAAGGCTACGTTTTGATGAAAATGAAGCGCGGTGGAAGAAGTGAAGTATAAAAAGCGGCTGATTGCAGCAGTAGACGCCGGTACTACCGGCGTCAGATGCTGCATTTTTGATGATAAGGGGAACGAAATATCCGGCGGTTATTTTAAAGTGCCAACGTTTTACCCGGGTCCGGGATTAGTAGAACAGAGCCCGGAAACGATTGTCGAACTGGCATATCAGTCGGTTGCGGCAGCCATTTCAAATAATGACATCGATTCTTCTGATATAATCGGACTTTGCATTACTGCCCAACGTAACGGGTTTGTGCCAATCGATAAAGAAGGGAATTTTTTGTCTAACATGTTTGTCTGGCAGGACCAACGGGGAGCTTCCGTACATCCCTGGATGCGTAACAAACTCATTGAAAAAGGCATGAGCCCGGAAGATATATATTTTATCAACGGGCAGCCGTTTGGAACATTCCAGTCAGGCAATAAAGTCATATGGTTACGAAACTATCAAAATGACCTCTATAATAAAACATATAAATTGGCTACCCCGCATGCTTTTCTGGTCAAAGCGTTTGGTTCCGGTGAATATTTAGATGAAAAAAACGATGTGGGCTGCTGGCTGGTTGCCGATGCAAACAAACAACGAATTGACAAGGACCTTTGTAAGTTATTTGAACTAGATGCAAGCAAGTTCTTAGAAACTGTTTTTCCCGGAACCAGGGTGGGGACAGTGTCCGAAGCGGCCGCAAAAAAGACCGGGCTCCTTCAGGGAACACCGGTATATATGGGATCCGGCGATCAGCAATGCGGTTCGCTTGGCGCCGGCAATTATGGCACACGTGATATGATAACTGTTTGCATGGGAACAGCCGGTTTGTGTATGGCATATTCGCCGGAACCGATCAGGCATCCTAAATGCAAATGCAACATACAGGGACATCCTGCAGGCGGATATACATTGGAAAGCCATTCATCATCCTGTATGTCATCATTTGCCTGGGTGCGTGATCTTATATTCACTGGAGAAACTGCCGGTAAAAAATTGTCTGACAGGGACATAAACCGGTTGGCGACGGATCAGGCAAAGCTGGCTCCCACAGGTTCAAACGGAGTTATTTTTTTACCGTGGCTGCAAGGCGCCGAATGTCCGCATTATGACGAGAAGGCCAGAGGAGCTTTTGTCGGCATGACGCTGGCAACCCGGAAAAGCGAGATGATAAGGGCATCGATGGAAGGAATCTGTTTTGAAAACCGTATGATGATTGAAACGCTGCAACAAGCGGACGGTTTAGCTGTGAAGACGATACGGATTTTAGGCGGAGTCACTAATAATGAATTTTGGAACCAGATGCAGGCCGATATCTATGGAATGCCGGTAGAGACGGTAACAACAAATGAGTGTACCGCGTTAGGGGCGGCGATCATTTGCGCAGTGGCTTCCAATATTTATGACGGTTATGAAGAAGCTGTTGAAGAGATGGTACATTTAAAACAAAGGTACCTGCCTGATGAATTTAATAAAGAACGTTATAACAAATTGTATAACGTTTGGGATCGTTGTTATTACGGGTTAAGCAGGGAATGTTATCATAAACTATCGGGTTTTGTGGAGTTATCCGGACAATAATAAGATTTTATAAAAGGCATATTGATTTGGCATAAGAGGAACGGATTTCCGCTATATCGCGTATTGTCCCGGAATCGGAAAGAGCATTTGCTAATACTTTTTAAGTTTGCTATAATTAATTAATATAAGTATTTTTTTTAAAAAACATGGATATTTTCGGAGGAATTCCTGTGTCCGGGAAAAAACCGGTGTATAAGCAACAGCAACATGCTGCGAAAAGAATAAAGAAGATACATAAGTATGCCTATCTGTTTGCGCCCCTGCTGCTGGTGTTGGCAGATTATTTTGCCGTGCTGTGCGCTGAGGAGTTATCCTTTGCATTACGGAATTATTTTATTCGGAACCACGGCGTATTACGAATCACGAAGTTTCATTTTTATGTGATTGCGCCAGTCATCTATATTGTCTATCTGCAGTTGTGTGGTTTATATTTTCGAAGAATGCAGTTCTGGCGAATCATAGCCGGCATTTTCAAGGCAAACCTGTATGCAATTCTTACCGGTATTTTCATCCTGTACGTTGTTCAAAGAGCTGCCACCACGTCGCGACTGTATATGGGACTATTAGGGATTTTTGGTTTTTTCTTTATCGTATTGTTCCGTTTTGTGCTGAAAAATCTTTTTGACAAGTTTCATCTTTTTGAAGAGCCGGTGCTGTTGATGGGTGCGGGGCTTACCGCGCAGATTTTACTCGGCCATATTAAAAGCGATATCGGGCTGAACTACCGGTTCATCGGCTATCTGGAAGACAATGTGCCTAATGAAGAGGTGGCGGCGCAACTGCCGCGACTGGGACGGTTCGCAGATGCGGTAGACGTGGTTAAAAAGACCGGCGTAAAAAACGTGTTGGTTATTGCGCCGGGGCTGGAACAGCACCGACTGCAGGACATTGTCTATGAAATCCAACCACTGGTGAATAACGTAGGCTTTATTCCGGACATGGGTACCATGCCTCTTTCCAACATGAAAGCGGAGAGTCTTGTCGACGGCCACGTGATGATGTTCACTGTGCGGAACAACCTGCGCAGCCGGGCAAACCGGCTGTTGAAATGGGTATTTGACTGGTGCCTGACATTGGTGGGAACTGTCTGTATCTCTCCTTTCCTGATCATAATCGGGTTATGGATTTACCGTGATTCTCCCGGCCCGGTTCTCTTTAAACACCGGCGGATAGGTAAAGGTGGGAAAGAATTTTACTGTTATAAGTTCCGGACGATGTGTGTTGACGCCAAAGAAAAGCTGGAAGAGCTTCTGGAAAAGGATCCGGAAGCCAAAAAGGAATGGGCAGAGAATTTCAAACTGAAGCATGACCCCCGGGTGACCCGCAGCGGAGAATTTCTGCGCAGCACCAGTCTGGATGAACTGCCCCAGATATTTAACGTGTTAAAAGGCGAAATGAGCCTGGTAGGCCCCCGGCCCATTATCAAAGAAGAAATACATTACTACGGAAAATATATTGACGATTATTATATGGTGCGGCCCGGAATCACCGGCATGTGGCAGACCAGCGGACGCAGTGATACCGGATATGAGCAGCGGGTGCAGATGGATACCTGGTATGTACGGAACTGGGATTTCTGGTTTGATATAGTATTGTTATGGCGCACAATGAAAGTGGTGATTCAGCGGAAAGGCGCTTATTAATATTAGTTTTGGGTTTATTCTGTCAGAAATAATTGACTTGTAATTTATAAATGAAAGACGCTTATGGTCGATAAACAGGAAGGACGATCTCTTGAATTCTCTCATTCGTAAGTTAAAAAAACATCAGTTTCTGTTCGAAGAGCTGGTGAAACGGGATTTTAAGCAAAAATATAAAAGTACTGTATTGGGAATGGGCTGGAGCATTTTATCTCCGTTGCTGACGTTGGTTGTATTGAATCTGGTATTCGGCTTTTATTTTGGCCGAAGGATCCATCATTATACCATATACCTCTTTTGCGGTAATCTGCTGTTCTCCTATTTCCGTGAATCAACAACAACCGGTATGTTGGCATTGCTGAGCAATGCGGGCATATTTACAAAAGTGAATGTGCCAAAATATATGTTTTTGTTTTCCAAAAATGTTTCTTCACTGATTAATTTCGGTTTGTCCCTCTGCCTGTTTTTTATGTTTGTTATTGCAGACGGCATACCGATAAAAATACATTTCTTAATGCTTATCTATCCGATAGTCTGTCTTATCGTATTCAATTTGGGAGTGGGGCTGATCCTTTCCGCACTTTGTGTATTTTTCCGGGACATTAACTATCTTTATAATATTTTTACTATGTTGCTGATGTACATGTCCGCAATTTTCTACCAGGTAACAATTGTACCCGCGAAATTCCGGATGCTGTTTTATCTGAATCCTCTTTACTGTTATATTGACTATTTTAGGAAAATTGTCTTAAACGGAAAAATCCCGGGCGTGGGACTTCACGCCCTGTGCGCGTTTTATGCGATTGTGTTTTTCCTGATTGGGTGCTGGATTTATAAAAAGTACAATCACAAATTTTTATATTATGTATAAGGGGGATACATTATGGAGATTATTTCGGCTAAAAATGTATCCATACGATATAAGACAGGTAATTTCAAAGATATCGGATTAAAAGAGTATGTAACGCGTAAAATAAAAGGCACATACTATGTAAAAGAATTCTGGGCGGATAAAGATATAACATTTTCTCTAGAAAGGGGAGACATGCTGGGGATTATCGGAACAAACGGGGCCGGTAAGTCTACCCTTTTAAAAGCAATTTCCGGTATTATGGTTCCTTCCAAAGGCCGGATAGAAGTTCATGGCAGCGTTGCGGCACTACTGGAGCTTGCCAGCGGATTTGATAAAGATCTTACGGTGAAAGAAAATGCATATCTGCGGGGAGCCATGCTGGGCTATACCCGTGACTTTATGGATGAGAAATATAAGGACATAATTGATTTTTCCGAACTTGAAAACTTTCAGGACCGTCCGTTTAAACAGTTATCCAGCGGTATGAAAAGCCGGCTGGCGTTTTCCATAGCCTGTCTTGTTAATCCGGATATTTTGATTCTGGATGAAGTGTTAAGTGTCGGGGATGGCGCATTCCGTAAAAAAAGCGGTAAAAAAATGGAGGAAATTTTAAGCAGCGGGGTAACGGGGATTCTCGTTTCCCATTCCATAACGCAGGTCCGGGAAATGTGCAATAAAATTCTCTGGCTGGATCACGGTAAACAGGTAGCTTTTACCGATAAAGTGGAACTTTACTGTGACGCGTATGAAGAGTTTTTATTCAGTAAAAAACTGCCCCAGAATCAAAAGGAAGTGCAAGAGGCTGCCAGGCGTTTGCATGACCGTAAGCTTAAAAAGTTATCCGCTGCTGATGCAAACGTGGTCAAACGGATTGAAACCCAGCTTAATAAAGAAAACAAAGAGGCGGCCGTGATGGCTGCCACACTGTTTTTACAAAAGAAGAAACCGGAATTGCTCAAGTAGTTTTATAATAAGAACAAGGCGGTGTGGTGCTTGAAAGAGGAAGGAATGGAACCAGCGCACAGCGGAAACGGGTTATGTTCTGTCATCATGCCGGTACATAACAGCGCAGCTTATGTTGCTTCTTCGATAGAGTCGGTTTTGCAGCAGACTTACGGGAATCTGGAGCTTGTGATCATTAACGATGCTTCAACAGATGATTCCCTGATAATTATTCAGGAAAGCACAAAGCATTGCGGTATCGGGGTAAAAGTGATCTCGTTCCCGGAAAACAGAGGTGTTGCTGCTGCCAGGAATAAGGGACTGGAGCAGGCGGCGGGGGAATATATCGCATTTTTGGACAGTGATGATCTCTGGCATCCCGAAAAAATCAGGCTGCAGACAGAAACCCTCCGGAAAACAGGACGAGATTTGTGTTTTGTGGCTTATGATATGATTGATGAAGCCGGCAGGGTGATCAAGCACAGGCCGGTAAAACCGGATACCGGGTATACAGATTTACTGAAAGAAAACAATATTATCTTTTCGGGTGTGTTGGGCAGGGCAGAATGCATAAAAGAACAGCGCTTTGATTCCCGGTGTTTTCATGAGGACTATTTGTTTTTGCTTGAGTTGTTGCAAAAAGGAAAGCACTTTTGCGGACTTGACCAGACCTTGCTTCAATACCGTGTTCACGGTTCCGGGAAATCGTTTGATAAAAAGAATGCCGCATGGCAGCGGTGGAAGATCTACCGTGACTATTTACACATGGGTTTGATAAAAAGCATGTATTATTTTGTGATTTATGCGTTTAACGGAGTTCTGAAATACATATGAGTATAGATTTGCGGGAACTGGAAAAAGCCATATTGCAATATTTTGTGTTACCCCTGGCATACAAATGGTTTTGCCGGGGTAAGATTTCTCCCTGCAAAGTTTTGTTTGCCGACTCAAAAACCGATGGAATTCCATATAATTTAAGGTCGATGTATCAGGAAGCTCGAAAAAGAGGGTACGAATGCATCGACTTTTGTTATAATTTTGAAACAATGTCTGCCTGGCGGAAACTGTGTACCAGCCTGGCTTTTATGAAGCAGTACGCAACCGCGAAGTATGTATTTATCAGTGATTATTATCTGCCGGTTTCCTCTTGTCACAAAAGAAAGGAAACGACGGTTATCCAGCTGTGGCACGCCAGCGGGCTTCAGAAAATGTTCGGATTTGATGCCGGAGATGATCTGAAGAACCTGAAACTGATAAATCCCGTGCGTAATTTTGACCTTGTCAGCGTAAGCGCAGAGAACATGAAAAAAGTCATGATGAAAAACTGGAGACTGCCGGCTGAAAAAATACAGGTGCTCGGCAGCAGCCGGACAGATCTTTTGTTCGATCGGACGTATCTCGCCGATTGCAGAGAACGGTTTTTCGCCCTGCATCCGGAAGCCAAAGGAAAAACTGTGGTGCTGTGGGCTCCGACGTTCCGGGGGAAAGGATATGAAGCGGATATTGTTGGCATAGGCGATGTTCAGGAAATAGAGGGGCAGTTAAAAGAGAAATATTATTTTATCAGGAAAATGCATCCCCATTATCAAAAAAAGGGGGCTGTGGACAACTGCAACCTGAAAACGGAAGAATTATATGCGGTGACAGATATACTCATAACAGATTATTCTTCTGTTTTTTATGACTACATCCTGTTGAAACATAATGTCCTGTTTTATGTTCCCGATTATGAATTATATAAAAAAGACAGGGGTTTATATATAGATTACCGGACAGAGCTTCCCTTTCCCGTCATCAGGGACAAGAAGGAACTGAAAGAGGCCATAGTCAATGCAACCCCAATAGACAGGAAGGTACTCGCCGGTTTTAAAGAGAAGTTTGTTAAAATGAATGATGGCAGGTCCAGCGCAAGGATTATGGATTACTTAGAGGAACGGCATGGGAAGGCTTTCAAATAAAATAATGTGGTACAGGGAACAGATGCAAAGCAGTTTAACTGAATCCTGGTACATATACTGCCATGAAAAGCTCAGGTTGAAAGAAGATTCCGTATTGGTCCGGACTGAAGGCGGACAAACGGATTCTGACGGGCTGCTTTCCCTGGTCAGAGAAATGCGCGAACAGGCAAAAAGCAGTCGCATTTATATTGCCTGTAATCCGGGGACGGCAAGGGAATGTCAGTCATTCCCGGAACACATGGGCATAGGGAATATTGAATGTGTGGAAATTAACAGCCTGAAGTATTGGAATCTGCTGGCGACCTGTAAATATCTTATAAGCGACACGGCGTTTCAGGACAGATTTATTAAAAGAAAAGGCCAGTTGTATCTTTATGCTGGCTTTTGTAAAAACCCTCTGCCGGAAACCGGCAGTTTGAACAGGGGAACCGGTTATAAATCCGGGAACCTACAACGGAACCTGTTGGCTGCGGATTTGATTTTATGCCGGGACAAAGATGCTGAAAAGCTTATTATCAGAGCTTTTTCTCTGGAAAATTTATACAAAGGCAGTTTTCTGCAGACCGGAGGCATGAACCGCAAAGATTTGTATCAGATCATCTGCAGAGCGTTTTTAAGCAATGCACCGGCGGCCGGGTCCCATAAACTTATCCAGAACGGCAGGGACAATGTTTATATTTTTGTTGATACACTCTTAAAAAACGGGATTACCGCTTCCGCGTTTAATTTAATTCATTCGCTGGATTTGGACAAACGGAATTATTTTTTGGTATTTCGGAATCCCGGAGCAGAAGCGAATATAGACAGGTTATACGAACTTCCGGAAGGAGTCGGAGTTCTTGCGCTGGATCAATTTGATAAAACTGTTTCTGAATTAGGCGCCGCGTTTCTTTATTACCGGTTTGATATCAGGTCTTCGATTGTCAAAGACGCTGTGGACCGTTGTTACAAAAGAAATTTTAAGAAGTATTACGGAAACGTTAAGCAGGATTATTTCATTCATTTTGTGGGTTATGGAAGAGAGGTTCTGAATTTATATAAACAGGCGCCCCGGAAATATGTCTTTGTTCATAATGACATGAAGCGTGAACTGGAACAGAAAACAATCCAGCATCTTCCCACGATCCGTGACTGTTATCAGAACTACACGAAAGTTTTGGGCGTC